>Ga0181520_10012603_pt1 | contig 10829 bp, 9 predicted proteins | sample PEATcosm2014_Bin_29_FD_132451 | JGI IMG/M metagenome (GOLD analysis project Ga0181520, IMG submission 132451) | Peatland microbial communities from MTU Mesocosm Facility, Houghton, MI, USA - PEATcosm2014_Bin02_30_metaG | ecosystem: Environmental > Terrestrial > Soil > Wetlands > Peat | place...
CCCGAGATACGCCTCCGCATCCACGAGGCCGACCTGAAGCGGCAGCATGAGCGGCAGGTGTCAATTCTGCGGGCCGCCGCAACCGGACTCAAGCCAGGCGGCCGCCTGGTCTATTCGACCTGCTCGCTGGAGCCGGAGGAAAACGAGGACGTTGTCACGGAGGTTCTGCGTACGGTGGCCGGTCTCGGTCTGGTCTCGATAGAGGGCATTGTGGACCAGCTTGCGGAGCACGGGCGCGTTAGCGCTGAAGGTCGAGAGCGGCTGAGGACAGCGACCGACGATGGCTTTCTGCGGACGCTGCCAGGGGTGCATCCGTGTGACGGATTCTTTGCAGCGCTGATCGAACGCAGGATCAGCACACCAGCTGACTGCGGTTGAGATGCAGTCCGTCCAGGCGGCCGAGCAGGGTGACGGCGACGCGCTCGGGCTGGAAGAGGCTCGAGGCCATCGTCATCACTTCTTCTTCGGTAACGGCTTCCACGCGCTCGATGATCTCGTCGAGGCCAAAGAACCGCTCGAAGTACATCTGCTGCCGCGCCAGGTTCGACATACGGGACATCGAGCTCTCCAGGGAGAGCAGCAGATTGCCCTTCAGCTGGTCCTGTGCGCGCCGGAGTTCGCCAGGCTGCAGGGGTTCTGTCTTGAGGCGGCGGAATTCTTCCATGACGAGATCGATAACCTGCAGCGCGCGATCCGAAGACGTTCCCGCATAGACGCACAGCGAGCCCGTATCGCGATAAGGAGCGAGATCCGAGTAAATTGCGTAGACCAGACCGCGTTCTTCGCGAACCGTCTGGAAGAGCCGTGAGCTCATGCCGCCGCCAAGGATGGTGTTCAGCAGCAGGGTTGTGTAGCGGGACTCGTCGGCGATAGGTGGAGCAGGCACGCCGAGACAAAGCTGCACCTGTTCGAGCGACTTCTTGTTGCGCAGATGAATGCGCGGTGTGACCGTGGGCGCGGCGCTGTCGCTCAGGGCGCTTCCCGGTGCGAGCGAACTGAAGGAGCGGGCGACCTGCTCGACAAAGGTGTCATGCTCGATGTTGCCGGCTGCGGAAAACACCATATTGCCGGCCTGGAAGCGCTGCTCGAAGAATCCGACCAAAGTGTTCTGCTCGAAGCTGCGAACCGTCTCGCGGGTGCCGAGGATGGGCTTGCCGAGGGGATGCCCCTTCCAGAAATTCTGTGTGAAGATTTCGTGGACGAGGGTGTCGGGGCTATCCTCATCCATCTTGATCTCTTCAAGGATGACGCCGCGCTCGCGGGCGATCTCTTCGGCGGCGAAAACGGGATTGAGGACCAGGTCAGAGAGGACGTCGAGAGCGGTGGGCACGTGCTCGTCGAGAACCTTGATGTTGAAGCACACGGTTTCTTTGCCGGTGAAGGCATCGAGATTGCCGCCGATCGCGTCCACCTCGCGCGCGATGCGCTGCGCGGAGCGGGACTTGGTGCCCTTGAAAACCATGTGCTCGACGAAATGGGAGATGCCATTCAGCTCTGGCACTTCATGACGCGACCCGGCGCGCATCCAGACCCCCATCGCTACAGAGCGGACGTGTTCCATGCGCTCGGTGAGGACGATCAGACCGTTGGGAAGTACGGTTCGGCGGATATTTCTTTCGGTATTCATTCCAATATTGGGTATTCCGCGCCGGCTCTACGGCAGAGTTTAGATGCGCTATTCTCGAATTTACAGATGACTACTGGCGGGGAACCACTCAACACCATTTTAGACGTTCCAGCTCCTGCTGGGGGTGGGGTACTTTTTGGCCTTTCGAATGAGTCGCTTGCAGGGATACTCGGAGAATTTGAATTACCGAAGTACCGCGTCCGCCAGCTCGAAACCGCTCTCTACCGGCAGAAAGTGGCGGCTCTGGAAGGGGTCACAACCTGGCCCAAAGAACTGCGGGAGCGGGTCGCCGCAGCCGGGTTCCGCGTTGGGTTACCGGAGATCATCGAGACGTTCCGGTCCGTGGATGGCACAGAACGATATTTGATCGCCGCTTACGATGGCCAGACGGTCGAAACAGTTTGGATGCCCGAGGGCGACGGTGGCGAGGACGGCGATCAATCGCCTGCCGACCAAGATTTGCGGAAGAAAGCCTGGTCGCGGGCGACGATCTGCGTCTCGAGCCAGATTGGCTGCGCGGTGAGTTGCCAGTTCTGCCTGACGGCGAAGCTGGGAATCATCCGCAACCTGACAGCCGGAGAGATCGCCGGTCAGGTCGCGGCGGTGCTCAAGCGGCAGAAGGCCGAACCCAGCCGCGATCGAATCAACCTGGTCTTCATGGGAATGGGTGAGCCCTTCCTGAACTACGACGCCTTTATGGCGGCGGTGCGGCTGCTGGTGGAGCAGATGGATATTCCCGAGTCGAGAATGACGGTCTCGACCTCGGGGATTGTGCCCGGGATCCTGCGTTTCGCCGCGGAACCGGTGCGGCCAAAGCTGGCAATCTCTCTGAATGCGCCGAACGACGCTGTGCGCGAAGGCATTATGCCGGTGACGAGGAAATGGAATATAGCTGACGTGATCGAAGCGGTACGGCAGGTGCCGCTGCGTCCCAAGGAGCGAGTGACATTGGAGTATGTGCTGCTCGGCGGCGTAAACGATCGGCCCCAGCATGCGGATGAGGTCGTGAAGCTGGTCCGCCGCGCGCAGTTCCCTGCCAAAGTGAATCTGATTGCATGGAATCCCGGACCCGGCGTGCCGTTCTCAACACCGGCCCCCGAGGAGGTTGCGCGGTTTCAGGAACGGCTGCGGGAGCAGGGTATTCCCGCCTTTGTGCGTCGGCCGCGGGGGCGCGATATCTACGCCGCTTGTGGGCAGCTGAAAAAGACGACGGCGCGGGGTTAAGGGCCTGGGATTAGCGGCCAGATCAGAGGGTAGGTTTGAGAACAGGCGAACCAGCGGGGTCCGGTGAGTCTCGGCTGGATTTGCGGGGGCTGAGCTGCCTAGACTACTTTTTGCTTATCGCCCATGCGACGGATCGGGCGATCGGCTGAGGTCTAAATCGAGATAAGTTTGCTCGGAATGCGCCGGCTCAGGAGCATAACATCGACCATCGGCAGCATAAGTGTTCTGGCAAGCAGCAGTATCTTCCGGACGGCGCGGGGACTGTGCGTATTGCCATGCCAGGGCCCTGACAAGTGCGCTCTTTTCCGGATCGAAATCCTTTTCAGGGACAATGCAACCAGGAGCCGGCGGACATCGATCATCCCACACCCAAAGCTTTACGTTGGGAAATCGAGTCGCGATGTCCTGCGCCGTCGAAATCATCTGCGCTCCTGACGGCACGGCAATTCCTGAACAATAGATTCCAGGATTATAGGCTGAGTGATTCACCGCAACGAGCCACGCTCCGATGTAGCCGGCCTGCTCCGGCAGCAGGCTGCCGCCTTCCTCCTGATCCAGAAAAATAATTGTGCCCGGCGGGAAACCCTCCCTTTTCGCCGAGTCAACCGCGTTAGCAGCGTCTTCGCGCCCGAGTTCGGCCTCATCGTGGCCCTTGAGTTGAGCGTCCAGTCGGCCATTGAACAGCACCAGGAAACCAAAGCCCGCTGCCCGCACCACCCGCCGCTTCCCTGTCCAGGGATTGTTACTCATGCCAGGCGGGCTGTTGAGCCAGTAACCCGTGTATGCGAATGTCTTATGCAAGGCGGGTAACAGATCGTCGCCGGGGTAGCCATTCTTGTCGAAGCCTACATAAGTAGGCTGAGCGTCCGCAAAAACCGCGGTCATCAGCATGCATCCGATCAGAAATATCCTGAGCTTCATCACGCTAAGACCTAATCCTTGGATTCACCACCATATATAAGACATCGGTGGCGAGGTTCACCAGAACGTAAGTCAGACCCACCGCTAAGATGCAACCCTGGAGAAGCGGGTAGTCACGGTTAGAGATGGCCGAGACGGTCAGCCGTCCAATACCAGGCCAGCTGAAGATCGTCTCGGTGACGATGGCCCCTGCTAATAGCGCGCCGAACTGCAGCCCGATCAGGGTCAGCACGGGAATCATGGCGTTGCGCAGCGCGTGCTTGTAGACCACGGTCCGCTCCGGCAGCCCTTTGGCGCGCGCGGTGCGAATGTAATCCTGGCCTAATTCTTCCAGCATCGAAGTACGCACCATGCGCGTGAGAATCGCAGCGAGAGCGCTACCCATGGTGACGGCCGGCAGAACCAGATGCGACAAATCGCCCGCGCCCGATACCGGAAGCCATCCCAGCTTGATCGAGACCAGCAGGATAAGAATCGGGCCCAGCGCGAACGACGGAAACGAGAGCCCCAGCAGACTGACAACGCTGAGGACATGGTCGCGCGCCTGGCCGCGATGGAGAGCCGCGGAAATGCCAGCGGGAATCGCCAGCAGCAGAGCGAGCACCAGCGCCGCCGCTGTCAACTCCACGGTAAATGGATAACGTGTGAGCACTAAGTGTGTCACTGAGTCGTTGAGCCGGATCGACCGCCCTAAATCTCCATGCAACACGCCCCGCCAGTAATGAACGTACTGCGCTCCGAGTGGCCGATCAAGGCCGTAGGCATGGCGCAGTGCGGAGATATCTGCGGGGCGGGCACCCTCGCCCAGCATCTGCTCCACCGGATCGCCGGGCACGATATGGATAAGCAGAAAGACAACCGACACAACCAGCCACAGGACGGGCAGCGTATAGCCAAGCCTCACCAGAAGCGATCGCAGCAGCCGTCTCATCCGGCCGCCTTCTCCGCAACAGGCTGGGGCTGCTCGACCCTAACCTTGCCGATGCGTCTGCCGTTCATCTCGAGCACGGTAAGGCGGCGGCCCTCGTATTCAATGCTCTCGCCACCGTGAGGGATTTTGCCCAGGCGCGTCAGCAAAAATCCGGCCAGCGTCTCGACGCCACCGTCGCGGGGCAGGCGCCAGTTCATCTGCGTTTCCAGATCGCGCAGGCTCACGCTGCCGTCAAGAACCATGCCGCCGGTCGCCGTCGCCAGAACCGCGCGGCCGCCTATGTCGAACTCATCTTCCACTTCGCCGATCAGCTGCTCGATGGCATCTTCGACGGTGACCAGGCCCACTGTCGATCCGAACTCATCGACCACGATGGCGATGTGCCGCCGCCGCTGCTGGAATTCGTGCAGGAGATCCAGAACGGGCTTGGTCTCCGGGACGACGAGCACTTCGCGCATCACCTGGTTCAGGCGCAGATCGCTGAGGGGCGCGGTGGAGAAACGCGTGGCAGCCGTGGCGCGAAAATGCATAATGCGGCTGATGTCCTTCGAGTAGACCACGCCGACGATGAATTCCGACCCGCGGAGGGGATCGTAAACAGGAACACGCGAATGCAGTTCTTCAACGATGCGCGCGCTTGCGTCCTCGATCAGCATATCCGCGGGCAGCGAAAAGATTCTTTGCCGCGGGGTCATGATCTCGCGCGTCAACACTTCGTTCACTTCGACGGCGCGATGAATCAGCGACTCCTGGTAGGGGGGCAACATGCCCATGCGGCGGGCGGCGGTGGCCATCAGCTTCAGCTCTTCGGGCGAGTGGACGGCGCCTTCCGGCATCATAGGGGCGCGAAACAGCCGCAGCACCAACGAGGCGGAGCGGTTCATCAGGCGCACGATCGGCCGCGCCAGATCGATGAACACCTCCATCGGCCCGGCAACAGCGACAGCCATCTGATCGGCGCGACGCAAGGCCAGCGCCTTCGGCACGAGCTCACCTAACAACACATGAAAATAAGTGATGAAGGCGAAAGCCAGCGGCACGGCAGCCAAATGAGCGTAGAGACGCGCATGTGGCAGCGGCCCCATAGCCTGCTCGAAGATGCCCGCAACTGCCGGCTCGCCGATCCAGCCCAGCGCCAGACTGCACAAGGTGACGCCGAGCTGAACAGCGGGAAGAAAATCCCCAAGGTTCTCCTGCAGACGCCGCACGATGCGCGCACCCGGGTTATGCTCGGCAATGAGCTGCTCGATCCGCGTTTCACGGACGCTGACCAGCGCAAACTCCGCCGCCACAAAGAAACCGTTCGCCAGAATCAGGACTACGATCGCGACGCCGTGAAAGAGGAGGAACTCCGACATTGGCTCCGATTCTACGGCCTGTGCGCCGGTCGCGGCCTATTGATTGCCAGCCTCCGTGCCCTTGATGAATGCCGCCACGCGATCATGCAACTGCTTCAGGCATTCATCTTTCACATAGACCATATGGCCCGATTCGTACCAGGAATATTCGATGTTGGCGGCGATCTTCTCTGAGATGGGCAGGTGCTTGTCCTCATACATGGCGGCGTAGAAGGGTGTGGCCAGATCGTAATAGCCGCCGTTGACGAGGACTTTCAGCTTTGGATTGGTTTTCATGGCGGTTGCCAGGTCGTTGCTGACATTCAACAGAGGGAAACCCTGCCGTTTGAAATCCCACATGAAGCCGCCGCCGAAGTCCGCCTCGGGCAGGTAGGTCTGTCCTTCGCCATACTTCAGCGTATTGCGGACGTACTGGTTGAAGAGCGCGACATAGGCTGAGGAGATGGCCGAGCTTTGCGGATCGTAATCCGCGGTTTCGCTCAGCGGATTGATGGACGGCCCGGTAAAGCGGGTGTCGAGACGACCGGTGGTGTCGCCGGTGTCATCCTGAAGGCTCTTTTCGAACTGTCCCCCGGCGATACGCAGGTCGCCTTTCACCAGATAGTCGACGGGCAGCCCCGTGTAATCGTGGAGCTTCTGCGCGATGGTTTGCTTGTCGCTTTGACTTAGGTCGGTACCTTTAGCCAGGGCTTCAGCGTAGGGCCCCATTGCGAAGTCCTCGACTTCCTTCATGAAGGCGGGGAGATCGGGGTGCTCCTGGGGCAGTTTGTGGTGGTAGCGGGCGGTGGCGGCGTAGGTCGGCAAGGCCAGTTCATACGAAAGATCGATGCCTGGGTTCTGGTGGGCGCCATCGATGTCGGTGGCGAAGTTGAATATCTGCGACAGCAGGATGACCCCGTTCAGGTCGATGTCTTCCTCGTTCTCGAGGATATTGGAGAGGACCGCCGAGCGGGTGGTGCCGTAGCTCTCGCCGAAGATGTACTTGGGAGAGTTCCAGCGGTTGTACTTGGAAAGGAAGCGTTTAATGAAGCGGCCGAAGGCATGGCCGTCTTCGTCGATGCCCCAGAAAGCCTTGCCCGCATCTTTGCCGGTCAGACGGCCGAAGCCGGTACCGGGCATGTCGATGAAGACGAGGTCACTAACGTCGAGCAGCGAGTAAGCATTATCCGAGAGCTTGTAGGGCGCCCCAGGCAGGTGCGTATCCATCTCTGTGACGACATGCTTCGGACCCAGGGATCCCATGTGAAGCCAGACGGTAGAGCTGCCTGGGCCCCCGTTATACAGGAACGTGATGGGCCGGGGCTCAGCGGCGTCCCGCTTAAAGTAGGCGACGTAAAAGATGCGCGCAAGGGGCGGAGCCTGGCTGGCATCCTTGGCAGCCGCGAACGCCGCTGCGAGATCGGTATCCGGCATCGGCTTGCCGTCGGGACCAAGCTGAGAGTCCTCACCGTTGGAGGAGCCGACGGTGATCGTTCCTGCTACGGCGTTGTAGAGAATGTGCTGGCCGCCCGCATCGAGCGTACCCTGGGTCGTGACTTCCTGCGCAGGCTTCTCGGCCGGCTTCTCCGCCGGCTTTTCCGCAGACTTATCAGCCGGCTTGTCTTCGCCAGTTGCGCGCGCGAGCGCGGGAGAAAATGTAACGGCGGCGGCGACCAGTGCCGCCAGCAAACGTATTGGCTTATGCATCCATGGCTCCTCAGAACAGGGAATGTCTGTTTGCAGCAATTACGGGGAAATGCAGATTATAGTTCCCGCCTCGCGTTTGCGCGCGCGATCTCCAATCGAGCGAGAAGGCTATCGCAGCGAAAGCTCCCAGGTCTGGCCGATGAGGTCTTTGCCGAAGCTGTGGTGAGGTTGCTCCTTAACAAGGCGGAAGCCGGCTTTTTGGTAAATGTGGTGAGCCGTGGTGAGAATGCTTTGCGTCCAGAGAACGATCCTGCTGTAGCCAGCTTTGCGCGCGAAGCGAACGCATTCGTCGACCAGCGCATGCCCCAGCCCGAGGCCGCGCGCCGACGGATCGACGTAGAGGAGGCGTAGCTTCGCGGTGTCAGCCTGCTCCGGGTGTTGCACCAGAAAGACGTGGCCAACGTGACGGCCGTCGAGCTCGGCAATCCAGCAGCGTTCTCGCTTCCGGTTGAAACTGGTAATGAAATCGGCAACGATGCGCGCGGCCAGGGCTTCGAAGCTTCCGTCCCAGCCGAACTGGCCGGCGTAGCCCGCGCCTTCGAGCGCCACGACCATGCCCATATCGCCGGGGCGACAGGTGCGTAGCGCGTATGAGGCTCTTGCGGCTTCTTTGCCTGCTATGAAACGCTCCATCGTCCGAAGGGCGCTGGTGAACTCAGGGCGCGCAGCGGGAGCCAGGCCCCTTAAAAAGTCCCGAGCCTGTTTCTCTGACCGGTCGTTGAGGGTTCGGAACGCGGCCCGCCCAAGGGCGGTAAGGTGCAGCTCTGCGGCGCGGTTGTCGGCCTTTGAAGTCTTGCGCCGGAGGAGCCCGGCTTTTTCGAACTTGCTCAGAATCCGGCTGAGATAACCGGCGTCCATGCCAAGATGTTCGCCAATTTCTTTTGCATGGGTCCTCCGGTTCGCCGCCAGCTCATACAGGACCCGTCCTTCAGCGAGCGAGAATTCCGTGCTCAGGAAGCCTTCGCTCAGCGTGCCGAGGAAGCGCGTATACATGCGGTTGAAGCGACGGAAGGCGGCGGCATCGGCGGCAAGGCCCGGATGCTGGGACCGCTTCTGGGGCATGCTTACCAGCCTGCTCCGTATTAGTTGACTTTGTCAAGTAACTGCAGAGGTGACGCGGAGCGCGGCGCACGCAGCCGCTTAATACACACCGGGAATCAGACGCTTCGTGGTGCGGCGGTAATCGGAGTATTCGCTGCCGAATACTCCCACAAGGGCCTCTTCCTCGACATGAATGCGATAGAGGACAGCCAGCGTTGGGGCAATCACCATCAGCGCCAGGCAAGCCCAGTTTCCAGTGTGCAGCCCCACGGCCAGAAAACAGATTTCGAGCCCCAGATACGAAGGGTGCCGGACGATGCGATAGAGGCCGGAGCGCTGGAGACTCTGCGAGGCGTGGGTAGCAACGTTGACGGTGAAGGATCTGCCGAGCGTAACGATTGCGATAATGCGCACGGCCAGTCCGCCCATCATCAGGATGACGCTCAGGGATTTGAGCCAGTGTCCGGCAGCGATCTCGCGCGGGAAATGGGGACCGACCCACTCCAGCGCAAAGATGGAGCCGAATATGACGCCCCACAGGATGAACTGGGTTCCGCGATCCCGAATGCTGTGCACTCCACTGCGGGCTCTCACGAACAGTGCCAGCAGGATTTCGCCGGCTGCCCAGCCATACATCAGCCACGGCCAAAGAGTCGACAGACCCATCCGTCCTCCCCTTCGCGTCCTGGACACACGATACGCTGGCTTCGGCACCGCGGTTCCTCAGGACCGGTCAGAGCTGCTGGAAGGCTGCCCGGGTGCGCGCCATTGGGCCCCCTCAGGAGTGGTAAGGGCAATAATATACTTGATAAAATGAACAGGATCGGGCAGACTGGGGATGCCGTGACAGGGCCGGGGTAGACCATCTCTGAGCACTGGGATCGCCCCCAAAATGGTGCTATAACGACGACAAGGTCCGATTCGCAGTCGGACCTTGTCAAAACTTGATGGGGCGCACGGGTTTGGGGCAACTCAAATCTATACTGGAGTTGCGCCCCGATGCAAGGCCCAAAAGACCAGAAAATCCGCGAACTGTTGCTTCCTTTTGTTCAGCAAGAACACCGCACCACGTCCACCCCGCTCCTCATAGAGGAATTCGCGATCTATGGCGGCGCGATCCGCGCCGATTTAGCGGCGCTGAATGGCGTGTCGCATGGATATGAAATCAAGAGCGACAGCGATACCCTCCAGCGCCTGCCGGATCAGGTTAGCGCGTACAGCTCGGTCTTTGAACGAGCCACCCTTGTCAGCGGGCCCAAACACCTAGGGGCGGCCCTCAAGATCATTCCGGCATGGTGGGGTGTGGTGGAGGTAAGGGACAAGAACTGTTCGCTCTCTCTTCAGCGGGTACGCGATTCGGAGGCCAACCCGTCTCCAGATGGAATCGCAATAGCATCGTTGCTGTGGAAACCCGAGGCACTGAGATTGCTCGCGAGTTTGGGAATAGACAAAGGCGTTCGCTCCAGAAACATGGAGCACCTGATTGAACGGCTCGCCGTAGAGCTACCCACGGATAGATTAGCTCGTTATGTTAGGGAAGCACTCCGCGCTAGGGGAGACTGGAAAGCTGCTGCACGACTAAAGCGATATGATGCGATGCCCCGACAGCCCGCCAGTGCTGCGCCGATGCATTCACTCTTCCGCGAGCACACTGCTCAATCTGACCATCTCCCCAGCTAAATGGCTTTCCCTTCCAGCTTGGATGGTTGACGACCATCCGCGCTAACACCGGATATTGAACCGTAGGGGCCAGCTTCGTAGGTCTCCTTGCCGCACAAATTATACGCTGTCATCCAATTTCGCGAATTGATTTTGACGCAACACTGTAAAACAGCTCCTGAGCCCTGTTTCTCCCAACCTTTGGATACATGAAACTTCTTCCAATCGAAACACCGGAGAGAGTTTTGATCCACCCGTCTATCTTCGGGGCTTCATCCGGATACTTCACCGGGGTTAGCTTTTCGGTGATTTCCGCGTAACGCCGCAGGAAAAATGCCAAGAAATCTGCCACCTGAATAAGGGCCACTTCCTTCGAGTCTCC
>Ga0181520_10012604_pt1 | contig 10829 bp, 10 predicted proteins | sample PEATcosm2014_Bin_29_FD_132451 | JGI IMG/M metagenome (GOLD analysis project Ga0181520, IMG submission 132451) | Peatland microbial communities from MTU Mesocosm Facility, Houghton, MI, USA - PEATcosm2014_Bin02_30_metaG | ecosystem: Environmental > Terrestrial > Soil > Wetlands > Peat | place...
CGCGCTCTCTACGAAGGCGAAATATCAATCGGTTATTTGCTGAAACGCGCGGGCAAGCAGCCGCGCGAAGTCGCGGCAGCCGCTCTCCCGACCCTGTCGTTTTACGAACTTAAAGAACAGTCCCCAAAAGAGGAAACGCCGGCGCCAAAAGTGGAATAACGCCCAGGTACCTTCGTTTTGCACTTGTCCTTTTCCGTAGAACTGGTCTTCTTTCCCGCGATAACCCTCAGAACCGTCAACACTATTGATCATGAAAAAAATCTCTTTGCTCGCGGGCGCACCGGTCCTGGCTCTGCTGGCCGGCTTGGCCTGGTTTAGTTTCGGCTGCGGCAAGCCCGCCTCCACACCTCAATCCGGCGCCACGCCCCCATCCGGCACCGGTCCGGTGTCCGCGGAACGCACCAGCTTTGCCGAAGTCACCTCGCAACTGGATCCGGGCGGCAACTTTTATCTTTATCTGGGCACCGCCCAATGGCTGGAGCATCTTTCGACCAAGGTGGATGCCTGGCGCGTCAACGTGGCCGCCATTCCGAACCTCACGCCGGAAAATGCCACCAACATCAACAAGGCCTTCGATCTGGTGAACCACCTGATCCAGGACAGCGGCATCGAGGACGTGACCGGCGTGGGCCTGAGCTCGATCGAGATCGAAAAGGGGATGTTCCGCGACAAAATGCTGCTGCATCATTACGCCGGCAAGGGCGACGGCTTCCTCTGGAAACTCTGCGGCCAGGAACCGCACCCGCTCACGGGCCTCGACCTCCTGCCCGCCAACACGGCGCTGGCCGTTTTTGCGGACGTGGATTTGCCGTTGCTGTGGAAGGTCACGCAGGACGAGGTGGGCCGGTCGGGTTTCCCGCAGGCGCAGGATTTTGTGGCCAAGCTGCCCGCCCAGTTTGAAGAAAAGACCAAATTGAAATGGGACGCCGTGCTGAAGTCCCTCGGCGGCGAGGCCGGCTTGGTGCTCACCCTCAACGAATCCAACACCATTCCCATCCCGCTGCCAGGCAATACGCTCACCATCCCGGAACCGGGTTTGCTGCTGGTGATCAAGGTGAATGACGACACCCTGTTCAATCGCATTGACGAGGCGCTGAAGGCCAATCCGGGGACCCTTAGCGTGGAAAAGCCCGGGCTCCATTTGCGGACCATGCCGGTGCCGGTGCCGTTGATCGGCATGTTGCGTCCCAGCGCGGCCAGCGCCGGCGGCTATCTGTTTATTTCCTCGTCCGACGCCTTGATCAACGAGAGCCTGGCGGTGAAAAGCGGGCAGACGCCCGGCCTCAAAAGCACGGCTGAATTCAAGCACCTCTCCCAGGGCATTCCCGACCAGGGCAACCAGTTCACCTTCATGAGCGAACGTTTCGGGCGCGTCTTGTACCAAGTGCAGGAGCAGGCGATGGCCGGCCAGTTTGCGAAAGGCGGCGCCGCCGCGGCGCAAGCGCAGTGGCTGCAAGCGCTGTTCCACAGCCGGCCGGCGTTTGCCTATTCGGTGGGCGCCAACACGCCGCAGGGCTGCCTGACGGTGGGCAACAGTTGCCAGAGCTATGCGAACGTGGCGCTGATTCCGGTGGTGGCCGTGCCGGCCATGCTGTCCGCGATCGCCATCCCGAACTTCGTGAAGGCGCGCAGCACTTCCCAGCAGAACGCCTGCATCAACAACCTGCGCCAGTTGGATGCCGCCAAAAACCAGTGGGCCCTGGAAAAGCACAAGCAACTTACTGACGTGCCCACCCAGGAGGATCTCCTGCCGTATCTCGCCAAGTGGCCGGTGTGTCCGGCGGGCGGCAGCTATGTGATCGGGGCCGTGAGCGAACTGCCGACGTGCAGCGTGGCCGGCCACAAATTGCCGTGAGGCGGGCGCGCGGGCGTCTCAGATATCAAAGGCTCGGCTCGGCCGGTTCCTTGACTAACCGACGATGCGGCTGCCTTCGCTGAGGAAGATGCCCTTGAAATTCATTTCCAACGCCTGCGGGTTGCTGGCCTTGGCGAGGGCGTCCTTCTCGGTGACCTTGCCGGCTTTGACGAGGTTGAAGAGCGACTGGTTGAACGTACACATGCCGTCGTCCGCCCCGGTTTCGATGGCGAGGGTGAGTTTTAAGAATCAAGCCATTAGGCAGCGGCAAGCCGGTCGGCAAGGTCGCTAAAAAACTGGTTTGACCAAAGCTCCACCTCCCTGGAATCGTGCAAGAAGACCCGGACTTCATCCGCGGCTTCCCGAAAATTGAGCTCGGAAAAACGGGCCTTGAGCAGACGTTTCAGCACCTCCGGGGTTATGGGTTCTTTGTCCCAGTGCCCAGACTGTCGCATGCGGGCGTCGAGGTGCTGAAGATTGGGGGTTATCTTTCGCCCTGCATACCAGACAAAATCATAAAAGTCCCGGCCCTTGATCCGGCCTTTCCAACCGCGACAAAGCACCGCATGGAGTTTTCCAGCAAAGAGACTGCCAAGGTCGTAGAGCGTGACTTGATACGGCGTTGGCAGGAGCTGGGTCCGAACCTCGGTCGTGGCGTACGGCGGCGGTTGCAAATCCATTTCCAATTTAATCTTAATCTTTTGGCCGGCTGGCAGGCGGCTGGCGAGTTCGGGGGGACTGCCAATATGGAGCAGATTAACCTGAGTGTTGCCTTTCAGAAACGCCGACTCAATCCCGGTGCGACTCCCGGAGGAGCGCCGATCCACCTCAAACGTGAAGCCCCAGGCTGCCAACTCCCCGGCAATCGCTGGCAGGTAGTGATCGAGCCGGGTGCTCTCGCCCGGCGCCATGAGAGTGAAGTCAAGATCCTCAGAAAACCGGCGCAGCCCATGGAAAATTCGCAGAGCTGTTCCACCATAAAAGGCGGCATGGGAAAAAAATCCACCCCGCCACAGGCCAAGTAAAGCTATCTCCTGAACCACTTCGCGAACGGCGTTTTGATAGTCATTTGCATTCCTTGGCTGATAGGTTTCAAGCATGTCCTTTAACGCTTGGTTCATTGCACGCATCCTTTCTTGAGGGCAAATTGTTCGAGCAGACGGACGGCCGGACGGCCGTAATTTGCCGCACACATCTGCAATTCATTGCGATCGAGCTTGGTTTCGGAATCCACTCGCATGTCCTCCAGCCATTTGGCGACATCAACCATTGAACGAAACCCCGCCTCCCGGGCAATCCGGTCACACAGCGCCTTCGTTGGGCTGGCCAAAAGGAAGGGCAGATCCGAAGTGGTGACCAACCGGATTCCGACCGGGTAAACCGCTTTCGCCACTGGCAGGTATCGGAAGCATCCGAATTCGTTGGTGAAAACTCCGCCCCGCCGGGTGGTGGCTGAGAGGGTCTCGGTCACGCGTTCAGGAATCAGCCCGTGCCTGGCCAGCGCCGTCTCAAAACTGATATAGGAGGGGCCATAAAGGGGACCGGCCAGGCCGAGAACATCAATATTCCGCCGGCTCGCGTAAAGTCCGCGGCGGAGCGGTATTAGTTCACCCGACTTCAATAGTCTGGCGATCTTCCCGCGGCGATCCGATATATCGGGCAGCAAGTGCCGCATTCGGACCGTGTCCAAGAGCAGGTCGTCCTTGAAGGTTTCAGTCACTTGCATAATTATTGCCAGATAGTTGTATTTTATGCAACTTTCCTGCAAAAAAAACTCCTAAAACCCTGCGAAAGCTTACAAGACGGGACGACAGGCCCGGCTGGGCCGGGTCCTTGACTAACCGACGATGCGGCTGCCTTCGCTGAGGAAGATGCCCTTGAAATTCATTTCCAGCGCCTGCGGGTTGCTGGCCTTGGCGAGGGCGTCCTTCTCGGTGACCTTGCCGGCTTTGACGAGGTTGAAGAGCGACTGGTTGAAGGTGCACATGCCGTCGTCCGCGCCGGTTTCAATGGCGAGGGTGAGTTTGTCGAGGCGATTTTCCTCCAACATTTTGTGGATGAGGGGGGAATTGATCATGATTTCGAGGGCGGGGGTCAACTTGCCGTTGACCATGGGGACCATGCGCTGGCAGATGACGGCGCGGAGGGTGTCGGCGAGCTGGCGGCGGACCTGCTCGCGGTCTTCGGCCCGGAAGAAATCGAGGATGCGCGAGATGGATTGGGCGGCGTTGGTGGTGTGGAGGGTGGAGAGGACCAAGTGGCCGGTGTCGGCGGCGCTCATGGCGGCGCCGAAGCTGATGTCGTCGCGCATTTCACCGAGCATGATGATGTCGGGGTCCTGGCGGAGGACGTGTTTGAGGGCCTGGTGAAAGGATTGGGTATCCAGGCCCACTTCGCGCTGTTCGATGACGGATTGGTTGTCTTCAAAGACGAACTCGATGGGGTCTTCGAGGGTGATGATGTGGCGTTTGAAGCTGGCGTTGATGTGCTCGATCATCGCGGCGAGGGTGGTGGATTTGCCGGAGCCGGTGGAGCCGGCGATGAGGATGATGCCGCGGGGGGCCTCGGCGATGGTTTTGACCGAATTGAGCAGGCCGAGTTCTTCAAAGCTGGCGACGTGGGCGCGGACATAGCGCATGGCGAGAGCCCACTGGCCGCGCTGCTGGAAGAGGTTGGTGCGGAAACGGCCGACGTCGGGGACATAATAGGAGAAGTCCACCTCGCGGTCTTCTTCGAGGCGTTTCTTGAGGTGGGAGGGGCAGACGTGTTCGACGACATTGTTCATCCACTGTTCCGTGGGCAGCGGGCATTCGATGGAAATCAGTTCACGGTTGATGCGGAAGACGACCGGGGTGCCGATTTTGATGTGGACGTCGGAGGCGCCGCCATCAACGGCAGTTTTAAGAATTTTCTTAAATAGTTCCATCGGGCTAGATTAACATTTATATAGCCAAACGCCAGTCCGTTCCGGGGCCCATGGCGGACGAGTTTTTTGCGTGTCTTTCACGGGTTTCCTGCTAAGAGAAGCGCATGTCTAAACACAAGATTGGGGTGATTGGCGGCAGCGGATTGTACCACATCGAAGGCTTTGCGAACCAGAAGTGGGTGCGGGTGAAGACGCCGTTCGGGGCGCCCTCGGATGAATTTCTGACGGGGCGGCTGGCGGGGCGGGAGGTGGTGTTTCTGCCGCGGCACGGGCGGGGGCACCGGCTGCTGCCGAGCGAGCTGAACCACCGCGCGAACTTGTGGGCGATGAAGAAGCTGGGGGTGGCGTGGGTGATCAGCGTCAGCGCGGTGGGTTCGCTGCAAGGGAAATACCGGCCGTGCGACATCGTGTTGCCGGACCAATTTGTGGACCGGACGAAGCGGGATTTTGAGCACACGTTTTTCGGACGGGGGATTGTGGGGCACATCGCGTTTGCGGAGCCGATTTGCCCGGAGCTGCGGAAGATTGTTTTGGCGGCGGGGCGGGAGGAAGTGAAGGGGGCGAAGGTGCGGGTGCATGACGGGGGCACGTACGTGAACATGGAAGGGCCGGCGTTCAGCACGCGGGCGGAATCGCTCACGAACCACCGGCTGGGGTACGACGTGATTGGAATGACGAACCTGGGCGAGGCGCGTTGCGCGCGCGAGGCGGAAATCGCGTACGCGACGATGGCGATGATCACGGATTACGACTGCTGGAAGGTGGACGAGGCGCACGTGACGGTGGAAATGGTGGTGGCGAACCTGATGAAGAACGCGGCGACGGCGCAGGCGATCATTGCGCGGGCGATTCCGCGGATCCCGGCCGAGCCGAACTGGCCGTGCCATTCGGCGCTGCAGAACGCCATCATGACCGACCGGAAATTGTGGCCCAAGCAGACGGTGGCGGAGTTGCGGCCGATCCTGGCGAAATACTTGTAGCGCAGACTTCCAAGTCTGCTGTATCGCGGGTTTCCAAACCTGCAGCCGCCACGCCATTGCGACACCCTGCCGATTTTGAAATCGGCGGTGGGTGTGGGCCAAAGTTCATCTGGGCCGTCCAAAGCTGGAATTCGCTGCGCATATCCGATGTGGTCGGACCGCGGCTGTGTCGTAGACCAGCCGCAGCGAGGTGGCCAGCCAGCAGACCTGTCGAGTGGCTCGGGCCATGGAATTGCGAACGTGCTGCGGCTGGCTTTCAGCACAGCCGCGGTCCAGCTTCGGCGGTACGGCAGCATCGGCATGCTCGACAAATCCGCCGGCGCGAGCCATGCTCGCAGCATGGCATTTGAACTGGAATCATCATCACCGCTGGACAATCTGTGGCAGGAATATGCGACAGTTTTCGGCGGCTGGGATGATTTGACGCTGGCGCGGTGGCTGGCGCAGACGCTGGGGCAGCTCGAGGGGCGGGCGTGGCGGCTGTCGCATCCGCTGGTGGGGGCGTACCGGCTGGCGGCGAAGGTCGCGCACGACCGGCAGATTTGGTTCAAGCGGCTGGCGACGGCGCCGGCGGCGTATGCGGAGTCGCCCTGCTGCCGGGCGCCGCTGCTGCCGCTGCTCACGCGGGACGTGCGGGCGGAGGGGCTCATTTGCCAGCATTGCAACGAGATTTTGGTGCCGTTCGAAGAGCTGGCGCCGGGCTTGAAGGAAGCGGTGTCGGCGTGGGCGGAGCAATACGAACCGGTGCACGCGGTGGCGCACTGGGACGACCGGCAGCGGCGGCGGGCGGCGAATTACGACGACGCATTTGAGCACGCGGCCAAGCAGGCGGAGCAACTGCTCGGGACGGCCGGGCGGGAACTGGCGCCGAAGCTCCTGGAGACGTACCCGGCGGTGGTGTGGGAAGACCAGGATGAGTGCCTGGAGGTGCGGCCGGAAGACGTGGCGCTTTGAGATTGCGCTCCGCCAGGCCCGCCGGGCGGCCGGATATTTCATCGTTGATTTGAAGGACGAGGGCCACACCGGCGTAGCGCAGGTTTCCAAACCTGCTGTATCGCCGATTTCCAAATCGGCAGGGTGTCGCAATTGCGCGGCGTCTGCGGGTTTGGAAACCCGCGATACAGCAGACTTGGAAGTCTGCGGTACAAGTTTGACTGAGAAATGTCCGGGTTAGGGACTGCCGAATGTTGAAACGCTTATTAAAATGGGGATTGGGGCTGCTCCTGCTGGCGGTCGTGCTGGCGGTGATTCTGTGTCTGTCGTTCAACTCGATCTTGCGGGTGCTGATCGAGCACAACATTCGCAAGCAAACCGGGCTCAAGGCGGAGATCGGGCAATTTCACCTGGGGCTGCGGGAGCCGGTGGTGGAGATCAAGAACCTCCGGCTGTACAATCCGCCGGAATTCGGCCAGACGCCGTTTTTGAGCATTCCGGACATCTACGTGGAATATGACCGGCCGGCGCTGGCGAAAAACGAGATTCACATCACGCTGCTGCGGTTTGACCTGGGCGAACTGGACATCGTGAAGAGCGCGGCGGGGCACACGAACCTGCTGTCGCTGGGGCTCGAGCTGCCCACGCAGAAGCCGGCAGGCAAGGCCGCGGCCCCGCCGGCGCTGGCGGAGTTCAAGAAACAAACGGGCCTGGGGTTTCAAGGCATAGACCGGCTGAGTGTTTCGGTGGGCACGTTCAAATACGTGGACCTGCGCGCCCCGACGAACAACGCGGAGCAACAGATCGGCCTGACGAATTGCGTGGTCACGAACGTGACCTCCATGGCGGACTTGGTGGGCCTGGGGGTGGTGGTGGGATTGCGGAGCGGGGACGTTTTCCGTCCGCTGATAGATCCGAACCACCAAGGCGCGGGGCAATCGGCGCAGGATTTGTTGAAAATGCTGGGGCATTGAGGGACGGGAGAATCGAGGATTGATGATTGACGGGATGAGAATTTCGTCCGCGTTTCGGGTGGGCGGCGCATGCGGAAGGGGTGGGCCAGGCGAGCAGTTCCCCCTTTTGCGAATCCCAACGGGATTCCGGCTCGAAGCCCCGGGTTGGCGAGTCCGCGAGCCTACCCTGGGTCCGTGTCCAAACGAAATCATCAACCGCAACGCGGTTGTGACCCTTCCCCTGTCCCGGCCGCGGGCGACCTTGGCCGCAACCGCGTTGCGGTTGAAAAATGGATTATTTGCGTGGCTTACCCAGGGTAGCTCGTGCCTCGCAACCCTGGGCTTTGAGACGCAATCCCTTTGGGATTGATGAACATGGCGCGTTTCGGAAATTTGAATGCGATTAAAAATCGGGGATCTCTTTCCTTGCGCTGACGGGTTTGAATAATCTCAAAGCCAGCGGGCTTTGGGAATTTCCTGTACCAATTCCGCTGAAGAAGAATTTTCTTTATACATACACACCTTCCACGGTAGCAACTATCGGGCGTTCGGCAAGTTCGGCAACTATACGACCGACACTTGACCGCTGGCGGAGAAGTCAGGATAATCTCAAGGTATCAAAAAAAACGGAACCTCAACAAAAATGAAAACGTCATTGTGTTTGGCTGGGCTGATTTTGTTCATCCTTTCATTTTCGGGCTGTTCAACGACCACCCCAACAGGTTGTCGGTCTAACGAAACGTGGTATCGCCCAAACACAACGCCAGAGCAGACTCAACACGATTTGGCATTGTGTCAATACGATGCTCTGTCAAATAGAAGGGCTACGTCGGTTTCTGGCGATACTGTCGGTCAGACAATTCTTTTGAGAATGGTTGCCGACAGTTCCGAAGATTCTAAGAAAAGTCAATTGATTGCTGCCGAGATGACCGCCAAGGGATACACCTTGGTTAAGAAGAACGCACCACTTTCAAAGGCACTGGCAGAGGAAAGTCGCATTCAACAGACAAAAGTTTCGCCGCAAATGGAGGCTCAACTTGTTGGCAGATGGGAGAGTGTTTCCTTTAAGACAAAAATCGCCACGGCAGACCAGACCGATATTGCGAAGCAGGTCTTTGTCTTTTTTTCAAATCAACGAATGTTGGACGAAACGATTTTCAAAAACGAAAAAATAAATCCTGGCTTGTCACATTATTATATTGATGGTGACAAATTTGAAATGATAGACCCATTCGTCGCACCGCAATATAGACGCACGACCGCAGCGTTTTCATTGATTGAAAACCAACTGATTTTAACATCGGGTAACGCACAAATAGTAATGCAGAAGGTTACGGAAATAAATGCCGTTCCTGATATGGAAAACCTCTTGTTAGGCGAGTGGCATTCTGAATTTCAAACGAATGCCGTCAAGGTTGACATCAAATTCAAGGCGATGCCGCACAATCGGTATAATTACAAGTTGTCATTTACATCACCTGACAAAAGCAGCAACGAAAATGAAGACGGCGTTTTTTGTTACGATGCTCAAAATTCAGAAATGTATTGCTGGAGTGATAAGGAGTCCGAGCCTCAGCGGTTTGAATGCCACGTTGTAGAAGACGAGATGCGTCTTGTAATCGGCAAAGTGGCGTGGAGATTTTCGAGGGGAGCGAATTAACGGAGCAACACGAAATTCTATGAAAAAAGACAAATTCCCAATGTTCGGAACTGTCCCACAAGTCGGAAGCCAACACATAAAACTCAAGAACGGTCAAATCCATTTGTGGAGCAGTTTTGACCCGAAGACCCAAATGTTTGAATACGCATCGCTGGACGGTACAATTTGTGAGGTTCACAGGCGGGACGTGGAAATTCCCACTGGAAACGAAGTCGTAGAATTTTTACGTTCCCGACAAGCCAAGCCAGACGCTTGAATGGTTCGGAACTATGGGGAGGGAGAGTTGGACGGGATAATCGGGGATATTAGCGTAGAAGTGACGCCAGCAAATTTCCATCGCAGGGGTCAGTCCATAACACGGTTTGACCCGTTTGTGGGTCAATTGTCGTATCAGCAATACGACAATCTCCCGGTCAGAGAAGACCTCGGCAAACTGAATCATGCGGCGCAGATTTTTGTCGCCGAGTGGGCACGTGGCGACAGAGCCGGGCGCATCATTGTCCAGCCGGAGAATGGATTGAATTTCGTCGCGGGTCATGGCGTGGCGAGGTGTTTTTTCCAGAGGGGCCGTTGTTTCCAATCGGCCGGAAATCCCATATCGGGGATTAAGGCCGGAGCCAGGGTTTCAATGTGTTTCGCCAAGGCGGCGGGCCAGTGGCTTCCCGACTCAATGATGTCCATCAAATGGATGAGTAGGACCAATGAATTGTAGATTTTACTTTCCCGGCTCGGGGGCTTGACCGAGGCCAGATGAAAGTTTGGCCAAAGATATGCGGGCTTCTTGCGGGGCAGTTGAAAGGTAATCACGAACTTCCGGTCCCATGGCCGGTTATGGTGTGCTGCGATGTTCCGCAGCACGGACAGATGATGGAACAGGGAGCAAAACGTCTTCTCGTCCAGTTGATAAGTGTCCGCAATCGCTTGGCGAAAGGCCGGCGGTTGCACCTGCCCCAGCAAATTGGATACGGCTCCAAAGGAAGCGACCTCGACTATCACCCACACCGGAGGCCAGGGCATTTTCAACGTGTCACGATGATGTTTGATGAAGGTCTCCTTGCTGCGATCCATTTCGCTGTGGAGTCGGGCCAGGGTTTTGGCGTGGATCAGGGGATCGAAAAAATGGCGGTTTTCGAGATAGCCGAGCGGGCCGAGCCGATGCCCGATTTCATACGCCCAGCGGGACCGGGCGGAGATTTCCACGCGCTTGCAGGCATCGAGAACCAAACGCCGAAGGGTGCGGTCGAACTGGTACAGATCCCAGATTTGCTGGAAGGTGGAACCGGGCTGAAATTGATCGTGGTTGCCGGGAGCTGTAAAAGGAAAGCGATAGGCGGATAACCGATAATAATTGAGATGAGTAAGGCACTGTATCGCAAACGGTTCATCCGCAAAGGTCAACCCCCCGGGCCTTTAACAATGCCAGTTGATCGGGATATGTTTTAGGCGGTTTGCTCATATTCCATCGCCTCTGAAAACGAGGAACCCCCCTGGTGCGCCGTTCTGATGAGAGGCGTGGGAGGTA
>Ga0181520_10012605_pt1 | contig 10828 bp, 6 predicted proteins | sample PEATcosm2014_Bin_29_FD_132451 | JGI IMG/M metagenome (GOLD analysis project Ga0181520, IMG submission 132451) | Peatland microbial communities from MTU Mesocosm Facility, Houghton, MI, USA - PEATcosm2014_Bin02_30_metaG | ecosystem: Environmental > Terrestrial > Soil > Wetlands > Peat | place...
CCCCCAGAGAACACCACATAGAGCAAGTCCCAAGGAGGTTGCTTCATCACATTTTCCAACTCGGTGGCAAAAAAATCGTCCAAACGCTTGCTGAATTGCGTGAGAGGAAGGAGATCCGTCGTGTTGTTTAGAACTTCTCGAAAAGCGAGGCCAAGGTTGTCTGCGTCCATTTTGAGGATGCCCAACAATGGTGCGCCTTCAGAATGGGCTGCTAACTCTTTGAATTCAATAGGTCGACCTGCTTTATCTTGCGGCACATGACGCGCAAGTGGATATGGCACAATTCTCAAATCGCCGGATGTGAACTGCGAACCGATCGGAAAAACTTTTATCGCTTCGGAAGAAGGACGGTTTTCGGCGCTCGCCCGCACTCCGAAACCAAGGAGGTTAAATTCCTTTTCACCGGATACGGAATGTAGTTCCAACCAACGCGCATTGGGCAAATCTCGGCCCAATCGCCAGTCGTTGTAACACCTTTGGCAAATCTTTCGTTCAAGGCCATCGTCATTGTAAGCCTGCTGCGCTGGACGGCGGCGGCATAATTCACATGGCGGGGACAGTTCTGGCAAAACCAGCCTTTCCGTCAGCCATCGCCCCGTCTCCGTGACGCAGCCAGCCCAAGGCCGTAGTTTTTCTTTCTGCAACATGTGTTGTGCGAGAAAAAAAGCGTCGACCAGCGACGTTTCAGCAGGCGAATCGCAAATAGTGACTGCCAGACGCAGCCCGCCGCAAGTCTCCGTCAGCAACCATTGGGTTATTTTTTCAACGGCTGATTTAATTGCCACGAGACTGTTTTCATCCAAATGTGGACCGGCAAATAAGAACTTCCCTGCTGACAAAAACACGAATTCCCTTCGAGTCCAGCCGACTGAGTCGAGAATGCGGCGGGCGGCACATTCCGCAAGCAAAGAAATGGATAGCGATCTTGCTCTTAAGCGCCGCGCTTGCCCGCCACCTTCCGCAGCCACATCAAACAGGAAATCCTGCAAGCCTGAGAGGTCTCCAAGAATGAGTGTTTGGTTAAATTTCATGCTTGGTAATCGCGATTTAAAATGTCCGCCGCCAGCGCCAAAGCGTCAAATGATTCATCAGCGATCATCACCCGAAAACGGCTATGCTCAAACCAGCCGATCAATACCCGTTCCCCGTCGAGTGGCTTTACCGCAAATCCCATTTTTTTTGCAGAAGGATCAAAAGGGATCGTGTGGATTGTCTCAATCCAAGAATTTTGATTCCAGACATTGTTAACGAATTCTTTAAACCCAGCCGGATAATGGTGGTCGTTTCCGAATGTGGGGGTCTTTCGACTCTCCGCCGAGTGAACCTTGATGCGGCGGGGCACCCGCTGGCGGAACGCGGTGAGATAGATTTGTCCCACAGCATTCAGTTCGTAGAGCACCTTGCCATCGCAAGGCTCTTCGTTTAGGAAAACGCGCAGTTTGGGACCAATACCCGAGATTTCGTCGCTCGTAAGCGTGCCCTCGCGTTCAAGGGACACAAGGAGATGGGCGTTTTCAGCGAGAACTGAAAAATCCAAGCTGATCGGCATGGGTGGAAAATCAATGATCGAATCAAAGCGTTCATGTTTATAAAAGACCGGCAGATCAAGTGCTTGCCCAACAAGAACTGCTATGGCTATTTGTGCCTTGTAGCCGCCAGTGGCATCTATGGCGACAATTTCAGGCCCGCCGACCGCTCGGATGTGATCTCCAATTTTTCGGACCAAATTTGGCAAACCTTTTGTTTTGAAACGCTTTGGGTCGCCATCCTGCAATCCCGAAATAACATCGTGCTTTATGGCGATTCCAGAGAAATCCCGATGATTGGAGAAATATTCCTCCAAGATTTGGCCGCTCAGGGTTCCCTCTTCGGAATCCGACACGAGAAAAACGATTTTTTGCAATACATAACTGCCTGAACTTTGCAATTCGGTAACGGTGTTTATCTCCGCACCGCAGAGACGGTTAGAGCCTTCCAAAAGCCGCAATTGTTCGAGAATGGCTTGCTTGTTTTTGCTTGTAAGCGCTTGCTTCATCTTGTCCGGCACTGCGGGATTTTTTGCATGTCCGAGCAAACTTGTGCCAACCGTGCAAAGGAGTGTATGTGGTTTTGTTTTCACCTCGTCATCAAGGGAATATATTCGGCAATTTCGCCCGTCAGGGTTTTCGCCAGCAATCGTGCTTGCAATTCCAGTGCCCGTCGATAACTGACCTTATAATCGAACAACGGATGCGTGATCAAGGAGCACATGCGCTGCTCATACGTCTGGAAAAACCGCTTCCGGCCCGGCGCGGAGAGATTCACCGCCTGTCCGGCTCGCACAAAATCCTTTTCCGTAATCACGCGGTTGTTGATGCAACTCAACACCGTGGATTCCGCCACCAGCGGACGCATCTCCTCCATCAGGTCCAGCGCCAGGGCTGGCCGACCGAAACGCGGCTGATGATAAAACCCAAGATAAGGATCAAAACCCACCGCCAGCGCCGCGAGCGTGCAATCCTTGGCCAACATGCTGTACGCCAGTGAGAGCATGGCGTTTACCGGATCGGTGGGTGGACGGCGGTTGCGGTTCGTGAAGTTGAAATTAAAGGCAAGCTGTTTGCTGTCTTTGGGCGTTTCAAAACCGGGAAGGTCGTCATCCTCGACTTTGATCATGCCGTTGAATTGCTGGAAATACTGGCTCGCCGCCGCTCCCTCCATGCCGAGCAATTCCTCTAGGGACACTGCCGCCAGAACATCCTCGGAGGCTCGCTTGAGTTTCCCAATGATCACCTCGGGCGGCTCCAGATGATTGCGCATTAACAGCGTGCGCTGGTTGCGAATCTTCCCATGCACAAATTGCCGGGCCAGCGATAGACAGATTTTCTCATCCCGCGCCAGGCGAAATTGTTCCATGCGCAGGAAAATGTTCTTGAGCGCATGACCTCTGGTAATCCCGTAGAACCAGCCGCCCATGGAGAAATACGTGACGGGCACCTCCATTTCGCAGAGCGACTGAATCGCCTGGGTCGAAATCTGGATGTTGCCAAACAGGGCCACATTCGAGACATCGCGCATCCGCACCTCCTCAATGACCCGGTCCTGATCCTTCACCTGCAAGACCTCATCCTTGCACCCCACACGATATCCGGGCGTATTGAGGTATAGCGCCCGGGTGTCATCCCGTGCGGCGATCAATCGCCGGGGAGCGTCGGCCGGTTGGGGTGGGCCTTCTTCCGACGAGGGTTGGGACAGCATCCGTGTTTCATCCGGCAAACAAACCGGCGCGAGCGAACAGCGCACGCACTTGGGTGAATGAACCAGCGGCGCGGGAATCGGTCCGGTAATGACGCGTTTGGCCTCGGCGATCTTTTCCAGAACCCAACTTTCCAGTTCAGGAGTGATGGGCAGGCGAACCCGCTGCTTGGTGGCACGATAATAAATGACGCCTTCGTTACAGTGGTAACCATTGTCCCGCAGAATCAACGCCTGCAACCCAAGCTGCATCTTGTCCGTGTCCCACAATTCATTGGCTTCCTCACCCTCTTTGGGCGCACCGGCCTTATAATCCACCGGACAGACCTCCAATGCGGTAAACAAGTCATCCTTCCCGGCTTTCGTCTCGACCAGGTCCATTTTAGCAACGACACCCAGCCGTTCCGAACCCATTTGCACCGAGCGCGAATGGATGATTTCAGGTTCGGCATCCTTCGTTTCTGGCGCTTGGATAGCGAGTTCGGCTTCCACCGGTTTTTCCTCTCGCTTTGATTTGTCAGCATCCGTTTTCTTTTTGGCCTTTGGCAAAGCCCCGTTGCCTGAATCAACGCGTTTATGAATAGCACCACCTCGTAACGTGTCCACGCTTTCAACAAAAACACCCTCCACAAATTCGTAATAAAAAAGTCGCTGACAATAGACGAACTCGTTCAGCATCCGCGCCGGAATTTGTTGTGGCTCGGCTTCCGTGCGCAATACGCGCTCAGACGGCGCAGGGGCCTGCAAGATAGCGTCCGGGGCCAAGGATGGATTCGAGACCGGCAAAGCTGGAATTTCAGGCTTTGGCGCTTCGCTTGTTTGTGATGCGACGGGTGCCAGATTCACCACAATCTTCACTTGCGTTGGCTCGCTTGATATTTTACGCGGCTGGCGATTGTTATCGGACCTCGTTCCACAAGTTCCCGGGGAAATTTCCCTCGGTGCAAATGGTAATTCCGATTCGCTTAAACGATTTTCAGACGGAGCCGATGGGTTTTGGTCGTTCATAGGTTCATGGATTTATTTTGAATCCGTAACTGGCACGAAAAGACCGAGGCCGAAGTGGGAACCGTAACCAAAGGCGAACGGGCCGCTGACGGGTTCGGGAAATATGATTGTGAAAGCATTACCGGAACTGTTGCCGCGATTTCCTCCCCCATCGTAGCGGATGGTCTGGAATTGGAGTGAGCGGAGGTGTCGGTTGCCAAATTGAAACGGGCGTTCGCGTTCGTCGCATTGCTTAATGGTGGCGGCATTGCCTAACGGATGGAGGGAGAGAAGGCGGAGCAGGTCATGAGCGCCAGAACCTACCTGCCAGCCGCTGGCGTCCATCTTCGGACGCCCATCGCGGAAGGTTTTCGCGTGGCGCGTAGGAACGAAAGGCGTGAGCGAGCGCCAAACTCTGGCTTTTCCAAAGAGCGCACAGTCTTTGAAATCGCCGGGCTGGCCGATGCCATGGAGGACGAGACGAATATCGTGGCCGCCATGGCCCCAGACTTTGTTCAGCCTGCGTAGTGCGAGGCAGGCACCCTCGTCGAATTCCATCGGTGCCCAAATGGTAATATGCGTTATCGCGTCGCGCGGGCCGTTGGCTTCGCAGAAAATGTGGGCGTGGCGGTGGTCGATGCGTGGTTTCCCGTCGCCATCCAGACCAGTGAACACGGTGGCGCGGCCTCTGCCGTGATCGGACCATTTGCAGAGTGCATCATGCACACGAGCGGCGACAGAGACCGCCGTCGAAATGCTCGGCGCGACGGCGCTCACCACGGCGTAGCGGGCGACGATGGGCTGCGGCCCTAAGCGCGGCGCACGCGAACGGGTCGCGGAAGCGAAGGCATTTTCCGGGCGGATGTAATTTACATAAAGTGCACCAGGCGGAAGATTCCAGCCTGCGGCTTGGAGTTCGCCAGTGTCCGCGTGGAGCGCGGTGAAAAGATCGTCTGGGGCTTCTGGTGCTTGGGCTTTCTTTTTGTCGCTCTTTGTTCCGTCGGCCGGTGGCGCATTCGCGGAAAGAAAATCGGTGCGCCATGTTTTGTAGCCCGCTGGCGTCATCGGCGCGAGCAGGCGGACGAGTTCAGTATTTGGTGGTTGCGGCGTGCCTTCGATTAGCAGTGCAGATACTGAATGTGTCTGCTCGATTTTCTCCGGCAAGTCGATTCTCACGCAAGCCTCGACGAGGCTTTCAGCGCGCCCAAAATAGCCGAGTCGCTCGGCGAGAATTTGCAACGCGGCGAGTTGATCGGGCGACAAAGTCACGTTCCATACGACGAGCACGGCGTCTTTCTCTGAGAGCTGAATGAAAGTGTCGAAAACTTTTGCAGTCTTCTTCCCTTGGTTGATAGGCATGAAATGCCGCGTGTGTCCGGTGCTGGCGCGGGGCAGGCGGAACTCCGGTGGATGGCTGAGCACGTTGGTAAGGGCGCAGATGGTGGGCTCTGGGATTTCCAGACGCGCTTTCAAATACCACGTCGCAATCAGTGCGCGAACGATGCGCCACGGCGATGGCGGCCATTCGATGGCACCTTCGTTGACGTGTCGCCCCCACGGCGTGGCATGGTAGCGTCCGGCGTGGAATCTGAGTTCGAGGAGGGTCATCGCCTATTCCTCTGAGCTTTCATTTTCGCCGTCTTTTGCGGTCTTTTCTTTCTTACCCTCCTTACCTTCTTCAAAAGTCAGAGTGGTGAAGCGGTCTTTGCCATCGCTTTTCGCGCAGGCTTTGGCGATAAGCGCAGGTAGCGCGTCTTCGAGTTCCTTAAGCGAAGGGACTACGAAGCCGCCGGGGCGCTGAACGACGAGTGCGCCATCAATTTCCAAATCACAGGCTGTCCGCAAGCGAAGGCCTTCGTAGAAGAATCGTTGAATTTTGAAGAGCGACAGTGCGATGAGCAGTGCTTCAACATCCGTCCCGAGTCCGAAGCCGCGCATGAGCGCGAGATCGAGATTGAAGAAAGCCGTGATGCTTCCGCAGTATTCTTCACGGTGAAAAGGAACGTTGCCGAAACCCTCTTTCGCAGTCTGTCCTTCGTCACCTTTCGATGCACGGACGCGGTCGTTCTTCACACCACCGCTGGAGACAGTCGTGACATCCGTAGCTTCAATGAAAGCGGTTAAAGCGCGGGGCAGCCGGATGACGCCAGCGATTTTCTCCAAAAAGATTCCGTGAAGCAGCGAGTTTGCATCATATTTGAGCAGCGCACGCAGCAGCGGCTCGCGGTTGAACGGGCGTTTATCGTCGAAGGCAATGGCGGCCTTGATTTCCTCGAAGCCTTTCGCGTTCGTAATGTAAGGGCTGTTGATTCGGTGCGCTTCGAGCACCGAGTTCGTAAGCGGCTTGCCCGTCTTATCATTCACGAGCACCGCTGGCAGCCCTTGAAGGGGGAGCACCCAGTTGTTCGAAGTGGTGTCCCAGCAGACGGCTTCGAGCCGGTTCGCCATGCTTTGAGCAGATTCCACTAGGAGCATCTTCTTGCCGTCCGGGCCGTCGTAGGTGGCGGCACCGAGGTCCGGGAATCCGGTGGGTTGAAAGCGCGTGCCTTGGATAGGCCGCAAGGCTGCTTTGAGGAGCAGGCGCGGTTGGTTTTTGAGTGGTTCAAGGTTCATGTGGTTTATTGGTTCTGTGGTTTGAGAATCATATTTTCAAGCAGGCGGAAATCGCGACGGCTGATGGGGAAAAGTATCGCCGCCGCTGTGCGTCGGGCGATGTCACCACTGACGGGCAGATCTTTGACGAGCGGCGCTTTTCCCGACGCGCGCAAACGGCGTGCGGATAGTTCAGAGGCGGCTTTGCCGTCGCCATTCATTGCGCGCTGGAGAATCGCGGGCACGAGGGGGACGGCGTCGTCCTTCCCGGTGGAGCAGCGAAAGCAAAGCCGTAACAGGGCGTAGAACGAAGAAGGAACTGCGTCGGGAGCATCATGGAATTCAGGCATCAACGGTTTCACCTGTTGCCAGTCGAGCAGGCTTAAACCCCAGATGAGGTCCGCCAGCAGAGCGTCGTTTGTGCGACCTTCGATAAAAGAGGTGATGTCGTCGAGGCATGCGAGCCGTGGCGAATCGTCTGGCCAGCCTTCCGTGCCGGACTGCTCCGCGCGTAGGACGCGCCGAACGAAGATGGTGTTGAGAGTGTCGGTCAGGTTGCCGTCGTGCCAGACAACATCGTTTTCAGAATTCTTTTCCGTCCACGAGGCGCGGAAATGCTCGGATTGCTCCAAACGTTTGAGTGGCTCCAAATGGTGACGAAACCAGAGTTTTTCTTTGCCCCGGCCGAATAAGACGCACATCCCGGCAACGGATGCCGCGAGCCGAAACTCCAAGGACTGCTCGGTTTCAGCCAACCACTCAGGCCTCAATCCGTGAAGCGGATAAATGTTCTGCCGTTTGGCCTTATCCTCCGTGGTGGCCCATTTGAAACTGCGTGCGACTGCCCGTTCCATCGCCCCAAGCGCGGCAATTACAGATTGTAGGTGCGTCGGCGAATTGTTCCGGCAAAGGTCGAAGATACGCCGCTCCAGGAGATTGAACGCGGCGACAACTGAAGCTGGCGGCTTTGGCTTGGAGAATGGATCGGCCTTATATCGCAAGCGGGCGTGCCAGTGCTCAACGTCTGCCCGTAAATCCACGCGAGCATTGCGTCGAACGATGATTCGCTCCAGCGGCGTGGCGAAGTTCGACTGACCATTTCGCTCCAGAATCGCGTATCGGTGAAATGCCGAAATTCCGCGATCTACCCCATGCGTCACGGCAGCTTGTGCGAAGTCCACGCCGTTGCGAGCTGGACGCCCACGAACCTGCGCCCGGCCTTCGTTGAACACTGCTTGAAGTTCAGGGAGCGTTACGGGCTGATTCCAAAGTGGAAGCCAAATTTCGCAACGGGCCTTTTCCTCATCCGCGCGGGCGGCACTGGCATAGCCGCTGCCGACCTGACTAACACAAAAGGGATACACCAGTGAGCCGTCACCCGCGCTCTCAAGTCGTTTCACTGAAGCGGCAGCAAACAGCAAAGTCCCTTCAATCATCAGCACAAAATCCCAAGGGTTGACGGCTGGCTTTGCGTCGAAGCCCGCTGAAGCATTGGCACCGCCGGCGGCACCCGGAAAAAACTGCCCGATCTTGTCGGGTGTAGTCGAAGCAGGTGTTGCAGCTTGGAACAGGGACGCACGTAACCAGTTATCTGCTCGCTGAGTGGATGCATTGGTCGCCAAGTCGAGAATTATGGTAAGCCGCTGCATGAAGTTCTTACTGAAATCGATACTCCCGTCGTTGCCTCCACTGCCAAGAAGTGGCGGGTATTTTGGGCCAGAATCGGTCAGAACCGCGACTGCATCGATCCAACCGATTGCATCTGATGGCAGAGCGCCGCGGAGTGCCATAAGAACTCTGCTCTTCTGTTCGTCTGCTGGTTTCTCAAAGATTTTGTTGCGATCAAAAACTGACCGAATGGCATCAATTGTAGCCCGGTATGGAGCGAACCTGTCTGACGTGCTTTCGGTGACAGCTTTAAGAACTTCTACCGCTCCTGCTCTTGAGTCCTCAAAAAAACCACCGTCTCCATTCCAGGGATTGAGCACTGGTGTTGGCTGATATTTGCAAAGGAAAAACTCCGTCAGAGAGGCGCAATCCAAATGTGAATTGAGAATAAATTGTTCACCTTGCCAGTGACCAGTCGCGTTCCTATCCGCCTGTTCAGACACCAGCCGCAGGATGCCTAATGCTTTCAAATAGTGGGCGAGTGGGATGGGAGCGCAACCGTTGAGGGTAATGCTGGGCATGGCGTCAGGTTGTTGTTTCACGCGAAGCACGAGCATCAGCGGCGCGCAGCAGGGTTTCGAGAAAAACCAGGCGGAATGGGCCGAGGCGGTCACGCAGGGCGACGGTGCGGGCAAGCCACGAGGGGCCATGCTGGCCTTCACCCATTCGCATGAAGCTAAGATCGAGTGCAATTTCTGGCGTTGTGAATTCGCCAAGCGAGACGGCACGGAGTATGTCGTCCTGCCAGACGCCACGGGCATAAAGAGCGTCGGGGGTTTTGGGATTGCCGGTTTCCTCTGGCAGCGAGCGGATGGAAAGGCGGACTTTGCCATGATGCGCAGCGATGAGATAGGCGACGAGATCGCGCTCGATAGCACCAGGCTTGCCGGGCGCGTGAGGGGATTCGGCGAGTAGCCAAGCGAGGGCGGAAGCAAGTTCGTGGCGAAAGCCGCAGCGGTTGCATTTGCCGTTCTTGTTTTCCGATTTCGCCCAAAGTGTGTCTTGGCGTGAAATGTCGTTGCTGACAAGCATGGCCTGAAATTCGCCGTGCGCCTTTCCGATGTCATGCCACAGCGCGGCGGTGTGGAGCGGCGCGGCGTCTGCATCGCTGATGGCAAGTGCAGCGGCGATGGCCTTCATCTCGCTGACGACTTTCGCAGTGTGCTCTGCGAGCGACTGCCACTTGCGAGCAAAGGTGAGGCGATTGCCAGCGTATTTGGGAAGCTCGCCGTCCTTTGGAAGATGGGGCGTGGGTTTGTCCTTCGGGTCGCCAGTCCAACCAGTGGCGTCGCTGTATCCACCGCTTTTCACGTCCACGAGATAAACGACACCAGGCCGGGCAATTTTGGATTCTTCCCACTCTTCGGAAAGTGGATTCCAGCGCCACGCTCGGGGTTTCTTGCCGAGAAACTTCACGGCGTCACCAATGGAGACACGGCAAAGTTCATCGCGATGCGGCGGAGGCTCATTTTCTGCTGGCGCGTCCTCTTCGACGCTGCGCCAAAAAAACTGTACGTCGTTGTCATCGCCATCGCGGATGTAGCGGGAGACGTCGAGGTCTTGGCCACAAATATCAGGCGTGGTGTCGAACAAGTCCACGAGGTCGCGGCGGCGGATGACGGGGCGGATGACGTTTTCCTCTGCAACGGTCACTTCACGCAAAGCCTGCGGACTAACATTGGTGAGCGACGCGATGGCGCCGCGCGCCTTCTTTAGTTCCGTTTCCGAATAGGGCCGGAGCAAGTCGTCTTTGTCGTCTTTGGGTTGGATGTCCATCCACAAGACTGGTTCCCCGATGTTTGTAATGGGTATTAATAATATGGTATCTCCAATTTGCCAGCTACAAAGTAGAGCATGGTGGTTTGATACTCGGAAGAACGGTAGCCGCGCGCTTTACGTTTGGTCGCGGAGAACAGACTGTTGAGCCCCTCCAAAAACGCGGTCGTTAATCCCTCCTTCCAATGGCCCAAGATTCCTTCCAAATGTCGCTCGATCATCTCGGCGGCTTTGCGCATGGGTTCCAGCACCCCCGAGCTCAATGCCTGCGCCTCGGTGCGCACCCAACGGCACCAGGATGCGAACTGTTTGCGCGCTTGGCTGGCGGTCCCGGCGGTGTACGCCTTTTGCAACTCCAACCGCATCGCATAAGCCAGCCCGGTGACCAGCGGCTTGTCTTTCAAGAGCGACCAGCGCTCGCCATCGCGGTCACTCCAACTGTCCGGATTCTTGCGCCACAGCCAACTGGTTTTTTCCAGGTCCGCCCGCGCCTGAGCGTCTTGCCGAGCCTCCTTGCGCCGCACTTCCTCCACCGCCTGTACCACTTGGCTGACCACATGAAACTTGTCAA
>Ga0181520_10012610_pt1 | contig 10826 bp, 17 predicted proteins | sample PEATcosm2014_Bin_29_FD_132451 | JGI IMG/M metagenome (GOLD analysis project Ga0181520, IMG submission 132451) | Peatland microbial communities from MTU Mesocosm Facility, Houghton, MI, USA - PEATcosm2014_Bin02_30_metaG | ecosystem: Environmental > Terrestrial > Soil > Wetlands > Peat | place...
CCCGCGCATCGTCGTGCTGGACGAGCCCACCAGTTCGCTGGACGTCACCATCCAGAAGCAGGTGCTGCAGCTGCTGGCCAGGCTCCAGCGCAGCCACGGCCTGTCCTACGTGCTGGTGACCCATGATATCGACGTGGTGCGGGCCATGGCGCACCGGGTGCTGGTGATGAAGGACGGCCGGGTGGTGCGGGAAGGGCCGGTGGAGCAGGTGCTGTCGGATGACCTGTGGGAGAGGCTGTAGCGCTGCTCCAGATCCTGAGATGGCGTATCAACAAGGGCTTTTTGCTGATTATCCAATATTTTTCCTTTTGCTCAGGGTTCTGGATGCCGATAAATGATTTCGGAGGCCGACCTATGCCCATGAACATCGGTGCCACTTCTTCCCTGTCTACCTACAATAATATTTTGCAAAGCCAGAGAAGCATCACGCTGGGCTCGGGGGGCCAGTCTCTTCAGGGGTCTGCGAACTCGGCGACGGCCCTGGGCACGAGTATTCCTGCCATGCCTGCCCAGCTGCAGAACGCCATCAACGCCTTCCAGCAAACGACCCAGCAAACGACCCAGCAAACGACCCAGCAAACCAACTCCAGCTCCCTGCTCTCGACCGGTCAAAACTCGGGCTTGAAAAGCGCGATGGCCAAGGATGACGCCGAAATCGCTGGCTCCCAAGACGGGGGCTTCCAAGCCAAGGCCATGGCAGGGGCGAACAGCCAAACCGCGGCCTCCGTCATGGCGGCCAGGCAAGGCCAGTCCTCCGGCCTGTCCAACACCTTGACGGCCGGCGGGGGCACCCTTTCGGCTGCTGCGCTCCAGCAGGACATGGCCTCAATCCAGGCACCGGCACCGGCCGGCTTAGCGCAGGCGCAGATTTCAGCCTATCAAGCCAACGGGGCCAAAGGCTCGGCCAACTCGAGCACCGCCTCCCTGACCTCCCTCACCCAGTCGGGCCTAGCCAACCTGACCCACATCAACCTACTGGGCTGAGGCGCACGAAAGGCCCTTCCCGTTCAGGCGCGGTTCCAGGGTGCGATGACGGTGGGCCGCGTTCCGGCCTGGTGCTGGCCCCGGCCATGGTGGTTTGGTGAAGTTGCTACCATGGATGCAAAGGGAACGGCCTATGAAGCGAACGTTGCCAATCATCCTTTCTCTCCTCGCCATGGGTTGGTTCGGGCGCGCGGTCGCGACCCAGCCGGCGCCGGCGGCAAACCAGGACGGGGTCGTCTTCACCAAAGGCGCGGCGGTCGCCGCCGGGTGGGAACAGAATCCGGCTTGCCGGGCCGCCAAACGCTACCGGGATCTGATCGCCGCCGGCCAGTATGACCAGATCGGGGGCTTGTTCGCCGAGAACGCGCTCTATCTCGGGCCGGCCGAAGAGCCGATCCACGGTGCCGAACAGATCGGCACCTTCTACCGGAAGTTCATGGCCCTGCACAAGCCCACCTCCATCATCGCCAGCCTCGTCCCGGTTGGTGACCACGACTGCTACATGGAGATGCAGGCCACGGCCGACACCGACAGCCCTGCCGTCATTGACCGGTTCACCACCGACAAGGCGGGCAAGGTGATCCGCCTTTGCGTCTATTCGCGCCCCGGCCGCGCCAAGATCCTGGGAGCGGCCGCCGCGGCGGCCATGGCCCAATAAGGCTCAGGCTTTGGGTGGGTGTTGTTCCCAATCCACCACCTTCAACCCTTTGACGCGAGCGAAGTGCTTGATATTACCGGTGACGAGGGTCAGGCCATGCTTGTGGGCGGTGGCCGCAATCATGCTGTCTTCCGCTTCGATCGGGTTTCCTTCCTTGCGGAGCCGTGCTTCGATCAAACCCCATTCCATCGCCTCTTCCCGGCCCAAGGGGATGACCTCAAAAGGTTTCAAAAAGACTTCGGTCTTGGCCATTTCCTTGGTTGGGAAGTTTGCTCGGTGAGCTCCTTCATGGAGCTCACCGACCGTGACGGCTGAAATGGCAACATCCAGCACCTGGACCCGGGCCAAAGCAGAGCGTGCCCAGGCGCGGCCACGAATGAAATGGATGCAGAAATTGGTATCCAGCAGGAAAGAGGTCATCAGAGGTCGCCCGCCCCGCCAAAGAGTCGCTTTTTGCGGGCCTCACGGCTTGCGGGGCTGGTGCGCTCGGGCATCGGGAAATCAGGGCTGGGTTCCAGATCAAAGAAGCCTGGAGGCCATGCCTTGACCCGACGAATGTCGATATCAACTTCTTCACCAGGCTTGAGTCCAAGAAAAGCAGGCAGACGTACGGCCACGGAGTTGCCGTCCTTGACCACTCTGGCGCGAATGGGGGCAGGGGTGGGTAACGAGTTGGGGTGAAGCATATTCGGCCTCCTGGTTCAAGTGTGGTTACTCAGGTACCCACACGCAAGGGGCAAGGCAGGATTTCAAAGCGTCAAGCGCAACACGATGCCTTCTTCCATCAGAGCAGCGCCCGCAGCCCCATCAAGCCGCCCACCGCGATCAGCGTGACGCCCATCGCCCGCCTGAGCCGGCCCAGCGCTTCGGGGCTCACCCGGCTGCGCCACCTGGCCACCAGCCAAAGCAGGGTGACGAACCAGGCGATGATTCCGGCGCACACCGCCGCCGCGAACGGCAGCGCCCCGGCCCGGTCCATGGCGAGCAGCCCGGTGGCATGCAGCGCGCCCACGGCGGCGGTCCAGGTGACGATGAGGGTCGGGTTGACGGCGGTGATCAGGAAGCCCAGGGCGAAGCTGCGCTTGCGGCCCCGGCGCCGGGGCTGGTCCGGGGGCTTGGGCCCGGAGGCCCGGGTCAGCAGCATGGCCAGGCCCAGGCCCAGGAGCAGGCAGGCCCCCACCGCCCGGGAGGCCGGCAGGACCCTCGGGTAGCTGGCCAGGACGGTGCTCAGCCCCCAGAACGCCAGCAGCGCGTAGAAGCTTTCCGCCAACGCCCCGCCGACCGCCACGTAGAGGGCGTGGCGCGGGTCGTGGGCCAGGCCCAGGTGCAGCACCAGCACCGAGATCGGGCCGGCCACGGGCATGGAGCCGATGTAGCCGAAGGCGAACCCGACCAGGAAGGTGACCAGCACGCGGCCCCGCTACCGGCACTTCCAGCAGCCGAGCACATGGTCGTCGACCATGCCCACGGCCTGCATGAAGGCGTACACGATGGTGGGCCCGACGAACTTGAACCCGCGCCGGCGCAGGTCCTTGCTGAGGGCCTCGGCGGCGGGCGTCACCGCCGGGATCTCGCTGTGCGCGCGCCAGCGGTTCACCAGCGGGCCGTCCGGGGCGGACCGCCACAGGTAGGCGTCGAAGCTGCCGAAGGCCTCCTGGACGGCCAGGAAGGCCCGGGCGTTGCCCACCGCCGAGGCCACCTTGAGCCGGTTGCGGACGATGCCGGGATCAAGCAGGAGCGCCTCCAGCCGCTCCGGGCCGAAGCCGGCCACCCCGGCCGGGTCGAACCCTTCGAAGGCGCGCCGGTAGGCTTCGCGCTTGCGCAGCACGGTGATCCAGCTGAGGCCGGCCTGGGCGCCCTCCAGGATCAGCAGCTCGAACAGGCGGCGGTCGTCGTGGCAGGGCACGCCCCACTCCAGGTCGTGGTAGGCGACATAGAGCGGGTCGCTCCCGCACCAGGCGCAGCGGGCCGGTTCCATCAAGGCCGGGCCTCCCGGAGGAATTCCCGGTACCGCTCCATGGCCTCCATCATCCGGGGGAAGCCGGCGGTGGGCGCCACCAGCAGGATGGTGTGCTCGATCTGCTCGGGGCTGCAGCCCGCTTCCATGGCCTTGATCATGTGGGTGAGCTGGGCCTTGGGGAGGCCGAGGGCCGAGGAGGCCGCCACCTTGATCAGCCAGCGGGTCTGCTCGTCCAGCGGCCCGCCGTGCTCATGGACCGCCTTGCCGAACTGGCTGTAGGCCTCATAGATTTCGGGGTGGGACTCGATCAGGGCATCCAGGTTTTCCCGGATTTTCATGGGGACCTCCTGCGGCAGCAAGGACTACGGTACGGTTTTCCCGGAAAAAGCGAAACAGAAAGCAGCGGGAAAGGCTGCCATCCTGGGGAGATGAAGAGGGAACCATGAGTTGGAGAATCATGCAGCGGCGCACCCGGCTCGATATCGTCCGCGGCATCGTGCTGGTGGGCTTGACCAGCGCGGTCACAGTGTTCTTCACCGCCGGGGGGCCGGCGGACAACCCCCTGGGCAACCCCCAGGACACCTCCAAGGTCTACCGCCGCACCATGGAAATGGTGGGCGGCGAGGCCAATCTGGTGGCCAGCGACATCACCGACTGGGTGACCGGGCTGTGGCATGGCAGGACCCTGGCCTATACCCTGGCGGTCATCACCCTGGTGGCGGCCTATGGGTTCTTCTTTATCACTGAAGATTCATAGCGCCCGTTCGAGGATCCGGCGCGACACCTGGAGCGTCACGGCCTGGCGCTCGCCCAGCCGGACCATGCCATGGGCTTCCAGGGCCGCCACCAGGCCGGCGATGTCCCCGGCGCCGATGCCGTAATCCTTCAGCCGGGTCTTGACGCCCAGGCTTTCGAAGAAGGCCCGGGTGCTGTCGATGGCCTGCAGGACCCGGAGCGCCTCGTCCCCCGAGCGCAGGTCCCACACCCGTTCGGCATACTGCAGCAGCTTGGCGCGCTTGGCCTCCAGGCACTCGGTGAGCAGGGCGGGCAGCACGACGGCGAGGCTCTGGCCGTGGTCCAGCCCGAACCTGGCGGTGAGTTCGTGGCCGATCATGTGGGTGGCCCAGTCCTGGGGCACGCCCGCGCCGATCAGGCCGTTGAGGGCCAGCGTGGCGCTCCAGACCAGGGCGGCCCGGGCCTCGTAGTGTTGCGGCTCCCGCAGGGTGACCGGCCCGACCTCGATGAGCGTGCGCAGGATGCCTTCGGAGAAGCGGTCCTGGAGGGGCGCATCGGCGGGGTAGGTGAGGTACTGCTCGGTGGTGTGGACGAACGCGTCCACCACGCCGTTGGCGATCTGGCGCGGCGGCAGCGAGAAGGTCGTGGCCGGGTCCAGCACCGAGAAGCGCGGGAACAGCAGCGGGCTGCCGAAGGCCAGCTTGGCGCCCAGGGATTTCCGGGTGATCACCGCGCCGCTGTTCATTTCCGAACCGGTGGCGGGCAGGGTGAGCACGGTGCCGAAGGGAACCGCTTGCAGCACGGGCGCCTTCTTGCCGACCAGGTCCCAGGGGTCCTCGCCCACATAGGGGATGGCGGCGGCGATGAACTTGGTGCCGTCGATCACCGAGCCGCCACCCACCGCCAGAAGGAACTCGATCCCGGTTTCCCGGGCCTGCTGCACGGCCTTCATAAGCGTTTCGTAGCACGGGTTGGGCTCGATGCCGCCGAAGTCGCTGACCACGGCGTGCCCCAGGGCCGCGCGCACCTGGTCCATGGTGCCGTTCCTGAGGACGCTGCCGCCGCCGTAGGTGATGAGCACGCGCTGGCCCGCGGGAATCTCTTTGGCCAGTTCCTGGATCTGGCCCTTGCCGAAGAGGATCTTGGTGGGGTTGCGGAAGGTGAAGTTTTGCATCGGGGCCTCGGGAAAAAGGGTGCAGGCTCCATTATCGCGCTGAATGGATCATGGCGGGCGTTTCATCCCTTGAGTCAAACACAGCTACAATTACAGTTGAATCCAATACATGGATTTTGGGAGATCGGCCATGGTTGATCATGTGATTGATTTGCGCAGCGACACCGTCACCCGCCCGACGCCGGGCATGCTCGCGGCCATGGGGGCGGCGCGGGTGGGCGACGATGTCTGGGGCGATGATCCCACCGTGGCCCAGTTGCAGGACACCGTGGCCCAGCGGGCCGGCAAGGAAGCCGCGCTGTTCCTGCCCAGCGGGACCCAGAGCAACCTCACCGCGCTGATGGCGCATTGCGAGCGCGGCGACGAGTACCTGGTCGGCCAGCACGCCCATTGCTACAAATACGAAGGCGGCGGCGCGGCCGTCCTGGGCTCGATCGTGCCGCAGCCGATCGAGAACGAGGCCGACGGTTCGCTGCCCCTGGCCAAGCTGGCCGAGGCGATCAAGGCGCACGGCCCGGGGATGGGCGCGCATTTCGCCCGCACCCGGCTGCTGGCGCTGGAGAACACCTTCAACGGCCAGGTGGTTCCGGCCGGCTATCTCCGGGAGGCCACCGACTTCGCCCACGGCCGCGGCCTGACCACCCATCTGGACGGCGCCCGGGTCTGCAACGCCGCGGTCGCCCAGGGCATCCCCCTGGCCCAGGCCTGCGCGCCGTTCGATACGGTGTCCATCTGCTTTTCCAAGGGGCTGGGGGCGCCGGTCGGCTCGGTGCTCACCGGGTCGAAGGCGCTCATCGAACGCGCCTACCGCTGGCGCAAGGTGCTGGGCGGCGGCCTGCGCCAGTCGGGCTTCCTGGCGGCGGCCTGCCTGTACGCGCTCGAGCATCACTACGATCGGCTCGCCGAGGACCATCACACCGCCGAGCTGCTGGCCAAGGGCCTGGCCGACATCCCGGAAGTCACGGTCGTGGGCCAGGCCACCAACATGGTGTTCGCCCGCTTTCCGGAAAGCCATTGCCGGCCGCTGGAGGCCTATCTCGCGGAGCGCGGCATCCTCACCCAGGTGGTCTACGAGTCGCGCCTGGTCACCCACCTGGATGTGACGCCGGCGGACATCGCCAGCTACCTGGGGGCGGTCAAGCAGTATTTCGCCTAGCGGCCATGGCCCGGCGTTCCTGCAGCAGGCTCCAGGCGGCCTCCGGATCCTCGGTGCCGGCCAGCAGGTCTTCGGTGGCGCAGAGCACCTTGTCGACCAGCTCGCCGCCCTGGTAGCGCACCCCGTGCCGTTCCAGCACCGGGATGGCGCGCCGGCTGAGCACCTGGGTGCGCAGCTCGCGGATGCCCAGCCGGACCACCAGGAAGGCCGCGGCCCGGCCGGTGATCCGGTCCACCAGGCAGGTCCGGGCCGGGTCGTGGCCGCTTTGCCGGAAGAAGGCTTCCAGGTCGAACAACGGATGCAGCCAGTGCTTCTCGCTGGAGAAGATCACCGCAGCGCCGGAGTACAGGCGCAGGGTCAGCGGCGCCGGCAGCTCCAGCTCATCCTTCACGGGTGCCGGTCCCGGTCTGGGGCAGGTAGCGCCCCATCAGCCAGAGCACCGAGAAGCCGCCGACGATCTGGAGCAGCAGGCCGGGCAGGCGGAACTTCAACGCGGCCACGCAGGGCTGCCAGCCGGCGTGCAGCAGCGTCGGGAACAGCACCAGCGCCTGGTCCACCACGACCACCAGGGCGAGCACGGCGAGGGTCGGCTTCCTGAAGCGCCCGGCGGCGAGGGCGGCCAGGGCGCCCAGCAGGGCGGACTGCAGGATGATCTCCTGGAGCATGGGCGTCGGCGGCATGCCGGTGATGAAGTGGTTGGCCAGGGGCGACAGCACGGCCGTCAGGACCGCGGCCTGGGCCCCGAAGCGCCAGCCGGCGACCAGGGTGAAGAAGAAGATGGGCAGGAACATCCGCCCGGCGTCCGGGATCTGATGCAGGGCAAAGGGCAGCAGGAGGTTGCCCGCGACCATGGCGGCCGTGGCGATGTACAGCCGAACCTCCCCGAGATTAAGGCTTTCATGGACTGCTGCGGGAGTGGAACTGGAATGGCTCACCGGGGACTCCGTAGAAAGGAAAGCGCTTGGAGGCGTCCATTGTACCATTGCCAAGGCTACTCCACGGTCATTTGGTTGCGCACCCGCCGGACCCCTTCGACGTTCTTGACGATCCGGGTGGCCAGATCCCGTTCCGCCTGGCTCTTGGCGGTGCCGGCCAGGGTGACGAAGCCGTTGTCGGTGTGCACCTTGGTGTGCACGGCGCTGGTGGCCTTGTTGAACAGGAGGGCCAGCTTGATCTGCGCGGTGATGGACGCGTCATCGATCTTCTTGCGGATCTCCTTGCGCTTCCGGTGCTCGCCGGCCACGGCCATCTCGTTGTTCACCCGCACCACCCCGTCCAGCCCCTTGACGTACTCGGTGGCGAGGCTTTTCTGGGTGCCGGAATCGGCTTCGCCCCGGAGGGTGACCACGCCGTTTTCCACCGCCACCTGGGTCTTGACCGCGCTGAGCTGGCGATGGAACAGCAGCGCCGTCTCCACCCTGGCCTTGAGGGTGGTGTCCGGCGTGATCCCGCTGTCGCCGGCCAGGCTCAGCTGGTTGTTGACGCTCTGGACGCCCGGCAGCCCGGCCAGGGTTTCTTCCGCCAAGGCCCGGTGGAACTCATCCCGCACCTTGCCAGTGAGGGTGACCGCACCGCCTTTGCAAACGATGGTGATCTTGTCGTCCTTCAGGTAGGTCATGAAATTGTACGAGGCCCTGGCCGCGGCAATGATACGTTCATCCGTTTCCGTCGCCTTCAGGCTGGCACAGGAGGCGACCAGGACAGCGGTCGCCAGATGCAATGGGGTCCTTGGCTGGAAGGTCATGGCTGGGTCTCCTGGAGGGCGGATGGACGCCGCCCTGCCTCTCCATGCGCCCACCCCGGCCGGGGTTTCCGCAACACGGAAGAACCCACCGGCGCCGACCTGCCGGAGGCCCGCGTCCGGAGCGGAAGGGCCCGAAACCAGATGGTTCCGGGCCCTGGTCACCCTCGGCGGTCGAGTAAATATCCTGGAATCTTTCCAATGCGAAATCTCGAATCGGCAACCTCTTGACAGTGATATCATGGGTAATATCATTTATGATCAGGGCGGCACAATGACCAAGCGTGAGAACCTCCTTGAAAAGGCCAGAAACAACCCAAAAGGACTGAAATTTACCGAGTTCTAGACCCTTCTGGGGCACCGAGGTTGGGTGCTCGACCGCTCGGAAGGGGACCCTTTCACGTACAAGAAGGAAGGTTGGCCTGGAGTTTTGACCATCCAGCCTTGGAACAACGGCATGGCCGCCCCTTACCAGGTCAAGAAGCTGCTCCAAATCGCCGAGGAAGAACAATGGAGGGGAAAATGAAGACTGCGGAATACGGGTTCCGGGTTCTCTGGAGTGAAGAGGATGAAGGATTCGTGGCCATTTGCCCGGAATTCCCTAATGTCTCGGCGCTCGGCCATACCCCCGAGGAGGCCGTTCAGGAAATTCGTAAAGCGCTGGATCTGGCCATCGCCAGCTACCGTGATTCCAATTGGCCCCTTCCGGTTCCTGAGATCCTTTCCGACTACAGCGGCAAACTTTTGATCCGGGTTCCCAATTCAATGCATGCCCGATTGGTCCAGCGCGCAGAGGACGAAGGGGTCTCGATGAACACCATGGCCAACACCTTCCTGGCGGAAGGCCTATCCAAGCGGGACACGATGGAGAACGACCGCAAGCAGATGCTGTCCGTTCTCGCCCAGGCCATGCAGAATCGCTACTTGGGAGCAGGTTCCATGACCACGCTCAATACCGCTCCGGGACTGGCGAGGAGTTCTACCCTCGTGCCCAACCTTGAGAAGAGAGGCACTCATGTCTAAGCTCGTTTGGGCCATACCCTGCATTCGTCCCATCGTGGATGCTGGCACCAACATGGTCACCTATGTGGATGTCATCGATTCCATGGCCTTTCCGGCCTTTCCAGCACAGGCGCCGTTCCTGGTGATGGCCACCCTCTGGCAATGCGAAGGGGAATCCGGACTGGACATGCGGGTCCTGCTCTATGGCCCAGAAGGAAATCAAATTTTGAAGGTGGACGCTGACCACGCCGAAATACCGGCGCAAATTCACCGGGTTCGGCTCCACGTGGTCATGCCTCCCTTCCCAATCCCAGTTCCTGGCCGTTATGAATACGGGATCCAGATCAGAGTGAAGGGTAAATGGAATGAAGTTGCGCGGATTCCCTTGGATGTGGAAGTTCCACCTCCAGTGACAAAATAATGAAGACTTACGCCGGTGCGAACACCCCAGGGTTACGTATTTTTGACCAAGGTGAGCGGACCAGGGAAAGGCCCGAAACCAGGTGGTTTCGGGCCTTTGATCCGAAGCCGAAAGCGGGCTTCGAACCCCGGACATTGGATCATCGTCGTTTCGATCCACTCATATGGCCCATGTCAACATGCCTTTGCAACCAGATGGCTCTGGGTGATCTCCAGCATGTCGAAGGCTGAATTGATGGCCGTGAGAACGCGCTGGATCTGATCTTTGACGTCCAGGTCGTTCCTGCCGTTGCTGTAGACGAGGACAGCGATTTCGCCGGTCTGCGGACCACTCCCCACGTGGACCTGGTCCACCTCGACCATGGCCCCGGGGAATTTGCTTTCCAGCCAAGCCTGGTATTGCCTGCGAAGCCTTTCAGCCACCTCCGTGGCCACCGCCCAGGGATGATCGAACATGTAACCTTCGGGGGCCTGGCTCCGGATGCTGTCTTCACTGATCGTTTGCTTGACTGCAATGAACATCGCTTCCTCCTTGAACGTTATGGAACTGTCATTGGGCTCCGCACGGGGACGGAACTTGGAATCTTTGACTCAAGACCCGGCCCCTCCGCCTTGGCACGCCCCTGCCACGCCGGACGCGTCGAAGCCTTGAGCTTGCTGCCCGATCGGAGGGGCTCAAGAGGAACATCTGCCAAGCCATTTCCCATGCAACCCGGACCAGCTCCATGTAAATTATAGCACTTTTCGATCCGGCCCAGGGCCTTCCGCTCAAGTAATGGCATCCCTGGCCTGTCTTTCTCGCTGCGCTGGGCCCTCGGTCCATTCTTGGTGGGCTGACGGGGCAGGCAAGTGCCGACGTCCAGGGGCTAGGCACAATACTGTTCGGTTAGATTTCGGCATAGGGTTTCCGCCTCGTCTTGCCGTGGGGCCTGGGCTCGACCACGATCACAACCACCGGCTCCAACCTCAGGTTGGTTGGCTGGCCCCGTTTGCGCA
>Ga0181520_10012611_pt1 | contig 10826 bp, 8 predicted proteins | sample PEATcosm2014_Bin_29_FD_132451 | JGI IMG/M metagenome (GOLD analysis project Ga0181520, IMG submission 132451) | Peatland microbial communities from MTU Mesocosm Facility, Houghton, MI, USA - PEATcosm2014_Bin02_30_metaG | ecosystem: Environmental > Terrestrial > Soil > Wetlands > Peat | place...
ACTGACCGGTAGCATCTGTAGTCGTGGTCCGGTCGAATCCGCTCACTTTGTCGGTGAGCTGGATCGCTGCGTTGGGAATCACGGCGCCCGACGGATCGGTGACCGTGCCGCGCACGGCTCCGGCACTGCCGCTTTGCGCCGGCGCGGAGAGCGCCGCGAAGACGAGTGCGAGGAGGGGAAGAAGGCGCTTGGTCGCGCCGCGGTAGAACGTCATGGCAAGATCTCCTGAACAATGGCTGAATGATGAAAAGTATTGCCCGCGGGACGAGCCGCCGCGGGTTCCTCAGTGCATTGGAGGAGCATCGGTCCGCTTCAAAATCAGTCTGTGCAAATGCGGCCAGGCATCGTCCGATCGGTAAAGCGTTGGGTCGATGCGAGCGCCTGAATGAAAACGGAAGGATGCTTTAGCAGGAGACGGGTGGGGGGCGAATGAAGAGGCGAATTTGCCGCTGCCGGGCAATGACGATGGGTTCGGCCAGGGGCGTGGAAGCTCCCAGCTGCACGATGATAATGACGGCCGCCGCGGCAGCAACGGGCACCACCGTGTGCATGACGATGCAGAGCTGGCAATGGTCCGCGTCGGTATCGTTCGGGTGAAGGTGCGTGACCTGGGCGACAGCCAGCATCGCGAGCAAGACCAGACAAAGCATCGCCACCGCCGGGAATAAGCCCGGCCAGACGCCGCGTCTTCCGCGGAGATTTGTCTTAAGTCCTGTCAATCGATGGGACCTTCCAGCTCTATTCTACAGAAAGCTCTCAGAAGTTTGGACGCTTTGGGCCTGGAGAGGTTGCCCTTCGGTAACGAAATCCGGGGGCAAACTGCGCGCTCCGGCGTCTAAACTGGGTTGCCATGGTTTGTTTCCCTCCAGATTCGCGAGGATGGCGCGTGCCGGCGCTTTCGCTGGCTATTCTCCTTTGCGCGCCGGCGGCCATTTTTGCGCAAGACGCCCCCCAGAGCGTGACGATCCAGCAGGCGCCGAGCGCGCCGAGCGGCCAAAACTCCAAGCCACTGCCTCTGAAGCCTGCGACTCCCGGCACGGGAAGGAATCTGCGGCTGATCCTGAAAGACGGCTCCTACCAATTAGTGCGCGATTACCAGATCGTGGGCGACCGGGTGCGCTACTTGTCGCAGGAGCGTGGCGAGTGGGAAGAGCTGCCGGCGGACCTGGTGGATTGGGATGCGACGAACAAATGGGCCAAGCAACACGCCGAGCTGGCCGATGAGGATTCGTCGCCGGCGATGAAAGAGGCCGCGGATATCGACGCGGAAGAATCCCAGGAGCGCGATGACGAAAAGGCGCGCATGCCGCAAGTGGTTCCGGGGCTGGAGCTGCCCGATGAAGAAGGCGTATTTGTGCTGGATAATTTTCAGGGCACGCCCGAGCTCGTGGAGCTGAAGTCGACCGATCTCAGTCTGAACACCAGGAACCGTAAGGGAATTGCAGTGCTCAATCCTCTGGCGACGCAGCGGGCGAACCTGGAACTCCAGGGCGCGAACGCCAGGGTGCACCTGCACGTGAATGACCCTGCAATCTATCTTTCGCTGGGAGTCGAGGATGGACAGGAGCCGGTGCTTTCGCACCCGCTGACGGTAAACACGGGCGGCGCGCAGGCGGTAAACGGCGGAAAGCATGGGGCACATTCGGCGCAGTCGGGGTTCGCAATCGTGCGCGTGGACGAGCGGCAGGCAGTGCGGATTGTGGGCGCCATCCACATCAGCCCGACGGGCACGGTGACCCAGGACGAGGACACGATCCCCACCAAGGCTGAAGTGCTGCCGGGCAAGCACTGGTTGAAGATCGTGCCGACGCAGACGCTGACCATCGGCGAGTATGCGCTGGTGGAGATCATTTCTCCGTCGGATATCAGCGAGTCCGTGTGGGATTTTCGCGTGGATCCAAGACTGGGAGACAATCCCGGGTCGATCGGGCCGATCCTGCGGCAACCGCGCGAACCGTAGGCGCATGTCGAAGACGCCGAACTATTCAGCCACAACCTTCAGTTGTTTCCTCCGGCGGCTGACGATAAAGTGCGCGAGCAGGATACTGGCGGAAACGGCGCTGAGGATGGCGTCGATGCCCGGCATGCCGCGCGGACCCCAGAGTGCATAGCCGCGGCCGTCGAGCCAGGTCATGTAGACGACTGGAACGTTCCCCACTGAGTTGATGATGGCATAGCGTGCGCTGCCGCTTTTGCCGGATCCGCCGAGAAATTCAAGAACGACTCCGGTGAAGAAGGCATAGCAGGCGCCGACAGTGAAGAGAAACAGAACGGTGCTGGTGAAGTAAACGGCCGGCCGCAATGGGCCAAGCGCGAGGATGCCCATTGTTGCCGCATTGATGAGCCCGGAGATGAGAAGACCGATGCTGGCGCGCACGCGGACGGGAATGAGCGAAGCGACGAATGCGCCCGCGGACATCAGGAGCGCGCCGCCAATGCCGTTCATCCACGCAACCTGCTGGCCGCTGACGCCGTAGTCGCGAGCCAGCTCGCCGAGAAGGCCGATCATGGCGCCGGAACCGCTGGGACAAGCGATCAGCAATGTATAGGGAATGGCTTCCCAACGAAGGAAGGTGGACTTGAATTCGCGCAAGATGAGCACGGTGGTCTGGCGCGCCGTGTGCTCGCTGATGACAGGCGCGCGCGGCGCCATCAGGGCGCCGAACGCGGGGAGCACGATCATGGCGGCGACAATCCAGCCAAGGGAACCGAGGCCCAGGCGGCCGGAGAGAGAAGCCAGCGCAAAGACGGCCACCGCTCCGATAGCCAGCGAACCGATTTGATAGAAGCTGCTGGCACGGCGGCGATTCAATTCGCTGCGAAGCGTGCCCATCATACCCCCGCATGCAGCGGGTGTGAGCACCGCGATTGAAGCGCCCAGAAACAGAAGGCCGACAGCCCATGCGGAGCCCAGGCGGGGCAAGTGGAACGCGCACAAAATCGTGGCCGCGGCAGCAACGGCGGTGAACAGGAGCCAGGTGCGGCGCTGGAACCAGAAATCCGTGATGGGGCCCCAGAGAAAATAAATCGCGTGCGGCAGAGCGATCAGGGCGCTGATGCTGGCGGCGCGGGCTGGATCTACGCCTTCATTACGCAGAAGAAACGTGAGCGCGCCGCCAACGAGGCCGAGGGAGATGACGGCATCAGGCGCAATGAGGAAGGCGAAAAGCCAGGGGCGTTCGCGCGGAGGCGGTTCGGGCTGGGTCTCGAAATCCGGCCGTAACGCTGGCGGCATGTGGGTCACCGGATTAGGAATTGGTGTGTGGCGAGTTGATGCCTTCGAGTGCCGTTTTCCTCAAGAAAACGGCGCCCTGCACACTGCTGAATTCCTTCACGTGAATTCCTAATCCGGTCTAGCCTAGCATGCAGTGCGTCTTCGGCCAGGTTTTTTGGGGCGTGTTGGCTGGTATTCAGGGACTTCGCCTACATGCGGCTTTTTCTCGATTTCCCCGTGTTGGGCGCTTGGCTGCTCTCGGCGCTGAATTCAGTGGCGATGAGCTTGCGGAGCCAGACATGTGCGGTGTCGTTGTCTCTCTGTCGATGCCACACCATCCGCAGGACGAACGGCGGCAATCCAAGGGGCTCGGGACAGGACCTCAGGTTGAGGCTTGCGCCGAATTTCCGAACAACAGATTCCTGGATGCAGGCCACGAGATTGCTTGACGAGACGGCGTGCAGCACGGAAAGGCAATGCGGGAGCGCCAGTCTGAGGCGCCGCCGCAGTCCTCTTGCAGCGAGCTCGTTATCGATCAGCCCCCATAGCTGATTGCGATAGATGACCGCGGCGTGATCCAGCCTGGTGAATCGGTCAAGCGTAAGTTTGCTTTTCCACATAGAATGACCGCGCCGCGCAATGACGACGTTGCTCTCTTCTGAAATCGATTCCATCACGAGGCCTGGGGACAGTTGACGCGCATCCGGAAAATAACCGATTGCCAGATCAAGGGCTCCGTTGCGAAGCTCGCTTTCGGGCACCGTGAACAACCAATCGAGCCGCCGGGTTTGCATTTGCAGTTCGCCTGAAAGCATGGAGCGAGCGAGCAATGGAGCCAGGCGCAATTCCACGTCATCGCTCAGCCCGATCCGGAACCGGTGCGCGCTTATCGAGGGATCGAAGGAATGCGGAGCGTCAAAGGTCTGCCGAAGCTGCGCAAGAGCCGATCGTATGGGTCCGGCGAGTTGGTCGGCGCGGGGAGTCGGCATCATGCCCTGCGCAGTGCGCACAAACAGCGGGTCTCCAAGACGAGTTCGCAGCCGTGAGATGGCATTGCTGAAGGCCGGTTGGCTGAGCCCCACCTGTCTTGCGGCGCGGCCCACATGCCGCTCGTCGATCAGCGCTTCAAAAGCAACGAGGAGGTTGAGGTCGATCCCACTAATATTCACATCATGAATATTGCATATTACACATATCCATTTCACAAATAGCCACGCGATGTCTTATACCAGCAGTATGTTCACCCGTGCTGCTGCACTCCTCGCGCTCCTCGTGATTGCGGCAACTTTCACTGCGACTGCCGCGCCCGCTTCAGAAACACCCTCCCTTCAGGTCTTCAAACAATGGTTGGACGCCTTCAATTCGGGCGACTCAGCCCGGATTACCGCGTTCTGGCAAAAATACGGGCGCAACGGAGCCGATGATCGTGTTGCAGGCGATCTGCGCCTCCGGACCATGACCGGAGGGATGACCATCTACCGGGTTGAGGAAGATACTGACACTCATCTGGTGGCGTTGATGAAGGAGAATCGAGGCGTTTATTCCGAATCCACGTTGGATCTGGCTTCAGTGGACCCTCCCGTGATCGCAGGCATGATGGGGCGCCCCGTACCGCCGCCGGAGGGCTCGGGAAATCGAGCTGCAACGGACGACCAGCTTGCCGGTCTGGTGCGGGAGCATGTGGCTGCGATGAATGGGTCGGACGCCTTTTCAGGGGCAATCCTCATCGCCCACAACGGCAAGATCGTACTCGATCAGGCATGGGGCATGGCGGATGAGGCCAACCGCATCGGGAATACGGTCGATACGCAGTTTTGCATCGGCTCTATGAACAAAATGTTCACCGCGGTGGCAATCCTTCAGCTCGTTGAACACGGAAAGCTCGCTCTCGACAAGCCGATTGCCGCCTATTGGCCCGATTATCCGAACCGCGATCTCGCCTCGCGTGTCACGATTCGAGAATTGCTCAATCATACCGGCGGCACAGGAGACATTTTTACTCCGGAATACCAGGCGCATCGCGAGGACACTCGCTCGCTTGAGGATTACGTCAAACTCTTCGGCAGCCGGCCCGTCGTCTTCGAACCGGGCTCCCGCATGGAGTACTCAAACTACGGCTTCATCCTTTTGGGTCGAATCATCGAGCTTGTGAGTGGTGAGCCTTATCAGAAATACGTACAGGAGAATATCGATCAGCCCGCGGGAATGACGCGCACCGACTCGCGTCCTGAGGCCGACCGTGTCAGCGGCCGCGCGATCGGCTACACCTCTGGGCAGAACGGACTGGTGCCCAATACGGACGAGATGCCATGGTCGGGCACATCAGCCGGAGGGGGATATTCCACCGTCCGCGACCTCTTTCTCTTTGCTGAAGCTCTGCAATCCGGCAAGCTGTTGAATCATGAGCTTCTGCAGGAGGCAACGCAAGCGAGTCCCAAACGGCAGGACTATGGCATGGGCTTCTACGTCTTGCCGGATGGAGGATACGGTCACGGCGGTGGCGCACCCGGAATCAATGGCGAATTGCACATCTTGCCCCATGACGATTATGTGCTGGTCGCTCTTGCCAATCGGGACCCGCGAATGGCCTCCAATATGGTCGATTTCATCACCTCGATTCTGCCCGCCCACGATCTCGACTCAAATAATCCCGCTTCATAGGCTTTTGGAACGAAGAAATCGTTGACGAACCGGGGCCAAGGTGTCTGCGCGATTGTTTCCGTGTTCCGTTTCTGGACAATCGTGAACTGGCAGAAGCCGGCGCGCAACGCTCCCAAGATCCACGCAACTAACTGTCTTGACATGGCTTAGAGGAGGGGGCTTTGGGGGACGCGACTGGGGAATTGAAGACTGACCTGGTGCAGGCTCCCACCTATGCGGGATACCAAGACAATTCATACGTGGGCTAAGCTCAAAACCAATACTGCGGGAGAGCTATGAGCACGCCAGTGCAGGATTACTACGAATTCCTTCAAATCAGCCCCAACGCGGATGCTGAGACGGTCCACCGTGTCTATCGGTTTCTTGCGGCGCGCCTGCACCCGGACAACAACGAGACAGGACATGAAGAAAACTTTCGCCTTCTCAAGGCCGCCTATGACGTGTTGGCGGATCCGCGGCGGCGCGCGGAGTACGATGCCGCACGGGCCCGGACCAAAGCACCACCGGAACCGCTTGCCACAACCATCGATTTCATGGATTCCCAGGAAGGCGAGTTAAACCGGCGCCTGGCAGTATTGGCGGTTCTTTACTACCGGCGGCGGACCAACCCGACCTATCCCGAGGTTCCGCTTGTCGAAATCGAAGAGCGGATGGGCTTCCCGCGCGACTACCTGGACTTTACCCTCTGGTATCTGCAAAGGAAGGGGTACGTCACCAAGGCAGACAATGCGCAGTACACGCTAACGGTCGATGGCGTTGACTTTGTGGAGAAGGAGCGAGCGAACATTCCGACCCTGCACAAACTGCTGACCAGCGGTTCGGGATCGAGCGTAGAGGATCTGGCGCGAGCGCAACATAGAGAGGCGCCTGCTGCCGCGTCCGAGCCTGCTCCTGCTGCTACTGCTGCTGCTGCGCCGAGGCCAACCTTTGTGAGGCCCGAACCGAGGCAACCCGCGAGAAATCGCCCATTGGGCGCTCCCGGACCGATCATTCTGCCCGCTTCAATGAGCCAGCAGGAGGACCGGCGGAGCCTGAACCGGCCGGAGCGCCGCGTGGGCAAACCCGATCTCCGCGACAAAAAAGTGGAGCGGCGTTTTCATTTGACTGACCGGCGAGAGACGCCGCAAATCCAACCAACGCCCAGTGCGCCGCTACTCGCGAGCGGCGATTCCTAAAGCCTTCATTTTGCGGTAGAGGTGGCTGCGCTCGAGACCAAGCAACTCGGCGGCGTGGCTGATGTTGTTGTGAGCCTCCTCAATCTTTTTCAGAATATATTCGCGCTCGTACGCATCGCGCGCCTGCTGCAGGCTTGAGAACTCCTCAGTGGAGCGTGAGCCGGCCTTGTGCGTGAGCGGCGGCAGATGCTTGCGCTCGATGCGCAGAACCCGCGGATTCAGGATGAGAACGCGTTCGATCACGTTCCTGAGCTCGCGCACGTTGCCGGGCCAGTGATATTGCGCCAGCGCATCCAGAGCCTCCTCGGCGATCTCCACGCGCGGCCGGCCGTACTGACGGCCAAATTCGAGCAGAAACTCGCGCGCCAGGAGCGGAATATCCTGCTTGCGTTCGCGGAGCGGCGGCACGAAGAACGGCACCACATTGAGGCGGTAAAAGAGATCCTCGCGGAAATTTCCCTTGGCGATTTCTTCTTCGAGATCCTTGTTGGTTGAAGCAATCACGCGCACGTCGACGCGCAGGGGTTGCATGCCGCCGACCGGCGTAAACATTTGATCGTCGAGAGCGCTGAGGACTTTGGCCTGGGTCTTCAGGCTCATATCGCCCACTTCATCCAGGTAAAGCGTTCCGCCGTCGGCGCGTTCCAGGGTTCCTCGCTGTTCGGGAGGGCCGCCGGGTTGCGCGCCGTGACGATGGCCGAAGAGTTCGGCCTCGATATGCGCCTCGGGGATAGCGGCGCAGTTGAGCTCAACGAACACGCCGTCGCGGCGCAGGCTTTCGGCGTGGATGGAACGCGCGATGAGCTCCTTGCCGGTGCCTGACTCGCCGTAGATGAGCACGCGGCCGTTGGTCGGCGCCATCAGCTTGATTTGCTGGCGGAGGGCTTTGAGCGGCACGCTTTCGCCGGTCAGCACGGCGGCGGCGCTGAATTGGCGCTTGAACTCCTCATTCTGAGTGCGCAGGCGGCGAGCTTCGACGGCATTTTTGAGAACGATGAGGGTGCGCTCAAGCGAGAGCGGCTTTTCAAGAAAGTCGTAGGCGCCTAGCTTGGTAGCCTTCACGGCTGCTTCGATGGTGCCGTGGCCGCTGATGATCACGACTTCAGGCCGCATCTCGGGCGTCAGTTCGCGGATCTCGGCAAGCAGGTCCAGCCCGTCGCGGCCGGGGAGCCAGATGTCGAGCAGCACCACGTCGTAGGGCGTGTCACGCAGCAGGACCATGGCTTCCACGGCATCGGCTGCGCCGGCAACACCGTAGCCTTCTTCGCGCAGAATCTCCTCGAGCGAGCTCCGTATCTCCGCTTCGTCGTCGACTACGAGGATGTGGTTCATGAAGCGACGCCCTTTACTGGTTCCGTCTCCGCTGCGCCCGGCTCATTCCCCGCGACTGGTTCCACCAATGGCAGGCGCAGCAGAAAACGCGCGCCCTTGGGGACATTGGCTTCGGCGCTGATGGAGCCACCGTGTTCCTGGACGATCTTGGCGGCGATGGAGAGGCCCAGGCCCGTGCCGCGGCGCTTGGTTGAGTAGTAGGGCAGGAACAGCCGCTCGCGAATTTCGTCGCTCAGGCCGGATCCGGTGTCGGAGACGGTGACTTCAGCGGCCGTACCGTCTTCACTGAGTGCTGTTCGCAGGCCGAGGACGCGCAGCAGGCTGCCATGCATGGCTTCAGCGGCGTTGTCGATGAGGTTGGCCAGGGCCCGGCGGATGGCCTCAGGATCGGCGAGGACGGCAGGCAAACCGGACTCGAGATTGCGCTGCACCGTGATGCCTTCAAGCCTGCCTCCGAAGAGCGCGAGGGCTTCTTCGACAATCTGATTCACGTCGCAAGGTCGGGGCTGCGGCGCAGGGAACTGCGCCAGTGCGGAGAACTGGTCCACCAACATGCGCAGGGTAGCGACACAGCCGAGAATGACCTCGGTGCACTTGCGGATAATGCTGGGCGACTCGGGCTGGCCGCGATCGAGATGCCTGCCGATGCGTTCCGCGCTCAGAGCGATGGGCGTGAGCGGGTTCTTGATCTCATGAGCCACCTGCTGGGCCACTTCCTTCCAGGCGAGTTGCCGCTGCGCGCGCAGGAAGTCTGTGGTGTCTTCGACCACGAGCACCGATCCAGCCTGTCCGCGGCCCAGATCGAGCCGCGCGCTGGTAATGGCAAGATGAAGCGTGCGACCGTGGGCGTGATATTCCAGCTCAGTGGATGCGGCGCCCATGCGGCTGGCGCGGCGGATGACTCTGGCAAGTTCATCGGCACAGTCGGCGGGCAGCAACGATGCAATGCTCTCGCCGGCCAAAGGAACATCCAGCCGAAGCCCCATCAACGCGGCAAAAGCGCGGTTGGACTGAAGCACCACACCGGCCCCGTCAAGCGTTACGACCCCCGAAGGAATCGTATCGACGATCGTTTCCAGCTCGCGGCGGCGCTCCTCGACGGCGAGATTCGCGGCGGTAAGTTGTGCCTGAGCGGTTTGAGCCATGCGACGGCTCGTCTCCAGGTCCGAGGCCATGTGATTGAAGGAGAGCACCAGATCGCCCATCTCGCCCGTGGCAACTTCGGCTACGCGTTGCTCATACTTGCCCGCGGAGATCGCATCCATGGCGTCGGCCAGCGCTTCCACGGGGTGAGTAATCTGCTTGGAAAGGAAAACCGCGAGCCAGACGCTGGAAAAGAAGACGAAGACAGTAACCAGCAGCAGCGTAAGAGACAAGGTGGCGCGAATCACGCGGCGGGACCGAAACAGTTGCCAATATTCGTCGGCGCCGGAGCGAATCCGCGCGGTTGTTGCGTTGAGTCCCTGCGGCATGGGCAGCACCGCAATCACGATCTTGCGGGAGGGGGTGACGGCCATGCCGATCGCGTATTCCTGGCCCGCGACAAGAAGCACCGGATTGTCGTCTCGTTGCGCGGCGGAGAGGACAGCTGCCGAAAGCGGCCCGCGGAGCGGCGTTTCCTTCCATTCGGAGTCAGGCGTGGACGCGCGAAGAGAGGCGTGACTCGACTCTGCCGGAGCCTGGAAGCTCGAAAACATCCGCTTGTCACTGCCATAGACGAGAAGGAAGCCGCCTTGCAGGGAAAGGCGGCGCGAAATCATGACTTGTTGGAGAGCCTGAGGAGTCTCGTCGGCTGCTCCGCTTTCGGCCACCGACTCCGCCTCGCTGCGGGCATTGCTGGCTACGTATTCCACGAGTTCCTGCACCACGCTGGTCGAGTCGTTGCGCAGTTGCGAGGCATCTGGCGAGAACCACCGCTCAAGCGAACGGTTAAGCAGCAGATAGCTGAACAGAAACATCAGCGCCGCGGGCATAAAGGTGATGATGACCGCACCCAGCACCATGCGGGAGCGCAACCGCGCGCCCACGCCGCCGCTGCCTTGCCCCACATAGACCTTGAGCACGGTGCGGAAGAGCAGGACGAGCAACAGGAGCAAGAGCAGGAAGAGCAGAACTTCGAGGGATGTGAGAGCGATAGTCTGCGCGTACGTCGCCGGATTGAGGAAATTGACGTTGGAAGTATTGAACCATTGAAGCGTTCCCAGCAAAACAAAGACGAACAGCGCACCGGCTGCGAGCATGGCGATGGATCGATGCCGCGAATCGGCGAGGAAACGCATGGGGCGATTATAGAAGGAACGGGGAAAAGGCAGCAGGGATCGGCAGAAAAGGCAGCGCGGTCGCGTTGCCCTCTATTTCCAAATCACAAATTTCAGCCAGCCTTCCCAGATATCCGACCAGGCATGAGCGACGACGTTGATGCGGAGATTCCTGCGCCAGGCCGC
>Ga0181520_10012613_pt1 | contig 10826 bp, 8 predicted proteins | sample PEATcosm2014_Bin_29_FD_132451 | JGI IMG/M metagenome (GOLD analysis project Ga0181520, IMG submission 132451) | Peatland microbial communities from MTU Mesocosm Facility, Houghton, MI, USA - PEATcosm2014_Bin02_30_metaG | ecosystem: Environmental > Terrestrial > Soil > Wetlands > Peat | place...
TCAAATCGTTGACCTTCAGAAGAGAAGCATTACGAGAAGCTATTGCATCAGATCTTTCCGATCCCGATAGCCAGAAAGCCCGCGCAGAGTGGTACGCCAAATGGATCGCGAAGAGAAGGACTAAATCGCAATAGTCAGTTAGGTATATTGCTGCTTATACATCGGCGTCTAAAAGGGGCCATCCCGCCAGTGGCTCGTAAAGCTCCGCATCACTTGGGAAGGTCCGGACCATCCTGGGGACCACGCTGATCGCGACGGATCGAATCTCCGATCCAGCGGGTTCGCCAGCATTGCATTCGGGCGAGTACTCAGCGTTATGATTGAAGCCAAAGAACGGATGTCTGAAAACTCGGGAATGGAGGCAAAAACCAAGGATGGATTCAGAGGACATGGACCGCACCGTATCGTCGAATCCGTTTGTCTACGATCAACTGAAAGGGTTAGGAGTGAGCGCAAGCGTTTGGGATGATGTCCTCGACGAGCTGTTCGATGAACCATTCGGAAACATCCCCGGACCCTTTGGTTTTCTCTTGGCTGATTTGAACGGAAAGATTGGACCCCAGAGCCTGGACTACTCCCGGCATGAAGGTATTTCCGACCACGAATACGTGCGGAACTTGTTGAGGCAATCTATCGAAGAATTTGCTAGCGACTCTGAACTACCAAACGATGACGGTTCCGATTGCGATAAAGCAATAGCGGAGTATTGGGCACACCGCGCCTCTCTCAACTGAGGCGTCCTGCGACATTGAAGGAAATGGAGCTGGTTATCGGAATACTGGTCTGATCGGGGTTTCTCGCTACCGGTTCCGGTTCCTCCGCTGACAGACTTCTGTTGTGATCGTGATCAGCTTGGGCATTTTGCAGTTGCAGCAAATGTTGCCCAACATCCGACGCCGCTCCGTCGAACTTCGCGCCCCACCCGTAAGCGAAGATTTGGCAATTATATTTTTGAATGCAAGTGGATTATTCTAGTGTCATGCCCTGCCCCGAGTATGACAAATTGAGTGAGGATGTAGCGCGAGCGATGGTGTCCGAAGACATGGCGCGGGGAAGCTCGCCAAAGCAATACCCGCACAACTCTGATAAGAGGCGTCAAGAAGCCATCGGCAATGCCGCCCGTGGCGTTCATCAGGCTTATTCGCGACGGAATGCGCACATCAGTGAGTGCGAAGTTTGCAATGCAGACGGTCGGAAGCCTGGGCAGTACGACTCGCGCGGGCACTTCTAGGAGTACAGCATTGAATTGGAGCAAGATCGTCAGCAACATAGGGATCAATATTGAGCTTCAACCTCCCGCCTGTTTTCTTGACGCTAAGGGAAACGCACTCCTTGATATCAGCGATAATTGGCTGATCACCGAAGCCGATGATGACCGGCTGAAGATCAAGAACGTGCGGACGGGGCACGAGACTGTCCTAGCGAAAGATCACATACACCACTACACATCGAATCCTCATCGCGTGACGAATGGGCGGGAGCACGCTTTCCTCACTCTCCTGGTGCAGCTCTATATCCAGAATGATCGAATCACAATCAAGCCATGCCTACGCCCCGGCGAGCGTTTAGCTCCTCCAACGGTCCCGGAGATCGTAGATGAATGGGTCGATCTGATGTACCCGACATTCAACATTGCACAGAAGCTCGGTATCGACCCCAACACTCTCGCTTGGGCACGCGAGTCAACAGTTGCGACATCGACCGCAAAGGGCGCGGCAGAGGTAATACTCATCCCGGAATCCTCAGGAAAACTAAAACGATTCCGGGTGCGAACTTCCCCGGAATCAATGACATTGGTCCGGCGATTGCTGCCACGATGAAGCAGCCCGCGTGCTGGTTAATCGAGTCGTTCCATCTTCTAAAGGCTTCCAGGGTTGGCGTCGAACCATGCCCTCAGCTTCTCAGTCGTACTCAAAGCGTAAGGGAACGAATGCAACAACAACCGCACCGACGAAGCAGACACAACCGCGAGCATCGGGTGGACTGCATCATTGCGCTGCGTGCGGATCGCTTCAAATAGCGATGCCAGATGTGCAGACGCGCCTTCCGAAGCTGCGTACGGAATCGGTGCTGAAGAGCCGGAGCAAGAATCTTCAATCGTCTTCCTCACGAAATCCAGAAGCGCAAAGAGTTGACGCTTGTTCAACAGCCCTTCGAGGGCGCGTCGCCGGGGCGACGGTGGTAGAGCTGTCAGTAGCGAAGCTGCAAGCAGATAAACCGCCTTCTCTGACGCCGCGCCGACCATAACTGCCGTCGCGAAGTATGCTTCCCGCTCAAATGCCGTCAACGCCTCCGTGACGTATTGCTCTATGACGGAATCGAGATTCGGGACAAGTTGCCGCAGGAACTCAAGATAGCTCTTGGCTTCTTCTGGGACAGGTTCGCTCCCATTAAAATACTCTTGTCCCCGCCGGGTCACGTTGTAGGAGTGCCAAGCCGGGTGATTCAGATAGCTATTTTGCGCTCTCGGCGCAACAAAGCCATTCCGCAAAAGATAGAAGAGTGCTTCTGCGATGAGTTGTTTGATCTGGTCGGGAATGGACGACTCATCAAACGACATACCCGTGGCCTGCTGAAAGTGATCTTTCTTAATGATTGCTTCCACCCCGGCATCATGAAGGGTGTACAAGACCTTCTCCGCAAACACGCGATACTCAAAGTTGCTCGCCCCCTTCATGCCCTTGCGGACATAGGGGAGGAGCCATTCAAGCGTATACTCCAACTTCGGCATTGGCAGCCCTCCACGCGTATCGGATGGGAACTTCTATGTAGATGATCCGACAGGGAGAGACTACCATGCGTGGCGCAGCAGACCACGGGCGCCTGCGCCCGACTAACATGGTCTCAGTGTCTCCGGGCGGCTGGCCAAATCGGCAGGCTGTCACACCGCCGTCAACCGGAGATATCGCAATTCAATTTGTTCTACCGTCCGGGAGCGCAGAGCATCAGGCGCAGCTACCAATTCCTGACCCTGCCCGACATTCGGCTTCAAGCTGGAAGGTACGGTGCGGTTGCCAACGTCGATAGTCAAGGGCTGTTTTCAGCCGAAGAACTTGCAGAGCACATCATCAAATGGATAGCGGAACGGGTACAGGTCAGGTGAACTGTGTGACGAACCAGGGTGCAGGCTGGTTCGGTTGGAAAGGTGTAATCTGGACTTACCGATGCGTGTCTACATCCACAAGATCACCAAGCGAGCACTAGAACAAGAGCCTGACCTTTTCGACTTTACGAGTGCCATTAGAAGCGCGTGGTACTGGCCGACAAAGGAAGATGCAGAGCGAGCTTCTCGCGTTTTCTCCGAGATTGGAATCAGGATTGAGCTTTCTGTCGGCGAATGCGGTCAGTGTTCCGACTATAGGGTTGAGCAGCGCCCCGAAGGTGGGTTTGCAGTTTCTTGTGAGCATCCGTTTTCTGATGACCCGCTCAATAGCGAGGGTAGAGCACCAGTCCCGCCAGGTCCTTGATACCCTTACGGCTTATTCAATCGAGCCGAGCATCTCATCCTGAAGCTTGGTCACGTCAGCCTCGTGGGCGCTGGTCGCGTGGTTGGTATCTCTGGAAAATCTCAGTAGTAGTCGGGACTGTATTCGTTTAGCATTTCGTGCCTGAGATCGACCAACTCGCCGTAATAAGAATCGTAGCCTTCCAAGTAGTTGCAGAGACTCTCCATGTGCTCACTAAATCGGGCGAGATTGACGCGCTTCAAATCGCCGACAGAAACGTCGCCCTTCTTTGTCAGCGGATAACGAAAGGTGAATGATCCAGCATCAACCGAATTAAGTTGATCGATGTAGTCTTCAATCGCTGCGATTTGCTCTTGCGGTGGTGGATCGATTCCGGTTTCAGTTTCGACTTCTCCAGCAATCGTTTTATACGCCTTCCAAAGCTCTTGTAGGTTGTGCGATCCATTCAAGAGGTTCGATTCCTTTGCGTTCAACTCCCTTTCAGCAAGGGAACTGCCCACGCTGATGAGCCTCTTGAGTGAAAGCTCTACAAAGTGGCGATAGGCATGGCAGATCGGATAAACGAGGAAGTCCACGTCATTGCGATTGGCCGCAATCCACTCTGTCAGTATTCTTCCTGCTCGCCGGTAGCCTTGCCGATACGGGTAGTCATCACCCGGCCTGTGGTCGAGTATCGCGTCCATCTGCCACAGCGAACTATCCGACGCGAAAAGCACGTCCCCTTTCTTGGGATGAGTCACCTCAAAGACGAATCCTTCTTTCCCCTCCATCTTTCCGCTCCTTTGGCCTCGGTAACATACATTCTAGAGCCATTTCGATAAACGGACCAGCCAGTCTGGCCCATACAAGGGAAGGGCGCAATTTCACTCGAAAAGCACTGGATGCGAGGGTGCGTTTTCAGGTTTGTGGAAGTTACTTAGCCCAACGCCGACCAGACGGAAGCGTTGTCGTGGACCTAGGTTAATGCGCTCTCTTAGCGAAAGCGCGATGTTGGTCAGTTCATCGCACGTGGAGGGCGGGTCCGGCGACGTGTGGCTGCGAGTCAGGATCTTGAATTCGCTGGTCTTGAGCTTGAGAACCACTGTGCGGGCGATTCGTGGCTCCTTGCGAGAGGCGGCCCAGGTTTTCTCGGCAAGCCGGCGAATCATCGGCTCAGTTTCCGAGAGCGGCACATCGCGTTCAAAGGTATCTTCAGCGGAGACCGATTGCGTGGGCCGGTCGGGAACGACGGGATTCTCATCAATTCCGCGAGCCAACTGGTAGAGACGCAAGCCATGACGGCCGAACCCGCTTTCGAGAGCGGGCAACTCCAGACCCTGCAAATCCCCAACAGTCAGTATTCCGAGCTTTGCGAGTCGCGCCTCCGTCACCTTACCTACACCGGGGATACGCCCCACAGGGAGAGGTGGCAGAAAGGTAGCCACTTCATCCGGTTGGATGACGAACAGGCCGTCCGGTTTGCGCCAATCAGAGGCGATCTTTGCCAGGAACTTGTTAGGCGCCACTCCAGCGGAAGCCGTCAGATTCAACTCTTCACGGATTTGCTTCCGAATCGCGCTGGCGACTCGCGTAGCGGTTGGCAATCCGGTCTTGTTCTCGGTCACGTCAAGATACGCTTCGTCCAGGGAGAGCGGCTCGACAAGATCGGTGTGGCTTTTGAATATCTCACGGACAAGACGAGATACGGCCCGATAGCGCGGGAAATCCGGCGGGACGAAGACGGCATCGGGACACAATCGTTCAGCATGAACCGCTGGCATTGCTGAACGAATCCCGAAGCGTCTAGCCTCATACGAAGCGGCACAAACAACAGAACGCTTCCCGCGCCACGCGACAACGACGGGTCTGCCGCGTAGTTGCGCGTCATCCCGTTGTTCAACCGACGCGTAAAACGCGTCCATGTCGACATGTACGATTTTCCGCATAGCCCTCTGACAAGAATTCTAGCCCTGGTTTGGAAATCTGCGCGAGTGCTATCTGCTGGGTTGGTGAGCACTGCTGCTCAGTGAAAGTCATGGGAACGGATATCGGCGCTTGTGATGTCGAGGGTGATTATCCGCTCGGCTTTGACGTGAACAACTCCGTCCTGATTTTGGAGCTGGCCTACGATCAAGAGAAATCTGTTGCGTGTTACAACGATGCGGTTCTGCTCGAATACATCGGGTGCGAGGATGATGTTGGCGATGCCGGTTTCGTCTTCGAGGGAGAGAAAGACGAAGCCCTTGGCTGTGCCGGGGCGTTGTCGGGCGATGACGCAGCCGGCAATGCGGACAGGTTGATTGCTGCGTTTCTGCATGAGTTCTTCTGCTGACAGAATGCCCTCCTGTCGGAGAGCTTCGCGGTGATAGGCCATCGGGTGCGGGCCGGTTGTGAGGCCGGTACCCATGTAATCGGCTGCGAGGCGCTCATCTGTTGTCATCTTCTGTAACGGGGTTGGATCTTTATCGCTGGTGTGGGCACTGTCGGCACCGCGCAAAAGGGGGCCAACGGGACGGCCAGCTTGCTCCACCTGCCAGAGAGCATCGCGTCGATGCTCGACTTTGCCGAGCGAGTTGAGCGCGCCGATCTGGGCGAGCGCAACGAGTTCGCCGCGGTTGAGAGCCGACACTCGTAGTGCCAGTTCATCGACGGATTGAAAGAAGCCGTCTCGGCTCCGTGTGGCGAGCAATTCATTTGCCGATGATTGCCGTAGCCCCTTGGCATAGTTGAAGCCGATGCGCAGCGAGAGTGACCCATCGTGTTCCGGCTCCAATGTACAGAGCCAATCGGAACGCTGCACGTCCATTGGGCGAACGCGCAAGCCGTGCCGCTGCGCGTCTTTGATAAGGACGGCGGGCGAGTAGAAACCCATCGGCTGGTTGTTGAGCAGGCCGCAAGTGAACGCCGCAAGATAGTGGACCTTGAGGTAAGCCGAGGCATAGGCAATTAGCGCGAAGCTCGCTGCGTGCGATTCCGGAAAGCCGTACATGGCGAACGAAGAGATGCCTTGCACGATGTTGTCCTGGGCCTCCGGGCCAATGCCGTTGCGGGCCATCCCCGCGCGGAGTCTGCCTTCAAGGTCTTTCATGCGCTGCATCGACCGGCGCATTCCAACGGCGCGGCGCAGCTCCTCTGCCTCTGCACCTGAGAAGCTGGCAACGGTCATGGCCATACGAAGAAGCTGCTCCTGGAAGAGCGGAACTCCGAGAGTACGTTTGAGAACGGGCTCCAGCGATGGATGCGGATAGGTGACTTCTTCCTTGCCCTGGCGACGGCGCATATACGGGTGCATCATCTTGCCTACGATGGGGCCGGGGCGAATGATGGCAACCTGCACAACAAGATCGTAGAAGCGGGTCGGCGCGTTGTGCGGAATCGACGCCATTTGCGCGCGGCTCTCGACTTGAAACATTCCCACTGTGTCCGCCTTGCACAACGTCTCGAAGACATGCGGGTCTTCGGGGAGCGCGGCAAGGTCAACCTCTTTGTTGTAGTAGCGCGGGATCAGCTCGATTGAATCCTTGAGCACAGCCATCATGCCGAGGCCGAGCAAGTCCACTTTGATGAGGCCGAGGTCGGCGCAATCTTCTTTGTCCCACTGAATCACGGTGCGCCCTGGCATGGAGGCGCGCTCGATGGGGACAACGCGATTAAGCATCCCTGCGCAGATAACCATGCCGCCTGAGTGTTGGCCTAGATGACGCGGCAAGTCCTGCATCCGCTGGCAGAGGTCAAGATAGCGGGCAATGCGCGGATGTCGAATGTCGAAGCCTGCCTGGGCGAAGTGATGAGCCATCGTGTCGTTCTCGCCACGCCACTCCCAGTGACCGACGAGGCTTGCGAGGCGCGCGAGCTGATCCTCCTCGAAGCCAAGCGCCTTGCCCACTTCACGCGCTGCGGAACGGCCGCGATAGGTGATGACGTTCGCGGTCATCGCCGCGCCGAGCGAGCCGTAGCGTTCATAGACGTACTGAATAACCTGCTCGCGCTGATCGCCCGAGGGCAGGTCGAGGTCGATGTCCGGCCACTCACCGCGGTTCTCATTGAGGAATCGCTCGAAGAGCAACTCCATGCCGACTGGATCGACGGCGGTGATTTCAAGTGCGTAACAGACAGCAGAGTTGGCCGCCGATCCGCGTCCCTGGACGAGAATGGCGTGCTGCTGACAGTAGCGGATGATGTCCCAGACAATCAGAAAGTATCCGGCAAAACCGAGCTTCGCAATCAGCTTGAGTTCGTGCTGAACTTGTGCGCGGGCCTTGTCGAGCAAAGATTGCTTGGCTCCTGCACCGTAGCGTTTGCGAACGCCCTCCTCGACGCGCTTTGCGAGAAAGCTGTCCATCGTCTCGCCGTCTGGAACGGGATACTGCGGAAATTCATAGCCGAGATTGTTGAGAGTGAAATCGAGCCGCTCGCTTACGATGCGGGTGTTGGCAAGTGCTTCGGGAATGTCGCGGAAGAGCGCGGCCATCTCACGCTGCGAGCGCAGAGAACGCGATTCATTCGCGGTGAGCAAGCGGCCTGCTTGATCGAGCGAAGTATGATGGCGGATTGTTGTAAAGACATCAAGAAGCTCGCTGTCCCTCTCCGTTGCGTAACGAACTCCGTTGGTTGCGATCACTGGAAGTCGGTGAGCGGCTGCAAGTCGGAGCAACGATTGATTGCGACATTCCTCGTCCCGCTGCTGGTGGCGCTGAAGTTCAAGATAAAGATTGCCGCAGCCGAAGATGCTGGAAAGCCGGTTAATTAAGCTGCTTGCTTCCTTGTGCCCGCCGTGTGCAAGAGCCGCAGCAATCGCTCCTTCATCGCCTCCGGTAAGACAGATCAATCCGGCAGAGAACTCTTCAAAGTCTTCGAGCGTCGCCGCTCCTTCAGTCTTCGTTGCCTCGCGCATCTTCAAGCGTGTGATAAGTTGGCAAAGGTTTTGATATCCGGTTTGCGATGCGCAGAGCAAGAGCAAACGTGGTGGCTCGTTCGGGTATTGATGCGGCAACCAGGCTGGCGGTGTGAGTCTGTTGCCGATGGAGCGAACGGCAATCTCCGCGCCAATGTGCGCCTTGATGCTGTGCTTCTGCGCCATCGTATGAAATCGCGCAACACCATAGAGGCCGTTGCGGTCGGCAAGCGCGACGGCGGGCATATCGAGTTGCGCAGCGCGTTCGGCAAGTGCTTCAGGCTGCGATGCCCCAGCGAGAAAGCTGAAGGCACTGGCTGCGTGCAACTCGACGTATTCGCTGCCATCAGTCATAGTAGGCTTCCAGTCGCCACTCGTGCTTGCGGCGATCTTGCACAAGCAGGCAGGCGACAGCACCCCCATTACAAGTCTGCGCCAACACATCCCACTCTTCTTCGTCCCATCCAACGGTAGACCACCAGCAACCTCGGCTGTGCCAGGGACCATAGGCTGCTGTGATCTCGTGGTTGCCCTCAGCATCGCGAAAGGCCGCGGGCTTTGTAGTATGCAGTTGGACGCGCACCGGCACAGGTGGCCGCATTCGCCGCAGTGCCATGCGCGGCCTGCCTGCGTTTGAAGCAGCTGATACGCCGGAGACAGAAAAGCCTTCCATGCGGAAGCTGCCGGACCGGTGCGTATCTTCGAGTACAGGCGAGCCGACGCGATCTTCGCCGGCAATTGCCTTCAAACGCGCAATCGTTACATCTAACCGCGATGGCTCAGGTGTCTGCGGTGCAAAGAGTCCGAGTTGCACCTTGCTCGATTGACCGGCCTCTGCCGTGAGCGTGAAGGACAACACGGCGGCCTGCGGTGGATGTGCGGCGATCTCCAATTGCAACAGCTTGAGCAGAAACTTGCGGTCAGCCGAAGGCAATGCAGGCCGTATCACTCGCTTCTGTTGCCGCCCTCCTGCAAGTGCCAGTTCAACGGTCAGAGTAGCCAGAGACAATGCGCGCGCGGATGCCCGTGCAACCAAGCAATCAATCATGCGCGCGCCGATGAAGAGCAGCGAGTCCATCTCTTCGACCGGTGTCTCGAAGTCGAAAAACTCCTTCAGCGTGAACTCTGCTTCCATAGGTTGAAATGTGTGGGTTGCTACTCCGCGCGCAAGATTGCGCCAGTGCTTTGCTTGCTGACCAAACCGTGCAATCAGATCCACCTCAGGCAGCGCGGCCAGTTCCCCCAGCGTGCGAATCCCCCAGATAGCAAATGTCTCCGCGTGGTTCTCTTCGAGATTCAACGCGGCAAGCGGGAGCTTTGCAAGCGCGCTTGCTTCCTGCCCTTCAGGAATGACAGTAATCCCGCGCGATGTAGCAGCCTTCAAACGAGCGACATGAAAGTTCGTACTCACAGCAATCGAAGCTCGAAAGCCTGCTGTGGTCAGAGCGGCGCGCAACCTCTGGACCAGTGTTTCCGGTAGACCAAAGAGCAGGCCTGTACCTGCGATGTCGAGAACAAATCCGCAACTCATGGTCGTGCTAGCTTCTTCAATGCGCGGCGAGAACTGCGATACACATTCCAGTAGCACGGTACGCGCGGCGGCCTCGACTTCCACGGAGCGCGCGAGCAACCGCAAGCCGGCAATGCCTTCGGCCTCCAGCCGCGTCATTCCCAAAACTGCGCCTTTCAGGTGTGCCGACCGATTCAGTGAGCAGACGGCCTCCAGTGGCGCTTGGCCTTCGAGCACTGCCACAGGTTCCGATTGCAACTCGGTCCGCAAGCGCAGCAATGCCTGGGCGGAAAACTCCGCCGCGCAAACGCAGGCATAGTGTTCATCGCTCATGCTCGTTCCTCCGCTCCCCATGCGCTTGTTACCGACCAAGTCGAAGCAGGCGGTTTTCGTGCGCCTTGTATCCCCGGAGCGAAACGTTGCCGTCCACGACGCACCTCGAACGAGAAGCCGTTGAGCACAGTGCCGCCCGCAGTCTGCGGCTTACAGGGCGCGCATTCCAAGACGGCCGCCGCGCTCGATTGCGCATAGGCCGTTTGGCCCAGCACAACCAGGCAGCAGCGTGTGCGATCCGCCGCTTGACGAAACCGGAACCAGGTCGCCAACGGAATCCGGCTTCCGTGTTCTGGCCCCATATCACCCAGGTCCAACACAATGGCCGCAAACCCGCCTGCCTGAAGCAAGAGGTCGGTAGCCCGCAACGCTTGATCGAGCCGGGTCCAAACTGGTGCTTGAGTCTTTCCCTTAGGACCTGGAGAGATTCTTGATCCGTTTCCTTCGCTAACTGTCGAAGAGTTGCGGCAACGTACCCACAGCAACTGCCGCAAACTTACCCCACTGGCCGCCGCCGACTCTGGATCGAATGCGTCCCCTGCATCTACCCAGGCGCAGACGCGCTCGTCCTGTGTTTGTTGGGCAAGAAACGAGAGCGCCAGCCCCGTCCGGCCTGACGATTGAGGCCCGGTCACTTCGCTGA
>Ga0181520_10012617_pt1 | contig 10823 bp, 7 predicted proteins | sample PEATcosm2014_Bin_29_FD_132451 | JGI IMG/M metagenome (GOLD analysis project Ga0181520, IMG submission 132451) | Peatland microbial communities from MTU Mesocosm Facility, Houghton, MI, USA - PEATcosm2014_Bin02_30_metaG | ecosystem: Environmental > Terrestrial > Soil > Wetlands > Peat | place...
CGCGGACTCTTTGCGTCCGGCCAGGTCTTCTCCATCAGGGAAGACACCGGAGGAGCCTGTTCTTTGCCCACCCTCGGGAACTTCTCCTCGAAAGGCGCTGGCGTAGACTCGGCTCGACTCCTTTAGTCTATCGGCACTTGCATCTGCGGTCAAACCGTCGGCAGCGCAAAGCGCGTCCCAGTCGCGAAAGGCCTGTGGAGTTGACACTCCGATTTTTGGCACTGCGATCACGCACCAGACCGGGTCAATATCGGGGAGGGGATATACCTCCTGCCCGCGATCTACCCCCAACACCGTTCCGCCGATTAGGAAGAGCGGCACATCCGAGCCGATCTGGCTGGGAAGTTCCAGCCTTCGGGTAAACAAGCTGCGGAATGGAGTGCCCAACTCCTCATCAAGCCCCACGAGCGCCGCTACAGCATTTCCGGAGCCTGCTCCCAGCCCACCTTGGACGGGGAGCCGTTTCTCGATGTGGATTTTGACTTCTGCTTTTAAATTCAGCGTCTTAAGTGCCAGTTCAACCATTTTCCAGGCAGTGTTTCTGTCGTCTGTTGGGACCCGGCTGTCATTCGAGGTCAGCCTCAACAGGGTCTGCTCCGCCGGGCTCGCAGAGACAGTGACGATATCGTGCATCTCTAAGGTTTGATAAACAGTTACGAGCGAATGAAAGCCGTCAGCGCGCGGTGCACCGAGGTAGAGGCCCAGATTGATCTTTGCGTGGGATCGGACTGCGGTGGGCATACGGGTTCATTTTAGAGGGTTGAGGCAACGGCCAGGATCGCGCGAAGGACTATCGAACCGGAAGATTCGCTCGAAAGAGTGAGGCACTTGCCAAAGATAAGGGAATGCCCAATCGCAAGTGCCCGACTCGCACCAATCAACTGCAGCTTTGCGGACGCAAATAAGTGTGTCCGCGCAGCAGACCGGGTTCGGGGTGCCTTTAAGACTCCTTGTATAGCGCCGCTCCGGCAATGGTTCCGATTACAGTTTCGAAAAGAGCTCCCAGTGAGGTGTACGCAGTGAGGCGACCGCCAAAGAGGTGCATCACCCACATAAAGCCGAAGTTCGGTATCAGGGCTCCAACGATCCAAACGACGATTCCTGCGTAGATTGCTGTCTTGACGCCCGGTCCGAAACGCGGCCGAATGGCAGCGTAGATCCAAATCGCAGCAATGCCAAAGAAGATCCCCGTGAGCATAAACTGCAGAATCTGGTTATTCGAGAACTCCGGCCTGCCGAGCCATCCGAGCTGTTCGGACCACATCTTGGCCAGCCAGATTCCATCCACCGGATAGTCGATGATGTCCAGGACGATTCCGGCGACGATGCCGCCGAGGATCAATCGCCCAACATTGATCTTGCCCATTACTCCTCCTTTGGGGGATTCGCGGAGTATATGCACGCCTAAAGCCGTGTGCAAGAAGAAATTACTTCATCGCAAGGCGGAGTGAATCGCGCACCGCAGCGGTGAAAAGACACTCTGACCAGTGTCTGCTACCTTTGATTGCATTCCAGAGTTTAGCTACCCTCCATGCCGCAAGCTTCTGCATCCCAACTTCCCCTTCAATCCGCCCAGCTAACCTGGCGCTTGCGCGACTGGATTGCCGGATTTGCGCTTTTCGCATCAACAGCGGGAATCGTTCTTTGGCAGAACGCGCATGTTGCGGTCCTTTGGGATCTGGGCTATGTGCTCGACAATGCGGCACGCATCGCTGCAGGCCAAATGCCGTATCGCGACTTCCCGCTTGTCCACGCACAGCTGACTTTTCTCATCCATGCCGGGATCATCCGCATCACGGGCCGCGTGTACTTCCACCACGTTCTCTATGTTGCCGCGGTCGGCGGAATCGGATCGGTCGTGACGTGGCGCCTCGCGCTTCATGCGCTGCAGAGGCGAATCGCAGCGGCTTGGACGGTTGCATTGTTGTTAGCGGCGCCGCTCGTAGCAGTTGGAATTTATTGTGTGTTCCCGTTTCCTTCCTACGATTGCGATTGTGCGTTCTGGGTGCTTGTCGCCCTTTGGCTGATGCAACGAGTCGCTTTGAATTCTGAATCTGAAATGCGGCCTTCTCGAGAACTGTTCCGTGCATTCGTTGCGGGAGTTGTGCTCTGCGTGCCACTCTTCTTCAAACAGAACATGGGGCTGCCGTTTTTGATGGCGGCCGCGGGCGCCGTTCTCTTTTTGCTTTTCGCCAGATTGTTTCGACGTGAGGATGCTCCAGCAATAGGGCCCGGCGCGCCGATGCTCCTGGTTCTGCTCTCCGGTGTCGTCGCCGCACTGATCGTCGCCGCGTTGGTTCTGCATTCCACCGCGGGAATCGGCAATTACATCCATTGGACGATCCAATTCGCCGCGCAACGGCGCCTGCCCGGATTCACCGACACGCTCGGGGTGTATCTTTATCCCTCGCTGGCATGGATGCTGCCGTGCGCCGTCGTTGCTTTGGCGATCTTGCGCAGCAGCTTCGGCAAAAGACGCTGGATACAAATCACGGCCTTCGTGCTCCTTGCGGCGCCATTTCTCTTCACGCTTTTGTCGCTGCTCCTTTATGACGACACGGACGAACGCGGCGACACATTGCTGGAGCTTTGGCCGCTGCTGCTTTTGCTCGCGGCTGCCCTGGCGCTCGTGAATCTGGTTCGCGCGTGGCGCAATCTCGACCTGAGCGCATTGTTGCCGCTTGTCGTTCTCGTCGCCATTAACGGCACAATGATGTCGCAACAACTCTGGGGATCGACCTACGCAATCTGGCCGTTGCTGGTGCTTCTTCTGGCAGAAATGCTCGCATCCCTTGAAAATTTCTCTATGCGCGCCACCGCATCCCGCTGGTTTGTACCGGCACTGGCCGCTCTGATCTCGGTAACTCTGGTAGTTTGCGGCGGGGCTTATACAGCAAGCGAGGACCGGCTGTCTTACGCGCAGTTGCCAGATGGAGCTGCGGTGCATTCTGAGTTTCCGGAACTCGCCGGAATGGCTACGCCGGGGCCGTACTTGCCGGAATTTGACGAATTGCTGCGCTTCACCCATGCCAACATTCCTTCCAACGACGGATTGATTCTGATTCCCGGCGAGGATCCGTTTTACTTTGCCACTGGCCGGATGGCGCGCTTTCCGGTGCTCCTGTTCGACAAGACGACAGATCCATATTCGCCCGACGAAATTGCCGCGCTGGTCCGCTCGCATAACATTCGCTGGCTCATTCTGAAGCGCGATTTACAGATCAACGAGAATCCAACACCCAATCTGGAAGCGACTCTGCAGGAACTCATGGGAGAGTTCACGCTGGCTACACACTTGCGCGGCTACGACGTCTACCGCCGCTAGCGCCGCTTTGCTTCAGTCTTAGGCCTTCTTCGCAACCTTACCGGAATGCTTCAGTTGCTCCCAGTCTTTTACCGTCTGGTCGGCATAGGCGATGCCAAACTTGGCCAGCGACTCGGCGAAGCTGTCACCGGAGCCAATGTAACCGGCAATCACCTGGGGATCGCCCGATCGGCCGTGGCCGCGCGCAAGCAGCTCTCCGCAAACCTCTGCATAAGCTTTCAGATTGGCGCCAGCCAGATCTTCAATCTCGATTGATCCCTTATGGTCGTTGAGCTGGCGAACGAGGTATTGCCGGCCGCCAATATGCGTCCAACCGAGAAACGGATCAGTTTGGATCTGCATCGCCCGCTGTCCTTCCGCCGTTCGCTGTCCGTTATGCTGCGGTGGGTTTGCGTCGGGCAGATACGGCGCATACGCTGACGCAACCTCTTCTTTGATTTGCAAAAACAAAGGATCACCGGGTCCGTTGCCTTCGAGATACACGCAGTAGTCTCGTAGACCCACTGAGCCGGTGCCAACCACTTTGAAGGCCACGTCGACGGGCCGGTAGAACGAGAGCAAATGCTGCCGCTGCCGTTCCAGCATCTCGCGGTAGGGCACGAGCGAGGCGAGCACGGATGCTGCCCGGTTGCCTGTGACGCGCATCAGCATCGGCTTCGATTCCCTGAAGCGTCGAGGCGCGCCGGGTTTGCCGGATGCCGGCAGCGTAAGCTTCTCGAGCGTATGTTGCGGCGTTGCGCGCTCGGCTTTGGCAAGCGCCGCGAGTACCGGTGGCGCGAGATCGATGCGATGCACAAGGAATTTGCCCACCTCGATGTGAGGCATGCGGGCAAATACTCGCATCTGCGCGGCGTAGCGCAGGATGCATGCCTCGGCAGCCTTGCGCGCGGAGCCGTCTTTGTGTCCGGCAGCGCGCCCCGCCAGCACCAGCGAAGCACACATGCGCTTCAGATCCCACTCGAATGGGCCACGGATGGTTTCATCAAAGTCGTTGATGTCGAAGAGGAGACGGCCGTCGGGCGCGGCATAGGCGCCCAGGTTGCGCACGTGCGCATCGCCGCACAGCTGGCTTACAATCCCCGTCGAAGGCAATTGGGCCAGGTCAGCGGCCATCACCGGAGCCGCGCCGCGAAAATACGCAAAGGGCGACTCGGCCATCATCTGATACTTCAGGCGCACAAGCTCAGGCACGCGGCCACGCATTGAGCGCTCCACGAGCGCCAACGCAGGAACCCGTCGTTCTTTGGGCTGCAAGACGTCGTGTTGGTGACGGCCGACCTGCTTACGTCGAGCCTGGCCGAACGCTCGCCGTTCTTTTGGAGTTGCCCAGTGCATACAGCGCAACATACACCGTCAAGCCGCGTGGCAACAAACGGCGCAATCGCTTCTGTAGTGTCGCGGAACATGTGGAGAAAAAGGAACACTGTGCGGGCGCGGAGTCAGTCCTCGCCAAAAAAGCGCTTCCTTACCGCCTCATCAATCGGCAGGTCGGGACCTGCGAAGAGCACATCAGGCAGCCGGCTTGGATCTTGTGCGATGAGCGGCATGGCCCGCGCCCGGCGCGCATCTGCGTCCGGCCCCGTGGCGAGATACATCGCAATCATCCACTCGTGGAAGGTGTGCATTCGGCCGGCATAGCCATCATGCTCGTCGGCGAAAGCGTGTCCCGCGGCATTCCAATCACTGGTGCACATCAGGTGATCGCGGAGGACCCGGGCATCGCGCAAGGTGAGGGAAAGGCCCTGCCCCCAGGTAGGATCGCTCGATGCGGCAGAATCGCCGAGCAGCACCACTCCATCGCGAAAGGGATGATCGACCCAGCTGTGCGCGCTGCTGAATGTCGCCAGCGGACCCACCTGCCGGGCATTTTCGAATAAGGCTGCGCTGGCACCCGTCTTCCTGCAGCCCTCGACGAATCTGGGCAGATCGCCGAGCCCCTGAAAGCGCGCTTGCGTTGCGTCGTGATAGCACAGATACATTCGGACGCGTCCGCCGCCTTGAGGACCAACAACAACCAGATGCCCGAGGGAGAAGTTGTAGATTCCCTGGAGGGTATCTTCCGCCGCGAGTACATTTTCGAATAATATGCCGGCGATCATCATGTCTTCGAGATCCCGCTGAGCGGGAAAGTTTGCCGACGCGCGCACGACGGAAGATCGCCCGTCCGCGCCCACAATCAGCCGCGCTGTGATGGTTTCAACGCGGCCATCTTCGACGACGAACATCACAGGTTGCGCACCTGACTGGAGCTCGCGAACCGCCGCGCCTCTTCGCACCGTAGCGCCCGCAACTGAGGCCGCTTTCAAGAGCGACTCCTGCATTGCGGGGTGATGGCAGGATAGGAAAGGTAGCTGATGCTTTGTGCTGGGGACGACTTCACGATGTTCTACCCGGTCACTCGCAACGTATGTGTCGAGCCAGTTCAGGTGGTGCCCGCCGGCTTCGGCAAAACAATCGACGACTCCGAGGGCGCACGCTTCCGCGTAGCCCTAGGGAAACATCAGTTCGCCGCGGACACGATCTTTGAACTGCCGCTCGCGCTCGATTACAAGCACTTTGGCGCCATGCCGCGCCATGTTGATCGCGAGGGCTGCACCGCCCAGGCCGCCGCCGGCGATGGCCAAATCGTAAGCTGTCGACATGTAATTTCCTTCTGGGGGATTCTTGAGTCTACGAAGTTTCGCCGCGAGAGAACAAGCAATAATTTCCAGGGAGATCGCGATCAGGTGTGGTGGCTTTGCGACCGAAAGCGTTGATTTACACTAATTTCTCCTGATCCCCCGGCGCCCGCTCTCGTTCCTGCATCACAGGCCGGAATCCCGCTCGAGGAGGTAGTCTCTTTGAAGCGAATACCCGTCTTACTTTTTCCGGCCATGGCCGCCCTTGTTCTCGCCGGCAGTTCGCTCAGCGCGCAGCCTCCTGAAAAGCCTCTGACGGTCGAGGCAATCTTTGCGCATGGACCACTCGTCGGCGAGCCTCCCGGCCAGCTCATGTGGTCGCCGGACGGGAAGCACCTGACATATCTCGATGGCAGGCAATTAATGGACGTGGATCCTGCAACGGGCAGAACCCACGTGCTGGTCAGCGCGGCCAAGCTATCTCCATTGCAGGGCGCAAAAGGGTCGGAGCGCGACCGCGATCATCGCGAGCGCTACAACATGGCCAGCTATTTGTGGGCTCCCGACTCAATGCACCTGCTCTTCGACGCGAATGGCCGACTCTGGCTATACGATTTGCGAAACGGTATCGGCTTCGAGATGGGGTTTTCTGGAATTGCTTCTGGCGACGACCCGAAGTTTTCGCCTGACTCTTCAAACATTTCGTTTATCCGCGATCACGCCCTGGCAGTGATCCGAATGCGAGATCCAGGGACGCCGACAGCCGCTTTGCTGCCTGCGTCCAATCCCGCGAGCGATGACGGCCAAACCATTCTGAATGGCGCAGTGGATTGGGTATATGAGGAAGAGCTCGACGTGCGCAGCAACTATTTCTGGTCGCCGGACTCAAAAAATATCGCTTATCTGCAGATGATCGAAACACAGGTTCCGCAATACCCGCTTACGGATTGGCTTCCGAGCCATTCGCTGGTTGAATGGCAACGCTATCCGCAGCCCGGTGACCCAAACCCTGAAGTGCGCGTTGGAGTGATCAGCGCGAAGGGTGGTAAGACAGCCTGGGTCAAGTTGCCCATTCAAGAGGGAGATGATTACATCCCCCGCTTCGGTTGGGTCGACCCAAAAACTCTATGGATTGAGACCCTGGGCCGCGATCACAAGCACCGCGCTGTCTTTTTTGCCGATGTGGCCGGCGGGGACACGAAGCAGATGCTCGAGATCACCGACGAAAAGTTTTTGGACGAAAACTACGATGTTGCCGTGGGTGACGGCGCAATCGTTCTCACAAGTTGGAGCGACGGCCACAGCCACCTTTATCTCTACGGCTATAGCAATTCGAATCCGCTTGCGGGCGCTGCTCAACTTACGCGGCAGTTGACGAAGGGCGATTTTGAAGCAGGCGACGTGTACCACGTGGATACTGCGCACAAGATAGTCGATTTTGCGTCCAACGAGGGCAACGCGGAAGAGCAGCAGATTTGGAAAGTGAACTTCGATGGCGAGCGCAAACAATTGAGCGAAGGCGAAGGATTTCATGAAGCTTCTTTTGCGCCCGATGGCAGCGCATTCACCGACAAGTTTTCTTCGCGCATGAAGCCGCCGGTGTTGCGCATCTGCCGCGATCAGGGTGCCTCTGAAGCGACTGCCGAGTGTCATTTATTTTGGGAGACGCATGCGCTCGATTCCTACCAATTGCGCGCGCCCGAGCAGCTCGAAGTGAAGGCGCATGACGGGACGGCGCTCGACGCCACGCTGCTGCTGCCTGCGGGACCCGCGAATCCGGGCTCGGCGCCGCTGATCGTCAATCCTTATGGAGGGCCAGGGGAACAGTTGGTCGCGAACCAATGGAAGAACGATCTGCTCTTCGACGAATTGCTCGCACAACACGGCTATGCAGTCCTGCACACCGACAATCGTGGCATGGCGAAACGAGGAAGGAGCTTTGAGCAGGCCGCGTATCACAACTTCGGTCCAGTTCAGCTTGAAGATCAGTTAACAGTCGTGGATGCGGCACTCGCAAAGTATCCGCAATTGGACTCCAAGCGCCTGGGTTGGTGGGGCTGGAGCTGGGGTGGCACGTTCACTCTCTACGCACTCACGCATTCAGATCGCTTCAAGGCCGGCGTCGCCGTTGCGCCCGTCACAGATTGGCGCAACTACGACTCGATTTATACGGAGCGCTATCTCGGCTTGCCCACAGACAATCTGTCGGACTACCGCAACTTCTCCGTTGTAGACTCAGCCGCAAACTTAAAGGGGCATCTGCTTCTCGTGCACGGAACCGGCGACGACAATGTGCACTTCGAAAATACGGTGCAATTCGTGCAGAAGTTAATTGAGAACGGGATTCCCTACAATTTGCAGATTTACCCGCGCAAAACACACTCCCTCTCAGGAGACGATGTGCGAACACACCTCTACAACGGGATTCTTGCGCATTTTGAAGAGTATCTTAAGCCGGAGGCGCTGGCTGGGGGCGCGCAATAGCGGGGCTAGACTTCCTTGTGATGGAACATCTCATCCTTCTCAGGACAGCCGCAATGCGTGCATTCGAGGCAGCAAACCAGAAGCACGGCAACGCCGACTGTGATCAGCACTGCAAGGATACTTCCGTTTACTGCAAGCCAATGGCCTAGGTGTTGCATCTTCGGTCTCACTCCTGAGGTTCCGGCCCGATCTGGGGGGACAAGGGGGACAAGAGCGCTATCCGGAGTATCTATTTTGACGCATCTCGAACCCCATTGGTTAGCCGTCGGGGACCCTTTGGTAATGGATTTAACTCTTATATAGGGATTATTGTTGCGGACCGGGGAAGAAAGGGCGAAAATAGCTCGGAATGGGTGCTGTGCCCAACCCGAAATTGCCGCCGGTGCCGGAGGGGTGGCCCGAAGAATTCGCCCAGCTCGGGATGGCCGATGGCCAAGAGCAGGACAAGACTCTGCCGGCCGACTCTGCCGATGGGCCGACGCTCAACTGGCTGTTTGTCGATCTCAATTCCTACTTTGCATCGTGCGAGCAGGAGGCGCGGCCCGAACTGCGTGGCAGGCCGGTAGGTGTAGTGCCCATGATGGCCGATACCACCTGCTGCATCGCAGCAAGCTATGAGGCGAAGGCTTTCGGGGTGCGGACGGGAACCATTGTTGCCGATGCCAAGCGCATGTGCCCCGACATTGTGCTCGTGGAGGGACGGCACGAGCTGTACACCGAATATCACCATCGTGTGGTGGAAGCTGTCGAGAGCTGCGTGCCTGTTACGGCAGTCTGCTCCATCGACGAAATGGCTTGCCGGCTGATCGGCCGCGAAAGGCCGCTGCGTGCGGCACTGGACCTGGGCATTCGGGTCAAGCAAACGATCCGCGAGCGCGTGGGACCGATGCTGCGCAGCTCAGTCGGTCTGGCGACGAATCGGTATCTCGCCAAAGTTGCCAGCGACATGGAGAAGCCCGATGGACTGGTGGCGCTGCCGCTCGACATTCTGCCGGAAGCGCTGCACACGCTCACGCTCCGCGACTTGCCCGGCATCGGCGCGCGGACCGAGAAACGGCTTAACGAGAAGGGCCTGAAGACGATGGACGATCTGCTGGCGCTCGATCGCGAGCAGATCGGCGAAATCTGGGGATCGGTGTGGGGCGAGCGCATGTGGTACTGGCTGCGCGGCGAGGACTTCGATCGGGTTGAGCTGGAGCACCAGAAATCCATCAGCCATTCGCACGTTCTGGCGCCGGAGATGCGGAACCCTGAAAAAGCCTGGGCTGTGGCGCACAAGCTGCTGCACAAAGCAGCAATGCGGTTGCGCGCTGCGGACCTTTGGGCGAGCAACATCGGACTCGCGATTGGCTTTGCGGTGCCGCGCGGCGAGAACATGCCGGTGAGCCGGTTCGGCGTGCCCGCGCGCGGTTGGCGCAGCGAACTCAAGCTGAGCGAGTGCCAGGACAACCAGACACTGATTGCCGCGCTGCGACGGCTTTGGAATTCGCGACCGGCGGGCGAACAGTATGAGCATCCTTACTTCATCGGCGTGCAACTGAACAACCTGGTTCCCGATCGTTTGCACACGCTCGCGCTCTTCGACGGGCTTGAAGAGGAACAGAGCCGATCGCGGTTGCTGGCGACGATGGATCAGTTGAACGACAAGTACGGAATGAGCACGCTGGCTCCTGCAGCCATGCTGACCGCATACAAAGCAGCGCCGACGCGCATTGCGTTCAACAGCATTCCGGATTTGTTCTAAGAACAGGGATCAGGGATCAGTGGTCGGCGATCAGAAGTCTGCCGGAACGCAGGATCGCATTTGCAATTTTGAGTTTGCGTTAACAATGGCGCGAATTCGAGCGCAATTTCGTGTCTGTAACCAGTTGATTACGCGATAGTTGTGACCCCTCACAGTTTCACAGTTTCTGTGATTCTGTGGAGTTGCGCTGTTTTACCCGTAATCGATTGATTCCGTGACGGTTACGAGTCGTCACCATTTCACAGTTTCACAGCTCCGATTCTCGGGGTATAGGGGGAGGGGGGTGAAAGGCAGGGGGCAAGATTACAAGGTTACAAGGGGACGAGGTGACGAGGTTACAAGGGACCGAGCTCATGGGTACATTGTGCGCCGGGCGGGGGAAATCATCGGCAAATGGAACGGCCATGGATGGAAGGAGTTAGAGGTCAGAGGCGTTGACGGGAAGTGGCCGAGTTTGGGACGTCATCTGCACGCATAGCTCTCGCGAATTTCGCCCGGCCCTCTGGGACGCAATCGTACCGGTACGAGAATCCTCGAGTTCCGGCATTTTCTCTGAATGACCCTCAATGCGCATTTGTGGCAAGCGCACGCGGATTGAGTTTGCCAATGCGGCCGTGCGGGCCGACGACGAATGGAAGCGAGAGCGCGTTCC
>Ga0181520_10012618_pt1 | contig 10822 bp, 10 predicted proteins | sample PEATcosm2014_Bin_29_FD_132451 | JGI IMG/M metagenome (GOLD analysis project Ga0181520, IMG submission 132451) | Peatland microbial communities from MTU Mesocosm Facility, Houghton, MI, USA - PEATcosm2014_Bin02_30_metaG | ecosystem: Environmental > Terrestrial > Soil > Wetlands > Peat | place...
AGGAGCATCGTTTTTGGATGTGGCACTTTCAACGGTCAAGGCGCGGGGTGTCACGGCCTCGTTCCGGCCCGCGAAGCGGGATGGAACGAGGCCGTGACACCCCGCGCCGTCCTGGCAGCCACCCGCTCTAAGGTCCCCGTCCGTAGCCGCGCTCTGCACGGCTCGCGACACTCCAGGGCTTGGCGTGGTGCGTAAAAATGATGCTCCTGCCCCACAGGCAGGTAGCATTGACGCGATGGGCGGAGTGTCATACAATGTAGTGCAGTGTATTACAAGGGAGAATGGGGACGCGTGCTATGGTGCAGGTGTGTTTGCGACTCAATGATGAATTGGTGGCACTTGTGGATGCCGAAGCACAGCGCACGGGACTGAGGCGCAGCGACGTGATTCGACAGTTGCTACTGCGGCAGCTGCGGGCCGAATCGGCAGAGGCGGAACTCACGCTCGGGCAGCGCTTCGGGCATTTCGCCGGCATCGTTCGTTCCGGCGTTCCTGACCTGGGTACGCGGCACAGGGAACACCTCGCCAAGGACTTCGGCGATGGCCGGTGAGATCATTCTCGACACCGGGCCGCTCGTAGCTTTTCTTGACGGCTCGGACACGAGCCACGACGCGTGCGAGCAGTTCATCTGGGGATGCCGACGTCGTCTGGTAACGACCGAGGCAGTTATCGCTGAGGCGATGCACTTGCTCCGACGGGTCCCGGGCGGACAGCAGGCCTGCCTTCAGTTGCTCGTCGCAGGCTTCGCGACGATCGTTGCGACTTCCATCCCTGCGCTGGAACGGGCCTCTATCCTCATGGCCAAGTACGCCGACATCCCGATGGATTACGCCGATGCGACCCTCGTCGTTTTGGCCGAGGAGCTTAACGTGCGCGACGTCTTCACCCTCGATAAGCGCGGCTTCACCGTGTACCGCTGCGCAAGGGACCAGGCATTCAGCATCGTACCCTGAGCAACAGCCGAGGCGGTTGCCGCCTCCCTTGCCCCTCGCGACTGGTCGAACGATTGACCGATCGGGCACGCTATCATACAATGCGTCGTACCAAAGACGTTGTGGATGGATGTGAGTGGCATGGCGCAACTCTGCCTGCATGTAGATGACGAACTGAAGAGACTGCTGGATGCCGAGGCGCAGCGCAGCGGACTTAACCGCAGTGAGGCCGCGCGGCGAGCCATACTCCGGGGCTTGGCGGAGCGCAGTCCCGAAGACACCCGCACGCTGGACCAAAAGCTGGCCCCCTACATCGGTGTCGTCGACCTCGGAGTACCAGACCTTGGGGAGCGCCACAGCAACTATGTGCGCGAACGTATCCGAAGGCGCGCAGGATTGTCTTCTTGACACGGGGCCTTTGGTTGCATTGATCGACCACGGCGAGAGCGCGCATTTGGCGTGCGTGGCTGCTATCACCGGCAGGCGCGGAAGGCTGATCACGACCGACGCGGTGATCACGGAGGCGCTATATCTGCTGGCCGATTCGTCAGTGGCCGTGCGTGCCTGCCTGGGGATGATCCTCGATGGCACGCTCGCCGTCGAGCTGATGTCGCTTTCCCGATGGGGGCGCGTACAGACGCTCATGGCGAAGTACGCCGACCTGCCGATGGACTATGCCGACGCCACCCTCGTCGTTCTCGCTGAGGATTTGGGCCTCACACAGATATTGACCCTGGACCGGCGTGACTTCAGCGTCTACAGGGTCCGCGGCAACCGCGCTTTCAGAATCCTTCCATAGCTTTGCTGGTATTTCGCGCGCAACAGACGCAATCGACCGGGACGGACGAAGCTCTCGCCGGGTGCGTCTTTCAATTGTAGGTAGTATTACTACGCCCATTGTGTGGCCATGTTCTCGGCAGTGAGATGCGATGCGTAGAAAGGGACGGCGATTGACCACTGAGACACAGAGGGCACAGAGAACGGCAACGTCCCTTAACGCCTATCGTGCGGCAGGCCGGCCGTTCCCCAGCCGTTCTCTGTGCTCTCCGTGTCTCCGTGGTTCAATGCCGTTCGCTCGTCATCTTGGGATACGGTCAGCCTCTGACAAGATTCCCGGCGCTTCATCTGCCAGTTGTCAAAGCTGCACAGTAATGGTAGGTAATCGGCGATAGTCGGGCCGTATTCAACGGCCAAACGACAGTCATGCTTGCGGCAGTCCTACCTACAATCGGCGAACGCACCCCTCTCGCCGCCTCCCTTGACCCTCGCCGCTCGCCGCTGTAAACTGCCCCTGTCTCTAGCATATACGCTTCTCCCCTACATCAGGTGACCCACAAGATGCCCGAATACACCCCCCACGTCGCTCTCATCCAGTTCCCCGGCTCGAACTGCGAGTGGGAGACCAAGCGCGCCGCCGAAGCCGCCGGGATTCCCTGCGATGTTTTTCGTTGGAACCGCGACCCCGCGCTTCTGGACGACTACGACGGCTACATCATCGGCGGCGGCTTCTCATATCAGGACCGTATCCGCTCCGGTGTCATCGCCGTCAAGGAGCCGATCATCAAGCGCGTCTTCGATGAGGTGACTGAGAAGGGCAAGCCCTGCATCGGCATCTGCAACGGCGCGCAGGTGCTCGTCGAGGCCGGTCTGATCCCCGGCATCAACGCCGGCAAGGTCGAGATGGCGCTCGCGCCCAACTTTCGCGACCCCGAGGGACGCATCGCGGGATTCTGCTGCCGGTGGGTGTACCTGAAGCACGCCTGCAAGTCCGGCCGCAGCCAATTCACATCGGCAATGCCCGAAAACTATGTCTGGCCGGTGCCTATCGCGCACGGGGAGGGCCGCTACACCACGCGGATCGCTGACCTCCTCGACACACTCCATGCCAACGATCAGATCGTCTTTCAGTATTGCGATGCCGACGGCAACGTCGACCCAGCGCGGTCGGTGAACCCTAACGGCGCGCTGGAGAATATCGCGGCCCTGTGCAATCCCGAGGGCAACGTGATGGCAATCATGCCGCACCCCGAACGCGCGAGCTTCCTGCGCCAAATTCCTGGCGAACTCGACCGCGCCTGGGGCAACACGAAGATCGCCGCCTGGGGCGACCTCAGCGCAATGAACGGCGCGGGACCGGGCCGCTTGGTCTTCGAGTCGATGAAAGCTGCGCTCGCCGCAGTGCCGGCATAGCAGGACAGCATAGTGGCCGCAAGAATGCAGTGGTTACAAAGGGGCAGTGGCCGCGACAATCTTGTCGCGGGCCGTTTGTCCGCCCCGACAAGATTGTCGGGGCCACTGTCTCCTTCTTTCCCCCCCGACAGGATTGTCGGGGCCACTGCCTCCTTCTTTCCCCCCCGGCAGGATTGTCGGGGCCACTCTCTCCTTCTTTCCCCCTGACAGGATTGTCGGGGCCAACTTGCAAGCAATACACCATTCCAGGTGACAATGATGCGTTCTGTCGAACTGCTCGTCTCGCTCAAGATCCCCGATGTCACCGCTCTGACCGCGGCGAACGTTTTGCGCCGCCGAATGGGCTATGCTGATAGCCTCAAGGAACTCAAGCGCGCGGACTACTACCGGCTTGACCTCAACTGCGACACCGACGCCGAGGCTATTGCCCTCGCCGAGGAGTTGGCCGTCAAGACCAACGAGTTCGTAAACCCGAACAAGCACGTCTTCACGGTGAGACTGCCTTCGCGCGGCGACGACGGCGCAGCGGCATCGAACGGCGTACATACCGCGCACGTGCTGGTCACCGACCCGACGGACGGCTCGGCGGAGGGCATCGTATCGGCGCTGACCGGGCGATTAGGGTATGGCGGCAAGGTCCAGGGAGTGCTGCGGGGAATGCTGTGGACGCTCAAGCTGGCGTGCGAGAGCGACGAGCAGGCGCAGGAAATGGCGAAGGCCGTCGCCATCACCGAAGCCCGCGATAGGGGCCTGCTGATGAACCCCCACTTCCAGGAGTGCGAAGTCTGGTAAGACCCGATGTCGTCCTCAGAGCCGCGGGGTACCCGCCGCAGGCGGGGGAGGACCCCGCGAATCCCGGCGGGCGGCAAGACTCCTGCGCAGGGAAGGAGTTCGGTCATGGATCTACCACTGTACGAGCGGTTCACCGACGAGCAGCGCGCCCAGTTTGGCCCGGAACGTGCGCCGGAAGTCATCGCCTCCGCCGAGCGCCGGGTCTACACCACCCCGTTTCTCTACCCCAACGTCGATGTCGGCAAGTTCTACGAGATCGACCCCGCGAAGGGGATCGAGTTCAAGGCGGACGACGGGTTTCTCACCATCGTGGAAGAGAAACCGATCTTCGCCGTGACGGTCGTCGGCAGCGGGTGCGCGCCGCGAGGCTACAACATCTGCGAGTGGTGGGACGAGGGCGAGAGCATCGAGACGATGCAGCATCAGCTCGTGAAGCGACAGCGGGTCGACGGCCTCAACGGCACGCACCCGAGCATCTGGTCGCAGCTTCTCATCGGTAACTACCCCGGCCTCACGTTCAACGATGTCGCCCCAGAGGAGATCGCCGGCGCGGTCGAATGCCTGCGCAAGCTCAGCGACCGCTTCTACGAGGGCTTCTACATGGGCTTCTACGAGAACACAGCGTACTTTCGCGTAGGCCCGCCGTATCCGCACAAGGTTACGATCCGCTGCGGCTGCAAAGCTCCCGAGGACCCCGGCACGAGCATCGAGCGCTACCCGGCGGACTACGCGATCCGGGTAGTGGAGGTGCTGGTGGCCGCTGGATGAGGCAGGCTCTGTTCTCTCTTCTCTCTCGCCCGGAGTAGCCAAAGCCGAGAGAGAGGGATTGACCACAAAGACACCAGGACACGAAACGGCTAAACCACGCGTGTCAGGCCTTGTACTGTTGTTTCGTGACTTCGTGTCTTCGTGGTCAGAATCATCCGTCCGTTCCGCGATCCCGTGCCTGCTGAACGCAATCCAAGTTCCAAAGCACTATCCTTCTCTCATCTCCCCAAACAACGCCCTCGCCGCCTCCAACGGGCCTTCGCGCTCCCAGCCCTTCAGCCCCAGCCGCGTCCGCAATTGCCCCACCTTCACCCCGCCCGCGAATGCCGCCTCGAAGAATCGCTGCGCAATCGGCTCATGCCGCTCCTGGAGTTGCGCCGGCCCGAACGGGTTGCCGAAGTACGTGTGTACCAACCCCCGTTCGTCGGTCGTCCCCTTCGCGGCGCGATACCCCTGCCGGAACACGTCCAGCGCCTCCTGCGGCCCGGTGAAAAACTCCAGCGTGCCATGCTCCTCATCGACAGGCTCGTAGTTGTTCGCGTACAGCAGCATGTCGACTTCATGCCCCGCGATGACGTCCTCATATTCGCAGATCGGAATGACCAGCCGGGCATTCTGGCGGTGGGGGTTGATGAAAATACTGCGATCGATGCGCCCGAAGGCATATCCCTGGTCGAGGTCATCCAGCCGCACAAACGCGCCGATCTCGGTGCCGTAGCCGACGAGCTTGCCCTCCGGCGAAAGCTCAATCGACCCCATGTCATCGAAGATGATCGTCATGCTGCGCATGTTGTCGTCCGCAAGCTGCCGGAAGGCCTCCAGCGTCTCGGACTTACCGGCCCCGCTGTCACCCACGATGACGATGTTGCGCGGCGGGCCCTCCCGAAGCTGGACGCGGCACATCGCCCCGTGCACCGGCAGCTTGCTCCGGCGCATCGCCACGACGTTGTGCATCGTCAGCAGCATCTTCTTGAAGTACCCGAGGTAATCGACATCCTCCGACTTCGCGATGGCCCCGAGGACGATGTCCTGCCCCTCGTCCTCATAGAAGACGGTCGGCTGATCGGGCAATGCCCCGCGCGGGACGCCGAACACGAGGATTGCGTCCGGCTTCGCGCGGGCCTCATTATGGCCGGACATCTCGAACAGGTTGAGCAGACACACCGCATGGGACAAGAAGTCGCGGTCGAAGTAGACGAGCATGTTCAGCCGCCCGACCCGCACCGGCAGGCACAGCCACTTCTCCGGATCGAGGATCGCGCGTTCGAGCGGGTTGAAGCTCACCGGCTCGAACCGCCCCTTGCGAGCGTTGGCGCGCGGGTACAGCACAACCGGCGGCGACATCAGCCCCAGGCGCACCATGCGAATCTCGCGCAGGACCTGGTACGCCCCCGGCGGGCAGGGCCAGTCCACCTTGTCGATCAGCAGGCTCATGTTCGGCCCGGCGGGCACCTGCCGATATACGCGCGGCCAATGGCCCCGCAGGTTGTGCTCGATCTGCCGGTAGGCCTGGCGGACGAGATCGTTCAGGTCGCGGTTGTTCTGGATGAACCCCAGATGCCCCTCCAGGGCGCGATCTCGGGAGGTGTCGGCCCCGCCCTCGAAGATCAGGTAGCGCTCGTAGCCGCGCCAATGATCGTAGAGGTCCTCAACCAGCCGCGCAAGAGGCGCCGGCTCGGCCACGAGAGGGGCCACGTCCGGGGCCTTGATACGAATGTCCCGTGGCGTAAGGTCGCAAAGCAACCCGAGAACCCGCGTAAGGGTGAGCGCGGCCTCCGAGGGGCCTCCCCGGTAGCCTTCGGTCTCCATGCCCTCGAACAGGGCGAGGTCGACGTCATCGTGGCCGCGGAGATGATCGATGAACTTCTGGATGATATGGACCGCCTGGGGACTTTGGAAGACCTGCGCCGGCTGGGTACAAACAGCGCCGGTCATGTAGATGACAACACTGCGTTCGGCCAATTCACCGGGTGTATAGGGCAAGGCAAACACCGCCTGACGATGCAAAGAGCGCTGGAGGTTCAAGCAAGGGGATTATAGCGTGGAGAGGGCGGAAGGGGCAAACGGACAGGGAACGGCGAAGTAACAGGATGGGCAGGATTTGGAGGATTACGGCTTTGCATCCGTCCTCCGCGCCGTAATCCTCCAAATCCTGCCCATCCTGTCGCCGTTGCCGTCCAAGATGGCGATTGCCTCCTCCTCTCCCTGACAGGATTGTCGTACCTCCACCGCGAATATCCCCTCCGTAGTTTCACCGTCTCCATCGCACCACTGAAGGGAGAGACATTCCATGAAGCAACCGCAAGAGACGGCCGGCAAGCCCGTCGTCCACATGATCGGTAATGCGCATATTGACGCCGCGTGGCTTTGGCGTTGGGAAGAGAGCCTGCAGGAGGTCCACGATTCCTTCCGTTCGGCCCTCGACCGCATGAACGAGTACCCCGAGTTCACGTTCATCGCGGGCCAGGTCGTCTATTATGACTGGGTCCAGCAGAACTGGCCCGAGATGTACGAGGAGATCAAGGCTCGCGTGCGCGAGGGCCGCTGGGAGATCGCCGGCGGCTGGTGGGTCCAGCCGGACGACAACATCCCCTCCGGCGAATCGTTCATCCGTCAGGGCCTGTATGCCCAGCGCTTCCTGCAGCGCGAGTTCGGCGTCACCTCGGCCGTCGGCTATAACCCCGACACCTTCGGGCATAACCGGATGCTGCCGCAAATCTATGCCCAGCAGGGCATCGGCGGCTTCGTCTTCTTCCGCCCCGGCCCGCATGAGAAGAAGCTGCCCGGCGAGGTCTTCTGGTGGCAGTCGCCGGACGGCACGAAGCTGCTCACCGCGCGTCCGCCGCACCATTACGGCTTCTGGGGCCAGGGCGATCAGATGTCCGAGCGCATCCGCCAGGCCGCCGAGCAAACGCCTCCGGGCCTCGGCGATGTGGCGTGCTTCTATGGCGTCGGCAACCACGGCGGCGGCCCGACCATCGAGAACATCAAGGCGATCCTGCAGGCCGGCCAGGAGAAAGACGCGCCGCCGATCCAGTTCGGGCGGCTCGACAACTACATCGCCGCCATCCGCGCGGCAGCCAAGGATGCGCCGGTGCTCAAGGACGACCTCCAGCACCACGCTTCCGGCTGCTATGCGGTCCACAGCGAGGTCAAGCGCCGGAACCGCAAGTGCGAGCAGCTTCTCATCACCGCCGAGAAGCTCGGCTCCCTGGCCGCTTGCGCCAATGCCGCGCCATACCCGCTCGATGATCTCACCCAGGCGTGGAAGAATGTCTTATTCAACCAGTTCCACGACATCCTCGCCGGCACGAGCATCCCTGAAGTCTACGAGGACGCGAATGCGATGTACGACGAGGCCGAGATCCTCGCCAACGGGGCCCTCGACTGCGCCGTCGGCACTCTGGCAGCGGACATCGACACCACCGGCGGCGAGATCGCGGTCATCGTGTTCAATCCGCACTCGTGGGAGGTCCGCGCCGCCGTCGAGGCCGAGATTCCGTGGGACCACAAGCTCGAACAGTTGCACATCCTCGACGACAAGGGCAAGGAGGTCCTCTGGCAGCAGGACGCACTCCAGGTGCCGACCGAGCCGGGCCGCCTGTCCATCGTGTTCGACGCCAAGGTGCCGCCGCTCGGCTATCGGGCATACCTGTGCAAGGCCGGCAAGGCGGAGGTGGCGCGTGGCGCAGGCGTCTCGCCTGCGGACGTAGCGGGCGGGACGCCCGCTCCACGCGCGAACCTCTGGGCCACCGACACGACCCTCGAGAACCGCTTCTGGCATCTGGAGTTCGACCCCACCGAGGGGCAGATTATCCGCCTGTACGACCGCATCAACAGGGCGGAGCTTCTCGACGGCCCGGCGAACGCACTCCTCGTGATCGAGGACAAGAGCGACACCTGGTCCCACGATGTTTTCGAGTTCCGCGAGGTCATCGGCGCGTTCGGGAATGCCAGCGTGCGGCTGGTGGACTGTGGCCCGCTGCGCGCGGCTATCGAGGTGCAGTCCAGCTTCGGGGCCTCCCGCGCCTACCAGGACATCATCCTCTACCGCGACAGCCCGGTCATCGAGTTCCGCCTGACCCTCGACTGGCACGAGCAGCACAAGGCCCTCAAGGCCGCCTTCCCGTTCGCGGTCGCGAAGCCGAAGGCCATCTACGAGATTCCGTTCGGGTACATCGAGCGCCCATGCAATGGCGAGGAGGAGCCGGGCCAGCAGTGGATCGAGGTCGCGGGCCAGGTCGAGACCGTCGCCGGCAAGTCGCTCGACTACGGCATCAGCCTGCTCAATGACAGTAAATACGGGTTCGACGTGAAGGATGGCGAAATGCGCATGACGATCCTGCGCAGCCCGATCTTCGCCTTCCACGATCCGCGCCAGATCGAGCCGGGCGAGATCTACCAGTATATCGACCAGGGCGTGCAGGAGGTCACCTACGCCCTTCTCCCCCACTCCGGCGCGTTCCAGGACGCGGGAACGGTCCGCCACGCGCAGGAACTCAACAGCCCGGTCATCAGTGACATCGAGACCCCGCACGAAGGCCCGCGCAAGCGCGCCGACAGCTTCCTGACCCTCAAGGGCGAGGGCGTCATCGTCTCAGCCGTCAAGGTCGCCGAAGAGGGCCAGGGGATGATCGTGCGCCTGTACGAGACCGACGGCAAGGGCACCGAGGTGGAGGTCGGCCTGAAGTGCTGGAAGAGGACCTGGAAGGGCAAGCTGAAGAAGCACGAAATCGTGACCCTGAGGTTCGACAAAGGAGCCGAGCCGAGAGTTGTGAACGCGTTGGAGATGTAGACGAGGGAGCGGTGCTGGCGCCTTCATGGGCATCACTCCGCCCAGTAAGGTGAGAGGCGTCGGCCTCAGCGCATGGCTCGCCGGGGGGGCAAATATATGCGCGGCGGCGTGGCATTCCTTCGCCTCTTCCAGCATGGCCCAGCGTGACGCATCGGAAGCGTGAGGCCACGAGTGGGATGGTCGTGAGTGGAAAACAGTGGGCGCCTTGGCTAACGACGACATCGGCGTCAGATGCGGGAGTTCGTAACCCGGCTCGCCAGAAAACTCCGGATGCACGGCAGCGTCGAGGGCTCCAGGACGCCGGCGCCCTCGCGAGGGCTTCCGGCCCCGGCGGCGAACTTACACGTCAGATGGTGTGTGGTTCGGGCCACCGGAAAATGACACTCACCAGATATGGGGGTTCGAAGCGCCTGTGGGTCGTTGCTGGAATGCTTATCTGCTAACAGAGTTCGGCACTCAGCGGCACCTCGTCGACATCGTGCTGGCTGCTGTGCGCCGCCTCACGGGAGGCGCTGTGCGCCTGGAGCGTCGGCGTCGCTATGTCCTCGGCGACATTCGCGCTACTACGCCTGCACCGTTCGAGGTCCCTGTGTCATTCGCTCTCGCTGGACCAGGCGATGACCTCCTTGACTATCTCGCGTTAGGGGAAGACACGCCGGAGCGGTTGCAGTCCCGGCGTGAGAAACACAACCACCTTCTCCTGGGCCGGAGCGAAAGCGGAGTCGCTTTCTTCGCCTGGTTCCGCATCCTCCGCCAGGCAGGAGACGGCCCGGAGTACGTATACATTCACACGTGCTTCACCATACCGGAATGGCGAGGCAGGGGCATCTACAAGGCAGGGCTCCGGTTCATCCTGAGCTGGGCGGCGGACAGCGGGGTGGCCGCGGCCTCAATTGACGTGGCAGAGAACAACGTCCCGTCCATACGAGCCATCGAGAGGTGTGGCTTCGTACTGAAGGGACACTACATTTTCGCCGTGCTTTTCGGGCGCACGCTAAGCGTCATGTCGCCCCGCCTGAAAGCCTGTGGGCCGACGAGCTTCTGACGGTCGCCCGGCTCAAACGGCACCGAACCGGCCCTACTCGACCACGCTGGAAGACTGTAGCGGGCTTCGCCCTACCACATAGGCGACCCTCCGCAGCCTTTCGTTGCCGTGGCGTCGGACTGGAGCGTTGAGAGGACCCCTGGAAGGGCAAGCCCAGGAAACACGAGATCGTGGCTCAGACTCATTTTCCGCACATTGACAATTGGTGTTTCGGATGGGTTGAGCGGCCAATATATGTAACTTGGTTACTAGACATTGTCTTGGTTTTGTGCTATACAATGTCTCATGCTAATCCAAAC
>Ga0181520_10012620_pt1 | contig 10821 bp, 9 predicted proteins | sample PEATcosm2014_Bin_29_FD_132451 | JGI IMG/M metagenome (GOLD analysis project Ga0181520, IMG submission 132451) | Peatland microbial communities from MTU Mesocosm Facility, Houghton, MI, USA - PEATcosm2014_Bin02_30_metaG | ecosystem: Environmental > Terrestrial > Soil > Wetlands > Peat | place...
AAAGCCATTACGGAAGATGATATATCAACGCAGATAGAACCTGAAGACATCTATAGTTACACTGCAACTTTAGCCGCTTTGCAAATAAGGGCTGCTAAGAAAAGCGAAACAAAGAAAGAGGGCAATGCGCTTTCACTAAAAGAATTTGCTATGCTTGGCATCAAGAAATCACTTACAGCTAAAGATAAACGAGATAAAGTTACCCCAAAGGATAAACTTTCAATATGGGATCTTGCTTATGCCGGAGTGAATAAAATTGACAACCTCACGGGCGCCAAAGCAGTCATAGACCATAAGGATAATAACAATTACACATTTGCACTTGGAAATAATATCGAATTTTCAAGAAGCTCAAACAGATAGTCCCACAATAGTATCTTTTTCAATTTTATTTTTCATTTTCCTGTAACAAATGGAAATAGTCAGGCGTCTTATGATTGAAACAAGGGAATAACTAAAAGAAAAAGATTAAATAACTAAATAAATAAGGATATGAAAACAACTATACACCCAAAGAGAAATATCATAGCAACGGGATTTGCTTTATTGATTGGGTTAGCATCAGTCACTGCACAGAACGAAAACAACAAAATGGTGTTGCCCGAATTTAATGCTATTGTTGTTAGTTCAAGTGGCGACATTAGCCTGAACCAGGGAACTGAAAATTCTGTAAGTGTCAAGAACGGGAACATACAGGATGCTGTTTCTGCCCAGGTAAAAGACAATGTGCTTTACCTAGATGGGAGAGATAATGTCATTGTCAATTTCATTAAACTTAATAAACTTGAGTTGCAATCAAGCAGTGATGTAAAAAGTATTAACCAGATTAATGCCGATAATCTTGAAGTATCATTACTCGGCTCTTCCAATGTGGATCTGGATTTAAATGTAAAAGAATTAAAGACAGTAATAGTGGGTTCTGGTGATGCAAAATATAAGGGTTCTGTTGTATCGCATAAAATTAATATAACTGGTTCTGGCGATGTGAATGCATTTGGTCTAATTGATACTTCAGCCAATATAATAATAAGCGGGTCTGGCGATGCAAGGGTTAATGTTACACAAAATCTGAAAGGCGTAATAACCGGCTCCGGCGACATCAAATATTCTAAAGAACCGGTAAATAAGAATATTAATGTATACGGTTCTGGAAATTATGGTCTTAAAGGTTCTGGAAATTATTCAATGTCAGATAAAACAGAAAATAAATATGATACTATAAAATTCAATTGGGGAGATTATAATGTATATTTGATAAAAAGCGGTATAGGCGTTAATGGCAAAGAAAAGTCGAAAAGAGACACATCTAAAGAGCATAATAAATTCCGTACATACTGGGCTGGATTCGGACTTGGGGTTAACGGTTATCTGAATGCAAACAATGGAACAAAAGTACCAGCCGGATTTAATCTTGATGATGCCAAATCCATAGATGTCACATGTAATTTCCTTGAGCAGAAGATACCTTTATGGAAAAGGCATATCAATATAGTAACAGGAATGGGATTCGATTTCAATAATTACAGGTTAAATAATAACTACAGGCTACAGAAAGATTCTAATAAGGTAGCCGCAGTGTATGATTCAGCAATAACATTTAAAAAGAACAAACTAATGGTAGCCTATCTGGATATTCCTTTATTGCTTCAATTCGACACCGATCCGATAGGAAGACACCACAGCAGGACTATCCATTTCTCGGCCGGTTTAGTGGGAAGCATGAGAATAGGGTCGCATACAAAGCAGGAATATGAAATTGGAGGGACTAATTATTCACCCAAAATACATGATAGTTTTGATTTAAATCCCTTTAAATACAGTGCAATGGTTCGCATCGGTTACGGAAAGCTTGACCTGTTTGCCACCTATGCCCTAAGCCCGATGTTTGCTAAAAATGAAGGCCCCCAGCTATATCCATTCTCTGTTGGGATAACATTAGTTGGATTTTAGTACCCCTATATATATTTTCCCAATGTATCTGGTGCCATTCAAATGAATGGCACTTTTTTTATTTTTCCTAATAATTATTGATTAAGTTTTTTTTATAATTTAGCACACCTAAAAAGCAAATTATCAATTTAACAATATATGTCAGGTCATAATAAATGGTCAACCATTAAAAGGAAAAAGGGCGCTATTGATGCCAAACGGTCAAAAGCGTTCTCAAGAATTATAAAAGAAATGACTGTCGCGGTTAAAGAAGGCGGCCCAGACCCCGATAGTAATCCGCGTTTGCGACTGGCAATAGCCAATGCCAAGGGTGTTAATATGCCCAAAGAAAATATTACGCGTGCTATTAGCAAGGCTTCCGATAAGGATTCAGCTGCACTAATGGAAGTAACATATGAAGGTTATGCTCCAGGAGGAGTAGCATTATTTATTGAAGCAACTACTGATAATATTCAACGAACAGTATCCAATGTCCGTTCTATTTTCAATAAATACAACGGCAGCCTGGGGACCAATGGCTCACTGAGTTTTATTTTCGACAGGAAAGGCATCTTTACTGTACCTCAGGGAACCCTTGTTGAAGATGATTTTGTAATGGAAATCATTGATGCTGGTGCCGAAGATGTTGTACTTGAGGATTGCTTTTTTACCATTACCACTGCCATGGAAGATTTCGGCTCAATGATGAAGAAATTGGAGCAAATGAAAATTGAACCCGAAAGCGCCGAATTGCAACGTATTCCTAAAACCACAACAAAACTGGATAAGGATGCTTCTCAAAAAATATTAAAAATAATTGATTTTTTTGAAGAAGATGACGATATTACGAATGTATTCCATAATCTTGAGCTTACCGATGAACTGATGTCGGAAATGAGTAAATAAATTCGTATTATTCTTTTATTATTACTGCCGGATAAAGAATATAGCTGGCATTAATAATAATATACAAGGGAGTATTAGCTTTTTCCAGTAACTATTTCTAATGTATCCAATGCAATGACAAGCTCTTCATTGGTCGAGATAGACATTACTTTTACTTTGGAACTTGGTTTTGTCAGTATTTCGTCTTTGCATCTTACCACATTATTTTTTTCAAAGTCAAAATCAATACCCATGAATTCCATATCTTTGCAAACACCAGCCCTGACATCAAAATCATTTTCACCCACTCCGCCCGTAAAGATAATGATATCAACTCCACCCATTGCTGCAGCATAAGAACCAACATATTTCTTTACTCTATAAGAATACATTTCTAATGCAAGTTTCGCTCTTTTATTACCTTCCTTTGCTGCTTTCCCAATATCTCTCATATCAGATGAAACTCCAGATATTCCAAGCATTCCACTGACTTTATTAATATAGTTGTTTACTTTTTTGGTGTCCATGTTCTCTTTTTCCATCACATATATTAATGCTCCAAGATCAAGGTCTCCACAACGAGTCCCCATTATCAGCCCTTCCACAGGTGTTAGTCCCATTGAGGTATCGAATGATTTTCCGTATTTAATGGCAGCAATAGATGCCCCGTTTCCTAAATGACATGTAATGATCTTTTGATCTTCATATTTGACTTTTAATATTTCGCAGGCTTTTTGCGATACATACCGGTGGCTGGTACCATGAAAACCATATCTTCTAACTTTATGCTTATCATACATTTCATAAGGTAATGCATACATATATGTATAATCAGGCATTGTTGCATGAAAAGCTGTATCGAAAATACCACACTGTGGAACTTCCGGAAGAAGTTTTTGCATAGCATAGATACCTTTAAGATTGGCAGGATTATGCAAGGGTGCAAGATCAATACATTCTTCAACTTTATCAATAATTTCCTGTGTGATGAGAACACTTCCGCTGAATTTTTCACCTCCATGCACAACTCTGTGTCCAACAGCAGAAATTTCATTTTCATTCTTTATCACTCCATATTTTGGATGCATCAATGTTTTTAAAATAAGATTGACACCGACTTCGTGATTTGGGACATCCTGCACAAGCTTGTAAGTTTCTTTCCCTTTTGCTTCATGTTTTAATTCACTATTATTAATGCCAACCCTCTCCAATAAACCTTTAGCAAGTAATTCTGCATTGTTGGCCATATTGAGTAACTGGTACTTAATGGAAGAACTTCCGCAATTTAAAACTAAAATTTTCATGATAAAAACTTTTGTATGAATTATTACATTTGTTGTGAAATAGTTAACAATACTATACCGGCAAATATAGAACTATTTTGGTTTTTTCTATATATAATTTTAATTTATTAAAATTCGAATAAAAAAAAAGGAGTAAACAATGTTACTCCTTTCCCTTATTTTAAATGACTTATTCGCCATATACAATTATGGTCTTCTTAGCATACAATCCCAACACACACTCAGTTTTCATATCAACGTGATGGATTTTTGTAATTTTCCCATTCTTCATAGCAGCTTCAATACTGATATCGCCAGTATTAATAATGCCTAAAATATTCGTAGCACTGCTCTGACCAACATTGTCTCTCTTAATATCGGATTTGCATTCAACAGCCAATGCCGGTGAAGGGTAAGTAACATTTGCATAAAGTCCGGCTGGACCAGTTGGCGTTGAAATGAGTGCGGCGCAACTTGACAAGAATCCTATTGCTGTACAGGCACATAAAACAATTAAATAATTCTTCAAATTTCTCATAATTTAGTGTTTTTTAGGTTAATTTTCGGCAATATTATAAAATATATGTCTTATAACAAAATGTTTTTCCATTGAGATTGAAAACTGGTTATTAATAGTTTCTCTTTCCAATTTTTTATTTGATTAATCAAAAAAATACTCCTGGATATTTTTAAAATCCAGTATATGTTTCTCCCTTTATTTTATTAAATTATTTGATGTAATTTTGTTGAATTAATTCAGAATGAAGAAAGACAGTATTTCACATAATCCTTATTCTCTGTATAAAACTAATCTTAATTGGTTTGGGGAATTTCTTCATTTGCAGGATGAAGTTCCTGCTTACATTCTGAAAGAAAAAGAAGACACTGTTTTTATTAGAAATCAAATCGTTCAGGCAAAGATTAATGAATTAAAATCATTTGATAAATCAATCTTTTCATCACACTTACTTCAACCAAAATCATCTTTGCCTGAAAAGAGAACAATTGTAAATCCCGGATGGACATCAATATTGATAATGTCCTGCTTTCTGTTGTTTGCCTTAGCACAATATGGATATTCCAAGCGTATGCAACAAATATTTAAAGCGTTTTTTACAAAAAGGTTTTTTATTCAGTTTTCTAGAGATAGCGGAATTTTTACTGAAAGGGTTTCACTATTCTTATTCAGTTCTTATATTTTAGCATTGTCATTATTTGTTTTCAATTTATACAAATATTATTTTTCTATTCCGCCATTTGCACTTTTAAGTAGTCTTATTTACATAAAGGTATTTAGTATAGTTATATTATTTTATTTAATTAAAATGGTGCTTTTAAATATTGGGCGGTATATTTTTAAAGCAAACAACGAAACATCAGATTATGTTTTAATACTTTATCTTTTTGGTCAGGTTACAGGTGTTTGCTTGCTGCCTGTTATTATATTAACAACTTATTTTGATAATAAAATTATTTTATATTCAGGGTTCATAATAATATTAATACTTTTTTTGGTTCGTTTATTCAGGAGTGCAATTATTTCATTAGCAAAATCAAAAGTTTCGATATATTATATTTTTTTGTACCTTTGCACGCTGGAAATTTTACCATTGGTTCTTTTAGTGAAAATACTCCGAATGTCGGTTAGTTGATAGACGTCGTGAATGGGGATTAGTCTGAATTAATGCGGAACTAATTGACAGTTTTGAATAATGATATCCGTAAAAATTGTTCTGATGACGAAAATTAAAAATATACTGGTTTCACAACCACCACCCGACAGGGAAAACGATCCCTACCTGGAATTAGCAAAAAAATACAATTTAAAAATTATTTTCCGGAAGCTTTTTAAAATTGAAGGAGTCCCTTCCAGGAACCTGAGGGAAGACAGAGTTAATCTGGGGGATTATACCTCCATTATATTTACCAGTAAAAATGCTATTGATCATTATTTCAGGATTTGCTGTGAAATGAGGTTTACCGTTCCCGATTCATTGAAATATTTTTGTGTTTCCGAATCGGTTGCTTTTTACCTTCAGAAATATGTTATATACAGGAAACGCAAAATTTTTCATGGCAAACAACATTTTTCCGAATTGGTTGAGCTTATGAAGAAACATAAAACCGAAAGCTTTCTGTTACCTACTTCCGATATTCTTAAACCAGAAATTCCTAAATTGCTCAAGGAAAATAAATTTAATTATAAAAGATTGGTTTTTTATAAAACTATTCCACAAGATTTAACGGATATTGATATTAAGCAATTTGATATGTTGGTGTTTTTCAGCCCTGCCGGCGTGAACGCACTATTACATAATTTCCCTGATTTTAAACAAAATAAGACGGTTGTGGCTACGTTTGGCTCTACAACATGCAATGCAGCGAAAGAAGCAGGATTTACAATCCATGTCCAGGCGCCCACTCCCAAGGTTCCTTCTATGGCCATGGCATTAGAACAGTACCTTGAAAAGGCTTCAAAATGCAAGTGATCATTTCTGTTTCTTCTTATAACGGAATACAAATATTTTACATTGCAAAGGTTTAAAAAAGAAGAACGCTTAAGCGAACAAAAGATTATAAAGGAACTTTTTGAAAGGGGTTGTGGGTTTCACATTACCCCTTTCAAAGTTTTATGGATGGAAACTAATTTTATAAGCAAATACCCTGCAAAAATAATGATTACCGTTTCAGGCAGAACATTTAAAAATGCCGTTGACAGGAACAGGATTAAAAGAATAACCAGGGAGGCATACAGGAAAAATAAAAGTGTTCTTTATGAAAAGCTTGAACAATCAACTAAGAAAATTGCCTTTATATTGATTTATACCGGAAAAATAATAATTTCATTTAAAGATGTTGAAGACAAAATAATTTTAATTTTACAACGTTTAGCAAAAGAAAATGAAAAAATTCTTAAGTAAGTTACTTGTTTTATTGATCAGATTTTATCAAATGGCAATCTCCCCCTTATTTCCTTCAGCATGCAGATATGTTCCCACATGCTCGCAATATGGGATAGAAGCTATAAATAAATACGGTCCATTTAAAGGAGGGTATCTTACTTTTAGGCGATTTTTATCATGTGGCCCATGGGGTGGCAGTGGCTTCGATCCAGTACCTTAATAAAAGATAGTATTAAAAGAAGATGTATTATGAAATTAGATAGAATATCATTTCGGAGATATAGAATTTGGATAGCAATATTTGTCGTTGCAATAATATCTGTGGTTTCATTCAGTTTTGTTGACAATGATTTTGAAATAGCGAAGAACCTCGATATTTTTTCCACTATGTACAAGGAGCTTAATAATAATTATGTTGACGATATCAAACCCAGCGAGATAATGAAAATCGGCATTAATGCTATGCTTGAGTCTCTTGATCCTTATACCACATTTATTTCAGAATCAGAACTTGAAGATTATAAATTAATGACTACCGGTCAATACGGAGGCATAGGCTCATTGATTCATAAAAACGGTGATTATGTAGTTATTTCTGACCCTTACGAAGGATTCCCTGCGCAAAAGAACGATCTGCGTGCAGGCGATATGATCATTTCAATTAATGACAAATCAGCCAAGGGAAAATCTTCATCTGATGTTACGGATATTCTCAGGGGGCAGCCGGGAACATCAGTTAAAATTCAAATCAAAAGGGAAGGCGAAGATAAACCTATTGAAAAAACAATTGAACGTGCGGAAATCAAGTTGAATAATGTTGAGTACAGTGGTATGCTTGATGATGTGAATGGATACATAAAACTTACAAATTTTTACCAGGATGCAGGAAGGGAAGTGAAAGATGCTGTTGTGAAACTGAAAGATAAAGGTATGAAGAATTGCATACTTGATCTGAGAGGTAATGGGGGAGGCTTGTTGAATGAAGCCGTTAATATAGTTAATGTTTTTGTGGATAAAGGAATTACAGTAGTAAATACAAAAGGAAAACTTAAAGACAGAAATAACACCCACCGTACGCTAAATCCGGCTACTGACAAAGATATTCCACTTATTGTTCTGGTCGACAGAGGAAGCGCATCTGCCTCTGAAATTGTTACAGGTGCCATACAGGACCTAGACCGTGGCGTGATAATAGGTGAAAGAACTTATGGAAAAGGACTTGTTCAGAATGTAGTTCCATTAAGTTATAATACTAAGCTTAAGGTTACAATAGCCAAATATTACATACCCAGTGGCAGGTGCATACAGGCAATTGATTATTCAAAGAAACATGAAGACGGTAGTGTGGCAAAAGTTCCGGATTCACTTAAAGTGGCTTTTAAAACAAAAGACGGAAGAACGGTATATGATGGCGGAGGCATTGAACCAGACATTTATCTAACACCTAAAAAATATGCTAATATCTCATTCAGACTTGTGGAGAAATACCTGATTTTTGATTATGCAACCAAATTCAAGATTAGTCATCCAAGTATTGTTGCGGTTAAAGATTTTGCGATTACGGATGATATTTATAAAGATTTTGTTTCTTTCATCTCTGATAAGAGTTATGATTACACCACAAAGAGCGAACAATCGCTGGACGACCTGAAGAAAAATGCCGAAGACGAAAAATATTACGATGCCGTAAAGGTTGAATATGAAGCCCTGAAAAATAAAATGATGCATAATAAACAGGACGATCTTGCCAAGTTCAAAGATGAAATAAAACAGCTGTTAAAAGAAGAAATTGTTTCCCGTTATTATTATCAGAAAGGCAGGCTTGAAGCCTCCCTTGAAAATGATGAGGAAATAAAAAAAGCAATAGAAACCTTTAAAGATAATAAATCCTATACGGGCATACTGTCGGGCACAATTGTGCTGAATAAGGAAAAATAAATAAAGGGTTACTGTTCATTTGATAATTCAGGATGAATACCGTCTTAAAAGTTAATCAACGCAATATATTTTTTTTTGGATTAGCTTTGATTGCAATTGGTTTGCCCCTTGGCACATTTTTTATGAGTGCGGGGGAAATGATATTATCCGCCAACTGGCTTGCAGATAAAAAGGTACTTCACAAATTCCGCAATTTCTTCCGATCAAGGACTGCTTTGGTTATAACCTCGCTTTACTTGCTTCATATAATCGGACTTATTTACACTACCGATTTTAATTATGCCTATAAAGACCTCAGGGTAAAATTTCCTTTATTGATATTACCTCTTATTGTCTCAACTTCTGAAAGCCTTGACATTAAAAGATTTCGTTTTTTATTGCTGATTTTTATTTCTGCAGTGATTACCTCCACTTGTATAAGCATGTATAATTACTTCACAATTAATTTTCATGATATCCGCGAAATCAGTATTTATGTTTCTCATATACGATTAAGCCTTTTCATTTGCCTTGCCATTTTTATATTGTTTTATTTTGTTTTTTCCGAAAAAGATTTTAATAAAATCCAAAAGTCTATTTTTATAGTGGCAGCTCTATGGCTTGTTGAATTTCTTTATATTCTGGAATCGGTTACAGGCTTAACTATTTTCGTGATAACCGGACTTATGCTTATCATTATCCAGGTATTTCTTACTAAAAAAATATTTTATAAAATCGGGTTTATTTCATTGGCCATTGTTTTTTCTCTAATCGTTTTTCTATATGTCGGCAATTTAATCAAAAAGTATTATTCCTATAAACCCGACATAGATGTAAAGCTTGAAAAGTTTACCACACATGGTAATCCTTATGAGCATGATTCTCTCAGCAATGAAATGGAAAACGGCCATTATGTTTGGCGTTATATTTGCCAGCAGGAACTAAATGATGTCTGGAACAAAAGAAGCAGTTTGAAATACACAGGAAAGAACCACAAAGGACAAGAATTAAAATACCCTCTAATCCGTTTTCTTACTTCCAAAGGTTTGCGAAAGGATGCCGATGGCGTGAATAAGCTTTCAGATGCTGAAATTAAATCCATTGAAGATGGCGCCGTAAATGTTAACTGCCAGGATCAATATTCGCTTAGAACGCGCATTTACGAGACCATTTGGGAGATTGACCGCTATAATAAACATGGCGACCCGAATGCTCATTCGGTAATGCAACGTTTGGAATACTGGAAAGCTTCATGGCAGATAATTAAGGAACATTGGCTCATTGGTGTCGGGACAGGCGATATGAATATTGCATTTGCACGCCAATACGATAAAATGCACTCACCCCTTGAAAAGCAATGGCGACGGCGTTCGCATAACCAGTTTCTTTCTATTACTGTGGGCTTTGGTATCTTCGGGCTTTTATGGTTCCTGTTTGTGCTGGCTTATCCATTCTCCCTGAAAAGAATAAGAAAAGATTATTATTACTTCGTGTTCTTCATTATATTTCTTTTATCTATGGCCAATGAAGACACACTTGAATCGTCGGCAGGACTTACTTTCTTTGCTTTTTTCAGCGCTCTGTTCCTGCTTGGGCTTAAGGAAGCCGCAGCAGGTACTTTGTCGAATGATAAAAGTGAATTAGCAAATAAGTTCGATAATTAATTCGTATTCGATTTCTTCCCTACGATAACATAATCTTTTTTTGTAAAACCTTTTAATAATAACTCTATATTAAAATATTTAAAAATTTGTTCAAGCAAATTCATATCAAAAACATGATGATGCAAACATCTATTTTGAAAATTATTCAAAGATCTTTTCTTGAAATTCTCAAAATCTTCACCAGAGGGCTCCTTTCCAAAATCATGTAGTTTTAGTATTTCATCTAATACTAAACCGCTA
>Ga0181520_10012624_pt1 | contig 10818 bp, 9 predicted proteins | sample PEATcosm2014_Bin_29_FD_132451 | JGI IMG/M metagenome (GOLD analysis project Ga0181520, IMG submission 132451) | Peatland microbial communities from MTU Mesocosm Facility, Houghton, MI, USA - PEATcosm2014_Bin02_30_metaG | ecosystem: Environmental > Terrestrial > Soil > Wetlands > Peat | place...
ACATTACGCCTAATCAACACAATCCGAATGGCTTACAAGCAAATCGCAAGATCTGTACAGCCGTTGTACAACGCCTCTTCCGGCATCTCTCAAAATCGCTAAATATAAGAAAATAGAAAGCTTAAGTATCAAGGATGAATTCGCCCTGCCGGCAGGAGGGATTCTTTTTTGTTCAATTTCAAGCCGATTTGCGCTGCGTTCAGCCGCTGAACCGACCCGATTTAAGCGCCCTGAACGCAAAAAAAACGGCCCCCGTCGAAACGGGGGCCAAGTTGCCTTGGTTCTCTCGCGTTGCGAGAGCTTGGTTGGCGGCCTTACGGCGGGGTGGCCGTTGGCGCGTTAGCAGTACCTCGGGGGAGGATGGCCGCTAATTACGGCTGCTGTACGCCAGCTGCAGCAGGTGCGCTTTGGGGTGACGCATCTGCCCGGGCCGCCAAACTGTTTTCCATCAACCGCAGATGCACTGTGTAGGTCTTTACCCTCTCCGGCTTCTGATCTTCTTGGCCGGGGATGGTCGCCACGGCATTGCCGAGCGCCACTGAGTGCATGCGGAAGACGGGAATCTGATGTTCGGTTACGAGATAGCGCTTGACTGCTTCATTCAAACGCTCGGAGTTCTGGATACCGGCGCTGCCCGATGTCGGGGCGTGCGCTTCCATTTCCACGATGTAGCCTTCGCGGCCAGTCAGGCTCGAAGCCAGCTGATCCAGCGTGGCCTTTGAATCTGACGTCAGCACTGTGCTGCCTGCGTGGAACTTGATCTCTGCTTCCGTGATCTGGTGATACTGGTCAAGCCCGTTCACTGTGCTGTTGATGTTGTCTACGTGCGATGACGCTTGGTTCGCGGTGTTGCTCGCATTCTGTGCCTGCGAATTGGCGGCCATGGCCGTCTGGTTCGCAGCATCGGCTGAAGCCTGAGCCTTCGAAATTCCGGCCTGTGCCCGCGCATCCACATCCTTGATGTAGCTCGCGTTCTTGGCGTTCAGATCATCAAGCTCGGTGAGCCGGTCATTGATCGGATCGGTCTGCCTCTTCACCCACTTCTTGCGGGCGAAAGGATAGACGCGGCCCCAGAAACCTTCCTTGGGAGGAGTCAGGGGTTGAGCTGCCGGAGCGGGCTGAGCCTGCGCGGCCGGCATGTTCTGCGAGTTATCGGTCGATGATGGCGTCGCATTTTGCGCCATCACGGGAATTGCAAACGCGGATGCCAGGGTAAGAATGGCCAGCTGGCGCGGGAACATCTTCAATGTTTTCATTGGTTGGACCCCTCTTGCTAAGCGGCTTCGATCGTCCGCTTGCAGAATAAGCGATGTTGTCTGCCCACCCCTTAAAGAGCAAGGCGAATGCCAAAGGAATCAGGTGGGGGGATAAATCGCGTATCGAATTGATGATTAAGGTAGTTACTCAAAATAGGTTTCTCAGGAAACCGGCTCCGCTGCTGCCGGCTATACGCCTGGCTAAGCGTAAATTTTGCATTTTCGCGTACTTTCTACTTGGTCTTAAAAGGAGTGTCTATTTTGAGTCAACGTGGATGATCCGGATCTCCGGATAGGCGCCATCCCAGTCCTGGGCCACGGTGTCAAAAATCAACCGGAATTCCGCGGTTTCCTGTGGCTTTATCGGCCCCGCAGAGAGCGGTTCAAGATCGACGTATGGTTCTCGCGTTCGGATCCGTCCAAGCGGCTCGGTTTCGTTCTGCACAACCTCGTGCGCAGCGTCGCGAAAAAGTACTTGGACCGCAATTCCCGATACCGTCCGGGTTCCTTCGTTCGTGATCTGGCCATCAAGATAAGTGACCTTGCCCCCAGCCAGGTTCGACGATTCGCTCATCGACAATTGGCTGATCGTGAGACTGTTCGCGTAAGGATCGGTCGCAGCCGAAATCGGCGTGACTGCGGGTGCGCTCTTCCGGTGCTCAAAGATCAACACCAATCCGCCGGCAACGGCGATCACAATCGCCGCGGCAATCGCGAGTGCCAGCCAGTTTCGTTCCGGAGCCGCAGCGGGGCGTGCCAGTTGGGGGCCTGTGCTCACGACCGAGATTGTACACCCCGAGTGGAAGGAAAAGGCCGTCCATCCTCAGCCGGAATCACGCGCGCAGAATGGGACTGCGATTGGATACGAGCCCGGGATGAAACACAGTCTGGAACTTTTTCCTCGCCTGTTCATCACTTCTTCTCGAATCCTGGCGGACAATAGTGGCGTCTAAGCAGGCAAGAGAGCTGCACATGCGGAACCGCACCCGGCCGGGACACACGGTTCCTCAATTTCAGGAACTAAAGATGTGATCACCACGTAAACTTTGCCGAAAGGCATCGAAAGGCAGGCTCGCAAATCTCCCCCTCCGCCATCGCCACGTCCACACCTCAACTTGCATCGGCCCAGGACTTGCATCAACCGAGCCAACATGCCGAAAGAGCCTATCAGGGCCTCACGATCGCCGTCATGCTGCTTCTGCTGGGGAGTCTCTTGTTGGTTTGGTAGCAAAACGAACCGGCCAACATGAGCGATTGGCGAGCTTGTCGATTGGTGCGCTTGAGTTGTGGTGAACTTGTGTTGACGTGTCCGGTCTTCAGGAGTTGTCCGAGACACCGCTGGAATCAAGGGCAGAGTCGTCGGCGTCTTTTGCTCGAACCATCGCTGCGATGTACAACGCAGTCGTTATTAAGATGGCCACGAGAAGTAACCAAACACCGAGCTGCGATGATGCCTGGTCCGGATGCCACGCTGCCTTGATCAAAGTCCATTGAAGACACGCAAATATTGCGACCAGTTCTGTCTTGATCCACGCAATCAGATCCAGAGTCAACTCTTCGACACGCGGCCGGTTTTCGGGAGTCGTACTTGGCGGGTCATCGGGCGTTGCATGTTCCGGGCGTTTGCCCATCGATGAGAACGCAGCGACGATGCTGATAAACAGGAACAGAACGAGAGCAACGAATGGCAGGACAGGAAGTGAAGAAGTTGTGCCCCAGCGGTCAGCGTGGCCGACTACGTCGTAATGTGTGGGAAACCGGTCGGGCAAGCGATTGGCGCCGTAAAGGGCCATTTCAGTCACAATGAATTGCAAGGCCAATAACGCAATGCTGACGGCGTCCAGAATCTTGCGCATGGCACCTTCCTCATTCGGCCCAATAGCAAAATGATACAGCGTTCTAGACTCTCCCTCGGAATATTCAGGCGGCGGAGCCGCATCCGCCCCCACCGCAGGTGGTCAACCAAACCTTGCACGCTTGATTCCAGTTTGGCGGCAATCTTTTCCGGTCATCTTCACCCGAATACACATCTCGGCGAGTCGCGAGAGCATGCGGTCGCCGATGCGGTCGCCTAGTGTCTGTTCTCGCGCTGCGCGCTGCATATCTGTCAAAGCGCCGGCGCCGGCGGGCACGTCATCATAGTTCGTCGTAATAATCGTCGTCTGGCGATCGTTGTAGCGTGTGTTCAGAATGAGGGCCACCGTGTCCCACACCCACTCGTTGGGCTTCTGCGCGCCTAGATCGTCCAATACCAGAACCTCAGCGGCGAAAACGGGCTTCAGAAGTTCGAGTTCCGTTGTGCGCACGTCCTGGTTGTAGCTATTTTGGATACTCTTCAGCAGCTCTCGGTAGTCGCAGAATAGCCCTCTCGCACCACGTTCACGCACCAGCCGATGCAACACGCCCACAGCCAGATGCGTCTTCCCCACCCCCATCGGTCCTGAGAAGAGCAGCCCCTTCCCGGCAGTCCCCGCGGGATATTCATCAACGAACCTCCGCGCTGTCAGCGACGCCTCAGCAAGCGACCGGTCGGCCTCGTGGTAGATTTCGAACGTATCCAAGGAGCAGTCCCGATAGCGCATCGGAATCTGCGCCGCGGCGAGTCGCCGGCTTTCGCGTTCCAAATCCTGGCACCGGCAAGGGCGTGATACCCATTTCCCCCCAGCATCCACTACCCTCACCAACCCGACCCCATCGCAAATCGCGCAATTGCTCATACCGATTTCAAGACTAGCGCACCAGGGGAAGCGCCGCTCCGGTGAATGATTCGTGACCGATTGTGGAAAAGGCGCGCATCGCGAAGAAAGCTCATTGAACGAGGGCTCAGTTTCAGACAAGCTCTGCCGTGAAAGCGGAAAATCCCGCAGGCCGAAGGATGTCGACAACAACAAGCTTCAATGTGTGGTTTTCGCGCGACACAAGCTGCCTCGACTCTCGCGGCCCACATGATTCACTGAGGCATTCGAAGCAAACGTCACTTCGCCGTTCAGGCGTATCCCATAACGATCGTATGTGGGCTCATGGGGATCGGATGCGCTTTAGTGATTGAGAATCCGGCGTCTTTGTGCATCGCCGTCAGCTCGCTCAGCGTGTAAGCATCGCCCTCTGCGGTGGTGGTCAACATGGTCATTGCAAAGGCCGCGGGCATGGGTGGCGAGACGCGGTCCTCGTTGGGCACGAACTCCAGAGTTGCGGCACGGCCGCCCGGTTTGAGAGCAGCACGGACCTTTTTCAGCAGGCCCACGCAAGTTGCATTGTCGAAGTGGTGCAGGAAGTTGGTGAGCAACACGGCGTCGTACGGCCCGCCAAAGTCCACGTCGAACGCACTACCGGGAAGCATGTCGTAGCGGTCATGAACGCCAGCCTTACGCGCGTTTTCCAGCGCGACCCGCAGTACCGGCGCCCAGTCGAGCCCAGTCACGTGAGCCTGCGGGTTTTGCTTCGCGATCTCGATTCCGAACAATCCATGACCGGCGGCGATATCGAGCACGCGCATGGAACCGTTGTAACCTTCGAGCACCACGGCACCCAGCGGTGCGGCCATGGGACCCATCATCGGCGCCATCTTCTCAGCGAACATAACCCATACGGGGTTTTCGGGCTCAACGGTGCCCTGACCGGGTAGATTTGTCCGGCCCGCGCGCACAATGTCCGCCAGATGCGCATCAGACTGAATGATTTCCGGTGCACTGAGGAATTGCGCGACAGAGGCCATGCACGCGGGTGAGGCGGGGTCAAGAAAGGCAGCACTCGAGGGGGTGTGAACATAGTGCCCGTCCTTCTTGGCGAGGACGCCATTCACCACGAGGAAATCGCACAGAATTCGGATGCCGCGTTCTGATGCTGAGCAGTGACGAGCGATTGAGGCAACGTCTCCCGGCCCTTCGCCAACGGCACTAAACACATCGAGCTCAATGGCGGCATTCAGCGCCGCGCTGCGCTGGTGCGCCTGCACCATGTCGAAGACGATTCCCGGATTCAACGGAGCTTTAACGGGGCTCTCAAGTGGCATAGACCCTCCATGTCTCGCCTATGGGATGTTTGGATTTGGGGAATCCCTTGTCAGGCTCGAAGAGTTTATCACCGCACCCCGAAAGCCATAGAATTGACTTTCTCTGGCGTTTTGGGCCGATGACTTCGATCCCATAGCAATTCTTCAAAGACAAGGACGAAATTTGATGAAAGGCGAATGGTTCAGAGGGGCAGCAGGCTAAATCCGGATTGCAAGTTGCGTCGTCTCTATGATCACTGATTCACGAGAACAACATCGGGCTTCTGCTCTTGCCGATGCGCCTCAATGAAGGCCATCGGCTCAGGCGTTGGCTTTCCAAGCAAGTAGCCCTGGACCTCATTTCCTCCCAACTCCTTGATTAAGTCGAGTTGCGGGCGGGTTTCCACTCCTTCGGCAATTACCTTCATTCCCAGATTGTGGGCTAGCATGACAAGCGAGCGAATCATATTCTTCAGATCGGGACGATGCTCCAATTCCTTGATGAATGAGCGGTCGATTTTGAGAGCGCGGAAGGGCAGGTTGGGCAGGTAACTGAGCGAAGAGTACCCGGTTCCGAAATCGTCTACGGCCATCGACACGCCCAATTCGGAGAGGCGGTTCATCGTCTGGGCCGCGTGCTCCATGCCGCTCACGATGACGGACTCGGTCAGCTCGATCTGCAGCAAAGTTGGAGAGAGGCCGGTGATGCGAAGTATTTCGGCAACTTCATCCACGAAGGTTTCGCGAGCAAATTGGATGGTGGAGACATTGACTGCAACCTGGATGGGGTCCGAAGCGACATTTTGCCACTGTACGGCTTCGCGGCAGGCCAACTCCATTATGTGGGCGCCAAGTTCGATAATAAGACCGGCCTCTTCGGCAATCGGGATGAACTTCACGGGAGGAATCTGGCCGAGCGTGGGATGGCTCCAGCGCGCCAGAGCCTCGAAACAAACGATCTTCAAAGTGCCGAGTTCGAATTCGGGCTGATAATGCACGGTGATTCCGCCATGCTCGAGAGCGAGACGCAGTTCGTGCTCCAGGTTGAGCCGCTCGCGAGCTGAGGTCCCCAGATCCTGTGAAAAATACGCAACCTGGTTTTTGCCGGCACGTTTGGCGGCGTACATCGCGCTGTCTGCGCTCTGCAAGAGCATGACGGAGCTGGTCCCGTGATCGGGGAAGAGGCTGACTCCGATGCTTGCTCCAATTCTGATTTCGTGATCCTCGATGAGGAATGGCGACGCAAGAGCCTCGAGCAGCTCGTTTCCAAGCCGGCCAGGCTGTTCCTTCGATCTGGGGCCGCCCATAATGATGGCGAATTCGTCGCCGCCGAGGCGGGCAAGCGTATCGGATTCCCGTACGCGCGACTGAAGACGTTTGGCGACTTCGGTTAGAAGCAGGTCTCCCACCGAATGTCCGAGGCTGTCGTTTACAAGCTTGAACCCGTCGAGGTCGATGTAGAGCAGTGCCGCGCAGCTCAGGTCGCGCGCAGCTACTGCCAGCGCGTGGTTAAGGCGGTCGGCCATCAGGCGCCGATTGGGAAGGCCGGTGAGGTCGTCATTCAAGGCCTGGTACTCGAGTCTTGCCTCAAAAGCCGCTTTGTCCTGGGCGTGCTTTTCCAACTCTTCGAGCATCGAATTGAATCCGCGCCCCAGCAGTGTGATTTCGTCCTCTCCCACAGGAGAAACGCGGGCGCTGAAATCGTGGTGAACTGTAACGTCCCGCATCCCCCGAGCCAATTCATCGATGGGGCGCAGGATGCGGCGCTGTAACATCGAACCCAGGAGAGTGCTAAGAATGAGGGCCGCGAAAAGCAGTCCGCAAGCGATACAACAGAGATGAATCCACCTCTTTCGCAAATCGCTTAGGTCCGATTCGATGTAAATGGTTCCTGCAAAATCTCCTCTTCGTTCCAGCCTGCGTATTGCTGCGTCAGAGGTGCTGGGCGTTGACCACTCTCCCGCCAGTTTAGGACACGGCCGCATCGGGGATGGGCGCAGGTATTGAGCAAAAAGGTTACCGGACGGCGAATAAAGGCATGCGGAGACCACTGGCGATTCTGTCCGCAATGCTTCCAGCATCTCCACGGCCGCGGGTCCGTCGTCGAACATGAGAGCAGCAGTGGAGTTCTGCCCGACCACCTCAGCAAGAGTATCCAGATGGCTTTGCATCTGACCATGGGCGCTGATCAGGTCGTATGCCAGAAAGCTCACCATGAGCGTGGCGGATGCGATGCCGCTGGTGACCAGAGCGATCCATGTCAGTTTATGCGCGAAGCTGCTGTGGTTTTGGGTGCGCATATCAGCCGTCCCTGCCCGGCTGCACAATGGTGGCCAGATTGAGTACACGCGAACTGATCTTTATGCCCGAACGCACCGTCAATTGGAGGTTCACGACGATTTCGATGTGGTCCTCGTCTTTGACAAGGCCGATCATGCCGCCGCGCTGCGGAAACGAATCAGTTTCCCCAAGCGTGAGCACCGCCCGGCCGTCTACTTTTGCCAGTGTTTTACGGATATCCTCGGGGGAGGCATCGCCGAAATAGATAATTCCGCATTTCTCGAGCAGCTCGTCACTGGGAGCGAGAACAACGTGTAGAGTGCGAGCATCGCTCTTGCGGCCATCGAGCGATTTGAACAGCGTCTCGCCAGTGGCTGGGGCCCCCACATAGCCGATCAGCAGGTCATTCTGCTGGTTCGGCCACTCGACAAACTTGATCAGGCTGTAGAGATAGGCAACTCTGACTGCGCGCTCGTCGCGCACCTGTGTTGAGGCAGGCGGGAGCGCAATGGCTGTAAATGCGGCCAGGAGCACCAGCGTTCTCCACCGGTGTGCTCGCCAATCGCTCATCGACTGCCCCGGTCGCTGTTCGCTTGGATCCGATAGGTTATCTTGAAGCGCCAGGTCCGGCCGTCCTGCTGGATCTGATCCTCGGGATCGCTTGGGCCCATGGGGGAGAACCAGCGGCGGTTGGCGGCATTCTACATGCTCGACGAGAAGACCCACCCGCCCCACAGCGGGTTTGTGCTCACCGTTATGTTTGGCAGCACGTACGACGGCACGCGCGTTCCCCGATAGTCGGTCATAGGGCCCACATACATAAGCTCGATCGACGCGAAGCCGTGGCGCGATAGCGGCGATGTTCCGTTCAACTTGGCCAGGGTAACCGGAGAGTTCAACTCGCGCGCGTGGGTCGCATTGTCGGTTGCTGCCGTGGCCGTGTAGCTGGCTCGCGCGCCTAAACCGGAAGACCGCTCCGCCGCGACCTCAAGTTCCAGCCCCTTCGCGTTGACGCGCCCGCCGTTCACGACCCATGCGAACCCGGGGATGTTGGCGGGAACTTCGGAAATCAGATTGTGGAGCTGGTTATAGAAGGCGTCGGCGGTTACCGACACCCAGGGGCGAAGGTTCTGCTCTAAGACAAGTTCGTTGCTGAGAATCCGCTCCGGAAGAAGCTTGACCGGCGGAGGAAGGACATTGATCAGGTCGCTGTAGAACTGCTCTGCAGCAGTGGGTGCTTGAAACGCTTTTCCCAGGATGTACTTCAGCGTGCTGTGCGTAGCGGGCGTGTAGATGAGAGCGAAGCGAGGGTTCACGGCGCCACCGAAAGTGCTGTACTCATCAAGGCGACCGCCGGCATGAAGGATGAGATTGGGAGTAAGGTCGAATTCACCATCGCCATAAACGGCGGCAAACCAGGGCGAGTTATCCGAGCGCGAAATATCCCCTTCTCCAACGATGATGTTCCGCTGCAGGACGCGGAGGCTGTATTGGCAGTCGGCTCCCGCGGTAATCCTGAAAATGCCGTATTCGTGGGTCACGTTGGCTTCCGCGCCGGCCGAATCGGAACGCGCCTTGATAAGCCCTGTAATGATTCCGGGAATCGGAGGATCGAGAAAGGCACCGCTCCCGACGTCATCAAAATTGTCATAGAAAAGACGAAGGTCGATGTCGGTTCCCGACCACGCTGTTTTATGGAAACTCGCGTCGACAAATGCGTGCGTGGTTTCCACCCAATCGGCAGGTTTGTTGAACAGGGTACCGAAGGTGGCCGTGGGAAACATCTTCATGTTGTCAGAGAATGCGCCCTGCAAGCGAAAGCTGCCGCTGCGCAGATCCGCGAAGGCCGTGTCGAATCGCGTACTGTCCATATTGTCCGCATAGCCGTTGTCGGTCAGCGGCGATGCGAACTGCGGAAAGAAGAGCGAAGTTTGGCCGGGATCCTTATGGTAGGTCCCGGAGACAAGGGCGGAGCGATTGCCTTTGCCGGCCGACAGAGTGACGCGGCCCGACCGGGACTGAAATGAGCCGGTGTCGCCAGAAGTCTCAAATGCCGTTTCTGAGCCTGGAGTGCGGGTGATGACGTTGATCACACCGAACATGGCGTTGGTGCCGAAGAGCGAGGAGCCCGGCCCGCGCACAATTTCAATGTGGTCGACCAGATCAAGATCGAGCGAGAAGCCGGGCCCGATGGCCGCGCCGTCGTAGACGTTATCGTTCACGCGGTGACCGTTCACCAGCAGCAACACGCGCGAGTTATAGTCGCCCGGCCGCATGAAACCGCGCACTCCGAGGAACAGATTGTTGCGATCGTACGATGTATAGAAACCGCGCAGACTTCTCAAAGCCTCGCCCAGCGTTCGCCAGCCGTTTCGGCGGATATCGGCGGCAGTAAGGATGCTGACCGAGGATGGCGCCCTGCGGGCGTCCTCAAAATGGCGCGATGCGCTGAAGACCTTTACCCTCGAGAAGTCTTCCAGGTTCATCGACATCAGGTCCTGATCGACCTGCGATTGCGAAACAGCGGGCGCCGCAAAGGCCACAAACCCCGCTGCAACGCCCGCACGCGCCGGGCCCGCTAACATTGAACGTTTCATCTTAGGCCGGTTATCGGCAGGGCAACTTCAGTCGTTAATCGCCCGATGGCAATGTGCGACTTCGAAGCACATTTGGCCGATGGCAAGCAATTCGAGCGCTACCTCGGCACGTGCATCAACCACCTGGACCGGGAAGTTTGCGCCCCCAGATCCAACGGAAACGCAAAGCGATCTTTCCGGCTGATTTCGTGCTTCAATCTCTACGCCATACAATGCTTAGAAGGCTCGGAGACTCAAGAGTGGACGCTTTCACGATCATGCGAATTGCCGGTCACAGCAGCATCGTGGTTTCGCAGCGGTATATTCACCCAACTCCGGAGGCGGTGGAGCGGGCTTTCGAGCGGCTGCAAATGTCAGGCGATTTCGCGCCAAAGCATCCAAAACGACTGCCACCCGCTACAGTATCCGCTGCAGTGGAGGGTAAGGTTCCCGTAAGTCATTGAAGGGCCTGTAGCTCAACGGTTAGAGCAGGGGACTCATAATCCCTTGGTTGGGGGTTCAAATCCCTCCGGGCCCACCATAGAAGACCATTTGTAAGCCACGGAGATTCATAAAGTTGCGCCATTCTCGCCTAGCTTCCTGATGCGAGTTGTAGATTCTTGCCATTTCCGACTGTGCCTGATTCTGTGCCCAGTGCCCTCCGTGGAGCTCTCTTTCTCCGGCCCTGCTTCTGAGCGTCCTTTTGGAGTTGCTG
>Ga0181520_10012625_pt1 | contig 10818 bp, 7 predicted proteins | sample PEATcosm2014_Bin_29_FD_132451 | JGI IMG/M metagenome (GOLD analysis project Ga0181520, IMG submission 132451) | Peatland microbial communities from MTU Mesocosm Facility, Houghton, MI, USA - PEATcosm2014_Bin02_30_metaG | ecosystem: Environmental > Terrestrial > Soil > Wetlands > Peat | place...
AGGCGGCGGCTGAAAACGGGATGGGAAATGGCCGTGCTTGGACACCAATCGGCTTGGGGGGGAACTCACTCGACTGCAATTCGACCATTTGGGTCTCCTCGAATGGGAAGCTCGGCTCTCGTCTCTCCCCGGTCCGCGCCTCCCAGAACTCACTGGCCGCCGGCCCCAACGAATGACCGGGGGTGAGGAACCTGCTGCCGTCCGGGCTGAAGAGGACGCCTGCAGGTCGCCGCTGCAAAGCTCCCGCGACCGATCGAGGGGCCATGCCTCCGTCCGTCCACAGCACCTCTCCGCTCCCGATGTCCCACATCCGCGCCCAACTGCCTAAGCCCAGGGTCAGCAGCATCTTTTCCCCCGGCACCAGGGCGGCATGGTCCTGGACACCCTCGTGCCACCGCTGTCCCTGAACGCTCTCCGCGGAAAGGCGGGACCCGTTATAGGCATGCCACCAGCTCCGAGGCTTGCGGTTATCGGCCAGCGTGACGGCGCGGTCCACGACGCCATCGTGGATGCTCGGATGATCATCGGCCCAAAGCTCGATGACCTCGCGAATCCGGTTTCCGCTCGAAGCGTCCCACCACGTAAGGCTGCCATGGACCCGGCCGGCGGTGAGAATGGACCGCCCGTCTGCGCTGAAGGCCGCCTCGGCGATCCCATGGTCGGCATCTTCCAGCCTCAGGCGCACCTCGCCCGTGACCGCGTCGCACACGAAGACCTTGCGCGACCTCTCAGTTCGATCCGAGAAGTTCGCGCGCACCTGTAGAATGCGTTGGCCATCCGGCGCCCAGGCGGCGGCTTGGAGCGTCGTGCTCGCGTCGGTGGCAGGATTCATCTTTAGCGTCCGCGCCATTTCGCCGGTTTGCACGTCCCAGATCACTAATTCGCGGTTCGTGTTTGCGGTCAACAAGCAGCGGCCATCGGCCGAGAAAGCCAGCGGCGGGCTGGAGGCCACGGGGCCTTTGAAATCCAGCACTGTCTTGCCGGTCGCCGCATCGAGCAAGACCAGGCTTGTGGCTGGAGTCCTCGTCCTGACCTGAGGAGCCCTGCCCTGCGGCGCCACGAACACGTGCTCCGGGATGCTGCATCGAGGCATCTCGCGGAGCGTGCCGAGGGTGTAAGTCCCCCCTGAAGGACACCGAGGAATCCAGCGATTGGTGCCAAGGAGGTCGGACATCGTCAGGGTATCGCCAGGCTGCATGCCCTTGTCCAAAGCCCATAGCCTCTTGCGCGCATCGAGCATCGCGAGATTATTCACACAGATATTGCGGGCCGCCATCGGGTCCAGGCCACCCGCCAGCACATGCCCCGGGATGCCGCACCGGGGTTTCTCCCCTATCGTGCCGAGGGTGTAAGTCCCCCCTGACGGGCACCGCGGTTGCCATCCGTTGAGGCCAAAGTAAGGCTGGAGGTCGGACCACGCCGGAGTATCGGTGCGCTGCTTGCCCTGGTCCAAGGCCCACTGTTGTTTGGCCCAATCGATAAATGCCAGGCCAGTGATGCAGGGCGCTCGGCCGGCATTTTCGACGGCCTCCCTGACGGCCGCTTCCGGCGTCGTCATCGTCTTTTCCAACTCATCCAGCGCCCATACCTCAATCAGGTTCGGAGTGGACTCCCGGGCCAAAGCGATTCTGCCTCCATCGGGCGACAAGCGACCATAAGCTTCGCCGACGACCTTGAAGCTTGCCCAGCTCGTAGCATCCCAAAGCTCGACACCAAGCGAAGCATTGCACAGGGCCCGCCTCCCATCGGGAGTAAACTCCAGGCTATGCACCTCGCCCGCTCCTTGGGCCGAGGTGCCGCGCTTCGTGATTACGATCTTGCCGTCATCGGAACGTACGTCGTAGATCAGCAGCACGCCGCCCCAGCTCGAGCCGGCGACCAGGCAACGGCCGTCCGGTGAAAAGCAGGCGGCGAACAGGGTCGTCCGCACCTCGTCACGGAAAACGTTCGTCGCCGTCGCCAGGTCGAACACCCTGACGGTGCAGTCCTGGCCCGACATGGCCAATAATTTGCCATCCGGCGAAATCCGCGCCGTTCGCGCGTAGCCAACCTCGACCGGGAAGAACATTTTTGCTTTTCCAGTCGCCGCCTCAACCACCGCGATCCCATTCGGGCCCGTCTCAAAGGCGCCGGCGCCTGGTTGCAACATAGACGGCAGCGCGATCCACCGGCCATCGGGAGACCATCCCGGGGAGAGCGGTTCGAGCATGACGCCCTTGCGCCATTGGTACCTCTGTTTGCCCGTCGCCACCTCCCAAAGCGTGTATCCCGGCGCATCACCGCCGATCAGCCACTTGCCGTCAGGCGAAAACGCGAGCGCACCGACCGGGTTCGGCATATCTCCGTTTTGGGTTTTTGCACTCTGGCGAAGTGGGGTCATCCACCTGCCTGTCTTGAGGTCGCAGAGTTCAATGGTGCCCTCGGGGAGCGAAGGAACGCCCGGAAAGCTGGCTGGGGCGAGAGCGGGCGCGCTGCTGCCCACGGCCAGGGTATTCCCATCTGGTGAGAACGCCAGGGTCTGAACCTTCTCATGCGGCGGCGGGCCTGGACGCTGGAGCGCCTGCACGGGGGTGGCCGAGCGGGAGTTGAGCGTCATCAAACACGCCACGACAGGGAAAAGCCAGGCTAATCGGCGGAGCGCGGAGCATTGCCCGTCCCAGTTCCGCCCGCGGAAGCGTGGGTTCCCGGCAGGTCTTTCGGTTTTCATGCCGAGACCATCGCCCAGAGACACTGATGCCGCAAATTGCGACTTCTGATGCCTCCATCGCCCGGGTCAATGACCGCGCGTGGCTATTTCGTGGAAAGGCAACGCCCTCACGGGCTGCCTTCTTCGCTATTCAAAGCTCAAGCCCGCGCCGCGTCCGACCTCGAAGATATGCTGCCGGGCAGTGGTGTAGTCCTGGGCGCTGGCAAGGTGTTCGAGCATGAGGGGCGGGTTATGGGGCAGCTCGGCCAGGCGCCGGAGGTAGGTGGCATAATCCAGGGAACCTTTGCCGGGGATGACTTCGCGGAAGTGGACGTTCATTTCGACATCCCAGGCCAGGTCCTTCGCGTGGCAACTGACGATCCAGCGGCCCAGCTTGTCGAAGCATTCATTCAGAAGCGCGGTGTTGTGATAGAATTTCTCGGGCGAATTGACGAGGTTGCACGGGTCCAGATGCACGCCAAAGGCCGGGCGGTCGATGGCTTTGATGAGCCTCAGGTAGCTGTCCGGGCTGTCGGGCAAGGCCCAGCCCATGACCTCGAAGGTGAAGCGGGCGCGTTTGGGTTTAACGGCATCGATGATCTTCCGGGCGTTCTCCACGCTGGCGTCGAAGAACTTCTCGGAGAGGTTGTCGGGGTGGGGGCCAAACCAGGAGGTCGGGCTGAAGGAACCGGCGATATCCACGCAGCAGAGCGCGCCGATGGCCTCGGCCAGGGCCAGCCCTTCGGTGACGGTCCGGAGGTTCTCCCGGCGCTTGTCAGGGTCCGAGTCCAACAGGTTGACCCAGCGGCCCACTTCCGCGATGACGACATCGTGCCTGGCGAATGCCTCGGCCAAGGCGCGGATTCTCTCGGAGTCACTCAACGCGACGCCGGGGCAATACGCCGCGCGATACCCCAGCTTGCGATGAGCCAGCGCCATGGCCTCGGGGTCGTTGCCGCCCTCGAAGAGCGGCCCCCCCAAACGGATGGGCCGCGGCTCGGACTGCGCCCCACGCGCCCGGCCGGAGAGCAGCCCGCCCGACTCAAGAAACACCGCGGCGGACGCGACAGTCACAGACCGCTCCAAAAAAGCCCGACGGGTGTGCGATTTCATTTATTTGATGAGCGTCGCCCCCGCGGCAGGGCGGGAGACGAAGAGGGTGGGTTTGATGCCGGTGCGCTTTTCGTATTGCGAGGTGATTGCGGCGGAGATGGCGGGCAGTGCCTCGGTGCGGACCAAGGCGACGGCGCAGCCGCCGAAGCCGCCGCCGGTCATGCGGCATCCGATGACGCCGCCCTCGGAGCCGAGGCCCTGGGCGATCTCGACCACGGCGTCCAATTCAGCGCAGCTCACCTCGTAATTATCCCGCAGAGAAAAATGGCTGGCGTACATCAACTGGCCGACGGTCGGCCAGTTGGAGGCGCGCACGCCCTGGGCGGCATGAAGGGTGCGTTCGATCTCGCCGATGACATGGCAGGCGCGACGCCAGACGACCGGGTCGAGTTTTCCGCGAGCGCCTTCAAGCATCTCCGCCGTGGCATCGCGCAGCGAGGCAACGCCGAGCATCCGCGCGGCTTCCTCGCACTGGGCGCGCCGTTTGGCGTATCCGCCCCCGGTCAACTCGTGCTTCACATTGGTGTTCGTTATGAGCAGGGCGACGGCAGGGTCTGTCATCGGGACCAATTCGGGTATGCGGGAGCGGCAGTCCAGGAGCAGGAGGTGGTCCTTCTTGCCCATGACGGAGATGAACTGGTCCATGATGCCACAAGGCATCCCGGCATATTCATGCTCGGCCTTCTGGCAGAGCAGGGCCTTCTCGACCGGGTCGAGCTTGTCGCCGGTGATCGCCTCCAGCACGGTAGCCGTGGAGACCTCGAGCGCCGCGCTGCTGGACAAGCCGCCTCCCAGTGGCACTGTCGAGTCGATAAAGGCGTCGAACCCGCCCAACTTTGCGCCCCGCGCCAAAAATCCCGCGATGACCCCAAGCGGGTAGTTGAACCAGGCGCCTTTTGAGGCGGGCTTGAGCGGCTGGCTCAAATCGATCACAGCCGCGCCGCCACCCTGAGTCGAGCGGAGCCGGATGGTCTTTCGGCCCTTGGCCGCCGGAGCGGCGGCGATGATCGTGTAGCGGTCGATAGCCATCGGCAGGACGAACCCGTCGTTGTAATCGGTGTGCTCGCCAATGACGTTCACCCGGCCCGGAGCGGCCGCAATCCAGCGGGCCTGGCGCCCAAATGCCTTCTCAAAACTCTTGGCGGTTTCTGCGGCGAGTTCGTTCAGTGTCATAACGGTTTTGTGGTGAACTTATGCACGGTGGTCTGCCGGTAGGCTTGTCCGGAACGGAGGATGATCGAGGGGAACTTCGGCTGGTTGACCGAATCCGGGTAATGCTGGGCCTCGAGACAGAGGGCGGCGTGGCGCCGATAGACGACGCCCCGCTTTCCGGTGAGAGAGCCGTCCAGGAAATTGGCGGTGTAGAGCTGCACGCCGGGCTCCGTGGTGGACATTTCCATGACGCGGCCGGACCTGGGCTCGTACACGCGCGCGGCCATGGCAAGGGCCTTGCCGCCGCCGTTGAGCACGAAATTGTTGTCGTAGCCAATCGGGTCGCACGTGAGCTCCGAAAAGCGCGAACCAACCGGCCGCGGAGTCGTAAAGTCCAGCGGGGTTCCTTTGACCGGGGCGATTTGGCCGGTAGGGATCAAGTCGTCGTAAGCGGGCGTGTAATAATCCGCCGCGAGCATGAGTTCGTGAGCCAGCACGTCGCCTTCTCCGGCGAGGTTGAAATAGGAGTGATTGGTCAGGTTGACCGGGGTCGGCTTGTCCGTGTGGGCCGAGTAGTCGATCCGCAGTTCGTCCGCGTCGGTCAAGCGCATGGTGACCTCGACCGCAAGGGTGCCGGGATAGCCTTCTTCACCATCCGGGCTGGTGTAGGCAAACTTCACGCCGGCCCCGCGCAAGGGGGTAGCCTGCCACACGACCTTGTCGAACCCTTTGATGCCGCCGTGAAGGTGATTCGGGCCGTTATTGACGGCGAGAGTGTATGTCTTGCCATCGAGGACAAACCGGCCTCGGGCGATACGGTTGGCGACCCGCCCGACAGTGCAGCCAAAACAGGGATGCCCCTTGAGATACTGCGCCAGATTGTCGAACCCCAGCACGATGTCCCCCAGATTGCCGTTCCGATCCGGGACGTGCAATTCGGTGACCATGGCGCCGTAGTTGGTGATCTTCGCGATGAGACCGTTGGCGTTCTGGAGCGTAAAGAGCTCGACCGGCGTTCCGTCGGACAGGTTGCCAAATGCGTTTCTTTGAATACTTGCTTTCATTAAATCTTCAAGGCCCTCACCCGCTTAGGGCCGAAAAACGGCACAAAAAGGCCATAAACCGGGCGGCAAGTCCAATATAAAAAGCCGGCCCGACAGGCCGCGGAGGAGACTGCTTCGTCCGCCGCGGCTGCTAACATTCCTCTCGCCATTGGCGGTTACGCACTGCGCCCTGCGACCGCCCTGAGCCAATCGTAGGCCATGAGCGAGGCGCCGGCCGAGGTGGGGTGGACGCCGTCACCGGCCCAATGCGCGGGTCCCGCGTACTTGACGGCCTCGTCGAACATAGACTGGAACGGGATGAAGGTCGCGCGCGAGGCCGCGGCCACGCGCTTGGCGGCCGCGCGGTAGCCGTCGAATTCGGGGAACCATTTGTCATTCACCGCGCCGCAACGCAGCACGAACGGCTCGCAAACCACGAGCTTCACGTTGGGCAGGGCCTTACGGGTGCGCTCGAGCAGGGCCAGAAAGTCGCGCTCATAAATCTCCACCGTGCCGTGGTACTTGCCGTCCAGCGTGTGCCATAGGTCGTTCACCCCAACGAGAATGCTCAGCACATTGGGCTTGAGGTCCAGACAATCTCTCTGCCACCGCTCGGCAAGCTCGAACACCTTGTTGCCGCTAATCCCGCGATTATAGACCTGCAAACCGTCGTCCGGCCGGTTGACCAGCAATTCCGCTCCCGCCAGCCAGGCATAGCCCGAGCCCAGCCCTGCTTGATTATTCGCCTCGCCGGCCTTCTCCCGGCTCCGGCCCGCGTCGGTAATCGAGTCGCCTTGGAAGAGGATAACGTCGCCTTTCTTGAACAAGGGGCGCGCGCGGGGCAGCCAGAGTTGGGCCGCGCGCGCGGCGGGGGCCGAGCCCAGCCCCCCAAGGGCGGCCACGCCCAGCGCGGCGCCCGACCACTTGATGACTGCGCGACGGTTGAAATTGCCTGAGTTGGAAGTATGTTCGTTCATAAGCCGGGAACGGATGATGCACCATGGCTGAAGCTCTGCAAAGCCAATTTGAGGATTGAAAAGGGGTCATCGGTCATCGGAGAATGACCCTGGACGACGCTGACCAATGACCAAAGCCCAAACGGATAGACTGGGCGAGCCGGGGGAACGGGAGTGTTTCCCCCACGGCCTGCACAACGCCTACCTCTTCTCCACGTTCAACGCCTTTTCCTATCAGGTGGTGCTCAACAGCCCGATGGTGCTCTACGCCAAGACGCTGGGGGCCAGTGCCACCGTGTTGGGCATCATTGCCGGCATGATGCCGCTGCTGGTCATCTTTCAAATCCCGGCCGCCAACCACATCGGCCGCATCGGCTTCAAGCGGTTCGTCTATGCCGGGTGGGGCACACGGGTGATGTTCATCTTCGCCATGGCCCTGGTGCCCCTGGCGGGCTGGTTTCTCGAGGCCAGGACCCTCCTGGCCCTCATGCTCATGCTCCTGTTCTGTTTCAACCTCTCGCGCGGCATCTCCAGTTGCGCCTGGCTCCCCTGGATTACCGCCCTGGTCCCCGCCTCCCTGCGCGGCAAATACCTCGCCCGCGACGCCGGGGTCCAAAACCTCGCCAGTTTTCTCACCTTCCTCATCGCGGCCGGCTGTCTGGCCGGGCCGAGCCGGGCCTGGCAGTTCTCCATCCTCTTCGCTTTCAGCGCGGTCATGGGCGCCGTGAGTCTGAGCTTCCTCAAGCGCATTCCCGATGTCGAAATCCCCGTGGAATTCCGCTCCGCAAAGGCCCCCGTGCCGTGGGTGGCCATGATGAAATACCCGCCGTTTAGCAAACTCCTCGTCACGCTGGTCGCCTATTCCGTCGCCTACGGAGGCATGACGGCCTTCACCGTGGCTTTTCTCAAAACCCAGACGGGCATGTCCGAGTGCAGCATCCTCCTGGTAAGCTCGGTCGCGTTTCTGGGCGGACTGTGCAGCTTGTGGTTCCTGGGCTCGCGCCTGGATCGGCTTGGAAGCAAGCCGGTCCTGGCCTTTTGCTTCTCAGCCTGGGTGGTGGTGCTCGGCGGCTGGATGAGCCTTTCGGGCGGCGTCTTGCCTGAAACGCTGTCCGTGGTCCTCATTCTGCAATTCCTGATGGGGTTGCTGGCCGCCCTTGTGCAGATGGCCACTACCCGCTTGGCCATGGCCGTCATCCCCGTCATGGGACGCAGCCACTTCTTTGCGCTTTACTCGGTCATCGGCAACGTCACTCTGGGCCTGGCGCCCATCGGGTGGGGCTTGCTCATCGATGCCATCGGCGACCGTTCCTCCGTCTGGCTCGGCCTCGTCTGGAACCACTACACCGTCTTCTTCGCAGCCACCTCGCTCGCCTTCCTCTGCACGCTCGTCTGCGCCCGATGGCTCGACGAACCCGAAGCCGCCGGCATGGAAGAACTCCTGCGCGAGATTCTCATCCAGTCCCCCCAGCGCTTCTGGCTCCGGTTCTGGCCGCGAGGGGGCACATGAGCGCCGGAGGCCGGGCGCTGCCGCTATTCCGTGTCGACGCCGGCCTCCAAACGCATGGGCCGGCCGGCATCGGAGCAGATGCCGCGTTTTGAGGCGGCGATGAAATCCAGCATGAGTTGGGCAGGCGCGCTGGAGAATTTTCCGCGCGCGTCGGCGACGGCGTTCTGAACGTTCAGGCCGGAGCGGAACAGGAGGTGATAGAGATGTTTCAACTCGAAGCGTTCGGCCATGGAAAGGCCGGCGCGACGCAGGCCGATGGTGTTAAGGCCGCAAATGCCGTTGCCGCCGCGCGCGATCGTATAAGGCGGCAGGTCCTTGCTGATGGCCGAACCGCCTTGCATGAGGGCCAATGTGCCGATACGCACGAACTGATGGACCAGGCAATTCCCGGAGATGAACGCGCGATCCCCTACGCTGACGTGGCCGGCCACCAGGGCGCCGCCGGCCAGGATGACATAATCCCCGAACGTGACATTGTGGGCGACGTGGCTGTGCTGCATGAGGTAATTGTTCGAGCCGATCACCGTGGCAGCGCCCTCGTGGTTCGACCGGTGGACGGTGACATGCTCGCGAAAGACGTTCTGATCGCCTATTCGCAGCTCCGTAGGCTCGCCCTTGTATTTCAAATCCTGCGGGGCCTCGCCGATGACGCAGCCGGCAAAAAACCGGTTGCGCGCCCCGATACGGGTGAGGCCGGTCAGGTACACGTGCGGACCGACCTCGCATTCGGGGCCGAGCTCGACCCCTTCATCAATGACGGCGAACGGCCCGACGCGAACCGACGGGTCCAGTTTCGCCTTGGGATGGACCATAGCACTGGCATGAATCACCCCTGAAAGGTGCGTCATCGCGGGAAGTTGCCAAGTCAAAAATCGAGAGCAGGTTCCGGGCCGTCCCACACCTTGATCGGCTCGTAGAATGTGTTTCGCTGCACCGGGATGCAGCCGGCCTCGCGGATGGCCTTGACCATCTCGGCCTCGGTCTGCAACTGCGGGGTTTTGGCCCCAGCCATGTGGAAGATGAATTCTTCGACGATGGTGCCGTGGAGGTCGTCGGCCCCAAAGCTCAGGGCCAGTTGCGCCACCTTGAGGCCCAGGCCGACCCAGTAGGCGGTGATATGGGGGAAGTTATCGAGGTAAATGCGGCTCACCGCCAGGGTGCGCAGCATGTCGAAACCGGTGGGCGGATGGTGGACGGGCAGGTCGTTGTTCTCTGCCTGATAGGGCAAGGGCACGAACCCGACGAAGCCGCCCGTCTCGTCCTGGAGCGCGCGCAATTGGCGCAGGTGGTCCACCCGGTCGGCGGGCGACTCGACATGCCCGTAGAGCATCGTGCAAGTGCTCCGCCCTCCCAGCCGGTGCCAGGTCCGATGCACATCCAGGTATTCCTCGGCCGATTCCTTGCCCCGGGCAATGGCGGTGCGGATTTCCTTGCGGAAAATCTCCGCCCCGCCGCCGGTGAGAGAATCCAGTCCGGCGGCCTTGAGGGCGAGCAATGTCTCGGCAACCGATTTTTTCGCCAGCCAGGCCAAGTGCAGGATTTCGATGGCCGTGAATGCCTTCAACTGCAGGCGGCCATCCACCGCCTTGAGCGCCTCAAGCATGCCCGTGTAGTAGCTGAAGGGCAGCGTCGGGTGCAATCCGCCAACAATATGCAATTCGGTGATGCCCAGGTCCAGGGCCAGGCGCGCCTTCTCGACCATCTCCGGGATGCTCAACTGGAACCCGTCCGCATCGCGCTTCTTGCGCGCAAAGGAGCAGAACCGGCAGCTCAGGATGCAGTAATTGGAATAGTTGAGGTAGCGGTTGATGATGTAGCTGGCCCGCCGGCCCACCCGGCGTTGCCGTGCCGCCTCGGCAATCGCCCCCAGGGCGTGCAAGTCCCGGCTCTCGAAAAGCCGCAGCGCATCGGCCTCGGAAATCCGTTGGCCCGCGGCGGCCTTCTCATACAGGTCCCGGAGTTCGCTGCGTTGGACAACAAATCGCATAGGATACCCTTAGCAGAACCGGGGCGTTTGGGCAATGGGTCGCGCCCCGTCGCGGAGCCGGGCCGTAATTGACAGCCGGGTGCTTTCATTGTAAAAAGCCACACCTGATCAACTCATCCAAAAAACGAAAGAGCAAAGAATGAAGACAGCGGTCGTATGCGGAGCGGGCGGCTTTATCGGCAGCCATTTGGTCAAGCGCCTCAAGGGCGAAGGCTACTGGGTGCGGGGCGTCGATCTCAAGGTGCCCGAGTTCGCGCCCACGGCGGCGGATGAGTTTCGCGTGCTGGACCTGCGCGAGGAGAAGAACAGCCGGGAGGCCCTGACGGTGCGCGGCGGCAAACCGGACGAAGTCTATCAACTGGCGGCGGATA
>Ga0181520_10012626_pt1 | contig 10817 bp, 8 predicted proteins | sample PEATcosm2014_Bin_29_FD_132451 | JGI IMG/M metagenome (GOLD analysis project Ga0181520, IMG submission 132451) | Peatland microbial communities from MTU Mesocosm Facility, Houghton, MI, USA - PEATcosm2014_Bin02_30_metaG | ecosystem: Environmental > Terrestrial > Soil > Wetlands > Peat | place...
CTGCCCCATCTCGCCGACTCGCTGCAGCTCGAGGTCGACGACCTCTTCCCGCTCGGCGAGACCCTGCAACTGTTGAAGCTGGCCGAATTCGCCGAAGGCGACATCAAGCTCACGCCGACCGGCAAACGCTTCGTCGACATGGACGTCGACCAGCGCAAGCGGATGTTCGGCGAGCAGTTGCTCGCCAACATCCCAATCGCCGCGCACATCAAGCGCGTGCTCGACGAGCGGCCGAGCCATCGCGCGCCGGCGACTCGCTTCCGCGAGGAGCTCGAGGATTACATGTCGGAGGACTACGCCGAGCGCACGCTGCGGGCGATCATCAATCTCGGCCGCTACGGCGAGCTGTTCGCTTACGACGAAAACGCCCAGGCGTTCAGCTACGAGAATCCGCAATGAGCCGCCGCGCCGCCGCAATATCGACAAATTATTGACTTGTCGCGCCGCTCGCGTTCCGATAGCAATTATTGCACTGCACAATCGCGTTTTGGACGCCGCGCGTCCGAGGGAGAGTACGCATGACCGACACCACCGCAAGCCTTCAGATTGGCGACAAAAGCGTGGAGTTGCCGGTCAAGCAGGGATCGGTCGGCCCGTCGGTCATCGACATCAGCAAGCTCTACAGCCAGACCGGGATGTTCACCTTCGACCCGGGCTTCACCTCGACGGCGAGCACCGAGTCGAAGATCACCTACATCGACGGCGACGCCGGCATCCTGCTCTATCGCGGCTATCCGATCGACCAGCTCGCCGAATACGGCGACTTCCTCGAGACCTGTTACGTGCTGCTCAACGGCCAGTTGCCGACGGCGGCGCAGAAGGCGGAATTCGACTACCGGGTCAGCCGCCACACCATGGTCCACGAACAGATGTCGCGGTTCTTCAACGGCTTCCGCCGTGACGCGCATCCGATGGCGGTCATGGTGGCCTGCGTCGGCGCGCTGGCGGCCTTCTATCACGACTCGATCGACATCAACGATCCGCGCCAGCGCGAGATCGCTTCGGTGCGCATGATCGCCAAGATGCCGACGCTCGCGGCGATGGCCTACAAGTACTCGATCGGCCAGCCGTTCATGTATCCCAAGAACGATCTCGGCTACAGCGCCAACTTCCTGCGCATGTGTTTCGGCGTCCCGTGCGAGGACTATCGCGTCAATCCCGTCATGGCGCGCGCGCTCGACCGCATTTTCGTTCTGCACGCCGACCACGAGCAGAACGCCTCGACCTCGACGGTGCGCCTCGCCGGCTCGTCCGGCGCCAATCCGTTCGCCTGCGTCGCCGCCGGCATCGCCTGCCTGTGGGGCCCGGCGCACGGCGGCGCCAACGAGGCGGCGCTCAGGATGCTCGGCGAGATCGGCAGGGTCGAAAACATTCCCAAGTACATCGCGCGCGCCAAGGACAAGAACGACCCGTTCCGGCTGATGGGCTTCGGCCACCGCGTCTACAAGAACTACGATCCGCGCGCCAAGATCATGCAGAAGACGGCGCACGACGTGCTCAACCAGCTCGGCATCACCGACGACCCGCTGCTCGACGTTGCGATGGAGCTCGAACGGATCGCGCTCAACGACGAGTATTTTATCGAGAAGAAGCTCTATCCGAACATCGACTTCTATTCCGGCATCACCCTCAAGGCGATGGGTTTCCCGACCGACATGTTCACCGTGCTGTTCGCGGTGGCGCGCACCGTCGGCTGGATCGCGCAGTGGAAAGAGATGATCGACGATCCGGGACAGCGAATCGGCCGTCCGCGCCAGCTCTACACCGGCGAGACGGAGCGCGAGTACAAGGCGCTGCGCGACCGTTGACTCTCAGCAGCGCGCCGCCGCTGGCGCGCTAGCGTTTGGCCGATTCGATCAAACCGAGCGCGCCGTCTTTCAGCGCGCTCCATTGCGACAGCAGCGCCGCCGCAAAGCGAAGGTCGACGTCGAGATCGCCGAGACGGAATTCTGCGATGCAGGTGTTGGGCGTCTTGCGCGCGGGATCGGGGCGGCGGCAGCGCGCGGCGAAGTCGCGGCCCTCGGGCGCGACATAGAACAGTTCGTCGCCTTCGAACGGGCTGCCGTCGACGAAAGCGCGCGCGACCAGCCCGCCGGGGTGGCTCCACGAATTCTCATCGAGAAAGCGTTGATAGAGGCGCACTGTGCGCTCGGCAGGGTCGAGCGCGGGATCGGCGGGCTTCAGTCCGATGAAAACGAGGCGCGCGAAGCGGTCGTCGAGATCCGTCGCGGCGCCGACGTCGGCGAAGGCGCCGGCGGGCGTGAAATCGGGAAAGAAGGCGACCAGCTCCACAGCGCCGTCGCGGCGCGGGCGCAGGTAGGCGCTCGCCAGCTTGAGCCGTTCGGCGCCGACAGTCGCCACAGCGAAGCGCGGCGCCGGGGCGGCGAGCTGACGGTAGGCGAGCGCGCCCGCGCCAGCGAGCGCCACGACAGCGGCGACGAGCGCAAAAGTCCGCGAGCGCATGGAGCCTCCGTCTGCGCGGCCGAAACGCGCGATTCGCCGGCCGACGCCGGGATAGGCCGCGCCGCAGCGCTGCGCTATAGCCTAGCTTCCGTTTCGGAGCCGGACCATGACCCTCTACGCCCTCGCCGATCGCCGACCGCTGTTGCCGTCATCCGGGCGCTATTGGGTAGCTCCGAACGCCAGCGTGATCGGCGACGTCGCGCTCGGCGACGATTGCAGCGTGTGGTTCGGCGCGACCCTGCGCGGCGACAACGAGCGCATCGCCTTGGGCGCCCGCTGCAACATCCAGGACGGCGCGACGCTGCACACCGACCTCGGATTCCCGCTCGACATTGGCGAGGACTGCACCATTGGCCATCACGCGATCCTGCACGGCTGCACGATCGGCGCCGGCTCGCTGATCGGCATGGGCGCGATCGTGCTCAATGGGGCGAAGATCGGTCGCGGCTGTCTGGTTGGAGCCGGCGCTCTGGTGACGGAAGGCAAGATCTTCGCCGATGGCGCGCTGATCGTCGGCGCGCCGGCGCAGGCCAAGCGCATGCTCGACGAAGCGGCGATCGCCGGCCTAATTCGCGCGGCGGCGGGCTACGTCGCCAACGGCCGGCGCTTCGCCGCCGGACTGCAGCCGATTGGATAAAAAAAGGGCCGGCGCTTATGGCCGGCCCTAGCGCGAAGCGGAACTGGGGGACGAGTTCGGCTTCGATGGAGGTACGATCAGAACGATAGCTTGATCGTTTTGCCGAGCCGGTAAGAAAGTGCCGACATTTGGACTTAAAGGTCGCTTTTATGCCGCGCGAACCGGCTAGAGACGGATGTTCTCGTCGAACATTTCCTCGGGGATCAGCCGATTGAACTCCACGGCGACGCCGCCGTTGAACAGGCGCACCACCTGCGCCGGCCGCGATCCGACGACGACCGGCGCGCCGATCGGCGGCAAGGCGTCGACAGTGAGCGCGGCGCCTGAGCGCGAGACGTCGATGATCCGCGCCAGATGCTGGCGTCCGCCCGGCAGGGTCAGCGTCGTCGAGCGATTGCGCGGTTCGATGCGCTCATGGCGGCGGTCCTCCGGCATGCCGAGGACTTGGCGGTTGGCGAGCCAGGTGAGCTGGTCGGCGAGTTTCTCGCGCTTGAGCGGCGGCAGCTTCATTTGGATGGCGAAGCCGCCGTAAAAATGACGGGCGACCGTGCCTTCGACGCGGCCGACCTGATTGAGATAGGCGATGATGCGCTCGCCGAGTTCGCCGCTCGCTTCCGCTTCGAAGGCGATGCCGCCGGGCGAAATGTCGATCGTCGCGCAGGGAAACTCCTGCCGATCCTGTCGCATGAACTGACCGGTGAGGTGCACTTTCACGCGCTGGTGACGCCGTCGCTCGTGGCGTCCGGCGTCGATCGCGAATGCAGTGGCCGCTCTCACCTCGCTCGACTCCAGGATCTCGCTAGAACTGCCCAATCGGCCATGCGCGCACGAGTTGCAAATCACACCATAGCGCAACTGACAAATCGTAATGCGAATGCAGTTAACGGACGATTACGATTGAGGCGTTCGTGCGTCAGCGACGCGTCACCGATCCGAGCCGATCAGGTAGAGATGGCCGCGACGCGCCGGTTGCGGCGAACGGGCGAACGCCGTTGCGTGCGGCGGTTCGCCGCTGGCGATTTCGTCGTCGCGGTCGGACGGGCCGAGAGCGCGCAAGGTCAGCAACGTCAGCGAACCGACTCCGGCGAGGCCGAGCCAGCGCGGAACGCCGCCCGGCGCGCAGCAGCCGAGGGCGCGCGCGTGGGTGTCGCCCCGTTGACGTAGCGGCAGCAACAGGACTTCGACGTCGACACGCGGAAAGCCAAGCGGCGCGGCGGCGGCGCCGATCAGGAACGGCTGCGCCTCGTCGGCGAGCGCGACGACGATCTCGGCGATCTCGGCGCGGTCAGCCTCGCGCCACATATCAAGGAACGGGCTGCCGCGCAGCTCGCGCAGGAACAAGGCGTTGGTGCGGGTGCCGACGACCCGTAATGGGAATCCGGCCGGCGGATCGAATTCAAGAATGAACGTGTCGGCGAGGACGCCGCGGATCGCGCCCGGATCGACGTCGTCGCGCTCAGGAGCGCTGCGCGCGCCGCGCAGCGCGTTCCAATAGGCGAACAGTTCCTGGCTCGCGGCGAGCTTCATGGCGGTCTCCCGCCGCCCAGCGTTCCAAAACGGGACACAACCGACGGCGCTCCGCCAAGGCTGCAGTCCGCATGCCAAGGGCTCGAATCGAGTCCCCTCGCCGACGTTAAGAATAAGCTAGGGAAGAGTTTGATTCGCGCCGGCCTCGCGCGCATAGTCTCGAGCGTTGACGGACAGGCGAACGCGCAACGCGAGCTCCAGCGCCGCGCGTCGCAAGCGAGCTGAAGTTGTCGCCAGGGCGGACGCTCCTCCGTCGCCGGCGACCCTCGGTGGATCGGCGAACGAAAAGGGAGAGCCCGGGGCGGGCTCTCCCTTTCTTTTTTGCGCGCATCGACCGCCTGACGCGGCGGCGTCGCCAAGGCGATGGGTTGATGATACCAAGGCGCGCCCAAACGCGAGCGCGCCGCCGATGTCCGATTTCCCGCCTGCCGACGGCCTCGAGCGGCCGCCGCGTGAGCCGATTTTCGCCATTCCCTCGGTCATCGTCGCATTGATCGTCGTGCTGATCGGCGCCTACGCCATTTTCGATTTCCTCACGCCGGCGATGCAAGGCGCGGCCCTCAGCGCTTTCGCGTTCGTGCCAAAGCGTCTGACGCTGGCTTTGTGGTTCCTGCGCCCCGTCGACTCGCTGACGCGGATGGAGATCGCGCAGCCGTGGACGCTTCTCACCTACGCGTTCATGCACGGCTCATGGACGCACGTGCTGCTCAATTCCATCTGGCTTGTCGCCTTCGGACCGCCCATTGCGCGACGCTTCGGCGCGACGCGATTTCTCGCCTTCTTCGCGCTCACCGCCGCGGCGGGCGCGCTCACCCATTGGGCGTTTTATCAGATGGATTTTGCGCCGCTGATCGGCGCATCGGCCGCCGATTCCGGGCTGATGGCCGCCGCGACGCGCTTCGTCTTCGAGCCCGGCGGACCGCTCGGCTCGCCGCAGGGTTTCTCGCTGTCGGCGGGCGAAAGCGATCCGCTGCGGCCGGCGCCGGCGCTGGCGCGGCTGTTGCGGCAACGCCGCCCGCTCGGCTTCATCGCGATCTGGATGGCGACGAACGTTGTCTTTGGCGCCGGCGCGCAGGCGCTCGGCGCTTCCGACGCGCCGATCGCCTGGATCGCCCATGTCGGCGGCTTCGTCGCCGGGCTGATCGCGTTTCCGCTATTCGATCGCGCGCCGGCTCAGGGCAGCTGATCGACGACGCGCCCCGCCGCCTCGCCTTCCGCCTCGTCGAGCGGCTCGCGCTTCTCCGGCAGGCGGGCGAGCAACGCGATCAACGCGCGGTCGCCGAGCACCGCCAGTCGTTCTTTCCGCTTCAGCCAGACGCAGGCGTCCTCGAGCGACTGGGCGTCGTTGAGCTTGGCGGTCGCCACCGCCTCGTCGACGTCGATTTCGCCGCGGCGGCGGCGGCCCGCCTCGGGTAGAAACGATTCGTGCGCCCGGCGCAGAGCCGGATCGGAGACGATCGCCTTGAGCGCGTCCTCGTCATCGGCGCCGGTCGCGGCGAGCTGAGCCGACAACGCGTTGGAGCGATCGATGATCGCCGGGACGCTGCTTTCTTCTGGAGTCGTCAGCAGGCCAAGACGGCGCAAGCCAACCCCTATCGACGCTTGACCGCTCGCCCACGACAGCGGAATCGACAGGATGAGGCCGGCGATGGTCGGCGACATCCACACCACGAGAGAAGGCGACAGCACGCCCGCCGCCAGCAGCGTGACGAAGCCGAGCGCCGTGTGCGAGCGGTGACGGCGCACGATGGCGGCGAAGGCAATCGAGCCGTCGTCGCGCCGCTGCGGATTCCAGCCGGTGTCGCGGCCGGAGAGAATTTGCAACACCGCGCCCGACTGAATCACCATCATGATCGAAGCCAGCGCCGCAGAGATGAGGATTTCGATCAGGGTCGACAGGAACAGGAGAACGGCGCCGCCGCAGCCGCGTCGGGTTTGCGGATCGACGCCGGCGGCGATCATGCCAAAGACCTTGGGCGCGAGCAGCACGGCAATCGTCAGCTCGAACAATTGCAGCGCGCGCTCGTAGTCGAAGCGCGGCCAGGTCGGGAAAAGCGAGAATTCGGCGGTGAAATACTCCGGCCGGATGAACCGCGATTGCAGCACCAACACGATGCCGATCAGCAATTGCGCCATCCACAGCGGCGAGGCGAGATAGCCCATGATGCCGTTGATCAGGTGCAGGCGCGACGGGAACGCGAGGCCGCTGGTGGGCAGCACGCGCGCGTGCTGTAGGTTGCCCTGGCACCAGCGCCGATCGCGCGCCGCCAGGTCGATCAGCGACGGCGGGCTCTCTTCATAAGAACCGCCAAGCGTCGGCAGCATGTAGACCGACCAGCCGGCGCGCCGAATCAGCGCCGCTTCGACGAAGTCGTGGCTGAGAATGTGGCCGCCGAACGGCGGCTTGCCGGGCAGCTCGGGCATGCCGCAATGATCGGCGAAGGCGCGCGTGCGGATGATCGCATTGTGGCCCCAGTAATTGCCGTCGCGCCCCATCCACGCCGCAAGGCCGGCGGCGATGACCGGACCGGCGATGCGGGCGGCGAACTGCTGCAGGCGGGCGTAGAAGGTGTTGCGGTTGACGATCAGCGGCAGGCTCTGGACGATGCCCGCGTCAGGATCGGCCTCCATCGCCGCGGCGAGGCGCACGATCGTCGCGCCCGACATCAGACTGTCGGCGTCGAGCACCAGCATCTGCGGGTAGGCCGCGCCCCAGCGCATGACAAAGTCGGCGATGTTGCCGGCCTTGCGAGCGACATTCTTGCGGCGGCGGCGGTAGTAGACGCGCTCGCCCGGCAGCCGCTCTCGCATCGCCAGCAGCGCGCGCTCCTCGGCGATCCAGATGTCGGGATTGGTGGTGTCGGAGAGGAAGAAATAGTCGAAATGGTCGCCGAGTCCGGTGGTCCGCACGTCCTCGCAGATCGCCTGCACCGCGGCGAAGACGCGCGCCGGCGCCTCGTTGTAGATCGGCATCACCACCGCAGTCTTGCCCTCCAGCCGCTGCGGCAATGGCCCAAGCGGCTTGGCGCGCAACAGCCAGACGAAGCCGTAAACGCTCGAGGTGAAAGCAAACGCGATCCAGGCGAAGTTGACGACGAACAGCACGACCAGCGCCCATTCGAGCGTGGTGATCTCGCCGACCGCGACGACGCCGTACATTTCCCGTGCGCCGTAGACGGTGAGCGCCAATGCGCCGCCGAAGATGGCGAGCCTCGCCAGCGCCAGCGCGCCGGCGGGGCGCTGCACGACAGCGCTGCGCCGCTCGCGACGATCGAACTTGCGCAACGATTGCACGGGCATCGCCAACGGCGCCTCGCGCGGCGTCGCCGGCTGCGCGGGCGTGTGGGCCGTCAGGCTGTCCATCGATAAAGCCATGTTTCGCTGACGGGCTGGCCGGCGGCGCTGAGCTGCACGCGCAGCTCAGACAAGGATTCTGAGCCGGGGTCGAGGTCGAAGACGACGCGAATCGCGCGCCGCTCCTTGTAGGCGAACAGGCGCGAGGACACGATCTGCCCTGGCGCGGCGGAAACCTGCGCCGTCACCTGCGCCGTCTTCTGCGGATCGGCGAACAGGTCGGCGACGAATTCGACGGCGAAGCGGCGGCGCTTGCCCGCTTTGCCGCTGCGCGAATTGACGACGGTGGCGATCGGCGGCCGCGCCGGCGGCGACCAGCACCAGAACTGGCGATAGGCGAAGGAGACCGACGCGCCTTCGGTGAGGTTCGCCTTGGGCCGCCACTGGGCGATGACATTGTCGTTGAACTCGGAATCGGACGGGATCTCGATCAGGATCACCTCGCCCTCGCCCCAGTCGCCGATCGGCTCGATCCACAACGACGGCCTGAGCTCCCAGCGCGCGTCGTCGTCGTAGAACGCGTCGAATACGCGCGCGCGCTGCAGCAGTCCGAAACCACGCGGATTCTGGTCGGCGAAGGCGGAGATCTGCAGCGTCTCGCGGCTGGCGATCGGCCGCCACAGCCATTCGTTGGCACCGGTAAGGATCTGCAGCCCGCCGATGTCGTAGGCGGCGGCGCGCGCGTCGTCGGGATGGCGGTGGTCGAGCGGCCCAAAGACAAAGGTCGACGTCATCGGGCTCAAGCCGAGACGGTCGACCGCGACGCGCGCGATCAGGGTCAGTTCGGTGTCGATGATCGTCGCCTCGCCCGGCCGCAGCGTGAAGTGAAACGCGCCGGTTAGGCTCGCCGAATCGAGCAGCGCGTAGATCGACAGCGCGTCGGCCGCCGGGCTCGGCTTCTCGATCCACAGGGCGCGGAACAACGGAAATTCCTCGCCCTGCGCTTCGCCGGTGCGGATCGACAGGCCGCGCGCATTGAGGCCGTAGGTCTGACCGCGCGCGAGACTGCGGAAAAACGTGGCGCCCTGAAAAATGGCGAGTTCGCGCCAGCCCTGATCGTCGCCGGCGCGCAGCACCCTGACGCCGGAAAAGCCCATATCGGGGAGATCGACCGGCGGTTGCAGCTTGCCGTAGTTGAAGGCGCTGCGGTCATAAACCAGCGCGCGCGCCTGGCCATTCTCGACGACGTTGATCTGAACCGGCGACGTGAAGACGAAGCCGCGCTGCAAAGGCTCCAGCGCGAAGCCGATCTTCTCTTCGCTCCAGACCGCTGTATCGGGATTGTGACGGATCGCCAGATATTGCTCGGCGGTGAGACTGGCGAAGGCGTCGGGCAGCGCCGCGGTCGGCGGCTTGAACGGCGACTTGGCGAGCTCGCGCGCCATGCCGAGCACGCTGTCGGCGGAAAAGGGCGTCGGCTGCGCCATCGGCGCGGCCGCGGCGACGCGCTGCAACGCGATTTCGGCGGCGGCGAACGTACCGCCGAGGGCCAACTTGAGAAATTCCCGACGCGGGCTCTTTGCCATGAAGCACTTCGTTCGCGCTGCGGGCTCTCGCGGACGACAGTCTCGCCGCCGCGCGGACGCCCGCCACACGGTTCCTTAGATTATCCAGTCGCTTAGCGGCATTTGCAAGCCGGAGGGGCATGAAACGGGCATCGCGCGGCGCTATTTCTATATCCTATTCGGGCGAGTCGGCGACCGGGATTTTCGACTGTTCGTCGAAAGCCTGATAAGCGCACCGCGACGCGCCGGGGCGCTTCGCCGCCGCGGCGTCCGCGCCAGGAGCCCGCCCATGAATCCCCCGCCCCCATCCCTCCGTTCCTGCCTCGGCGTCGTCCTCGCCGCCGGCGAGGGCGTGCGCATGCGCTCGGCGATCCCCAAGGCCCTGCACCCGGTCGCCGGCCGGCCGATGATTGTCTACGCGCTCGCCGCCCTGAAAGAAGCCGGGGCAAGCGCGATCGCGGTCGTCGTCGGGCCCGGCCGCGACGACGTCGCCGCGGCGGCGCGCGTCTTCGTTCCTGAAGCCGAGGTTTTCGTCCAGAGCGAGCGGCGCGGCACGGCGCACGCGACGCTGGCCGCGCGCGCGGCGATCGCTCGCGGCTACGACGACGTTCTGATCGTTTACGCCGACGCGCCGCTGATGACCGCGCCGAGCCTGAAGGCGCTGCGCCAAGGGCTGGCCGAGGGCGCGGATTTGGCCGCGCTAGCGTTCGAGACGGCGAACCCGACCGGCTATGGGCGGATGATCGAACGCGACGGCCGCCTCCTCGCCATCCGCGAAGAGAAGGACGCGACCGCGGCCGAACGGGCGATTCGCCGCTGCAACGCCGGGCCGGCGGCGATTCGCGGCGCGCACGCGCTCGATCTGCTCGAGGCGGTTGGCTGCGACAACGCGCAGAAGGAATTCTACCTCACCGACCTCGCCGAGATCGCCGCCAGCCGCGGCCTCAAGGCCGAGACGCGCCTCGCCGCCGAAGAAGAGGCGATGGGCGTCAACGACCGCCTGCAGCTCGCCGCGGCGGAAGCGGCGACGCAGCGACGACTGCGCCGCAAGGCGATGCTCGAAGGCGCAACGCTGGTCGCGCCGGAAACCGTGTTCCTTTCGGCCGACGCGACGATCGGCCGCGACGTGACGATCGAGCCCCATGTCGTGATCGGCTCGGGCGTGACGATCGGCGACGGCGCGGTGATCCACGCCTTCTCCCATCTCGAAGGGGCGAAAGTCGCCGGCGGCGCGGCGATCGGGCCGTACGCGCGGCTGCGCCCCGGCGCCGACATCGCCGCCAAGGCCAAGGTCGGCAATTTCGTCGAGATCAAAGCGTCGACGATCGAAG
>Ga0181520_10012628_pt1 | contig 10816 bp, 12 predicted proteins | sample PEATcosm2014_Bin_29_FD_132451 | JGI IMG/M metagenome (GOLD analysis project Ga0181520, IMG submission 132451) | Peatland microbial communities from MTU Mesocosm Facility, Houghton, MI, USA - PEATcosm2014_Bin02_30_metaG | ecosystem: Environmental > Terrestrial > Soil > Wetlands > Peat | place...
CGTATAGCCGCTTTTTGCGGCGCGCCAGTGTGACTGGATCGACCATGTGATACTCACTCCTTGGCCAGGGTGTCGGCCACCGGCAGCCGGTAGGCGATTGCGGCCGGCAGCAAGCCGGCGAGGGTCCCCAGCGCCGCGGCCTCCACGGTGATCTGGCGGAAGACATCGGCCCGCGTCGCCCCCAGCGCCCGCGTGATCGCGATGTCCCGCCGCCCCTGGTGGATCGTCAGTGCGGGTACGATGATAACACATTGGCACAATCTATTATGTGGTTTTCCTGTCCTGCCCAAAGCTGAGCCTGCAAGGCCGTCCCCGGCTGAATGTCGCTGGCATTCCGGGTACTCCGCGCACTCACGGAGGCCGAAAGTGCGCCGAACCGGGCGGCTCGTTGGCGTCGCCGGCGGCGAGGGCGTCAGCATCTGCGACCCCGCCACCGGCTTTGTGTCCAATGTATCACGGTGTTCATTTCGCCTCCAGCCGGGCCTGCTGTAGACCCGACTGGAGACGTATGGCACTTCTTCGTTCTTGTTGCCCTCTTCGTCCCGCGGAGAAGGAGTTAGGGACCCCCTGTCCCCCTGCCTTCTCGCGGCGAGTCGACCGTTATCGTGCCAGCCCACAGGCCTGCTAGAATGGGTACTGCAGGCCCGGGTTCCATATCTGGGCGAATTGCGCCCACTTGACATGTCCATCGGCGAACAGGTAGTTGGCTCCGCCGCTGTGGATGTTGTAATCGAGGTACCCAACCCCAGCGCCCTCGGCTGGATCGAAGATGTTGGCGATGTTTGGCACCTGATTGGGATTGGAGCTTATTTCCCAGGGATGGAAACAGTCATCGATCCGGTTCGAGGGCCGCTCGGCCAAATAGACGATGTCAGCCGGGCTTTGTACGGCCCCCATGGTGGTTGCATACTCGAAGTAGCCGTTCTGTTCGTAGCTGACCCGAATCGGGATCGTGATCCCGCAGTCGGAGTCGTATGTAGGCGTGTTGGCGGAAGTGTCATCGGGGCACCGCCATACCTGCCAGTTCTTGACATACGGCGCCAGGCAGTTGGACTCGACCGCTATATCCGGTGGCTCAGTGCCGGCGGCGAGGTTCGCCGCCAGCGTCCCGGCATGGATCGTCGGGTAAGTCTCATCGTAGTCCTGAGCGTACATCATCAGCGCCAGGCCGATCTGCTTCATGTTGGACAGACAGCTTATCGCTCGCGCCTTCTCTCTGGCCCGGGCGAAAACCGGGAACAGGATGGCGGCCAGGATCGCGATGATCGCGATCACGACTAACAATTCGATCAACGTAAAGGCGCTCTTGCGCCCGAAGGCGCGCCTGCGCCCAGAAGTGCACACGTGCATACAACTCCACCTCCTTGGTGGGTCGTGTGATGTTGGCTAATGCGTTGGCGCGTTGACGCGGGATCGGGTTGGCGCGATTCCATGCACGCATGGATCTGCGTTGGCGCGATTCTGCGATGGCGCAACCAAACGTGAGCGCGGTTCCGCGCCCATGCAGCATTGCAGCCCAGTGCCGAGGCAATCGGCTCGGGCCGTTGGTGGGGCTTACACGACCGAGGTGGTTGAGGGAGGCGCTCGCGAGAGGTTATCTTCGGGTAGAAGACGCTGGATTGCCGGGGGAGCCGGCGGGCAGGCGATGGGTTCCACCAGCACGGCAGGCACGTATGGTCGCACCGGCGGGGGAGTCTGAACGCCCGCATACAAGAGGAAACAGGTGGCGCAGTCGTCGTCATCTTCCGTGGGGGAATGGTGGTGCGTCATCCCCTCGGTCAGACTCAAGGGGCCTATGACCATGAACAGCCATAGGAAGAGTAGCCCCCGCCCCAATAGCCTGGAAGAGTTCGGAGTTCTCATGCCCCATTAACGCTTGCGACGCCCGGCGCTCATGTTCCTTGAACGCCGCTGCGAGCCTCCGAGTTCCACGCCAAGGAAAGCCGACCTCGGGGGCGGCCGCTTCATGGGGCCGCCGGACCGGCCACGCTCCACGCCCACATGTCATCGAATTGCATCCACTTCACGTGACCGTCGCAGAAGAGGTAGTTCGCGCCCCCGTCGTGGCGACCAGACGCGATCTGCGAGCGCACCGCCTCGATGCCGTCCCACGGGTAGAAGTAGGCGTCCGCGCGATCGTCCGGTCGCTCTGCCAGCCACACCCACTGCGCCGGGTATTCGCTCTGCACATCCCCGATGCACAGGTCGAAGTAGGCGTTGAGTTCGTAGCTCGGGCGTGTGCTGCCGTTGGCCTGGATCGCCGGCGAGTCGTCAGTGGGGCATCGCCACACCTGGGCGTTCCTCACATAGGGGTTCAGGTCGGCCATCAGGATTCCGAGGGGATCGGCTGCGGGGATCGGGTTGGCGTCAGTGCCGCCGCTGGTGCGGGGGTAGGAGTCGTCCCAGTCCTGGCTATACATGGCCACAGCATCCCAAAGCTGGCCCATGTTCGCCAGGCATCCGGTCTGCCGCGCCTTCTCCATCGCGTGGCCGAACACCGGGAACAGCATGGCGGCCAGAATCGCGATGATCGCGATGACTACCAGCAACTCAACAAGGGTAAACCCATCACTTTCTCTCCGGAGCGTAATGTACACGTTGACTCACCTTGTACTGACTGCAGGCCTTCGGGGTACGGGTTCCGAAGGCTGGCCTCACCGCCGAAATTGTCCGGCGGGAGACTTGCGAGCCAGGGGACGACCACCAGCCCTCGCCGCCACCGATGCGGTGGCATGCTCGAGAGCCGGTACTGGGAACGCCCCCCGACGGGCTTCACCATGCTTATAGGAACGAATGCGCCTGGGTTTGTGTTCACTACCGTCGGTAGTTGTGCGCCGGTTATGCCGAACGCGGAACCTCGAGGCTGTGCCGACCCGTTGATGCAATGGACGGCCCCTCAGCTATCAGGGAAGGATGTGCCACGCTATGGAAGGGCTCACTCGCTTTGGGGTGTCGCTCCCCGCGCAGTTGGTCGAAGCGTTCGATGCCAGCATCCACAGGAAAGGCTACCGCACACGCTCCGAGGCGATCGGGGACATGATGCGCGGGCATTTGGTCGAGGAGGAGTGGGATGAGGGCCGGGAGGTCATCGGCACCGTCACCATCGTCTACGAGCACGAGAGCCGCGAACTCAGCGGAGTGCTCAACGAACTGCAACATCACGAGAGCGACATCGTGGTATGCGCCACGCATGTGCACGTCGATGCGCACAACTGCCTGGAGGTCATTGTGATGAAGGGCCAGTGCGGGGAGGTGCGGGCGCTGGCGGACCGTCTGATAAGCACAAGGGGCGTCAAGCACGGCCGGCTGGTCTGCACCACGACCGGAGCGGGTCTCGCGTAGGGGGCGCGACCACCGCCTGTTTCGGGAATCGCCGTTTGCCTCTCCCCTCCCGGCACGGGAGGGGTGGCCCGCCGCAGGCGGGACGGGGTAGGGCCGTCGCCTTTTCATCGTTTCAGAGTGCCGGAAACCGGCATGACGACTGCCTCGAAAATCCCCGCTGCCGGGCGAATGGCGACCTCACCCCCAACCCCTCTCCGCAAGCGGAGAGGGGAGAACCGCAGCAGTTCCCTGCTGCGCGGGAATCGCCGTTTGCCTCTCCCCTCCCGGAACGGGAGGGGTGCCCGCGAAGCGGGCGGGGTAGGGCCGTCCCTGCCCTCAGATCAACCACTCGATCTTGACATACTTGCGCACGAAGTGGTCCAGCCCGAAGTAGCGCCCCGCGCGAAGCGCCCACATCAGCAGGAATCCGAAGCTGCACAGCATCGTTATGCCGCTCGTTGCAGCGGACATGTGCTGGCTGGCGCAGTAGTAATTCGCGCTCATCACCAGGCCGAAGAAGCAGGCGATCCCCGTCGCAAGGCCCAGAATCATGCAAGCGCCCACGGCGGTCTCGCCGTATGGCACCAGGAACGCGAATACGTCGGAGTGGGGGAGAGCGACTGTGGCGATGAAGGCTTTGTACCAGGGGAACGGGTTGCTCTGCAGCCACCCGGCGAACATCTTCGGGAGTTGTTCCGAGAAGGGGATCGTGGCCATGATCTTGCCCAGGCCCGCCTTCAGGAAGAAGTAGCCCAGCACGATACGGAACGCGGCAACATACGGGCCACGGGCAGTCAGGAATGCGTCGACCACCGACTCGCCACGCGCCGCGGATTCATCAGCCATTCAGGTCACCTCGTTCGACGGCTGTGCCCCCCCGCCAACTGTGTCCGGCCCCAGCCGTCGTGCGGGGGCAAACGGCAGGGGCCGGATACTTCGCTGCGCTCGTAGTCCGGCCTCTCCGAACGGCCCATGCCGCCTAAGTTAGCGCCGTGCGGCGTTGTCGGAGATCATCCCCCGGCCAGGTGGTGTGCCGTCTTCTGGGCGATGATGATGATCGCCAAGGCCCAGGTACATGTGAGCGCCGCCACTACCACCATCCACATCCACCTGCTCTCGCCGCGTGACAGCCAGTACCGCCAGAACACCACGCCGAGAAACAGGCCCGACAGCGCCGCCCCGGTCACGGGCCAGAACATGCCCAAAGGTTCGGGGCGCGGCAGCTCGGGTCCTTCTTCGACGCTCTCATCGACGTACTTATTGCCGATGGCGAAGACCGGCTTGAAGATGGCAACCGGAACCGCGACCTCCATCACCCAAAGGCCGATGAGGGCGACGACGGCGACTATCCACCAGGGGTCTTCGAGGTCAAGCATGATGACCAACGGAGGCAGGGTCGCTTGATGGCAACAGCAGCCCAAGGTGCTGAAGGGCCTCGCGTACCGTGCTGTCGTCAGCATTCGGGTTTGCGCAGTAGGCGACAGCCCACGGTGGGTCTGTGTTGATCGCAAACTGGTATGCCACGAACAGAGAAACCTCGGGCGGCAAGTGCCACTTCGCCCAATCCATCCAGGAGTCTGCAACATGCGCAGAGTGCAAGAAGTTGCTTGCCATGCTGACCCGACCGAATTCCGCAGCCAGTATGCAGAACTCGCCCTCTGGGAACTGGCCCTTCTTCGACTTGTCGCAGGCGCGCCCAGACACCAAGTGAACGGGCGCGCCACCATAGTGCAGCCTGTGTCCAAGCCGGTGCATGATGTTTAGCCCGCCACGAATGCCCCCCGGTGAAGGAGCGGCAGACACATGGACCGATGCGTCTAGTTGCCAGATCAGGGTCTCTTCGCCCACCGCCATCCGTCCCTTCTCCAGCCACTGGAGAACTGTCCCAATGCAGTCGTCGAGCTGCTCCTCCGTGATCTGCGCCGTTTCCGAACATGTCGCGACGAGGTGGTACCCGAATTCGGCAGCAGGGCGCTCGATCTCGAACGCGTGTGCAGCGCATACGAGGCATTCGCTGAAATCCCACCTCGTCTGCGCCTCGTGTGGAGCGATCACCTCGATCCAGTACCTGCACCCGTCGGGGAAGCGCACGTGCAAGTCTCCCCTCTGGCCCGATAGTGACTCGGGGACCGGTGGGTCGAGTTCGATGCTTGCGTCCCGGTGGGCTGAGAGGTAAGCGGCCAGGCGCAACTCAGCATGGTGGCTCGCGAAGTTCAGGCTGTCACGAAGGTCGACGAGTTTGCCGGGGAGCCTCTGCACGCCAGCATCTGCAAGATGCTGGACGCTTCTCTCCAAGGAACCCAACAGATTGGCGCGTGTTTGATGGCAGGGGTGACTTGCCCACCGTAGGACAGGATGCGCCTTCCATATAGGAACGTTCGCCTGCTTCCTCCGCCACCGTCTTTCGTTGAACGTCGTGGACAGGTTGGGGAAGTCACGCAGCCCGGCGATAGCTCGGTCAAGCCCGTGCCGGCTCATATCATCGACAATCAGCATGGCTGCTTCGTCCATCATTCGCCTTCAGTCCGACCAAGCCTGAGTGCCTACTTCTCGTGCCCGAAGCCTCACCGCTTCCCGCCTTTCATCTTCAGGAAGTTGCGCAGCAGGTCCATCCCGCACTTGGTCATGATCGATTCGGGATGGAACTGCACGCCCTCCACCATCAGTTCCTTGTGTCTCACGCCCATGACCTCGCCCTCATCAGTCCAGGCGGTGATCTCCAGGCAGTCGGGCACGGTGTCGCGCAGGATGACGAGCGAGTGGTACCGGATCGCCTCGAACGGGTTCGGCAGGCCCGCGAAGACCCCTTTGCCGTCGTGGCGAATCTGCGAGGTCTTGCCGTGCATCGGGCGGATGGCGCGGTCTACGGTGCCGCCGTAGACGTGCCCGATGGCCTGATGCCCCAGGCACACCCCCAGGATCGGCATCATGCCCGCCATCGCCTCGATCAGCTCGCACGATACCCCCGCTTCCTTCGGGGTGCACGGTCCCGGCGAGATCACGATGCGCTCGGGCTTGAGTTCCTCGACCTCGGCGACGCTGATCTTGTCATTGCGGTAGACACGCACGTCCTCGCCAAGTTCCGCCAGGTACTGCACCAGGTTGTAAGTGAATGAGTCGTAGTTGTCTATGAGAAGAAGCATGGGGGGACTCCAGGTTTCAGGTTTCAGGGTACAGGTTTTAGGTTTTGGGGACGGCAGGGACGGCAGGGACGGCAGGGACGGCAGGGATGGCAGGGACGGCAGGGACGGCAGGGACGGCAGGGACGGCAGGGACGGCGGGGACGGCAGGAACGGCACGGCAACGAGAACGGCGGATGCGGCTTAGCGCCTGATCTTCAGCGCTCGGGCTATGGCTTCGAGCCAGGCTCTCGCGGCGCGGGCTATGACGGCGCCGAGGATCGCGCGCTCGAAACGGCTCGTTAGCGATGACGCGCTCTCGTAGTCGATCACGAACGCTTCGCGGTCGCTGTCGAAGCTGACGCTGGTGACTTCGGGCAGTTTGCGCAGCGCCACGGTCGGCCTGGTGACGCACACCGTCTCGCACAATATGCCCGAGACGTGAAGCTCCGCCCGCCGCTTCCCCTTCGCCACCTCGACGTCGCTTAAGACCGTCACCTTCGGGTTCTCCAGCAGCCGGTTCAGGTGCACCTCATCGTCTCCACACTCGCGCCGTTGCCGTTATTCCGTGCCGTTGCTGCCGTTTCGCTGTGCCTTTGCCGTCCTTGCCGTTCCTGCCGTTCCTGCCGTTCCTGCCGTCCGCTCATCATTCATCATTCATCATTCATCGTTTCCCTCTCAAACAAGCCCGTCCTCGGCCATGTGCAGGGCGTCGAGCAGCGCTCCGGCTTTCATCATCGTCTCGCGGTACTCCCCGTCGGGGTCGCTGTCGGCGACGATGCCTCCGCCAGCCTGGATGTAACACGTGTTGCCCTTCATAATGATCGTCCGCAGAGTGATGCACGTGTCCATGCTGCCGGAGAAGCCGAAGTACCCGACCGCGCCGCCGTAAGGCCCGCGCCGCACCGGCTCAAGCTCCTCGATGATCTCCATCGCCCGGATTTTCGGCGCGCCGGATAGCGTCCCGGCGGGGAAGGTTGCCCGCAGCAAGTCGAACTGGTCCTTGCCATCGGCCAATTCGCCGACGACGTTGCTGACGATGTGCATCACGTGCGAGTACCGCTCCACAACCATCAACTCGTCAACCTTGACCGTGCCGGGCACGCACACGCGCCCGATGTCATTGCGGTGCAGGTCCACGAGCATGATATGCTCGGCGCGCTCCTTGGTGTCGCTGAGCAGTTCCTCCTCGAGCGCCTTATCCTCGGCGGCGCTCTTCCCGCGTCGCCGCGTCCCGGCGATCGGGCGCGTTACCACCTTGCCCGCGTCCTCGGTGACCAGGATCTCAGGCGAAGCCCCGATGACCTTGAGGTCCTCGAAGCTCAGGTAGAACATGTACGGCGACGGGTTGATCGCCCGCAGCGCCCGGTACAGATCGAACGGATCGCTGTCGACCTGGACGCTCATCCGGTGCGAGAGCACGGTCTGGATGATGTCGCCGGCGGCGATGTACTCCTTCGCTTTTCGGACGGCCTCGCGATGTTGCGCGCGGGTCATCGTGGAGGGCAGCGCCGAGGGGTCCGCGGGCATCGCGTGATGCTTCGGCGAGGGGACCGGGGCGTCCAGTGGCTTGTGGAGGGCCTCGATAACCGCCTCGATCCGGGTGATGGCGTCCCAGTAAGCCGCCTGTGGGTCGTCGCCGACATGCGCATTCGCCAGCACCCGCGCCCGGTGCATCACGTGGTCGAAGATCACGATCGTGTCGGCGATCATGAATTGGCAGTCGGGGAGATTGAGATCGTCGGGGTTCTCAGCGGGCAGGTCCTCAAAGAACCGCACCAGGTCGTACCCCATGTACCCGACCGCGCCGCCGGGAAATCGCTCCCAGCCCGGCAGGGGTACGAAACGGTACTCATTGAGGATGTCCCTGAGAGCGTGCAGCGGGTCGCGGCCCTCGGGAAGCTTTTCTTCGACCACGCTGCCGTCCTTGTCTTCGATCCGCACCGTCCGTCCCTTGCTTGTGAAGACCCGGTGAGGATTGCACGCGAGGTACGAGTAGCGCGCGATGCTCTCGCCCCCGGCAACGCTCTCGAGCAGGAACGCATAGCCGTTTCCGGCGGCGCGCAGCTTCAGGAATGCCGACACGGGGGTCTCGAGGTCCGCGAGGATCTCGCGGTAGACGGGCACGAGATTGCCCTGCTCGGCCCGTCGGAGGAACTCGTCCAGAGTGGGAGTGTATTCGGTCATGGTAGATCGTGGCTCGTTTCAAATCGGCCGGTGGGCCGGGTGTTACCCGGCACTCTCGACCTGGATTGTTGGCACTATGAACACTTGGTTGGATTGAGCGATGACGCGCGTGCCCATCACCCTGCCCGTGATCTTCGCCTTCCCGCCTCGCGAGGCGAACTGCGCCAGCGCGCCGGGATTGATGGAGAAGTCGAGCACCAGTTCGGTCGATCCCATCTGCGAGGCGTCCGAGTAGATCGCCGATGCGCCGACGCGGAAGTTTTGGTCAATCGGGATCGTCACCCAGCCGCCGCTGAAATCTCCGGCGGAGTCGAACTCCACTTTCGCGCCGTAGAAGGCCATCGCCGGTGAGTAGCGTACCGTGTCGATCGACAGCACGGGTGAAGAGCGAACCATCATCGAAACGACGATGAACGCAAGCAGCATGTAAACGTACCAGAGCTGCCGGACATCTTGCGTCGTCAGCCACCACCCGACCAGGCCGATCACGACGGCGATGATGATCTCGAGCGCGAGCTGCCCCCCGATCTTGAAGCGGACGTTCGTGGAGTCCATGTTGAGGCCGTAGACTTCCGACTTGTCGAGGATCGTGGGCGCCGCGGACCAGCTTGGCCCCATGTTGACGATGCCGATCACGATGTAGATCGCCGCGATCAGGATCATGACCATGCCCGTTGCCTTTGTCAGACTCATCTCGCACGCTCCCCGGCTCGGATTATGTGAACGGGTGGTGTCTAGCCCTGCGTCCGCAACTCCTTGACGAAACTCAGGCACCGATCCACCTGGATGAGGCCCGCCCCTCGGTACAGCTCGATGAAGTCCTCCTGCTCCAGAGGCACGCGAGCGGACAGGTGGCTGAGGTTCTGCCTGCGCATCAACTCGGCCGCCCATAGCAGAAGCGTTCGCAGGCTGTCCGTGCCGTGCGGCGCGTGCTCGACTCTCATTTCGGTCAGATGCGCCCAACCGACGGCGCGGGGGTCCGACACCACCGCCGAATGCGGGTACCACCAGCAGGTGGCGACGGGTTTCGCGCCTGCGAAGAGCTGACAGCCCGACTGGGTGAGGCCGCCGTGCGCCCGCTGGCTCTCACGCACCTGCAGGCCCGAGCCTACCGGCGGCGCGGACGGCGCGCCGTGCAGCGGGGCCTCCATGAGGGCCTCGCTCGGCCCTTCGGTGTAGCCCGCTTCCACCATCAGCACGCGCGCGTGGATCGCTCGCTGCGACAACCCGCCCGCGCAGCCGGTCGTGAAGCGGTATCCGCAGTGCGGCCCCCCGAAGGCGTGGACGCGGTCGCAACCCTGTCGCCGCAGGTACTCCTCCGCCGCCGTGATGAGCCGCCAACCCACATCGCCCCGATCCGCCGGGAAGCCGATGGCCCTGATGTGGCCGGCCCTCGCGCGCCCCTCGCTCCCCGTAGGGACGAGATCGACCGGAAGCTGCGCCGCATGGACGAACCCCAGCAGCGTGCGCTCCTCCGACACGAGGATCACCTCGCTGTGGTCCTCCTCCACATGCGTGCCATGCCCCCAGCGCTGTGGTCCGAGCACCGCGTGCCGAAGTTCCGCAGGAGTCACTCGCCAGGCATGGGGGATGCCCTCATTGGCCTGGTTGTACAGGCCGGTAAGATCGTCCAGGCGGTCACCGGTATAGCTCTCAACTCGCACGCCCATCGACTCCTTGCGGCTCGCCTTCGGCGGGCGCTATGGACTTGGTTCACGAGGCCCGCCGCCCCTCTTTGGGGGGTAAAGGCTCAACTATCTGACCTCTTGCGCACTTCTCCGTTCGCTCGTCGGTCCGCGAATCCTTCCCGCGTGGGGCTCTTCCTCAATGTGTGTGGGTAGCTTGACGGTGGCTGAACAGGCCACATCAGGCATGGTCGTTATCCGCGCCGTTGCGTCCGCAGGACGCCTGGCCCCGCCGCAGGCGGGGACCCTCAGCCGGATGCTTCAGCGTCCGGGATCAGTCGTGCCCCACCTCATCCCGTCCGCAGGACGGGTGGCCGAAGGCCCGATCAGTCCGCGTACCCAACGGCTCCGGGCGGCTTACGCCGCCATGCGTCTGCGGACGCAGAGAGAGCGAGGACCTTGCTATCCGGGCGCTGAAGCGCCCGGCTGAGGGGCGCTTCGCGCCGGGCGTCCTGCGGACGCGACGGCAACGGCTTACCCAGAGCAGTCGGCTACCGCCGTCGC
>Ga0181520_10012632_pt1 | contig 10814 bp, 8 predicted proteins | sample PEATcosm2014_Bin_29_FD_132451 | JGI IMG/M metagenome (GOLD analysis project Ga0181520, IMG submission 132451) | Peatland microbial communities from MTU Mesocosm Facility, Houghton, MI, USA - PEATcosm2014_Bin02_30_metaG | ecosystem: Environmental > Terrestrial > Soil > Wetlands > Peat | place...
CAAAAGAAACATCCAACATTCCACATTCAACGCCCAATATCGAAGGGGCTCGCGCTGCCGCCTTCGTTCAGGGTTGGAAGTTGAATGTCGAAGGTTGAATGTTTTCTGGGTTCATGGAAAGGGCAGGGGTGAGGTGCTTGTCCGTCCATCTTTGGGTTCCAAGGGCTGGTTTCTTCAATCCAAACGTGACCCATGCTTGCTATGATTGAAATTGGCGGACTGCTCGTGATGTTGGTCCTTCTGGCCGTGGCGGTGCCATTGGTCCTCGCGGCGCTTGCCTTCTGGATTTGGATGCTGATTTCCGCCGTCCAGAACAAGGGCCTGACCGAAGGCGAAAAGATCGCCTGGGTGCTGATCCTGATCTTTATCCATGTTCTGGGCGCCATCCTCTATTTCTTTATCGGCCATCCCAAACGGAACACGCCCTTGGTTCCTCCACCCAAGCCATGAACCCGATATGAAACTCTTCGAAGCCATTCTGGATGCCAATCACCGCGCCGTCGCCGGTGACGCCAGCGCCGGCCTGCGTCCGGCCGATTTCGCCGATTCTCTGCCCGTCGCCGCCCTGACCTGCATTGATCCGCGCCTGAACGCGTATTTCCCCAACGTCCTCGCGCTGCCCGCTGAGGATTTCATCTGGCTGCGCAACGCCGGCAACCTTGTCACCGGCCCGCTCACCAGCACCGTGCGCTCGCTCGCCCTGGCCTGCGCCGTCGAAGGCGCACGCGAAATCGCCGTCATCGGCCATACCGACTGCCAGATTTGCAGGACCACCACCATGGTCCTGCTGGACAAGCTCAAGGCCCTCGGTGTGGACCGCGCCCGCCTGCCCGGGAACGTCAACGAATTCTTCGCCACCTTCAGCAGTGAACGCCAGAACGTCATCCAGGCCTGCAACTTCATCCGCAACAGTCCCATCATCGGTCCGGGTATTCCCGTTCACGGCCTGCTGCTGGACTTGAACACCGGCAAGCTCGATTGGGTGGTCAACGGCTACCAGACCCCGGCCTCGGCGGCCGCTGCGGGTCTGTCGGCATCCATCGCCGTCCCGGCCGCCGGCGGTCCCATGGACTCGATCGGCGCCTTCAAGGATTTCGCCATCGGCGAGATGAAATTTCCCGAAGCGAAAATCGGCGAGCTGGCCGCCCATGCAGGCGAGAACTTGGCGGGCGAAGCCGGCCGTTTGGGAGCCAGGATCGGCCAGACCGTCGCGCCGGCCGCCCAAGTGGTGGAGCAGGCGGCCGCCCAAGTGGCCCACGCCGCCGAACAGGGATGGTCCACGCCGCCCCCCATCCATTTACAGCCGCCCCCGGTGCCCCCGAAGAAAGTTCCGTTGCCGCCGCCGATCCCGCCCCGACCGAACCTCCGCCGCCGCTGACGCCGCTAAAGTTGCAATCTGGCGTAAGCTCCGCTATATTAACGATATGAGCAGTGTGGCAAGTGTGACTCCGGCGAGCGGTGTGGCGCGTGGCGCCGCCGTTTTGCAGGTCAGCCCCGCAAGCGCAGCCGTTAATCGTGCCTCGGCAGTTTCGGCCGCCGCCAGTGTGCGGCCCTCTACAAACATCCCGGCGGCGTCCAGCCCTCCCCCAAATCTCCCGTCCGGTCTGCCATTGAGCGTCCTCTTGTCCGTCAATCGGCCGGCTTCCCAAGACATCCAGGCAAGCTCGGACTACGACACCATGCAAAACGCCTTGCGGTCGAACAATCTTACGGCGGCGCAACAGGCCTACCTGCGCCTGCAAAATGATTTGGTTCTGGCCCAATCCGCTCCTGCGGCGCTCCCCCCTGCCGGCAGCTTGGATACCACGGCCTAGTCGGCCGCTGATCCGGCCGCTTTACTCGCCTGGACGTCTGACCGGAGGACGGTCTTCCGGTTCGTCTCCCCGTACGGCCCCGTTCTCATGGCCGCCGCCAAAGACATCCTGCATTCGGGCGGCCAGCTCGTTCAGCAAAACCGGCTGGCTCTCGTATTTTGTGAATCCGTCCGGCGGCTGGAATAACTCGTCTCCGGGCACGCCCGGCTGCACCTTCGTGAGCGTTAGCGAAAATGCGTTCGGCTCGGTGGCCGACTCAATCACCAGCGGCACGTTGTCCAAGTCCTTGGCCCGCGTCACTTGCAGCACCCACTTCTGGCCCTCCGCGCCGATGACCGTCAGTTCCGCATGCTCAACCGGATGTCCCTCGAACTGGTCCGGTTGTCCCGGCACGGATTCCATCGCCACATTCGTAAACTGCCCCGTCGCGCCGAGCGGCGCGTACCCTTGCAACGCTTCGCTGAAGGCAAAGCCCCCCCGCAACCCCGCATCCCAGATGATGCCGAACTGCCCCGGATTCGCGGATTTGGATTTGCCGGGGACGGTTTCCAGGCGCAGTTTTTGGCCGCGCACAAAAATCTCACCGGCCAGATTCTGGGGCCGTTTCGGCGCCGGCGCGCTCAGTGTGATCACGCAATCCGCCTGGAAGCCGCCCACGTTGGTGAGCAGGTTGGCGGTCGGCCCGGTCATCACCGTGCTTAGCCGCGTGAACGTCACTTCCGCCTGCCGGCCCAAGCCTCCCGCGTTTGAGTTGCCGCGGAAACATCCGCAGGTTCCCAGCAGTAACGCGAGTCCCGCCCCCAGCAATGGCGCCAGCCGCCGCGCCGGCAGTTGCGATCTATGGTCAAAATCGGTCATGGTCAATGGAATCAACTTTCGCAGAAACCATGCGCATGCGCGCCGTGGCTGTCAACCAAATCCGTCGCCCGCTGGGCCCGCGGGCCCGCGGCCGGCGCTGGCGAATTAGCCCAATCCGCCTATTGAACACCCGCCCCAACCCGGTTACGATGGGGCGCACCTGTGGCAGATCCGAAGCGTCAGGCTTTTGGGCAAGTTGATGTTCCACTGCAAGCACGCAGCGATTTACGGCAGGGCGATTTTGGAAACATGAATACGATGAGCAACCACTGTTTGAGCAATCTGATGCCTACACCTAAATTCCTGGCCGCCCTGGCTGCCGCCAGTCTCCTGACGGCCCCCGCTTGGGCGCTGCCCGAACCCGAAACCGAGTCGCTGCCGCTGGTGGGCACCGATGCCCACGGCCACGCCTATCCCGGCGCCACCGTTCCCTTCGGCATGGTCCAAGTGGGCCCCGACACGCGCATAGACACCTGGGACGGTTGTTCCGGTTATCATTATTCCGATTCCGTGATCTTGGGCTTCAGCCAAACCCACTTGGGCGGCACCGGCTGCGGCTGCCTGGGTGACGTGATGCTCATGCCCACCGTCGGCGATGTGCATCTGACCGCCGGCACACCCGGTAACGGCTACGCTTCCAAGTTCTCCCATGCCCGGGAAGATGCCACCCCGGGTTATTACCGCGTGTTTTTGGAAACGCCCGGCGTCACGGCCGAATTGGCCGCCACCGCCCGCTGCGGCCTGCACAAATACACTTTCCCCGCCTCCGCCCAATCCCACATCATTCTGGATCTGGAGCACGGCATCGGCAACCATCCCGTGGAAGCCGAACTGCACGTGGAAGATCAAACCACCGTGAGCGGCACCCGCATTTCCGACGGTTGGGGCGGCCACCGCGCGGTGTATTTCGTCATGCAGTTTTCCCGGCCGTTCAAATCTTCCGGCATTGAACAGGACGGCCGGCGCCTGGCGGCGGGCGAGCAGAACGCCCACGGCAAAAGCGTCAAGGCCTGTTTCGATTACCAGACCACCGACGGCGAGGTGGTGCTCGTCAAAGTGGGCATCTCCGGCACCGGCATCGAAGGCGCGCGGAAGAACCTCGCGGCCGAGCTGCCCGGCTGGGATTTCAACGGCGTTCACAAGGCCGCCGTCAAACAGTGGCGGAGTGTTTTCGACGCCGTCCAAATCCGCACCGAGGATCCGCACGTTCAAAAGACGTTTTATGCCAATTTGTACCTGACCTGCGTGGCGCCGAACTTGTTCAACGACGTGGATGGCACCTACCGGGGTTACGACCAGAAAAACCACCCGTCCACCAATTTCCAGAACTACACCACGTTTTCGATTTGGGACATCTACCGCGCCGAATGGCCCCTGATCACCCTCCTGCATCCCGACCGCGTCAACGACATCGTGCAAACCATGCTGGCTGAATATCGCGAGCTCGGGCAGCACACCACCCCCATCTGGCCGCTCTGGGGCAATGAGACTTGGTGCATGATCGGCTACCATTCCGTGGACATGATGGCGGAGGCCTACCTGGACGGGTTCCGGGGTTTCGATGCCGAAGCCGCCTATCAGGCCGCGCGCGACACCGCCATGCAGGACCGCAATGGCCTGGATACCTACAAGCGTCTCGGCTATGTCGCTTCCGTCCCCGGCCACGCGGCCACTTCCTGCACGCTCGAATACTCCTTCGATGACTGGTGCCTCGCCAAAATGGCCGAGGCCTTGGGCCATGCGGACGATGCCCGGATGTTCTATCAGCGCGCGGCCAATTACTACAATCTCTTTGATCGCAACACCCGGTTCTTCCGCGGACGCAAAGCCGACGGCCAATGGCGCATGCCGTTTAACGACCGCTCGCTGGTGGGCGACGAATACACCGAGGCCGATGCCTGGCAGTATGCCTTCGCCATTCAGCAGGACGTGCCCGGCATGATTGCCCTCTACGGCGGGGACGAAGGATTCGTTCAAAAGCTGGACTCGTTGTTTACGGAAGATTCCACCATTTACACCACCATTCCGGACATCAGCGGGCTTATCGGCCAGGATTCGCAGGGTGACGAGCAATGCCACCACGTTCCGTATCTCTACGACTATGCCGGCCAGCCCTACAAGGCCCAGCAGCGCCTCCGCCAGATCATGGCCACCTTGTACAATGACACGCCGGCCGGCCAGTGCGGCAACACCGACTGCGGCCAGATGGCCGCCTGGTACATCTTCAGCGCCCTCGGGTTCTATCCCATGAATCCCGCCAGCGACGTCTTTGCCATCGGCAGCCCGGTGGTCAGCAAGGCGACCATCCACCTGGACCGGAACACCTACCATGGCCGCACGTTCACCGTCGTGGCCCGCAACAACAGCGCCGAGAACATCTACATCCAGTCCGCCACGCTGAATGGCAAGCCGCTGGATCGCGCCTGGATTTCGCGCAACGAAGTGATTTCTGGTGGCGAGCTGGCCTTCGTGATGGGGCCCAATCCGAATCCCCAATGGGGCAGTGCCCCCGCAAATCGTCCGCCGGCCACCATGCCCGCCAACTTCCAATATCCGCCGGTGCCCGCGCCCGCGCCCACGAATCAAATGGCCCAACTCACGGTGCCCATTCACCTCGCCTGCGGCAGTGACGCTCCCGTCTCCGGTTTTGCAGCCGACTCCGACATGCTTGTCGGCGGCGTGAATCACGCGGATACCCAGGTGGATGTCAGCGCCTCGCACGCCGCCCCCGCGGCCGTTTATCAGAACGAGCGCTACGCCAAGGATTTCGCCTACACCTTTTCCGTGCCGTCAGGCCGGCGTTATCTTGTCCGGTTGCACTTCGCGGAAGTTTTTGACAGCGCCATTGGCGCCCGTCTCGAAAACATTTACATCAACCGCCACCAGGTCCTGACCAACCTTGATATCTTCGCTGCCGCCGGCGGCAAGAACAAGGCGCTGGTCATGGACTTTCCGAATATCAAGCCCAACCGGCGCGGCCAGATTTCCATCCGCATTGCCGCCACGCCGGACAGCCCGGATCAAAATGCCAAAATCAGCGCCATCGAAATCCTCGATCAGCCTTCCAATCAGGAATCCTCCCGGTCGCCGGTTTCGGCCTTTGTGATTTCCTACGCGGATGGCAACGGGTCCATCGCCATTGACACCTCCGAAGCTCCCGAGCTGGCCGATTGGGCGCAGCATCAACTGGCGCCGGTCCTCGCCGCTTGGTATCCCAAGATTGCCGCCCTGCTGCCCAGTGACGGTTTCACGGCCCCGGCTCACTTCCACCTGGCCATCCGCCCAATGGACGGCGTGGCCTACACCGACGGCACCAACGTCGTCGTCAGCTCGGCTTGGTGCACCCGTCAGAAGGACGGCGAGGCCATCGGCTCGCTGGTTCACGAGATGGTCCATGTCGTCCAGCAATATCATAATGACGCCGCGCCCGGCTGGCTGGTTGAAGGGTTGGCAGATTATATCCGCTGGTTTCACTACGAGCCGCAGAGCCACGGTGCGGACGTCGCCTGGGCCCGGCGTCAGGGCAAACACTTTTCGCCGCGTTACGACGGCAGCTATCGGGTCTCGGCCAATTTTTTGAACTGGGTCTCCGAAAAATATGACCCCGACATCGTGCCCGTGGTCAATGCCAGTCTGCGCGATAATAAATACTCCGACGCCCTGTGGACCCAGCGGACGGGCAAGACCGTCCAAGCGCTTGGCGCCGAGTGGGGCCGGTGGCTGGATGCGCAAATCCACACTTCCGTCGCCGTTACCGGGACAATCGGCTGAAGCGCCCTTGCCCGTCTTTGAACGCTTCAAAACCATTTCCGGGTCTCGGTTTCCCGCTGGCGCTGGACAATCACGCCCACTTGGCCCACCATTAATGCTTTATGAAAAGCCCTGTTTCTGATTTTGATAAATTAATGCAACGATTCACGCTTTTCGCGCTGATGGTGGCCGGCGCCTGGTTCCCCACCTTGGCGTCCGCCGAGCCCGATGCCGCGTATAAAAATCCCAAGGCGCCATTGGAAGACCGGGTGCAGGATTTGTTCGGCCGGCTGACCCCGGACGAGAAACTGGCGCTGCTCGGCGGCACCGGCTTTACCACACAGCCCATTCCCCGGCTCGGAGTGCCGCCCCTGTCCATGGCCGATGCCGGACAGGGCGTCCGCGGTGGTGCGGACACCACCCTCGGGCCGGCCACGGCGTTTCCCGCCGGCGTGCTCATGGCGTCCACCTGGGATACGAACCTGCTTTCGCAGATCGGCGAAGCCATCGCCCAGGAAGCCCGCAACAAGGGGTCTGGTGTCCAGATGATGCTCGGGCCCGCCGTGAACATCCAGCGCTCGCCCTTGGGCGGCCGCAACGGCGAATATTTCAGCGAGGACCCGTTCCTGGCCGCCCGGCTTGGCGTGGCCTACATCGAGGGCATGCAGGGCACCGGCATTTCCGCTTGCATCAAACATTACGCCGTTTACAACCAAGAAGCGGACCGGTTCGATGTCAACGTGACCGTCGGTGAACGCGCCATGCGTGAAATCTATCTCCCTGCGTTTGAAGCGGCCGTCAAAGAGGCCCATGTCTGGTCCGTGATGAGTTCCTACAACCTCGTCAACGGCCGTCATGCCAGCGCCAATCCCTACTTGCTCGACGACATCCTGCGCCGCGACTGGGGCTTCGATGGCGTCGTGATGTCCGACTGGGGCGGCGTGCATGAAACCGGCGTCGTGCAGGCCGGCAACGATTTGGAAATGCCCACCGGCGACAACATGAGCGTGCCCAAGCTCAAGGCTGCGCTCGCCAGCGGCGCCATCACCCAGTCCGCGGTGGATGAATCCGTGCGCCGCATCTTGCGCACCGTCATCCGCGTCGGCTTGCTCGACGGCCCGATTGAACACGACGCGAAGCGGGTTGATTTCGCCGCCCACCAGCGCCTCGCGCTGGAAATTGCCGAGCAAGGCATCGTGCTGTTGAAGAACGAAGGGCAGATCCTGCCGTTGAACCCGGCTCGAATTCATTCCCTCGCCGTCATCGGGGAAAACGCCATGGACCTGCAAATCGGGGCCCTCGGCAGCCCGGAAGTGCGCCCGTTGCACACGTCCCGGTTGTTGGACGCCATCAAAGCGCATGCCGCCGGCGACATGAAAATCCATTACGAAGCCGCCCGGATGGATGGCGAACCGCTGCCGCTTTCCGCCCTCAGTTCTCCGGATGACAATGCCGTTCACGGCTTCAAGGCTGAGTATTTTTCCAATGTGAAACTGGAGGGCACTCCGGCGCTGGTCCGCGTGGACAACGAGATTGACCTCGCCAATCCGCGGCCGGTCGCCCCCGGCTTCCCCACCACCGATTTCAGCGCGCGCTGGACCGCCCGGCTCGTTGCGCCTGTCGCCGGCAGTTACACCTTCACCTTTACCGGTGACGATGGCTTCCGCGTCTTTCTGGACGGAAAGCGGGTGATGAACAGTTGGGTCCGCGAAGCCGCCCGCACCCGCACGGCCGATGTCGTGTTGGAGGCGGGCAGGACTTATAATCTGCGCATCGAATATTTCCAAGGCGGCGGTGATTATGTGGCGCGCCTGGGCTGGCTCATGCCCGGAAAACCGCTGTTTGCCGATGCCGTTGCCGCCGCACAAAAATCCGATGTCGCCATCGTCTGCGTTTCCACCCGCCGGACGGAAGGCGAGGGCAATGACCGCCCGTCCATGGACCTTCCCGGCCAGCAGGCGGAATTGATCCGCGCCGTGGCCGCTGTGAACAACAAGACCATCGTGCTGCTGAATAATGGCACGCCCGTCACCATGAAGAGCTGGGTGGACCAGGTGCCGGGCCTCGTCGAAGCCTGGCTGCCGGGGCAGGAGGGTGGGGCGGCCCTCGCCGCCATCCTGTTTGGCGACGCCAATCCATCCGGCCGCCTGCCCACCACCTTGGCGGCCAATCGCGATGATTATCCCGATGCCGGCAATTTCCCCGGCAAAGACCATCAGGTCAATTACGCCGAAAACATCTATGTCGGTTATCGCCACTTTGACAAGGCAGGCATCCAGCCGCTCTTCCCCTTCGGCTACGGGCTCTCCTACACCAAGTTCGATTATAAAAACCTCAAGCTCTCCGACGCGCAGCTCGCGCCCGATGGCAGCGTGACCGCCACCGTGGAAATCTCCAACACCGGCGCGCGCGCCGGCCAGGACGTCGTCCAACTCTATGTGCGCGACCTCGCCCCCAAGGCGGACAAACCGGTTCGCGAACTGAAGGGTTTTTCCAAAGTCGCCCTCCAGCCGGGCGAGACGAAAACCGTCCAGTTTCACCTGACCCCGCGCGACCTCGCCTACTTCGACGTTGCCGGTCATCAATGGAAGGCCACCGCCGGCGGATACGAAGTGGGAATTGGCGCCTCCTCGCGGGACATCCGACTGACCGCGCCCGTGCAGCTTCTCCAGGAATTTTCCGACAAGCTTGCCGCCCCCAAAAACGGCTCCGGAGTCCAGGCGCAATTGTAAAGTTGTCGCGTATTTCATCCCGACGGCCCGCAGTGGCGAAAGTCCGCCCGCGGGCCGTCGCTTGTTTGGGCAGCCAGCAGCCACCCTGATGCAGGCGCCGGCGGGATCTGGGAGGGTTCGGTGGCAGGCCCGGGCGAGGCGGGGAGGGCGCGATGGATAAAAACGAGGATGGAGGATGGTGGATGGTGGGCGCGATAAGGCGGCGTAAATTTCGCCGGGGGGACCTGGGCGGCAACCTGCCGGGGAAGGTGGGCGGGGGTCAAAAAAAATTTCAGGGTTGACGAGGCTTGACGATGTGGGTTTTTGCTGGGGTTTTCGCAGATTTTGGCGAACGAAATTGTGGGCTTTCCGGGGGATGGCGGGAGGGAGGGAGGGGATGAGACCGATGCGGCCGATGGGACCAAAGCGACCAAAGGATGCGCGGTGGTGGTACAGAGAAATCGTGCGGGCGGACGCTGAAGGGCGCGCCGTCCGGGGCCGGACTCGATTGTGAGCGTGATGGCTCATCGTGGCGGGGGCGGTTTCCCAGCCAGAGCGATCTTAGCAGGGTTGGAGGATTCGCAAAGTTAGCCGCTAACGGGAAATGCGTAAGTAGTTGGGCGGGAAGCGAATTTAGTTCCAAAAAACTGAGTTCGGGAGCGATGGAGACTCTGCCAAGCCGTTTCGTGGCCCCCTTTTTCGACCAACCCGCGGCTAATTTCCAGAACGCCTCCGGCCGTTCACCGGAGCCAGCTCAATTGCTGATTTTACTGTTTTGGCTTCAGGAGAAAAGCCATTGATTAAGCCCACAAAAATGAAAAAACAAATCGAATTTACCTGGCCGGGATTGCGGACATGGCCAAACCCAGTTGACAGCTTTGGCGGTGTGATACATGTTTGTCTCACGATGAAAACAGCGACTGTCAGAGATTTGCGAAACCGTTTTCCGCGCGTCGCCGCGTGGATTGCCGAAGGCGAGCCGGTGGAGATTACCAAATTCGGCAAGCCGTTTGCCCGGCTTATGCCTGTCATGCCCGCCAAAACGCCCAAACTCGTCAAACCCGACATCATGGCGCAGTTGAAGGCCACTTGGGGCGACCGCATTTTTTCCAACAAGGAAGTGGCTGAAATGCGCGCGGCGGAATTGGAAGGCGAAGAAGGATGATTGCCTTTCCCGACACATCGTTTCTTTGCGCGCTTTACGTCCGGCAGGACAATTCCCCGGAAGCGGCGGCGCATTTCCAAGCCATGCCGGAAGCCTTGTACGTTTCCAGCCTCATGCTTTACGAATTTCGCCAGAGCGTCCGCTTTCAAGTGTGGTTGCACGGGCGGGACAAAACCAAAGGTTACCCGCAAGTCGTCGCGGAAACCGCGCTGGGGAAACTTCAAGCCAACATGGACGCGGGCGCGGTGGTGCCCGTCGCTGCCGACTGGCCGGACGTTTACCGATTGGCCGAAACCGTTTCCAAACGCCACACCATGGGCGGCGGCCATCGGGCGTTTGACGTGCTTCATGTCGCCACGGCGTTGCACCTGGGCGCGCGGGAATTTCTCACGTTCGACGCCAACCAGCGCAAACTCGCCGCCGCCGCAAAATTGAAGGTGAAGCCGTGAAAACCCAGCTCGCGCAACGGCGAAAAATGAAGATTGGTAGCGCGCACGGGAATCGAACCCGTCTTTC
>Ga0181520_10012633_pt1 | contig 10812 bp, 10 predicted proteins | sample PEATcosm2014_Bin_29_FD_132451 | JGI IMG/M metagenome (GOLD analysis project Ga0181520, IMG submission 132451) | Peatland microbial communities from MTU Mesocosm Facility, Houghton, MI, USA - PEATcosm2014_Bin02_30_metaG | ecosystem: Environmental > Terrestrial > Soil > Wetlands > Peat | place...
CGTCAAGTACTTGGTTGATCTGGCGGATAGTGGGTTAGATCAAATTGTGTTTGATAAGGATCAGGCCAGCATTGGTGCCTTGGTAACCTTTGCCACACTCTGCCGTAGCGCGGAAATATTGGAGAGACTCCCCGCCATTGCCGAAGCGGCTGGACAGATTGGTGCCGTCCAATGCCGCACGTTAGCAACAATCGGCGGGAATCTATGTTCTGGAGTTCCCTCCTTGGATTCGGCGCCTTCTCTGCTGGTCCTGGATGCAAAGTTCCGTTTGAAATCAAAACACAAAGAGCGCTTGGTTCGCGCCGAAGAATTTTTCGTCAGTCCACGCCGCACAGTACTGGAACCTGGCGAGATTATGACTGAAATTGTGGTGCCCCTTCAGAATGAGTTCAAGGCCAGTTTTTTCCGGTTGGGCCGCCGAAAGGCATTGACCCTGGCAATTGTGAATGCCGCTGCTGGAGTGGAGGTGCGGAATGGCGGAGATATTGCACAGGTGCGCATCGCCCTGGGAGCGGTTGCACCTACGCCTATCCGGGCGCACAAAGCAGAGCAGATTCTGCAAGGCCAGGGAATCACGCAAGAACTCTTAGCCGAAGCAGCGGACCTGGCGGCTACAGAGATATCTCCAATCAGTGATATACGAGCTTCGGCCAATTATCGCCGCAAAATAAGTGCGGTGCTGGTACGCCGTGCTCTGGAATGTGCCATCCGGCAATCGGTAGGGCAATGCAAATGAAGAAAAATGTGAGCCTGAAGGTAAACGGGAAGAACTATCTCCTCGAAGTAGACGTTAAGGACCTGCTGATCAGCACGATACGTGAAAAAATTGGTCTCACGGGCACCAAAGAAGGGTGCGGAACTGGAGAATGCGGGGCTTGCACCGTGCTGATCGACGGTGAGCCAGTGAATTCTTGCCTGTACCTGACGGTAAGGGCAGAGGGCAAAGACATCCTGACCATTGAGGGCTTGCGGGACGGAGCAAAGCTCCATCCCTTGCAGCAGGCATTCGTGGGCACTGCGGCACTTCAGTGTGGCTTCTGTGGATCTGGTGTACTTCTGTCGGCCAAGGCGCTGCTTGCGCGCCACCCGAATCCCACCGAACAGGAGATTCGCGAGGGGATCGCGGGCAACATCTGCCGCTGTACTGGTTACACAAAGATGGTCAAAGCTATCAAGACCGCCGCGGCCATGATGCAAGAAGACGGGGGCCAGCTATGAGTTACGGCGCCATCGGAAAGAGTGTCCCCAAGATCGACGCTGAATTGCAAGTTACCGGCGAGAACCGTTATGCGGAAGACTACTTTCGTCCGGACATGCTATGCGCCAAAGCACTGCGTAGTAAACACGCGCACGCAAGAATTCTCAACATCGATACCTCCAAGGCAAGACAATATCCTGGGGTCGAAGCAGTCATTACCGCTCAGGATTTTCCACATAACCGGTTCGGCCTTACCCACCAGGACCAACCCGTCCTTGCTGACGATCGGGTGCGTTGCTTTGGCGATGCGCTGGCAATCGTCGCCGCCACGTCCACTGAGGCAGCTGAGGAGGCTCTCCAGTTAATACAGGTTGATTACGAACCGCTACCCAGCGTTTTCGATCCCCTCGAAGCGATGAAGGCAGACGCTCCGAAGGTGCATGGAGACACTAATGTAGCGTCTCACTTCAAAATCAGATACGGTGATCTCGATCAAGGCTGGAGAGAATCCGATGTCATCATTGAAGAGAAGATCACTACACAGATGGAGGAGCAGGTTCACCTTGAGATGCATGCCGCGACTGCCGAGCTCGACGCCTCCGGAGAATTGCTGATCAGGACTTCGGTGCAGCGTCCCTTCCTGGTAGCTTCTGACGTGGGAAAAATTCTGGGAATGCCTTCGCACAAGATTCGGGTGGTTACGCCCGCGGTAGGTGGCGGGTTTGGCGGAAAGGCTGAGATCACCATTGAACCCTACATTGCCATTCTGGCGCTAAGAACCAGGAAGCCGGTGCGAATGGCGTTTACGCGAGAGGATGAGTTTATAGCATCGACCGTCCGGCACCCTTATATCATGACCTATAAGTCGGGTCTCAAGAATGATGGAACCTTGATCGCAAGAGAGATTGAGATCATTAGTGATTCCGGAGCGTATGTGAACGCGGGCAGTGCTACCTTGCAGAAAGCTTCGATTCATGCCGCTGGACCGTATCGAATTCCTCACGTTTCCGTTGATGGATACCTCGTCTATACCAACAATCCGGTTGGCGGAGCCATGAGGGGCTTTGGCGTCACTCAGCTCGGCTTCGCCTATGAAGTTCACATGGATACTATTGCGGCTGAGATGGATATGGATCCGGTAGAATTCCGCCTGAAGAATCTCTTTGTCGACAACTGCTCGTTGCCAACGGGCCAGGTGGTAGAGGTTGTGACCCTGAACGAGTGCCTCAGCGAGGCCATAAGAATGGCCGGGTGGAAAAAAGAGGTGAGGATTCTATGAAGAAGTATGGCAAGGGCATCGCAGCAATGTTCTATCCCATCGGCGGTACATCGTATGCGAACGCAGGCAGTGCGTTTATCAAGGTGAATCCGGATGGGACTGCCATCCTCTATGTTGGCACAACGGAGATTGGTCAAGGGTCCGTAACGGCGATGGCACAGATTGCAGCCGAGGAATTGGGGATCAAGTTCGAAGATGTCGCGGTTGTTGCCTCCGATACAAAGCTGACCCCATTCGACTTCGGCCCTGGAGCCAGCCGGACAACATATATTTTGGGAAATGCTGTGCAGCGAGCTGCTGCCAAGGCAAAAGAAATCCTCTTGGAGGTGGCAGCCGAGGATTTGCAAGTCAGCCCCAGCGGACTGGCGGCAAAAGAAGGCTACATCTATGTCTTGGGATTCCCGGAGCGCCGGATTGCAATTAGCCAGGTCGCCGACAAGGCACAAAACGGCAAAGGACGCCCTCCGATCGGCGCGGGAACCTTCAATCCGGTGACCACCGGATTGGACAAAGATACGGGTCACGGAAAACCCTTTGGAACCTATGTCTTCGCCACGCAGATCGCTGAGGTAGAGGTGGATACCGAGACCGGGGTAGTTGAGGTTCTAAGAATTACGGCCGTCCATGATTGCGGCAAGGCGATCAACCCCTTGCTCACCGAGGGGCAGGTGGAAGGCGGCGTAGCAATGGGGTTGGGCTTTGGGCTAATGGAACAGATGGTTGTTGACCACGGGCGTGTGAAGAATCCCCAATTGACGGATTACATTGTTCCAACCGCTATGGACGTGCCTACGATTATCACAAAGTTGGTGGAACGGCCCGAACCGACAGGTGCGTTCGGCGCGAAGGGAATTGGAGAACCCTCCCTGCTCCCCACTGCGCCTGCAATCGTGAATGCGATCCAGGATGCAGTTGGTGTCCGGCTCCGGGATTTGCCAGTGACCCCCGAGAAGGTTCTGCAGGCGCTAGAAGAGAAAGCCCAAGGAAAACCGTACAACGTTATCGTAACTCGTAAGAATCCCAAGGCTGAGGCGCCGCAGCCCCGCGAAGTTGTGCTTAGCCAGTAACGCATGGCCCTGGTTCGAGCGGCCGCGACGCAAGGGACTGGTGCGTAATAGCGTCGTAAGAAACCTGGCTCCGCATCTACTGTCGGTGCATAATGCTTCGGTGACCCCGAAGCAAACTCCATCCTTTACCGTTGGTGATTTCGAGCAGCGATTCCAGGATCGCCACCTGCTTCATGGCGCGGTGGAGAAATGGGCTCGCGAAAAACCATCGGCGGTGGCTCTGATCGATGCGGATCGCGATCGGTCTGTAACGTGGGAGGAGTTTGACTCGCTCACCCGAGCCTTGGCGATGCGCTTGTTGGAGCGCGGTTTTGCTAAGGGAGAGTTCTTCGCCAGCCTGCTGCCACTGGCAAGTGAGCATATCTTCCTGGAATACGCGTGCCTGCGGATCGGCGTGATATTCGTTCCCTTGGACTTAAAGCTCGGTTCGGCAGAGTTGATGCGAAACCTCGCGCTGGTGCGGCCATCCGGCTTTGCTTTTGTGAAGGTGCCAGGCATTCCCGATGTAACGGCGTTTTGCGTTGGACTGAGCGAGCAGTTCCCGCTGAGGCTGATCGTGCAGTTCGCTGCGCCTGACAAATGTGCGGAGGGTGCGATTCCGGCAGAAACACTGCTGAATGAGACAAGGCTGTTGCTGCGGGCCGGTCATGACGAATGGCCGATGCGACTACGCACAGCTTATGAGGAAGCCTCCGCCCTAGTCACCCCGGATGACGGCGCACTGGTAATTTTTACAACCGGGTCTACCGGTTCTCCCAAGCCAGCCCTGCTGTCGCATCGAAATATCTCCTGCCAAGCTATGGGACTGAGCCAGGTTTTGCTGCACCGCTCGGCAAGCGAGTTGGTAACCCTGGTGAATCTGCCTCCGAGCCATGTGGGCTGTCAGGGCGAGATGTTGATGAGCACGATTTTTGATGGGGGCTGTGCGGTGCTGCTCCCCAACTTTGACCCGCTATGCTCGATGCGCGCCATTGAAGATTACAAGGTAACAGCCATTGGACAGATTCCGGCGATGTTCCAGTTTGAGTGGAGATTGAAGAATTTCGATTCCTTCAATTTCTCCAGCCTGGAGTTTGCAGCGTATGGCGGGCAGCAGGTTTCGCCGGGGTTTATGGCGAAGATGGCAACGATGGCGAGCAACGTAGGGACTGGGCTCGCACTGACCGAAGCGGCTGGAGTCTGCACTTATATTCGCCGGACTCGAGAGCATGCGAGTGAATGTGCAACAAGTCTAGGCTTTGACATGCCAGTGTATCCAATGACCATCCGCGCGGCGATGGAGCCTGATGGCGCTGCGGGTAAAGAGCTTCCGGACGGAGAGCTGGGGCACGTTTGCTTCCGTGGGCCCCAGACATTTCTAGGGTATATCAACGACCCGGCGGCAACGGCGGCAACAATTTCAAGTGACGGATATCTCTACACCGGAGATATGGGGTACCGAAACGAAACTGGACTGCACCTGGCGGGACGGGCGAAGCTGGTCATCAAACCTTCGGGCTACCAGGTATTCCCCGGCGACGTGGAGAATCACTTCTGTACCTTGAAAGGCGTGGCGTTGTGCGCCGTGGTAGGCGTACCTCATCCAATCACTTCGGAGGCAATTGTCGCATTTGTGGAAACACAGTCCGGATGCAAGGTTCCGATATCCCAACTAGGACGCCACGCGCGCGCGCTCGCCTCTTACATGCGGCCTTATCATTACGTGCTGCTGGAGCCAGGACAGATGCCGCTGAATCGGACGGCCAAGACGGACTACATGGTGCTGCGCGAACGAGCGAGTCAAGAAGTAAGGGCCCTGAAAGAACAAGGACGATGGATGTCATCATTCGAGTAACAGTCTCGGAATTGTGTGGACCACTCTTTCCGGCTCTACCGTCGATGCCTGCAGAGTGTTGGCTTGTCTGTGTCACGGTGTGTCTTTCTGAATCATTATGTGTCGCACAGTGAAACGTGACGCGCGAAAGTACCTCCTGTTTCTCTGAAAAGAACCAATTTAGACCGCGTTTTCTCCGCTATTCGATATCGCCTTCGGATTGGCCCATCCATTGCAAGTATTGAAACGAATCGCAAAATTTCATTTACCCATAGATAGGAATGCGTGGGTTATGAAGAAGGAATTGTGAAGCGGCCGGAGGAACGCTAATCGTCACGGACAAGACTTAAAGAGCCACCCGCTTTTCGCGTGGGATCGATCCTAGTGGAGTTTTTGAGCCAGTCCGCAGCTTTCGCTGCGTGAGCAGCAGCATCGAGTCCGCAGGAGCTCAGCCTGTTTTTGATCAGGCTGTCGCGGATCATTCCGATCGGCTCTTGTAGCAACACAATTGGGCCAAATCTCGAAACGTAAGGACTCAGAGGAGAAGCGTGATGATGATCTCTCCGATGTTCCGTCCTGCTCATAACTATCAGGTGCAACTTGCTCCGTGGTTGATGCTGCAACCTGTGTTTCAGTACTACTCAAATGTTGGCGGACGCAACAAGGGCGCCGCTGGCGTCGCTGGCTTCCGTATGCAGACTACGTTCTAAAGTCGATCCTGCCCTCGTTAGTGGATGCGGGATCAATGTAGACGAAAAGGAGGTGTACGTCCCATGCCAGAAAAAGAAAAATGGTTCAGTAAATACATAATGGAGTTTATCGGCACCTATCTAATTGTGTTCTTCGGCTGTGGTGCCGTTTTCGTCGCCATCTATGTCGGCGCCTACAAAGACTTGACACCCGTAATGTGGATGTGGGCTTTTGCAGTAGCCATTCCCGTCTACGTCGGCGCGGCGATCTCAGGAGCTCACTTCAATCCCTCGGTGACCATCGCACTCGCGTTTTGGCGCGGGTTTCCCTGGAGCAAAGTCCCGGCATACATTCTAAGTCAGGTTGCAGGTGCATTTTGCGGAGCGGTAACCCTGTGGTTTGCCCTGTTCAAGGGCTTCGCAGCTCCTTTCGAGGCAGCCAACCACCTCGTGCGCGGACAATTCGGAAGTCAATTCAGCAGTATGGTATTGACCTGCTACATTCCGAATCCCGCCGCCGTGGGTTTCACGCCGGAGGCTTACTCCAAGGTTCCTCTTTATGCGGGCTTCTTCTCTGAGTTCATCGGAACAGCTCTTCTGATGCTTATGATCCTTGCATTGTTGGAAGAACGCAATAGCCTCAAGCCCGCGATGACTTTTTTCCCTTATGCTTTGGCGGTAGTAGTCTTTGCCATTGTCGGTATTACCGCTCCGTTGTCCATGACGTCACTGAATGGCGCCCGCGATTTGGGCCCGCGTATTCTCGCTTACATGCTTGGATGGGGCAGAATGGCGTTCCCCGGACCTCGTGGTGACTTCTGGATTCCGGAGATTGCGCCCATTTGCGGAGCAGTCTTCGCCGGATTCCTCTATGACAAGATTTGCGTGCCGCTCTTCCCTGGTCTGATCCCTGCGAAAAACGAGGTGAAGCCCGAAGTAAAGGAAGCCAAGCGCGCAGCCTCTGCATAAGGAGTCTTTTCATTCAACCGTATTTGGTACGCGAAGATAGAAAGATGGAGGTTAATAATGAGTCAGCCCAAAGTTGCAATCGTTAAGTGCGAACGTCCAGAAGGAAACGCTTCCTTCATTGCCGGCAAGTATACTCGTCGCGATGATGATATTGTCAAAATCAAGGCGGCGGTAAAGAAAGCGGTCGAACTGGCTATCGGTTCGCCAGACGCTATCATCAAGGCCGGACAGAAGGTTCTCATTAAACCCAATCTGGCTTTCCAGGCCCCACCGGAAAGCTTCGCCGTTGTCGATCCCCGCATGATCGAAGCGGTGGTCTCTTACTTCAAGGAAAACTCAAAAGCTGGGGAAATATGGGTTGGTGACAATCCTTCACTAGGGATGCACGTGGGTCGCGCCAAGCCCGCCTTCAGCGTTTCCGGAATGGAAGAAGCCGCGAAACGCGGTGGCGCCGATAAGGTGATCTATTTCGACGAAACCGATGTGGTCGAGGTGGATATCCCAGAAGCGAAGGTATTCAAGAAGGCAGCCATTTTCAAGCCTGTCCTCGATGCCGACGTCATCATCAACCTGCCCAAAATGAAGGTCCACATCGCTGGTGTAGTTACTCTGGGTCTTAAGAACTGGAATGGAATCATTCCCAACGTACACCCCAGCGCGCAACAACAGGCAGCTCATCGAATCGATCTGGGGCAGAAACTCGCTGACCTGTATCGCGCGGTGAAAGCGGACCTGACCATCGTGGATGCAATCATCGGTATGGAGGGGCAAGGCCCCCACGCCGGTACGCCAATTGAAATGAATCTGGTCGTTGCCGGAGCTGATACGGTGGCTACCGATGCGATTACGGCCTATGTGATGGGCTTTGATCCGGTCGAGATCCCTGCCGTCCGTTGTGCGGGCACAGAAGGCCTCGGCGAAATTGATGTCAACAAGATCACCGTGGTTGGCGAACCTGCTGACTCCGTTCGGAAGCACTTCCGGCGTCCAAATGACAATCCCATGGGCGTCTACAACGGCTTGACGGTGTATGCGCAGCAGACCTGCCCGGGCTGCTACGTCAACGTGCGTGGTGCACTTGATTCCTTTGCCAACAGTGGTATCTCCATGACCGAGTTCCTGAAGGAACGGGGGGAAGTCGTGGTTGTGGCTGGAGGCTTACCAGATTTCGATCCGCAATTCGCAAAAGGCAAACATCTCTTCGTTTGCGGAGATTGCTGGGAGTATTTCCCAACCGCCGACAATATTCGCCAGGCGGTTAAGCTTGCCAAATCGGTAACCTACTATCCGGGATGTGCGCCGGTCTACATTTTTGCCCAACTGAATACTGACCTCCAGCAGTTGGCTAAGTCCGGAGCAGTAGCAAAGTAGGGCCGGTTCTCCTCACCACCGTGGAGGAGGGGAGGAAACGGCAATACGACTGATAGCGTTGAGATGGGAAGCGCACTGTGCGCTTCCCATCGTTTCAGAAAGTACGGCAAAACTGCGGTATCGCTTTCTGAAGGCGGAGAATCTCATTCGATCCAATCTTAATCAGGAGGGTAAGGGATGTTCTACGAGGTAGCGGTACCTAAGTTTGCCGAGGGGGCAAGGCAGATTACGCTGAAACAATGGCTGTGCCACAAAGGCGATAAAGTTGATGCCGGCATGCACATCGCGGAAGCCGCGACCGACAAGATTGCAATCTACATTGAAGCTCCCTCCACTGGTTACGTTTCCGAGTTGCGGGTGGAAGACGGTCAGCGCGTGAAAGTAGGGCAGGTGATCGCTGTTCTGTCATCGGAACCAGAGGGAAATTGATGTCCTGTGTTATCGGCTCGTAATAATTCCATAGCGAGAGTCACAAAGGGATAGACAATGGACATGGGATTAAGAGGAAAGGTAGCGTTAGTCACCGGCGCCAGTCTTGGCATCGGTAAGGCCTGTGCCCAGGCATTGGCAAACGAAGGATGCAACGTAGCTATCTGCGCCCGTGGAAAGGAAGCTTTAGAGAAGACGGCTGCGGAAATTAAAACCGAAGGCGTACAAATCCTGCCGATCCAGGCAAGTATTGCTAAGGCTGAAGACATCAGGAGGATGGTAGACAAGATTATCGAGACATTTGGGCACATCGATTTCCTGGTAAACAACGCCGGCTATTTTCCGATCAAGATGTTTGAGGCGATGTCACAAGAGGACTGGCAACAGGTGATCGACGTGAACCTGACGGGCACATTCTTGGTTACCAAGGAAGTCTACGGACACATGGCCGATCGAGGCGAGGGAAAGATCATCAACATGGCCTCCGTGGCGGGACGCGTTGGTGGAGCTGGCCTGGTTCATTATTCAGCGGCAAAAGCTGGAGTCATTGGATTCACAAGAGCCCTGGCAAAAGAAGCAGCACAGGCAGGTATACAGATCAACGCCATTGCTCCAGGGATCATTGAAACCGAGACTGCCAAGTCTACGTTTCCTGAGTTTGCGTTAAAGGAGTACCTCAGGAATGTGCCGCTAGGGCGATTGGGTAAGGATGACGACCTTGCGGGCTTGGTGGTTTTTCTCTGCTCCAATCAGAGCAGTTACATTACGGGACAGGTGTTTGCGGTGGACGGCGGATACACAATGATCTAAATTCCAAAAGTCACTTGGCTTCAGCTGTGGGATGCTGCGCGTGCAGCACTGCCTGTAGCTTCATCGTCCCATTCTGTTGGGAAATGGTATTCCAGCATCATCTGAACCGCGAAAATCCGTGAGAACTCTTGGAGAAAATTGTCTCTGACTTGCTGCAAACTAGGAACCGGCACCCCGAGCTCTTTCAGGGAAGTCACTCCTTTCCCCTTTAGACCACATGGGACGATGAGATCAAAGTACGAGAGGTCTGGACAAACATTAATCGCAACGCCGTGCTGGGCAATTCCATTCTTAACGGCAATTCCCACTGCGGCGATTTTCTTGTCACCCACCCACACTCCACTCGCGCCTTCTACTCGTCCCGAGTCGACCCCATAGCCGGCGAGCAAATCGATCACGACCTGCTCAAGCTGGCGCACATACTGATGTACTCCCTGCACCAAGTCACTCAGCTTAACAATGGGAGAGATGACCAGTTGCCCCGGGCCGTGATAGGTAATGTCGCCGCCGCGGCTTACACTGCAAACCGTAACGCCTCGCTCTTCCAGTAACCGCGGAGAGGCAAGCAGATGCTCCGCGGATGCTGATCTGCCCAGCGTGATGACGTGAAAGTTCTCCTGAAAGAGAATGACATTGGGCCCCGCTTCGTTTCGCCGCCGCAGATGAAGAGCGGTCTGGATTGCAAAGGCTTCGTCGTATCCGATGATGCCGAGATCCATCCACGCGAGCTGCACCGGAGTCTTCAACTGACACTCTCCAAGCTGTAGTGCTTAAGCCGCCGATAGAGCGTGCTGCGCGATATTCCGAGTGAGCGGGCAGCTTTTTGGCGTTCGCCGAAATGACGAAGAGCCTCCATAATCGCCCGCTTTTCCACGTCCTCCATGTTCAATGTTTTGCCATCGGAAGCAAGAGCGCTGTCGGCCGTAAGCGCGTCTTCCTGCACGAAATCGGCCAAGTGCTGCTCCTCGATAAGGTCTCCTTCAGCTAGGCTGATGGCACGTTCAATTACATTCTCCAATTGGCGGACGTTGCCCGGCCAGCTATATCTCTGCAAGGCGCGTAGCGCGGGAATGGAAACTCCTACAACAGACTTGCCGAACCGCGCTGAAATCCGGGATACCAGACTCTCGACCATGATGGGCACATCGGCTGGTCTCTGGCGCAATGGAGGGATATCGATCTTGAGA
>Ga0181520_10012636_pt1 | contig 10810 bp, 10 predicted proteins | sample PEATcosm2014_Bin_29_FD_132451 | JGI IMG/M metagenome (GOLD analysis project Ga0181520, IMG submission 132451) | Peatland microbial communities from MTU Mesocosm Facility, Houghton, MI, USA - PEATcosm2014_Bin02_30_metaG | ecosystem: Environmental > Terrestrial > Soil > Wetlands > Peat | place...
AAAGGAACGGTAAAGAAATCCAGGAATGAACCCCGCCGCTCCCAGATCACCGCGTCAGCGTCCCCATCCGCACCAGGCTCAGGCACGGTTCGCCGGCTTTGCGCGATTCCGCGAGGTCCACCCGGAATTCCACCACCCAGTCGTTGTCCTCCTCCTTGTCCACCAGCATTTGCTGCACGCGCCAGGAAAGCTTGTCCTCGGCCGGCGTCACATAGGTGTGCCGCACATTGCGCGCGTTCGGGTCCAGGCTGATGCAACCATGCGCCGCCTCATAGGCTTCCACCAGGGGCAGCAACCGTTCGGGCGTCCAGGGTTGTCCGTCCGGATCGTTCGGCGGGTTGAGCCGGGCGATGGCCTGCTCAACATCGCCCACCACCAGCCCGCGCAAAAAGGTGAAGATCTGGTTGCGAATGGCTCCGGTAAAGGCCTTCACGTCGTGCGTGACATCCTGGGCGGCGGCCTCGGCGCCGGGCGGGCGGACTTCCGGGCTCTCCCCGCGCTGGTAATTCGGGTCGCGCATCTTTTCCCATTCATCCAGCAGGCTGGAGTCCACCTGCCGGATCAGCGACCCCAGGTAGAGTTCCATTTCCCGCACCGTGTCATTCTTGGCCGCATCGGGGATGGTCTGGGCCACGACCTTGTGGATGCGCGAGAGATAGCGCAGCAACACGCCCTCGGCCCGTTGCAGTTCATAGTCGCGGATGTAATCGGAAAACGACCGGAAGGATTCAAACATCTCGCGCGCAATGGATTTGGGCCGGATGTTCTCCTGCCCCACCCAGGGGTGCTTTTCGGCAAACGCGTTGAAGGTGGAATAAATGAACTCCCGGTTGGGCTTGGGATATTCGCACTTTTCCAATTCCTCCATGCGCTGGTCGTATTCGATGCCGTCCATTTTCATTTCCGCCATCTTGCGGTCCTTCACCCGGTCCAGTTGCTTGCGCAGGATGATGTCCGGGTCCTCCACAATGGACTCCACGAGCGTGAGCAGCAGGAGCGCGTAATCCGGCTGCTGCGGGTCAATCAGCGGGATGGTGTCCAGCAAATACAGCGACAGCACCTGGTCCATGGAGAAATCGTCCTGCAAATCAATGTTCACGCGCAGATACGCGCCCTCGGCGGTGGGCGGGATGAACTCAATGATCTTGCGGTCCAGCAGGGACCGGAACAATTGCCAGGCGCGCTTGATGTGCGCCTGCTTCTGCCGGGGTGTTTCATGACAGCGCGCGATCAACTCCTGCATGGCCCGGCAGCCGTCGCCCTGGCGGCTCAGCACATTCAACAGCATGCCGTGCGAGACCTGGAACCGCGAGGCCAGCCGTTCCGGCGCTGCCGTCATCAGGCGGGTGAACGTGTTCTTGTCCCAGTTGACGAAATTCTTTTCCGGCGGCTGGCGCTTCACGGTTTTCTTGCCGTCGCGCGCCGTCTTCTCGGCCAGCTTGAGGTTTTCGATCACATGCTCCGGCGCCTGGGCCACCACCCAGCCCCGGTCGTCAAACCCCTTGCGCCCCGCGCGCCCGCTGATCTGGTGAAAATCGCGCGCGGTGAGGATGCCCGTCTTCTGGCCGTCGAACTTGCACAGGCGCGTAAACAGCACCGTGCGAATGGGCACGTTGATGCCCACGCCCAGCGTGTCCGTTCCGCAAATGACCTTCAGCAGTCCCCGCTGCGCCAGTTGCTCGACCAGCACCCGGTATTTGGGCAGCAGCCCGGCATGATGCAGCCCAATGCCGTGCCGGAGCCATTTCTTGATGTCCGGCCCGTACGGGCTCGTGAATTTGAACCCCTCCAACGCCCCCGCCAGCGCCGCCTTTTCCTCCCGCGTGCAGACGTTGATGCTGGTGAAATCCTGCGCGCTCTGCGCCGCCTCCAACTGGGTGAAATGCACCACATACACCGGCGCCTTGCCATCGGCCACCAGCGTTTCCAGGGTCTTGGCCAGCGGCAGTTCCGAATACGCGTGTTCCAACGGCACCGGCCGGTCAGTGGAACTGACCGTCACCGACGCCCGCCCGTTCAGTTTCGTGAGGGCCTCCTCGAAAAACGCCGTCTCCCCCAGCGTGGCCGACATCAGCAGAAACCGCGCCTGCGGCAGGGTCAGCAACGGCACCTGCCACGCGTAACCGCGCTCGCGATCCGCGTAGTAATGAAACTCGTCCATGATGACCTCCCGCACCCCGGCCCGCGCCCCTTCCCGGAGGGCGATGTTGGCCAGAATCTCCGCCGTGCAGCACAGGATGGGCGCCTCATGATTCACCGTGGCGTCCCCCGTGCTGAGCCCCACATTGTCCGGGCCGAAATCCCGGCACAACGCCATGAATTTCTCGTTCACCAGCGCCTTGATGGGACAGGTGTAAACCGAGCGTTTGCCCTGGGCGACGGCCGGAAAATGCAGCGCCGTGGCCACCAGCGACTTGCCCGAACCGGTGGGGGTGTTCAGAATGACATTCTTGTTGTCGTACAACTCCAGGATCGCCGCCTCCTGCGCCGGATAAAGGTTCAGGTGACGGGAGCCCACGTATTCCAAAAAACGGTCCAGCAGAAGATCGTTGGTGAACGAATCCCCCCGGGGCATCAAATCGTAAAGCGTGACGGACACCGGGCCAATTTACCGCCAAAACCCGCCCGGGAGAAGCCCGATGGCAAACTTTGTGACGGCGCGCGGCCCCGGACACCGGCTCTGCGGGCCGCAGCGCGCCGATGGCCAGACGAAGTCAACGCGGTTCTCAGCCCGGGCTCGGGTTTGCCATGTGAGCGCTGCGGGTCAGGGACCAGCACTCCGGCGGAACCGCCCCGGTTTTCCGGCCCCCGGCGCCCCGGCGGAGACCACCCCGGCGAGATTACTTATACAGAGTATTAAAGAATTTTGTTGTATTCCAACGGAACTGTGGTATAAAATAATGTTGGCGACAAAACTAATATCGTCCTATCCTATTGAATACTTATGGCAACAAAACCAATACCTGTGCGCATCCCGGAGCAATGGCTGCCCCGCATTGACTCGGTGGCCCAAAAGCTCGGGACCAACCGTTCACGACTCATCGCATTTTCCGGACAAACGTTCGCGGAATTTGTCGAACACAACGGCGGGGCCTCCCTCCCGCCCGATTGGAGCGAAATCCTGGCCGACATGGATGGCCGCCGGCATCGCAAAGCCGCCCCCGCCAAGGCCTCGGCCAAAGCCGCCAAAAAGTCCGTCACGGCATCGCACGGCAAAAAGAAACGCTAAGCCCGTCACCGGCGAATTACCGGCCACGGTTTGCATGCGGCGTCCCATGCGGACGCCGCATTTCAGCTTTTCCTGGTTTGGTTTCCACTGTCGAATCATACACGGTGAGAAATTCCGGCGACTTCAGCTCGCTCGTGGTGGTCACACACCGCCGGTCCCATGGGATGCGGCCCCAAAACCACGCGCGCCAAAATGCCAGGGGGGCCCGGGGATTTTCCGCCAGCAACTGCCGAAAGGTCGTCAGCGTCCCCACCGGCACCCCCGCCGCCTCCCGGTAAGCGTCAAACACCAATTTTGAGCAGTACAACCGGGGGGAATCGTAGTTGAACCCCAGGTTGTACCACTTGCCCATGCGCGCCCCGGCCGACTGGCGCAACCGCTGTTTTTCTTCCGGGCTCAATCCCGCGTGATACCGCGTAATGGTGCAGCGCCCGTGTTCCGACCGCGCAATAAACTTCTTCAAGGGCGTGATTGTGGAACGCGGAAACCGGCTTTCCGCCACCAGCCAGGAGCCATCTGGACCGGAAAAAATAATCCCCACATGCGTTTCCCAACTGCGGGTGGTCTCCGCCACGCGCAGGAAAATGGGATTGGCCTGCCGAATGAAAATCAGGTCGCCATCCTGCAGTCGGGAGGTGATCTGGCGCCAGGCATCCGGGGAAAGCGTGCTGGCCGCCGACACCCGGAAAACCGTCAGCCAGAGGGCCAGCGCTCCGGCCAGCACGGTATAGTGAACAGTTGCATTCATGCCCGCCATTTTACCCCGCCAGTCACCGACGGGTGAATTGATAATAAAGCCCGGGCGATTGATTTATTCGATGTCTGGAGAGTGTGGCGGCGGGCGTCTCGCCTGCCGCAGAGCCGGGCGTCAACCAGCAATGCAAAAATCTCAAAAAACTCAGTTTCGCGCCATAAAATTCAGCCAAAAACTAAATATTTTCAAATTAAATGCAAGCAACGCATCTTAAGCAGGAAAGACCATTGTTTTATGCTCATTCAATTTACCGTGGGGAATTTCAAGTCGTTCAAGGACAAGGCCACCCTGTCCATGGAAGCCACGAGCGATGACTGGCGGGAAGAGGATAATCTGGCTTTGGTGGGAGGAAAGCGGTTCGTCAAAGCGGCGGCCATCTACGGTCCCAATGCCGGTGGCAAATCGAATTTTCTGTTAGCCATGCTGACGTTCCGAAAGTTGATCCAGGAATCCTCGAAAGACACTCAACAGTGGGATGCCATTCCAGTGAGTCCCTTTCGGTTGCATAGCACTACGGAATCGGCCCCCAGTTTTTTTGAGATCGTATTTCTGCACCAGGGAACGCGCTATCGCTACGGATTCGAGGCCACCCCGCAGGCCATCCAATCGGAGTGGTTGTTCACTCAGCAGGATTCCATTCGGGAAACACGATTATTCACGCGAGAGGGAGCCGTGATCGAAGCGGGCGAAGACTTTAAAGAAGGCAGAGGGTTGGAAAGCCGGACCCGGCCCAATGCCCTGTTCCTGTCCGTGGCGGCGCAGTTCAATGGGGAAATTGCCGGCGGGATTTTGAACTGGATGCACCAGTTCCGGGAGGTTTCCGGTTTGAATGATGAGAGCTGCATGCGCTTTACTGCAAACCGACTTGACGACCCCGAGCATGGTCCGTTGATCCGTGAGTTGGTGAAACAGGCGGACATCGGGATTGAAAATCTCCAGCGACAGGACATTGCTCCCGACCAAATTCCGAAACTGATCCCCCAAAAAGGCATTTCCGATGCCTATCGCGATTATCTTCTGAAAACAAGCTCAGGGGGTGCGTTTGTGGTGAAAACTTTTCACCAAAGTTTTGATGCGGACAATCAACCGGCGCAATTGGTGGAATTTGATTTAAAAACGGACGAATCCGCCGGCACTAAAAAGTTTGTCGCGCTAACCGGCCCGTTTCTGTATACCCTGCGGGAAGGCTCGGTTCTATTCGTGGATGAACTTGAAGCCCGCTTGCATCCCCTGCTCACGAAAGCACTGGTCGGGCTGTTCAACAGTTCGGCGAACCGGAAAAACGCCCAGCTCATTTTCGCAACCCATGATGAAGGTCTGCTCGACGCGAAGGCGATCCGGCGCGATCAAGTGTGGTTTGTGGAGAAGAATGAATTTGCCGCCTCCCGGCTCTGCTGTCTGAACGAGTTCAAAGGCGTGCGGAAGGAGGCCAAATTTGCGAAAGAATATCTGCTGGGCCAGTTTGGCGGGGTGCCGCGCATTGGTGATTTGCAGGGAGTGCTGAATCATGGCCGCAAATAAGCCCTGGCTACAGAATGCTTCAGGACGGCAACCGGCCGGCACCCGTCCGCGCGCAGCGTCCTGTAGAACGAAGAAACACCAAATGTGTATGGTGGGAGACGAGGTAACGAGGCTCTGAATAATCTGCTTGAGCTGCCGATGACGGCCATCATTCCCGCGCGAAGAGGCCCCGCAGCGGGAGCCTCGCGACGTACCGCAGACTTCCCAGTCTGCCGTATCGCGGGTTTCCAAACCCGCAGACCGTCCGACCACCCGGCGCGCCCGCCCCACGCACCGGCCCACCGATTGGCCATCGGCCGGGCAACCGAACTCCCGCCCATCAGCAAGTCTCAGCCGGCACCCGTCCGCGCGCAGCGTCCTGCAGTGCGGCAGTCCTCTGCCGCTTTTGCAAACCACCCTCCAACCACCGGCGGCATCCGATTCGCCTGCCGCTGCCGAACCATTCCCCTTCTCCCGGGGGAGAAGGCCGGGATGAGGGCGGGCATATATTTTAATCACCCATTCAGCTTTCTGTTTTCCGCTTTCTGCTTTTTCTTCCCATTCCTTGGCGATTTTGCAAAACCATGACACTTCGCCCGCGGCCATCTTTTAGAATCAGCATCGCAATCTGAAAATTTTATGAAAATAAAAATTCTTCTCACCGCCCTCCTGCTTGGCTCGGCCCCCCTGTTGCCGGCGGGCACGGCCACCAACGATCTCACCTCCCTGCTCCAACAGGGCCTGTTCGACGAAGAGGCCAATCGCGACCTGACCGCCGCCATCGCCGACTACCAATCGCTCGCCACCCAATTCGACCGCGACCGCCAGGTGGCGGCCACCGCTTTCCAACCGGTGCGACCGGCGCGGGCGGTGCAGAATCACTCCCTTACAAAATGATCACATTCAACCAAAAATAAAATCATGGCAGCACAAAACCAACCGACCCAGGAATTGACCTTGTCCGAGAAAATGAAGATCGCCCAATATCTGGCGATGTTTCCGGCATTGAGCCTCATGGTGTTCATCCGGCGCAAAGTGGGTTTTCGGATGCTCCGGCCAAGCTGGCTCATCGGCATCGCCATGTTTCTCTGGTTCATCAACGGCATTTGCAACATCAATTTTTTGATCTTCAAGCCAGCCGGATTCCTCTTTTCGGAACTCCCAACGGTCATGCTGGCCTTTGGCTTTTTCCAGCGCTACCGACGCTGGAAAGAGCTTTGCAACGGCGAACGCTGGCACACCATGTCGCCCGGCATCTCCTATTTTGAACTTCTACCGCTGCCCGCATTCCTCAAAGCCCACCGGCGAATCTATCGGTTTGTCGAGCCTATTGGCTGTTTCATTGCCTCCATGTTCATCGGAATGATTTTTTCAGAACCGCTTGCACGCTGGATTGCGTTTTCCTCGATTTGCCTCTTTATTTACGAGCAGGCGGTTTACGAAAAGCAGCTTGACCGCGACCTCGATATTCTGGACAGCCTGATTGCCGCCGAGGTGCAGGGCGAAACCGTGGAGCATTTTTCAGGTGAGCAGCCGGAAGAAAAAGAGCGCAGCATTGAGGAAACGGGAGGCATCCCGACCGGCGTTGCTTTTGACATCCACCGGCAGATCGAACGCCGCCGCGCCAAGCAGACCGCCGAAGAAGAAAAGTCCAAGGCCGAGGCGTTTGTCCGGCAGGTTCAACAGGTCAAAGTTGCCGCAAACGCAATGCCAAGGGACATCACACCAGCAGTCGCCCTGCTTCCGGCGACCGCACCGGACAATCTCGCGCCGGAGACATTTGAACTGCCGCCACCGCCAGAAAGCCCCGCGTAGAACCATTCTTGGTGCGGGACAATTTTCCAACTCATCTTAGTGACAGCCAAACACACTTATTAGACAAGGTTTTGAGTAATTTGAATCTCCAAGTCTTTTTTGGGGTCAATGAAAACAGATATTCCATCCCAAAAACCGCAGTCTTTTAGCAGCGTCATAACATTGTGCATTCCTTTGTCACGCGTTAATAATCGGTCGCACAGCAATGCAGATTGGACATATCTTTCATCGGCAAGATTATTAAATTGGGCGCGAAATCCACGACCAAGTATTGTAGTCGCGTCATTACTACCACTTGACGGCACAATTTTGCAAAGAGGCGCGTAGCGGTAGAACATCGCACCAATGACACAATTCAAAGTCGCCTGGTATTTTTCAAATGTCTCCGATGAATAAGAATCAAAAGCTTTGTCAATTTCCTTCGACCATTCAACATGGTTCGCGCGGAATGTTAAACCCAATACTCCCTCCAACACTTTTCTTTTTTTGCTTGGATGATTCAGCATTTCTACAAATTTGACCCGAATTAACTCGAAAAACTCTCGCCCGTTCTTGACGGAAGCAAATTTGTCTGTGGGTAGAATAACAGCATATTCCTTAACGCGCTGGCGAATGATACTTTCAGTCTGCCGATACCGTTCCGTTACCCAATTTACGAGTGCCGGATCATCAGGACGCAGTATGGCAAAACTACGTTCCAAATTATTAGCTGGTCGAGGGAGTGGTTTAATTGATTCACCTTTTACTAACTCGGCAAAAGCGATTTCTAGCGGATCGGCAATCCACGAATCATGCAGTCGAAGAAAGTCCTTCATATTTACAAGAACTGCTGGCGGTGTGTTTTTGTTAGGTTTTGCCAAGTTAACCCATATTTCTTCAACCAAAACCGCCGCTACGACCACTTGATAGTGCTCTGACAATATTTTGTAATAAGCACTTCGTTTATCAGCATCTTGTTCGCATATAGCCTGCAACAGCGATTTATCAATGACAGCCGCTGGTTTGTTCATAGGTAATGCGTTTGTTTTTTTAAGACTAACCGCCTTTGTCGCTTATTTAAAGTCCGCGTCAGTAAAATGTAATGGTCTGTTTATCAGCAACGGTGAATTTGTGCTTACTAGGCGATACCCCTTTGCAGTCATTAATCTCTTGGCGCTGCTATTTTCCGACATCACATTAAGCATATTCAAGGCAATCTGTCCCCCGACATCACTTCCCTGTCCGCCATAATTTCCAGATGTAGCATTACCGTATGGAGCATTATAAACTGGCATCCCAAACTGATCTTGCCCAACGCCTAGCCCATATGCGTTTTGCTTCACACCGGCGTTGAATATCGGATCGAGTTGTTGTCCATTTTGCAACTGATACGTGCTTGGCCGCCCATACTGGTCGGCGTTGACTCCCAAACCGTAAGCATTCGGTTGAACAGTGGTAGGTGGATTGTATGACTGGTTGGGAGTTGCTTGCAGTTGATTGGGTGCTGATTGAAGAGAGATATTCTGCAAGGCGTGCTGTTGGCAAATCAACCAATCATATTGTGTCTGGTCTGCGCTTATTCCGGGCTTATACCATACCATGCCGGATGGCAGTTCACCAAGAGACGAACATCCCTGATTAAGAATTCCGACTGCGACAAAAACAACCACGAAAACAAAGGTGTTCTTAGCAGTTATTTTTGCTTTGGCACAAAGCTTCTGACAAGGTGGTTCACTCTCTTCTTTGAACACGTTGAACATAAGGATTTTGTCACTTCGTGATCGTATAATTACCTGAATGAATCCACTCTTTGTCTGCTGCTACTGCGACAATAAAGCCATCGCTCTTTTCCCATATTGTTGCGTTTGGTAGAATCATTGTGCCATCACTTTGATCTTTAAAAAAATCCTCCAAGGTTAGAAACTTTGCTGTCTCTGGCGAGCCTAATCCGAAATAAGGATTTGTGTGCTTGCGCGGTGTAGTTAATAAAATTGAGAAGTGTCCGGAATAATCAAAGTCATTGCCGTTGATTCTAAATTTGAGTGCGTCATGTTTTATGCTAATCACATCTGCAACGAGCGCTGTTTTTCCAGAACCCAAAAAATGGTCAACGTAAATAAACGCGTTTGTTAATTCCGGCGGCGTAACCGATTGAGCTTGTGCAGAAAGCGCAATAGCCAGAATTAAGGACGTGAAGAACAACCAGATTGTTTTCATAAAAAATCCGCCATTGGCGCGTAAAATACCGCCGGAAATGCGGTGAGGTTTTGCGTTACCCATGAAGCGGTCAGGATGCCAAATTTTCACCAACTCACGACATGACCGCTGCATCTCGTCCAGAGTGGCCCCGGTTCGAGTTCAAAAACCCGATTGCAGCCTTGAAGATCATTCGGCACATTGGAACGATACAGCGGGGTTTTCCCCCGCCACAAGCCGGAAATTTGCGGAAATTGTGGTTCAGTCAACCCGTCTCCATAAATCATTTTGCCGGTTACGCCACGCGGCCTTTCTGATTGGCACGTTGAAGCCCCCGCCAGTCCCCGCAATCAGAAAATCGGTTCCCCCCCGAAGGTCTCCCCCAATTTTCAGACTGCGCGGTGTCGCTACGCCCCGGCCTTGGGGGCTTCCGTTTGGTGCCATCAGGCCGCGATTGGCGCAGCCTGGAAACAAAAAGGGGACTCTACATGACTGACACGAAAAAACAAACCGCCGCTTCCAAACCCCCCAGCCACATCGCCTACCATGTTCGCAATGGGAATTCGGAAAAGGGCTACTGGACGCGCATCGGCGCAGCATGGGCACATGCAGACGGCAACGGCTTCACCATCCAACTTGAAACTGCCCCGCCGGACGGTCGCATCACCCTCAGGGTTGCATCTGAGAAATCTGAATAAGCGCTTGGGCGGGCTTCACAGCCCGCCCTTAACCTATGCAAAATGTATTTTACGCTTATTGCGATATTGTGCTAAACAAGTAGCTCAGTCTGTTGACTATAAAAGTCCTCACTCAAGGAGTAACAGCTATGGAAAAACTATTTTTACTCATTTTGATATGCGGAATGCTGAGCGCATGTGGTGAGATAAGAATTCCTGTTAAGGCTGAAACTGACAAGGACGAGGTATTTAAAGGAGAAATAATTGCCTCTCTCACTGAGGGATCAGCCCATCTTGCAAGTAAAAGTGGCGTCACCTGTAACGGAACATACGACCAATTTTCAACAGAACAAGTGGTCATGATGTACATGTCCTGTTCCGATGGAAGGCACGGGAAAATTACAGCCACAAGAGACCTTCCTTTAGGAAGTCAAAGTGGAATTGGCATGGGTAAGATGAATGATGGAACCCAAGTAACGTTTGCGTGGGGTAACAGGCGGATCAGTGAGATGGATCAATGAAAAGATATGCCTCTTTGCCCCTCATTATAGCGATAACCGCTTGCAGCACTCCTGCGTTGCAAACAGATATTTTTTGGCATCGTCAGCAAAATTTATGGGTGAGTTCATCGGGTTCAGGAAGGCGGCCTAACGTGTGATA
>Ga0181520_10012640_pt1 | contig 10807 bp, 9 predicted proteins | sample PEATcosm2014_Bin_29_FD_132451 | JGI IMG/M metagenome (GOLD analysis project Ga0181520, IMG submission 132451) | Peatland microbial communities from MTU Mesocosm Facility, Houghton, MI, USA - PEATcosm2014_Bin02_30_metaG | ecosystem: Environmental > Terrestrial > Soil > Wetlands > Peat | place...
CATCAGGCCGGCTTGCGGAGCGGGTAGTTCCTTGCTGCCGAAATGGTAGGCTTGGTCCAGAATCATGAGCACCGGGAACAGCGCCAGCGAACTGACCACGATCCCCATGAGGTCGCCAATCTGCATTCTGGAAGGCGTACCACCGAGGATGTGGCCCACCTTGAGATCCTGCAGCATCTCGCCGGCCACGGCCGAGGAGACACAGATCACGGCGGCCACGCCGAGCACGGCAATCACTCCCGCGGTACCCTTCACGCCGATGGCGATCATGAGCAGGGCGGCAATCACCAGAGTGCAGAGGGTGAGTCCGCTGACCGGGTTGTTGGAGGAGCCGATCATACCAACCAGGTTTCCGCTGACGGCGGCAAAGAAGAAGCCGAGGATGATCATGACAACCGCAGCCACTACGGCTCCGATGATGACCTTGGTGAAGAAGAAATAGAGGGCGATCATGGCGCAGAAGACGATGCCGAGTCCGAGGAAAACCACCTTGCTGCTGAGATCCTTCTCATAGCGGAGCGAGGATTGCTTGGTCTGTCCCGTCTTCTTCAGGTCGCTGATAGCGCGCTGGATTCCGATGCCAAGGGACTTGCGCATCTTGAAAAGCGTGTAGGATGCACCGACCAACATACCGCCGACGGCAATCGGGCGGACAATCGAGAACCAGACGCCGTTGGAGATGGCGGCCCAGTCCACCGTGGTGCCTGCGGCCGCCGCATTCGCCACAATCTGCGGCCCCAGGAAGTAAGTCAGCAGCGGCACCATCAGTCCCCAGGCCAGCAGGCCACCGGCAAAATTCAGGGCGGCGAGCCGCGGACCGATGATGTAGCCGACGCCGAGATAGGCGGGACTGACCGCCGGAGCGCTGAAGGTGGTTGCGCCGCCGGTGGCGACAATCGGTGCGGTCTTGGCGCGTCCCAGTTTCAGTCCGAAGGAGAGCGCAGGGATGTTGACCAGGACTTCCGTGCTGGCGTTGAAAATGTTGAGTGCTCCAGCGAAGAAAACTGCGGCTCCGATGCCCATGTTGGAGAACAGAATCTTGGCTGCCCTGGAACCTTGCTGCCCGGCCTTGTGAATTTCCGAGGCGGCAACGGATTCAGGAAAAGGAAGCTCGGGATCTTCGACCATGACCCGCCGCAGCAAGGTGACAAATAGAATGCCCAGCGTTCCGCCGACCATCATCAGAGCGACGCCCTGCCAATAGTTGGCCGCGCCGAGCGCAGGCCACATGCCGCTGATAACGAATGCCGGAATCGTGAAGGTGGCGCCGGCGGCGACGGATTCGCCAATGGAACCGATGGTCCGGGCCATGTTTTCTTCCAGTAGGCTGCCTTTCACCAGTTTGAGCAGTGCCATGCCGATCACGGCAGCCGGGTACGTCGCGGCGATCGTCATGCCGGCGCGCAGGCCCAGGTACATATTGGCCGCGCCAAGAACCACGGTCATGATCAATCCCAGCAGCACGGCGCGCAAGGTGAACTCGCGCATCTGGCGGTCAGCGGGTACATAGGGACGGAAGGGTTGTGAGCTCATTCAAGATCCTCAGTTGCGAGTCAATTCGTAAGTTACGGAACGGCGCAAGGTAGCACGCGCCAAGCTTCCAGCACAAGAGTAAGAGAAATCCAGCCACCATCATAAATACAGCGCGCAAATCGATCACGAAGTATGTTGTGGTAGCAGCGGCCCACTGCTCTTGTCCGGCGGTGGATATGCGGCGGCGCCGCTCCGGCTGCTGGAGTTGGCAGCAAAGCCAACGCCGCTGCGCGGGGCAGCGGCGTTGGCCTCACAAAAGAAGGTTTTACAGCCTGCAGATCAACAGTTCGCGTTCGTAGACCATCTCGGAGGGCAGATGATCGTGCAACTTGATGAACAGCTCTTCGTGGCCAATGACTTCGCGTTTCCAGGCTTCACGGTCGACTTCTTGCAACTGATCGAAGGTGTCCTTCGGAAATTCAGAGCCCTGCCATTCGATGTCCTCATAGCGGGGAACCCAGCCGATGGCGGTTTCCTTGCCGAGCGATCTTCCGTGTACCCGGTCGATGATCCACTTCAGAACCCGCATGTTATCGCCGAACCCAGGCCACAGGAAACGGCCGTTTTCGCCTTTGCGGAACCAGTTCACGTGGAAGATGCGTGGCGTAACGCTGAGGTTCCTTGCCATCTGGATCCAGTGACGGAAATAATCGCCCATGTGATAGCCGCAGAAGGGCAGCATCGCCATGGGATCGCGGCGAACCTTGCCAATGGTTCCGGCAGCGGCGGCCGTCATCTCGGAACCCATGGTCGCACCGGCGTAAACCCCCGCGCTCCAGTTGAACGCCTGGTAGACCAAGGGCATGGTCGTCGCACGGCGTCCGCCAAAAATGAAGGCGCTGATCGGCACTCCGTTGGGATTTTCCCAGTCGGGATCGATGGTAGGACATTGCGAAGCCGGTGCCGTGAAGCGCGCATTGGGGTGCGCGGCATTGGCGCCGGTTTCCTTGGCAATCTGCGGTGTCCAGCGGTTGCCTTGCCAGTCCATGCACTCCGCCGGAGCGTCGGACATCCCTTCCCACCACACGCCACCCTCAGGGGTGAGTGCAACGTTGGTGAAGATAGTGTTCTTGGCGAGCGCTGCCATCGCGTTCGGATTGGTCTTCATCGACGTTCCTGGGGCAACGCCGAAGAAGCCAGCTTCCGGATTGATGGCGCGAAGCTGGCCATTCGCATCCGGCTTAATCCACGCAATGTCGTCGCCCACCGTGCGAATCTTCCAGCCTTCAAATCCGTCAGGAGGGATCAGCATGGCAAAGTTCGTCTTGCCACAGGCGCTGGGGAAAGCCGCCGCCACGTAGGTCTTTTCGCCTTCCGGACTCTCCGCTCCGAGAATCAGCATATGCTCGGCCATCCAGCCTTCGTCGCGCGCCATGGTGGAAGCAATGCGCAGTGCAAAGCACTTCTTACCCAGCAGAGCGTTCCCGCCGTAGCCGGAACCGTACGACCAGATCTCGCGGGCTTCGGGGAAATGAACAATGTACTTTTCTTTATTGCACGGCCAGGAAACGTCTCTTTCCCCGGCTGCAAGCGGCTTACCCACGCTGTGTATGCAAGGCACCACGCGCTTTTCGCCCTTATCGATCTCTTTGAAAACGGGCAAGCCGATGCGCGTCATGATCCGCATATTCACGACCACGTAAGGTGAGTCCGTCAGTTCCACACCGAGTTGCGACATCGGGGATCCGACCGGTCCCATGCTGAACGGCAGCACGTACATGGTGCGTCCCTGCATCGAACCGTCAAATAGCCCTTTCAGCTTTTTGCGCATGGAAAAAGGATCTTCCCAGTTGTTCGTCGGTCCGGCATTCTCCTTCGAAAGAGAGCAGATGAATGTGCGGTCCTCGACGCGCGCCACATCGCTGGCATCCGACCTGGCGTAATAACATCCAGGCCAGAGCTTTTCGTTCAGCTTGGTAAATGTCCCCTTTGACACGAGTTCGGCGCAGAGTTGGTCGTTTTCCTCCGCCGATCCGTCAACCCAGTGGATGGCGGCCGGCTTCGTCAATGCCGCAATTTTCCCTACCCACTTCAGCAGGTTCTTGTTCTCGCTTAGCGGTATGGCATGTTCGGTCTGTGTGGCTGTTGACATCGAAAGTTCTCCTAGAAAATTGCTGTATGAATTGCACAAACATGAAAACCTGGTCGGCCACGGGACAGGTCACAGCAGCCTGGAACTTGATTGCGCAACAACTCACGGCAGAACCACAGAACTGCGGAGCTAACCGGCGAGGACGTTGGCCTCTTTAAGAACCTCATCCAAATGCTGGAGGGTTTCCGCGACGGAGAGCGTATACAGGTCGCGCCCGCTCTCTTCGCCGTCCTCCAGGATGCTGCGCAGATAATGCCCTGCGATTTCTACTGCCAGCGGGTCCGTGATCACGTGTCCCGTCTGCTTCTGATGTTCAGCCCACGCAGGATGTGCGAGAGCGATCCACACAGCGCGCCCGTTGACGAGGAACTTGACGTCCACCGCATCGGCGTGGCGGGTTGCAATTGCCACCATGATGCACTGGTAGACACAGCGGACCGGGGTGCCGGTCCAGCGCTCGACGGTGCTGAAATCTTCGTACATATACCTAAAACTCTATCCGTCAAAAGCTCAGCCCGCAATGGCCTGCCATACTCAATCTTCAATTTCGCCCGAATAATATTTCCCAAAAAATTAAGAACCTTCGCATGGCAACCTCTGCCGCGTGCTGCTCAGAGCCGGCCTGCCATCCGCTACAATCAAGACCGTGACCACGCAGAAGCCGAAGACTACGTCCGTAAGTTCCACCGCCTCAGCCCTGAAGACCCAGCGTGCCAAGCGCGACCGGGAACATGCCAGTCCGCGTCCGGTGAAGACTCCCACGGTGAAGGTCCTCACCTCCGCCAAGCTGGCCGAAATTCCGTGGCTGCTGCACGGCTTCAGCACGCGGCATGGCGGCGTCAGCAAAGAATACGGTGGACAGCAATTGAATCTCGGCTTCGCGGCCGAAGATGCGGCGAAGAACGTAGAGCGCAACCGCCAGCGCTTGTTGCGCAAGCTCAAGGCGCAAGATGCTTCCGGAAAGCCGTGGCCGCTGGTGCTGCTGAACCAGGTACACTCGGCGGCAATCCACCGCGTGCATGGCGCACGCGGGCCGGAGTGGGCGCGCCTGCGCAAGAACCAGGTTCTAGAAACCAGTGGCGACGGGCTCATCACCAACACGGCGGGAGTCTTGCTGGGAGTGAAGGTCGCCGACTGCTTTCCGGTGATCGTTGCCGACCGCAGACGCAAGGCCGTCGGCATCTTCCACGCCGGATGGCGGGGAACGGTGCAGCGCATTGTGGAAAAAGGCGTCGGCGAGATGCGCCGCCAACTGGGCTGCGATCCGGAGGACCTGCTGGCCGTGATCGGCCCGGGAATTGGCGCCTGCTGCTACGAGATTGGCGAGGAAGTGGAGAGCGAGTTCGACTCGCAGTTCGCGTATTCCAAGGAGCTGTTCGAAGATGTCTTCGATAGCTGGAGCCTGAAGACCAAATATCCCATGCTTTTCTTGAACCAGCGCGCGCCCGGCCACGGCGAACCCGCAATGTCGCGCCACCTCGATCTTGTAAAGGCCAACTGGTGCCAACTGCTCGACGCGGGCATTCCCTCGGAGAACATCCAGTCGCTGAACCTCTGCACGGCCTGCCACACGGATCTGTTCTTCAGTTACCGCAAGGAGCAGGTGACCGGACGGATGCTCGCGGTGGTGGGGATCCGCTAGGCGGCTGGCGGTCGGTGAGTTGGCGGGGAAGGATGGCTTGGGTGCCCTACCCTTCCGCCCCGTTTTTGGGCGGAGGGTGGGGTAGTTCGACCTTCGGAGTCATCGTCACTTTCGGAGTCACGCCCTGGCCTTCCCTCTTCCGCGCCGTCCAATCCGACTCGATCTCGACTGTGCCCTCTTCGCCAAGCAGGTAGTGACGAAAGCTGCTGCAAGGCCAATCCTCCGGCTTCTCGACCAAAGCACGCACCACCGGATTGCGGTGCATGTATCGGAGCTTCTCAACACTTTTGAGCGCGCTTGAAACGTTGAAATCGTAGTAGCGACGCTGCCAGAACGCCTCACCGAGATTCACGGCGCGCAGCCGCCGAGCGACCAGCTGTTTCAACACCTGGATGGCAATTGCTAGCGTCCTGCGTTCTGGTTCGCTGATGAGCACGTGTACGTGTTCGGGCATGACCACGTAGCCAGAAACGTAGAAGCCGTACCACTTGCGTACTCGTTCCAGTGATTCCTCGAATGCACGTCGAGCCTCTGGTTGCGCCAGCAGAGGTTGCCGATGGTAGCAACTGAAGGTGATGAAATGAAGCTGTCGGGTTTGTTGATACCGCTTCAGGCTCCAGGGCACGGCTCAAAGTATCTCGAAAGACCGTGCATCGTGCTGTGACCGAGGATACGGTCCGAAGGTAAAGGGAAGTCAAAGACCCCACCCTCCGCCCAAAGACGGAGCGGAAGGGCAGGGCACCGGACGTTCAAGAACTATGCGTAAATGCCTCTCGTCCGAATCGTCGAGGCGACGCGGTCGATCGAGAGCATGTAGGCAGCAATGCGATTGTTGACCCCGTGTGCCTCGGCGTAGCGCATGACGGCAGCGAAGGAATCGGTCATGATCACCTCCAGCTCGGCGTTCACCCGTGACTCCTTCCAGAAATATCCCTGGCGGTCCTGCACCCACTCGAAGTAGGACGTGGTGACCCCACCGGCGTTGGCCAGAATGTCTGGAATAATGAAGACGCCCTTATCCTGCAAGATGTCATCGGCGGCCGCTGTAGTGGGGCCGTTAGCGCCTTCGGCGATGATCTTGGCCTGGATGCTGGCGGCGTTGTGGGTGGTGATGACGTTTTCCATCGCGGCCGGCACCAGCACGTCGCACTTGGAGATCATAAGTTCCTGCGGATCCGCGGCCTCCGCTTCCGGGAATCCCAAGATGGTGCCGTTGGCCGCCTTGTACTCAAAGAGCTTCTTGATGTCGATGCCATTCGCTTTGTGCAGGCCGCAGTTCCACTCGGCGATGCCGATGATCTTGAATCCCTGTTCGTGCAGCAACAGGGCCGCATAGGAGCCGACGTTGCCAAAGCCCTGCACCACGACGCTGGTATTCCACGGCATCATGCCAAGCTTCTTGGCCGCCAGACTGACCACGAGCATGACTCCGCGGCCGGTGGCTTCGCGGCGTCCGCGCGACCCGCCAATCTCAATGGGTTTGCCGGTGACCACCGCCGTCACCGTCTGCCGCATGTGCATGGAATACGTGTCCATCATCCACGCCATGGTCTGCTCGTTGGTGTTCACGTCCGGAGCGGGCACGTCCTTCTCCGGACCGATCACCTCGATGAGTTCGGCGGTGAAGCGGCGGGTCATGCGCTCCAGCTCACCGCGCGACATGCTCTTGGGATCGCAGACGATTCCACCCTTCGCGCCGCCGAAGGGAATATCCACCACGGCGCACTTCCAGGTCATCCACGCAGCGAGGGCGCGGACTTCGTCGAGATTCACCTCGGGAGCATAGCGGATGCCTCCCTTGGCCGGCCCCCGCGCCATGGAGTGCTGCACGCGGTAACCGGTGAAGAGTTCAATGCGGCCATCGTCCATCTGGACGGGGATATGTACGGTGATCTCGCGTGCAGGCTGGCTCAGAATCTTCCATAGGCCCGGATCGAGGTTCAGTTTTCGCGCTGCCAGTTCAAAACGCGCCGCTTGCGCCTCCCAGGGATTGGTCTCCATATGCGGGTCAATTGCGGTTGGCATAGAGTTCTTGGCTTTCCTTCTGGCTGCAGCTACTGGGACAGGACGAAGGCGCAAACACGGTTCTACGTCCTCCCCACCCCATGTGCAAACCGGCTAGTATATGCACCGCCGTGCGAATCAGGCAAGCTGCCGCCCAAGTCCAGCGCCGGGAATACCCGATTCGGAATATATGCGAGTTGAGGTCCCGCAAGATGAAAAGCGCACAAAAATTCCTGACTTCTTGGGGAAGCCAGGAGTTCTTGTGGCGCAGGAGAAATCCGAGGCGCTTGACTGCCTGGGTTACAAGCTTACTTGGATCCAGAATCGGGAGCCTCGTCCGGAACCGGCGGCGCTGGCGGTTCCGGAGGAGCCGGTGGTTCGTGCACAGAAGGAGGCGCGGAAGGATGCCCTGGATGCTGGAAGTTCGCCCGTGGTCCACCCATGGGCGGCGGGAAATGCTCCCGGTTCGGGCGCAGGGCGCGGAGCTTCTTCCACTGCTCGGGGGTGAGGACGCGGCGAATCGCAAAGGCCATCTGCGCGTTGGCCTTCTCCAGCGTTGCGCGCGCGGCCGTGATCCGGTCGATGGCGCCGAGCACAGCGTTCTCATCCGGGTTATCGGCTTCCAACAGGGGTTCCAGTTTGAACTCCTCTTTCTGCAGGCTGGCGTGGATGTCCACGAGCTTCATGCGGCTTTCCTGGAAGATCTGCTCGATCTTCTGGACCTGACCGTCATTGAGCGCAATGGCCTTTGCAACCTCGGCGTTTTTCCACCAGCGGCCCGGCGGCAGGATTCCGCGAGCCTCGCCATCCGCGTGCGGGCCGAATCTGCCATGCGGTCCCCCGAAGCCGGGGCCGTTTCCGCCAGGGCCCTGAGGTGGTTGCGCCAGCGCGACGCCGCACAATAGCAGGCTTGCGATCAATAGTTTGCGAATCATCTGGTTGCTCCTTGTTTACTAGAAAGGTTGCCCTCGGTGGAAGCGGCGATTTTGTTGCGTGCCGCGGTGATTGCGCTGACCGGTGCAAGTGCCTGGGGCACGTCGCGGCTCAGATCGTTGTTCACCGCCTCAAGCAACTCGTCATCACTCATGGCGGCGGCCGCTGGCGGCGCGGTGGCCGTGGGTTGAGCGCTTGGCGGGTTGCGGTGCGGCATCGTCATCCAAACCGTCTGGGCGGCCAGCAAAAGCCCGAGCACGCCGGCTCCGGCCCAGCGCAGGCGATGCCTCACGACCTTGCCGGGAGAGAAAATTCCAGCCAGCCGTGCGCTTTGGGCTCGCGCAGCCTGCAACCGCAGGCTGAAGGAATAGCGCGCGATTCCTTCGCGCAGGTTCATGGCCTCGGCGTGGCAGCGCTCGCATTGCTGGAGGTGCGCCAGTGTCTCCGCCGCCGCTTCGCCGGCCAGCCAGTCCGCCAGTTGTTCATCCATCAGATGTTTCATGGTTCATTCCTTTGCTGTCTCAGCACGTTCACGGCGCGCGACAGATGCGACTTTACGGTCCCGATTTCAATGCCCATAGCCGCGGCGATCTCTTCCAGGGATAGCTCTTCCAGAAAGCGCAGGCGGAATACGGTCTGCTGCTGTGGCGAAAGCGTCTTCACCGTGTCGAGCGTCCGCTGCAACTGTTCCCGGGCGAGCAAGGCCCGATCGGCGCGCGGAGTTGTATCTTCGGCCATCTCGGCAGCCAGTCCGGCTTCCTGGGGATTGCCTCCGAGTAACCGCTTCCAAAAACCCTGACGGCGGTTCCGTTGGTGATCGCGAGCCAGGTTGACGGCGATGCGGATCAGCCAGGTGGTCACACTGGCTTCGCCGCGGAAGTCGGCCCGGGCGCGGTAGGCCTTGAGAAAACAGTCTTGGGTCAGATTGGCGGCCGCTTCATCGTCGCGCAGTTCGCACCACAGAATGCGGTAGATGCGCGCCTGGTGCTGGCGCACAATGTCATCGAATTCGGCAGCGGTCCATCCCGCCTGGCTCATCGCCGTCACTGTCAAGGTTTCTTCCATGGCCGCTCACACCATTGGACGCGAGGGGCAGCCGGGAGTTTACGGCCGCTGCATTTCAGCAAGCATGCGGATTACTGTATCCCGAAAGCGATCGTGCCCGGCTGAACCCTACGCGATTCGGAAGGCCCAATGGGCTGACGGGCTGGGACCGGCGCGGGCGAGTTGGTATATACTGGGGTCGTCAAAGCTGTAGTCCGAAGCGGGAACGGGTCCCACTTCTGGTTTACTTGCAGGTTCTGGCGTTTCCAAAGGAGGCCGGTCTTCAGCAGTAGCGGAGACAGCATACCGAAGGGGAGATCGCAAGCTCCACGAATCGTTGGAGATGCGGTGAAAAGCCTCCTTGCGGCCTTATTTCCATCCGACTGCCGAATCTGCCAATCCTCCCTCTTCTCCGTTTCACGCCTTCCGGTTTGCTCCTCCTGTATTGCTTCCATTCAACCGATCCTGCAGGCACGCTGCAATGTGTGCGGAGACCTGCTGGCACGCTCCGACGCGGAATTCGGCGATGCCCGCTGCGTTCAGTGCACCAGCCAGGGACCGGCATTCGAACGCGCCGTCAGCTACGGAGCCTACACCGGCGTTCTCCGCCAGCTCGTCCATCTGCTGAAGTACGAGCGCGTACGTCCGGCGGCGCAAGTGCTGGGACGGCTGACCGCCGAAGCCTGCCTGCAACTGGAAGGCGATATCGACGTTCCCGAACTGCTGATGATTCCGGTTCCGGCGCACAAGTTGCGGATGCGGTCGCGCGGCTTCAACCAGGCGGAGCTGATTGCGCGCGCCGCACAGCGCGGAATCGAAGAGTCGATCGGCCGCCGCCTGACGCTGGATGTAACCGCGTTGCTGCGGCTGCGCTTTGTCGAGTCGCAGGTGGCCTTGACCGCCGAAGAGCGCCGTCAACAGATACGCGGAGCCTTCAAGGTTACGGTGCGCGAGCGCGTCAAAGGGCGCGAAATCCTGCTGGTGGACGATGTGCTCACCACCGGGGCCACCGCCTCGGAGTGTGCCCGCGAACTCCGCTTGGCAGGCGCCGCGCGCGTGTGGGTGGCCACTCCGGCGCGCGCATTAGGACGGGTCGCACGGGAGTCCTTTGAGTTGGGCGGAGGCGCATTGGAAGCTGCGGCGCTGTCTCCGTCTGCAAATTCGTTTCATTCGTCATCGTCTGATCCACTATCGTCGGGCACGGCGCAGGGAACCCTCCTCCAGCGCCGCGGCATCTCATCGAACTACGGAGAGCAACGAGTTGGCTGGCAGCGCCTGCGCACCCGCCTGCTCTGAGGATTACGCCAATGGAGAGTCACAGAGCATTCCGTTCGCACAACGATCACTCCGAGCGAGGCTACTCGGCCATGCACGCTCCCGTGCTTGTTCTTAACGCATCCTACGAACCCATCAACATCTGTGCCGCGCGCCGCGCTATCGTCCTGGTGTTGAAAGGCGTGGCGGCCACCGAAGAAATCAACGGACACTTCCTGCACTCATCGCGGGTTGCCATCCGTGTTCCCTCGGTCATCCGGTTGCTGGAATATCGCCGTATCCCG
>Ga0181520_10012641_pt1 | contig 10806 bp, 9 predicted proteins | sample PEATcosm2014_Bin_29_FD_132451 | JGI IMG/M metagenome (GOLD analysis project Ga0181520, IMG submission 132451) | Peatland microbial communities from MTU Mesocosm Facility, Houghton, MI, USA - PEATcosm2014_Bin02_30_metaG | ecosystem: Environmental > Terrestrial > Soil > Wetlands > Peat | place...
ACAACCTTGACAGGCGCAGACGAGCCATACAATGAACAGGCGGTTCGCGCCACGATCACCCCCTTGATTTTAATCTGTTCACCAGTGAACTGCGCATAACTTCCACCTTTGCATAACGTTCCTTATGAAAAGCTTTCCATAAGGAACGGAAGCGGCGAGTTTTTGTTTGAGCCGACCCGTAGCATCCTTGCCAAGCGGAACGGAGCGGTATCATCGGCGGCGCAATTCACGAAGTCGGAGGGTGGAAATGAGTTCGCCTCTGCGAACCTATCTAGACCGGTTCTGATCAAAGGTTGCAGTAAAGGACATTGGCTCGAGACTCACAAAAATTTTTGTTGCATGAAATAATTATATGTTGCATATTGTTTTAATGAATCCTAGCCAGATGCTAAAACAGGCCAAAGCCGCCCCTGAAAAACGGGGTTTAGACGCTTATTTGGAAACCATTTGGGAACTTCGCAGAAAGGGAAACAGCTACCGCGAAATCGCTGAATTCCTAAATGAGCGCGGCCTCGCAACCGATCACACGGCTGTCTATCGCTTGATGATGGTAAACAACCCGCTTCTCGATTACCGCGATGGCTGGGTTCTTCTTGGCGATGTCGAATATGAATCTCAAAAAGGGCGGCCACTTCGCCCGTTCAGTGCCGGGTTGTTTATCGCCATCAAAAAAAAGTTGCAGATCATCCCGCTGAAGAATGCGGCCCCGATGGCGGCAATTTGGTGTGAGGCTCAGTTTGAACTCAATGCGGCACCCAACTACGCCTGGCTGCATCAATTGTGCAAGTGCTTGCACATTGACTGGAACCCCGATCTTCCCTGTGATTTACAGTCGAATTTTGGCCTCGAACTTAAATTCGAGGGCAACCTGATGGCAATCGTTTGCCAGACTTTTAATTTGGAGACGATGATGCGTGACGTGGGAACCGGCGTAAAAGAGGCCACCCATTTTTTTGAACAAGATAAAGAGCGTTTTTTTCGGCGGGAAAAAATGCTTTCCGAACGAAGGTCGGAAATTCTCAAATCACTTGTCATTCGTCCGAACGAATCAAAAGACGACGCATACGAAGATTCTCTGAAATGGAATCGTGAGGATGCCGAAAAACTTACCAAGCGGTTCAATTCAATTCCGATGCCATGATCTCAAATACGGAAGAACACTTCACCACCTCGTTAGCGTTTCAGGGGTGGCGAAAAACTCAACGAAACGCAACAACCAAAGGAATCATATGATCGCATGTGCAGGAAAAGGCGGTGGCGGTGGCAAGGGTGGTGGCGGCAAAGGCAGCGGTGGCGGTGGACGTGGCCAAGGTAATGCTGGAGGATGGCCAAGCACGACGGGAAGCTCATCTGGAGGCGGAAGATCCAACGCACCTAGTGGGGGCAAATAATTCAGCAAAAAATCGCGGAGGCGGCAACGTGGCCGTCTCCGCTTTTTCACAATCCACGCGATTTGCGTTGCGTGACTACCCGCAATTTCGTCGCCATCAGATAACAGTTTGGGGTGGACGAGCGAGATAAGGAGAGTTTTAATCATTAACGCAATCATCCGTGAAAATAAATATGCTCAAGGTTGTCGTGCTGGCAATAGCTGGCATTGTTTTCATCCCACCGTCTGCAATAGCACAGCAAAAGATTTTGCCCGGCCATGTGCCGGAGGCGATAGCACGGCTTCATTTGCAGCCCACAGGCCGGCTGGCGGCGACAAACGAATTGTGGCTGGCCATCGGACTGCCGCTGCGCGACCAGGCTGGCTTGGAGAATTTTGTGGCGCAGGTCTCTGACCCGGCCAGCCCGAACTTTCGCCATTACTTGACGCGGGAGGAATTGACCGCGCGCTTTGGCCCGACAGAGCAGGATTATGAGACGGTCAAAAAATTTGCGCGGTCAAACGGTCTAGCCATCGCCGTGACGCATGGCAACCGGCTGTTGCTGGATGTCACCGGCCCGGTGGCGGCGGTCGAAAAGGCTTTTCACATTACGCTGCGGACATACCGGCATCCAATCGAGGCGCGCGATTTCTTTGCGCCGGACACCGAGCCGATGGTGGACGCTACCTTGCCGGTGGTTGATATCGAAGGCTTGAGCGATTTTTCGCTGCCGCATTCAAAATGGAAAAAAGGCAACGGGTTTCATGCGAGTTCCAAACGAGGCACTGCTCCAGACGGGTCTGGTGATATATTTGGCAACGATTTTCGCAACGCCTATGTGCCCGGAACAACACTGACCGGTGCGGGGCAAAGCGTCGGCTTGATGGAATTTAGTGCGTTTTACACGAATGATATTTTTAATTACGCGAATTTGGCGGGAGATGGGCGAACAAATATTATCATCGAACCCGTTTTGATAGACAATTACTCCGGTAATCCCAGCGGCAGTGAGGGTGAAGTTGAACTGGACATTGAAATGGCAATGGCAATGGCACCTGGTTTGGACAAAATTGTCTGTTTTGAGGCAGGTGGTGTGGGAAAGCATAATGACGTTTTGAACACGATGCTGGCATACAGTAACATTCTGAATTTGAGTTGTTCTTGGGGCTGGAACGGGCCAAGCAACACCACCGACGCCATTTTCATGAGCATGGATGCAGTCGGGCAAACATTTTTCAACGCGTCTGGCGACTGGGGCGCTTTTACGACTGGTTCCAATTCAGTAAATGGCGTTGATAACCCCAATTCCGACACAGCCAATGCGCCATCCAGCAACCCATATATCACACAAGTCGGTGGAACTACGTTGACGATGAATGGTGCGGGCGCTACTTGGGCTTCGGAAGTGGTGTGGAATTGGGGAGTGGATTCGTCTGGCGATTACTTTGGCTCTGGTTCTGGCGCGAGCAGCGGCGGCATCAGCAGCTATTATTCTATTCCAAGCTGGCAGACGAACGTCAGCAATATGACGAGCAGAGGAGGCTCGGCCAGTTTTAGAAATATTCCCGATGTTGCAGCCTGTGCAAACAATATCTATGAAATTTATGACAATGGCAAAAACACGAATGACTATGATGGCAATGCCGGAACGAGTGCCGCCGCGCCGTTATGGGCTGGTTTCATGGCACTGGTCAATCAGCAGTTGGCGACCAATGGAGAACCGAGTGCCGGCTTCATCAATCCAGCCCTCTACGCCATTGCTGCGAGGACAAACTACACAACGTTTTTCCATGATGTCACCTCCGGCAGCAACACTTGGTCGGCAAGTCCGAATTTGTTTTATGCCACCAACGGCTACGACCTTTGCACCGGCCTTGGCACGATGAATGGAACAAATTTGATCAACGCCCTGACCGTGCCGTTGATGATCAATTTATTAGTCCCGCATACCACCGGAACAAATTTTCTATTTCAGTTTCTCTCGCAAGTTGGTTTCACCCATGCCGTCCAATGTCGAACGAATTTGCTTTCTGGAAGCTGGCAGTCTTACACGAATGTCACCGGCGACGGAACATTGAAAACAATTTCCATCCCGCTCTCCGTCTTCGGCACGTCCCCGCAAGGCTTCGTTCGTGTTTTGACACAGTGACGTTTCAGAGCGTCACGCAATCAGACAGCCACGTTGGCAATTTCCTACGTTCACGCCAACCATGATCTGGTGTTAAAGCGAACCATCAGGAAAGACGTTTTACGGATAGACACCATCCCCTTACGATTAGTAACGCCGAAAAATGTGCCGTTGCAATGAGCGGCAAAAGGCGACAAAAGGCGGCAACGAATTTGCCGCAATTTGTCGCACTAAATGACCGGATTTTGCCGCCACTTGCCGCAATTTGACAGTAGGGATTTACCGCCTTTGGATTCATTTAGACGGTGGACGCCATTCTCCTTGCGACGCAAGCGGGCTGACGTAACACGGTTTGGAAAATGTTTTCCAAAAAATATTCTGACAGTATCACGCGCCCGGATCATGCAACATAGCATGGTAACACGCACCTCGATGCTCACCATTGTTCGCTAAAAAATCCGTCAGACATCTTCCCTTAGCACAGCTTGAGGCCACGACCGCAACCGCAAATTTTGCGCTAAATTTGCGCAACTGTTGCGTAACAAATTCAACGCCATTCAACATCCCGACTTCGCGTGAATCGCCGTCTCATGGTATGGCTCGCTGCGCGTCGTCAAGGTTGTGCCTTTGGCCTCCACCTGTGACTACGCTCGCTTCACCAAAGACCGATGGCGATTAAGGATTCACGCTGGAAGTGTCACGGTCGTTGGTGGAACAGGTGAATATCTGTGAACCTTGACCGGCTATTCGCTGGACAACGGATGCCCAGACCCGGCCTTTTGGAAGTTGATAATCGCGCAAGTTCATTCATGCCTTGCGCCTCGTTGCTTTGGCGGGCCTGGTCTGCGAAAGTTCTTTTTCCAACTGTGCGATGCTCGGCAGAGCACTCTGGAGTTTCTTCGGCAGGGCGCGCGTGAGTTGATAGTCGGAAACGCCGATGGCTTTGTCCATGCCGCGCAGGGCATACTCGGCGACGATTTTGTTTTTTTCCTCACAGAGGATGAGGCCGATGGAACGCTGATCGGTGGCGTGCTTCAGCCGGTCGTCCACGGCATTCAGATAAAAATTCATCTTGCCGGCATATTCCGCCTTAAACGAGCCGACCTTCAGGTCAATGACGACGAAACAGCGGAGCTTGAGATGGTAGAACAGCAGGTCTATGTAGAAATCACTGTCGCCGACTTCCATGTGAACCTGACGGCCGACGAAGGCAAAGCCGGTGCCGAGTTCCACGAGAAAATCCTGAAGGTGGCGGAGCAGACCGGTTTCGAGTTCGCGCTCGTGGAAAGGTTTTTCCAGAGTGAGGAAATCGAAGAAGTAGGGGTCTTTCAGAAGCTGTGACGCGAGGTCGGACTGCGGCGGCGGCAGGGTGCGTTGGAAATTCGTGACGGCCTTGCCGTGACGTTCGTGCGCGCGGCTTTGAATCTGGAGCGAGAGAACATCGCGGCTCCAGCCGTGCTCGAAGGCCTGCCGGGCATACCAAAGGCGCGTGGGCAGGTCTTTCACTTTCTGGATGAGGATGACGTTGTGCGCCCAGGTCAATTGGGCAACGGCTCGTTGCCAAATTTGGGCGTCGTCGGATTCGGCAGATAATTGGGACACGGGCGACGGCCCTTTTTTACCGCCGGTGGAATCATCTGACAATTTGGCAACCGCCCGTTGCCAAATTGGGCCGAAAGAGGGGTATTCATCAAAAAACTGGATCATCAGGCGCAGATTGCGCGCGGAGAAACCTTTCACCTCCGGCAAGTCGTTGTGCAAATCGGTCGCGAGCCGAGGCAGGACGGCAGCGCCCCAACCTTCCTTTTTCTGTCGCTCCGCCAGCACGCCGCCGATCTCCCAATAGAGCATGAGCATACTGGCATTGCCCGCCATCGCGGTGCGCACCTGCGCGGTGCGGATACGCTGCTTGATGTCGGCCAGCAGCGCGGCGTAGTTCTCGGCGGTGGCGAACGAAATCGGTTTGTGATTTGTTTTGCTCATGTGACCAGCACCAGATTGAGTTCATCCAGAATGCGATTCAAGTCATTCCCGAAAAGCTGATGGGCTTTGGCCATTCAGATTGCGGGCATCGTAAAGGGCGACAAAATTTAGGCAATCGTAAAACAAAAACGTCGTGAATCGGAAGGCAAAGATCAGGCCGACATAAAATCTTTTCCGTCACGGGTTGTGACAGATTTCGACTATTGTCACAAAAAGTATGCAGTTTTTGTGACAAAAACAAACTTCGTTTCATCCTAACCATTTCAAGCAACTGCGTTATTCGTCGGCACGCTTCGGTCGGCGGTTCGGCGGGCGGAAAAGTGAAGTGCAGGCGTAGAGACGGAGGGAGCGGAGCCGGAACGCAACGACCGCCGCCGTGCCGCTGACGGAAGCGCAACGCGACTGCGTTTTTTTTGTGCCGCGACGAGCGCGCGTGAAGCCGCAGCGGAACGTGCGTTGGTCGCGGCAATGTTTCACGATGTTTGATTTGATGCGACTTTGTCTTTCAACATTCTTATGTTGGCGATGCGCGGGCCGCGTGACGGCGGTTGAAATGAATCCGCTGCGGCAATTGGCACCGGCAGTATTGGAGTCGGCACCGGCGCGGTTGTGGTTGGGGCGATTGGTGTCCCCTTCCGACGCCTGCGCGTCTTTTTGCCGTCTAGCACGATGCGGCCGTATTCGGCCACACGCGCCACACTGGTTTTCACGCCTTGTTTTTCCAGCAATTCAGCGACTGACCTGTAGGACGCCCGTTTGGTGCGCAACATGACAATAAATTCATGGTATGGTCTGAGTGTATGAAACGGGATGCGGCTTGGGGCAGGTTGAAATTCCTCCGCAATTTTTCGTAGCACTTCGGGATCAGGTGTTGTGGTTGATGTGTTCATAATTGTTGGGTGTCATGGTTGAAAACATGATGGCAAAATTCTGATGTATCATCTTGCGAGATGGTTCGCGGGATGTTGAACAGTCTGTTGCGCGGACGGTGACACTGCCGCTGCCGGATGGTTGCGCGCTAGATTGCGAGTTGTCTCGCGGGACACTCGCGCGGCTGTTAGATGGTATTGCTTTTGCCGCTGCCTGGCTATTGCCGGGAAATTGTGCGGAGGCAAGCGAGACATCTCGCCGGATTTCTTGCTGGATGGTTCGCGGACATTGCGCGACCGTCTCGCGGGATTCCGCCGATTCGTCAGCGAGCCGTTGGCGAGCTGCGAAAGCCTAATAAAAATTAGGGGTAAGGCGTATACCCTATCAAAGCGATAGCACACAACCGTGCGACTGCACCGTGACTTGAAAATTATTGTATCGGACTTTTCGCACTTCGTGAATGTAACTGTGTAAATTGACGATACAATTTGTGAAGTGAAATTGAACGTGTCGGCACTTTCATTTTTTCGAGCGCGTTGGGCACTGTCTGATTGCCGCGAGTGAAAAGTGATCATGGTCCATCCGTTATTTCGTTGTCGCCATTTTGCGCCGGGTCAACCTCGGTGATGATGATTGACGGTGGTGATTGATTCGTCGGTCGCGTCATAAAGATGATGCCGGAATTAACCGTGGCTGAGTTTCCTTGTGACCGTTTCCGCCGCAAGCCGCCGCCCAACACCCAGGCAATCGCTCCCAGAGACAACCAGACGAACACGAGGTAACAATAAACGCCGTAATCCGAGATCAGGGCGTCCAGATAGGTGAATACGGGATTGAGCACCGTAGCCGGATTTAAGATCATGGCTGGTTCTTCGCTGAATTGACGATGGCGAGAATTGCCGCCTTGAGTGCCGCTGGAAGTTTGTTCCAAGCCGTGACTACTTGGGACAAATCACGTCCCAAGGCGACTAGAATTTGTGCGTCTATTTGTGCGTTACCATTTGCATTTCCTAACGAATCCGATATTTTTAACAGGTTCAAGTCCTGTCGTGGGCACCACTTTTCAAGGCGTTCTTCGTGAATCGTTTAATCGTTGAACCGCATCGCGACGATTCACGATTCAACGATGCAACGCCCAACATTCACCAGCCCACCGGCACGGTCATTTTTTTCCCGAAGCGGTTGCTGTAATGCAGTTGTTTGTGCCGCTGGCCGTATTCATGGACAAGCTTCGTGATTTTCACGTCGTAGCAGCAATACTCCGCGATCTTCGCGAGCCGGCCGTCCTTGAACCACCGGATGGCCTGCAAGCCCTCCGCCGTTTTTTCGACGCCGAAGGTTGCCGTGGCAATCGAGTCCAGCGACAGCCGGTGGTTCAATTTGTTTTGCAGATCCACCATCATGTCGAGCGTCGGCAACTGGCGCAAATCGAACGACGTGTAGCCGTGCAGCACCTCGTAATCGAAGCGCAAAATGTTGAAGCCGACGACGAGATCGGCGCGCTGCAAATCCGCAATGAGGTCGTTCACCTGTTTCTCGCCGTAAATCGTGTAATCGCCGCGCGCGGTGCTGAACGTGACGCCGACGCTCATGCCCATTTTTGAAATGTGGCTCCAACCGCCGACCTCCTCCGCGGCTTTCCGGGTTTCCAAATCGAAATAAACAATGTTCTTCAAGGGCTTCAAATTTACGACATGTGATTTACGATTTACGAGCCTTTTCACAATTGCGCGTTGCGAAAATCATAAATCCAGAAACTTTGGACTTTGAACTTTGGACTTTGGACTTATATTCCAGACATGGCACTGACACCTTCGACCATGCTGCCGCTCGGCACGGCAGCGCCTGATTTCAAATTGCCGGACACCGGCGGGAAAATCGTCTCTCTCTCCGATTTCAAGGACAAGGCCGCGCTGCTCGTGATTTTCATGTGCAACCATTGTCCTTACGTCATCCACATCCGCCCCGGCCTGGCGCAGCTCGCGCGGGATTACGCGCCGAAAGGCGTCGCCATCGCCGGCATCAATTCGAACGATGTGGCGAATTATCCCGCCGACAGCCCGGCGAAAATGAAGGATGAAGTGAAATCCGCCGGCTACATCTTCCCGTATCTTTACGACGAGACACAGGCCGTCGCCAAGGCCTACCGCGCGGCTTGCACGCCGGACATTTATCTGTTCGATAAAAACCAAAAGCTCGTCTATCGCGGCCAGTTTGACGACAGCCGCCCGGGCAACGGAATTCCCGTGACCGGCAGGGATTTGCGCGCCGCGCTCGACGCCGTGCTGGCCGGCAGGCCGGTTTCGCCAAACCAGAAGGCCAGCATCGGCTGCAACATCAAATGGAAATCCGGCAACGAACCCGATTATTTTTGATCAACCACGACCGGACGCGGGGAATACAATTGGACCGAGGAACCCATCGTCCAATTGTCCGCCGAGTTAAAAATGAGTTCCAAGGTCACCTCCGAAACCATCCGCGCCATGAAGCCGCGCGGCGTGAAAATCGCCGCGCTCACCGCGTATGATTTTCCCATGGCGAAGCTGCTGGACGAGGCGGGCATTCCGCTGCTGCTCGTCGGCGATTCGCTCGGCATGGTCATGCTCGGTTATCCCGACACCACTCACGTGACAATGGCGGAAATGGAGCATCACGTCCGCGCCGCCGAGCGCGCAAAGCCAAACGCGCTGCTCGGAGCGGATTTGCCGTTCAAGAGTTACGAAACCGCCGACGACGCGGTGGCAAATTCAAAACGGCTCGCCGCCGCCGGCGCGGAATTCGTCAAGGCCGAAGGCGGGCGGGAAATTTTGCCGCAGGTGAAAGCCATTATCGCGGCGGGGATCCATTTTTGCGGACATCTTGGCATGCTGCCGCAACACGTGCTCGAAGAAGGCGGCTATCACGTCAAAGGGAAAAAGGACGCGGAGCATCAAAAGCTACTCGACGATGCCAGGGCTTTGGCCGGCGCGGGCGCGTTTGCGATTGTGCTGGAACTTGTGACGGCACCGGTCGCAAAGGAAATTTCCGAAAGCATTTCCATTCCCACCATCGGCATCGGCAGCGGGCCGGATTGCGACGGGCAGATTCTGGTGACGCACGACCTGATCGGCGCGTTCCCGTGGTTCACGCCACGGTTCGTGAAGCCGCAGGCGGACTGCGCGGCGGCCATCAAATCGGCGGCGACGGCGTGGAAAAAGTCCTTTTCAAAATTGTGAAAAGACTTTTCACCGGCGGCGGTGTTGGATAAAGGAAGGCAAATGGAACTGGACACATTAATTGAATCAGCGGCAGCCGGCGGCGCCAGCGACCTGCATCTGGAACCCGGAATGCCGGCGGCGGTGCGCATCCGCGGCGCGCTGCGGGTCACGGGCGAACCTGTCGCGCCCCGGGCGCTTACGGAACTGGCGCGCAGTCTTCTCGGCGAGGAGCAATGGCCGGTGTTCCTGGAGCGGCGCTCGTTTGACATGTCGCGAACGATTCGCGGCGTCCGCTGCCGCGTCAACATTTTTCAAACCGCGCGCGGCACCGGGCTTGCCATCCGGTTGTTGAGCGCGTTTCAGGCCACGGTTGAAAAGCTCAATCTGCATCCCGACCTCAAGAAGCTGGTCAAAAACACGCACGGGTTGATTCTCATCAGCGGGCCGACCGGCTGCGGCAAATCCTCGACCATGGCGGCGTTGATCCAGGAAATCAACCTGACCGAGACCCGGCACATCATCACGGTGGAAAGCCCGATTGAATACACGTTCCGTTCGCGGCGCGCGTTCATCCGGCAGCGCGAGGTCGGGCGCGACACGCCGAGTTTTGAGCAGGCGCTGCTCGACGCGCTGCGCGAAGACCCGGACGTGCTGATGGTCGGCGAAATGCGCGATCCGGAAACGATGCGCCTGACGTTGAGCGCGTCGGAAACCGGCCATCTGGTGCTGGCCACGGTGCATTCCTCGACCTGCGCCGAGGCGGTCCAGCGCGTGGCGTCGGCGTTTCCGGCGGAAATCCAAAGCTCCGTCTGCTCGCAACTGGCCGACTGCCTCGTCGCGGTCGTTTCGCAGCGGCTCCGGTTTTGGGACGATTTGAACATCCGCGTTCCCGAATGCGAAATCCTCATGGCGACGCACGCGGTGAAAAATTTCATCCGCTCCCGCGAATTTTTCAAAATCGTCTCCGCGCTCGAAACCGGCGCGGAGCACGGCATGTGGAGTTTCCAGCGCTACACCAAGTGGCTCGAAGGCCGGACCAATTTTTTTGTGCCGGGCAAGAGCGCGGAGCCGCCGGACAGCGAGCCGTCCGACGACTCCCCGGCCAATCCGGCGCTGCCGCCGCTGCTGGCCGCGCCGAAAACGGAACGGAGGCCGGCCGCGCCCAATCCGCCCCGCGCTTCCGGCGCGGGCGAAGTCCACCGGATCGAGATTGAGCCGGATGAAACCGGCTTCGGGAAAATCCTGAAGCAGCCGCAGT
>Ga0181520_10012642_pt1 | contig 10806 bp, 9 predicted proteins | sample PEATcosm2014_Bin_29_FD_132451 | JGI IMG/M metagenome (GOLD analysis project Ga0181520, IMG submission 132451) | Peatland microbial communities from MTU Mesocosm Facility, Houghton, MI, USA - PEATcosm2014_Bin02_30_metaG | ecosystem: Environmental > Terrestrial > Soil > Wetlands > Peat | place...
ACTGACACTATCACAGAGTTATCCCATCGGATCAACCCTGCCGAAATTCCACGAAAGATGCTTTTTCCAACTCTGCCAGCTTCTACTCCACTATTGTCCGCCAGTTTTCACACAGCCTCGCGGGAGGATTTGTTTCGGAGCCGAGTTCGACCAATTCGCCCAGCATCACCAACAACGTCAGGTCGTGGTGTCCCGGCATCGCGCCTCTGGACACAACAACGTCCAACCTCGTTCAAGGTGTCCTGTATCCCTACAATAAATCACCGGCCATCTATCGCTGCCCCGCCGACCAGTCCACCGTGGATGGATATCCGACCCTGCTGCGCACACGCAGTTATTGCATGGACATCAGCTTGAACTGCCCGGACGCCGTGACTTCCTACCAGAAATTTACCGAAATCACCCAGCCGTCACCAAGCGGCCTTTTTGTTCTGATTGACACGCAGGAAGAGGACATCTGGGACGGGACATTTGGAATTTTTTCGTCCGACAGTTTTTGGGCGGGTTACTGGCTCGACCTGCCCGCCGACCGGCACCGGCAGGGCGCCAACCTTTCGTTTGCCGACGGTCATGTTGAACACTGGCGTTGGCAGGCGCCGAAAATTTTCCAAGGCGCCTTTTGGCCGCCCTATTCCAGCGCCGATGCCGCCGATTTGCAACGCCTGCAACAGTGCGTCAAACCGGGTGTGGATTGAAGTCTTCTTGGTTTCCCCGCCCGCAGTGTTTAACCTGAACCGGTGACGACCGACATCAAATCCCTGACGCGCGAGGAACTGAAAGCGCAGTTCAAAAGCTGGAACGAACCGGCCTATCGCGTCACGCAACTGCTCGAATGGCTTTACGCCCGCCGCGCCGCGAACTGGGACGCCATGACGAATTTGCCCAAGCCGTTGCGCGAGAAGTTGCGCGGAACATTTTCGTTCAATTGCCTCCAACTCGTCCTCAAACAAGGCGCACATGACACGACGCAGAAATTTCTCTGGAAACTCGCCGACGGCGCGCTGATTGAAAGCGTTTTGATTCCGGCCAATCCCGCGCTTTACGGCGAGTCAAGCGACCGGCACACGCTCTGCGTTTCCACGCAGGTCGGCTGCGCCTACGGCTGCAAATTCTGCGCCAGCGGCCTCGACGGCTGGAAACACAATCTCACGCCGGATGAGATTGTCGAACAAGTGCTGGCGGTGGAACGCGCACAAATGCGGAATGCGGAATGCGGAATGCGGAATGAAAAGAGCGACGCGCCGAAACTTGATACTCCGCGCTCCGCGCTCCGCGCTCCGCGTTTGATTGATAATATCGTGGTGATGGGCATGGGCGAGCCGCTGGCGAATTACGAGAATCTGCTGAAGGCGCTCAAAATCCTGAACGCGCCGTGGGGCGGCGGCATCGGCGCGCGCAAAATCACGATTTCGACGAGCGGCCTCGCCCCGCAAATTCGCCGGCTGGCCGCCGAGCCGCTGCAATTTCGCCTGGCGATTTCATTGCACGGCGCGACGGACGCGGTTCGCAGCCGGATCATGCCCGTCAACCGCAAGCATCCGCTCAAGGAACTCACCGCCGCGTGCGAGCAATACCAGATTCAAAAAGGCCGGATGCTGACGTTCGAGTATATTTTGATCGCCGGCGTGAACGATTCGATTGAGCAGACGAAGCCGCTGGCCGCGCTGGCCAAAAAGCTGTTCGCGAAGGTGAATTTGATCCCCTACAACACAGTCGAGGCTCTGCCATGGAAACGCCCTGACGAGACAGCTTGCGAGGCATTTCTCCGCGCGCTGGAAAAACAGAAGGTGATCGCGACGCTGCGCCGGGAAAAAGGCGGCGACATTGACGCCGCCTGCGGACAGTTGCGGCTGAAGACGGAAAGGGAATTGCCGGCCCGTTAAATCGCGCATTGTGGATCGTGAATCGGCGGGACGATTTGACGTTTCAACAATTCACGGTTTGCGCCTGAACACCGCAATGTAATCCTCGCCGGAACTCCGGCGGCCTTTTGCCGCGTCGCCCCAAAAGCATTCGACCTCACCGGCGGAATTTCTATGGACGAAGCCGACCAGCTCGCAGCCGCGTTCCGAGTATTGCTTGAACCAGTCGAGAATCGTGCGGTCGGAGCCTGGTTGAAAAAGCCATGAAAGCCGATAAGACACATACACGAGGTATTCGGGCCGGTTGGTCTCGATTTCCCGGATCATTTCATGTTGCATGGACAGCGCGGCGGGTTGCGGCTCCATCAGCGCATAGGTGTAGATGTAGCCGGTGGCGGAATGCCGTTGTGCCAGAAAATAAATCTCCGGCTCCGAGCCGATCACCGCGATGCGCGCGCCGGGGGCGGAATTTTCCCGGATGTAATCAGCCACGGCGATTGATTCCACAAAGGGATTCAACTGATAGAGGTTTTCGGAAAGGCGAAGCGGAGACAATTGGAACAAGGCTTGCGCCTGGTAAAAAATGACCCAGCTCAAAATCGCACCGAACAGGATCAACGGCAGCGTCCAAAGCACATTTTTCATTCTGCCGAAACTTAAAATCCGTTGCAGGGAAACCACCGCCATTCCGATGAGAACCGCAAAGGCCGGAAGCACCAGAACGAAATAGTGCCCGCGGAAATAGAACCCGGCGGCTGTGCCCAGAAACGAGAACAGCCAGAAAACCACGGTGAACAAGACTTGTTTCCGCGCGGACTTGTTCAACCACGCCAGCGCGGGGCCGGCCACAGCGAGAAGCCAAAGCCACTGTGACACGTTTCGCGTCAGTTGCAGATGCCCGGCCAGATGCTGCATTCCTTCCGGCCACGGCATGACCATCGCATAATCGCGCGCGTAAATGACGGTCCAGAACCAAAACCGGGAGAAGTTGCCGGCGAACGCACACGACAGGCAGAAAAGAGTGAACGGCAGAACAATCCCCAGCCCGAAAATCAGCCCGTTTTTTGCGAAACCGGTTGAAAAAACAGATTTGCTCAAAACCGCGCGCCAGACCAGGAAAAAGCAGCCGAACAGGCAGAAACAAATCCCCTGCTGTGTCATCAGAAATGCCAGCCCGTAGAGCAGGCCGCTGAAAAATAGATTTGCGGCGCATCTGGTTTCATCATCGCGCAGCAACAGCAACGTCGCCGGCACGGCAAACAAAACCACAAAATGATTCGCGTGCGCCGCCATGCCCAATACCGCCGGACTGACCGCCATCACGCCGTAACTGGCGCACGCCACCAATCCCGCCGTGTTTCCGAAAAGTTTTCTGCCCAGCAAAAAGACGAAGACAATGTTCACGCAGTTCGCCACCAACAGCGTCAGATGCACACCGGCGCTCGTTTCTCCAAACACCGCCATGCCGAGCGCGTAAATGAAATCCGTCCCCGGCAGTTTCATGTTGTAAGCCAGCTCGTAAGGCGGGATTCCCTGCAAAACCAACTGCCCGGCGTAGGCGTATTCGCCCTCGTCGCGCTCCAGCGGCATATCCAGCAGCCGGAAGCGGATGAATCCAACAAACAGAAGCACCGCCAGCACAAACAGCCACGGCCAGAGACGCGCCCACGAATTGCGGGCAGGATTGGTCGCCGGCTGATTGTCCATTGCCAAATGAAATATCATGGAACAATTCTTGGCAAAAGCTTTTTGAAAATCCGTGTTTCATCTGTGTCCATCTGTGGCTAAATTGTCCGCGTGATTGCTCTGCTTGATTACGGCTCCGGCAACCTGCGCAGCGCGCAAAAGGCGCTGCTCAAGGTCGGCGCGGACGTGCGCGTCGTGCAAACGCCGGCGGAAATCAGCGATGCGCGGGCGATGGTGCTGCCCGGCGTCGGCGCGTTCGACGATTGCATCAATGCCCTGCGCAAACAGGAATTGCTCGAAGCCGCGCGCGATTTCATCAAGACCGGCAGGCCGTTCCTCGGCATCTGCGTCGGCTATCAGGCGTTGTTTGAGCGGAGCGACGAATTCAACTCCTGCGCCGCCGGTCTCGGCGTGTTCAAGGGCAGCGTCATCCGCTTCTCGGAAAAGCACGGGCTGAAAATTCCGCAAATCGGCTGGAACCAGATTGAGTTTGTGAAGACCGGTTGCCCGCTTTATCGCGGCATCGCCGACGGCAGCTACGTTTATTTCGTTCACAGCTTTTATCCGCAACCGGTGGACACGGGCATCGTCGCCACGCACACCGAATACGGCGACACCTTTGCGTCGTCCGTCTGGCGCGACAACGTTTTCGCCACGCAATTTCATCCGGAGAAAAGCCAGAAGGTCGGCCTGCAACTGCTGAAAAACTTCGTCGAGCTGGCGAACGGGTAAAATGGCGTTTTGAAACTTCTTGCTTCGGGCATTTTTTCAGTCAGAATGACAAACCTTGATCGCGGGGTGGAGCAGCCCGGTAGCTCGTCAGGCTCATAACCTGAAGGTCGCAGGTTCAAATCCTGCCCCCGCAACCAATTTAACAGTGATTAAACCCTAGCAAATACTAGGGTTTTTTCATGTCCAGCCATAAACACGGCCTGCCGCAGACAAAAAAGATTTGACACTTGCCTACGGTTTTGCTACTGTTTTTTGACATGAGCGCAAAGATTAAAACCAGAAAGACCGGCACGGGCGGGATTGTCCGCACCGTGGATTTTGGCAACACCACGGTTGATATTTACAGCCGCGCCAAAAAGGTGAACGGCTATGACTACACGGTTTTCGAGGTTGCCGACTTCACGCAAGGCACACGCCGGATGCGCTCTTTCACGAAATTGGAAAAGGCCATTGCCGAGGCCGAGAAGATCGCCAGGCAACTTTCGTCCGGCAATGCGCTGGCCGCGCAGATGGACAGCCGCGAGGCCGCAACCTATGGCAACGCCATTCAAATTCTCCGCGCCGCCGGACTCGAAACACCGCTTGAACTGGTTGCAGCGCGCTACGTCGAGGCCGTGCAGACTCGCGGCTCTGAAAACTTCGTTGAGGCTTTGCGCGACCATGCCCGCCACAATCCACTTGAACGCCCGGCGCGCACAGTCCGCCAAGTCGCCGACGAATTGATTGAACTGAAAACCAAACGCAAGGCCAGCGACCGATATTTGCAGGACTTGAAATACCAGTTGAAGAAACTGTGCGAAAAGTTTTCTTGCGATGTGGCCAGCGTGACGACGGGCGACTTGCAACTTTGGTTTGACCGGCTCGACGCCGCGCCGCGAACTGTCCGCAACATCCGCAGCGCCGCCGCCGCGCTTTTCCGCTTTGCCGAGGCGCGGTGTTACATCGGCAAGGGTGACAATCCCGCAATCGCAACCGAGAAGATCAAAGCCAAGAACGGTGACGCCATTGAGATTTACACGCCGGATGAACTGGAGCGATTGCTCGCCGTCATGCCGGACAGCATCCGCCCGGCAATGGCAATTCAGGCGTTCACCGGCATCCGCACGGCGGAACTGGCGCGGCTGGACTGGCAGGCCGTGAAACTCGCACGCGGACACATTGAAATCACCGCCGCGAACGCCAAGACCGCAAGCCGCCGCATTGTGCCGATTCTGCCGAACCTTGCCGCATGGTTGAAACCGCACGCGAAGAAAACCGGCGGCATCATTCCAAGTGGCGCGGACTACTACCACGAACTCATGCGCGAGACCGCCGCGAAAACGGCGTCCCCTGCCCTGCCCGCCGTCGAATTGAAACACAACGCGCTCCGGCACTCGTTTATCTCCTACCGTGTCGCGCAGACTCAAAACGTCGCGCAGGTTGCGCTTGAAGCGGGCAACTCCCCGGCCATGATTTTCGGCCACTACCGCGAACTGGTGACGGCGGACGATGCGAAAACTTGGTTTGCCATAGCGCCAAAGTAACCGGCGAACATCGTCAGACTGCCAAGCCGCGTGACGATGCCCAAAGTGCAATTCAATTAATTTTCGTGTAACCAACCCAAAAAACGGTTCGCACGAAAGCCCGTAGCAGTTTTCACACTTGGCAAAAACGGCGGTTCATCAAAAGAATCCTTACGGCGGCATGGCTGGCATTGGTGTTGGATTCGTTTGATCCAGCGGTTTTCGTGGTTTTTAGCCAGAAATGATTCATCGTCAGGGTAACGGATATATTTTGGCTACCCCCACAGATGTCCAACCCGTGCTGCGAAGCTGGTTTTCATGCAGCGACAATTATTGAATTTCTTCGCGGCGGTCCGAAAGGAGGGTGAACCGTGGGAATGGAATTTTCTGATCATCACAAAAGATGCGGGTATTGGGACGGAAATTTGGACGGAAAAAAGCATGCTTATTCAAAAGGGACTGCCGGCGGGCCGGATTTGGCAGATTGAAGCGCACGTCACTTGTCCAATCCAGATGAAATGCGCAACCGGATTTTTCGCGGCGCATCGCACCGTCAACCCGCGAAAGGCGGCATGGAACATCGAGCGCGAATCCAAAGCGTTGGTTGCCGACGTGCGGGCGGAATTTGCCGGGCGTTTGCGGGAACAATGCCAATGACGATTCACGCGGCACATTTCAACGCGCCCAACCAATCGGCGCCAGGCGTTGCCACTCGTTAATTCGTGTGCTTTGGGCAATGGTGGCAGTCCGCAAGGACAGTTCGCGCTGCTCAATAATCACGGGCGCGCAACCAGCAACGGTTTTCCCTTGGCGAATGTCATTCCCGTGCGCGGGTGCCTGACGCTCATGCCCTCGCAGCCCGCTAACGCGGTCTGCGCAGGGCACCGGGCCGCCATCCCCGGTTTTCGGATGCCCCGCTCGGCGGCCCTTTCGCTACCCGCGCGCACGCGTCGGGCGTCACAGGTAATCAAACGTCTTTCGTGCATTCCAACCGTTTGGGTTGGCGGATGATTGACGCGCGGGTCAGGCAGAAGATGGTTAAACGAATGTCTGCGACGCTGGATGAAACTCGCAAGCTCGCCCCGGCTGCCGCCGGGAGATGGTTCGCTTCGCTCGGTGAGCCGGCAGGCACCAGTCGTGCCAGCCCTGCCGCAGGCGCAACACAGGGCTGTCACGCCTGTTGCACCCTCTGCCGTCTCATTCGCTTCGCTCCTGAAAAGGCAATGTCAGTGAATACGAACCTTGCGGGCTGTCCGCGTCAGCAAAGGTGGCCGTGCGCAAGCACCGCGACCGGCGGGGCTGTGCGCAGGTGATGCGTGCCATCGGGAAAAGTGTATGGCACGCATCACCTGCTGCATCACAGCCCCGCCTTCAGTCGCGGGCGGGCGCACGCGCTACACGCCCTTTGAGGTGCGTTGCATCCATGAGCTGTCCATCCTTCGCTGGCAGCCGCGCAGCCTTCGCCGCTGGTTGCGCTTGCGCTGGTGGCTGTTCGTCAGTTCAGAGCGCGTCATTCGCCACATCCGCGCCTGCACACGGCGCGGCTGCCGCGCAGCGCAGCGCCACCGCCGTTAGCGGCATCTCGAAAACCAGGACGAACCCGGCCGCACCGAGCCGGCACTTGCGCTGCTTTCATAGGCAGAGAATTTAACCCATCTTTTACGACGGGCCTCTGCCTTCTCATCTAATCTTGTTAGGCGGCAGAAAATCAACTCTCATGGCTTGGCATCATCCTTCATCTTGCGCGCAATAATATCAAGCGAACTCGCGACTCGCTCTTGCGCGGTGACGAGTCGGTATAAAAGCCGGATAAGACAAATGATGATGCCTATGACGCAAGCGAGATAGATCAGACCGAAGATACCGGCGAATAATGATCCTGTCATAAAGTTTGGTGTGTGATTTGTTTTTGGTTGTGTTTGTTTGTGACGTGCGCTGCCGCCTAACGATCCAAAGCTGAGCTACGCCGACGGGCGAGTGGCTCCGCAAACTCGATAATCGTTGTATAATTCAAACCATCCATAAACTCACTTGTCCCGCCATAGCTGCTGAGCGACGGCGGAAGGGGCAGTCGGCGTAGGCTCCAGCGCGGCGTCATTGTTTGTTGAGTGTCAACTGTGTGTGCCCATCATTACTCAAAACGACCATCCTATCTCCAGAAACACTCAAAACCTTGTTGCTCTCCACCGTGCCGCTTCCAATGCCCTCAATCATGTATCCGTCTTTGACCTGCCACTTCCCTCTGGCCGTCTCGACGCCGTTCACCCTCACGACAATGGTGCCATCAGACCGGTTCTCGATAACCTTGCCTGGCCGTGAATCCGATGTCCACGCCCCAACCATGCGACGCTGAATAGAAGCATCGCTCGCATTTTTTGTACAAGCTGTCAGCAGCAAACTCACCGCGAATAATGTAAGTATGTCTCTCATAAAATCTTGTCACGCTCGCTGCCGCCTAACGAAAAAAGCTGAGCCGCACCGGAACAAATACTACCGCCCGCGAATGCGGAGCTAAAAGCGCAATCGGCGTCGGCTCCGGCGCGAGCCTGTGTGAAAACTCAATTTCAGACCATCGAAACCACCTCGGCAATTCGTCAAAATGCGTCATACGTCAAATGGGAGCGAAGTTTTTACGCGTCCCGGAGTTTTCACACAGGCTCGCGATTTGTTAGGCGGACGATTCATGCAATTGCTTCGCCAATAATCTAACAAATCAAGGTGGAGCAAAAGGTCCCCACTGGGGGCGTCCGTCTGGCGGTGCTGTCGGCTTCCAGTATGGATTTTGCTGCTGCCATCTCCAATCTGACTCTGCCTGCTCACTCATGCAGCCACTAGCAAAAACTGTGAGCGTAACCAGAAGCAATCCAAGTCGTGCAAGCTCCCAGTTTGCTGATGTCGAATGTCTCATAACATTTTTATGTTTAGTGGCGCAAGTCCGCCTAACTATGTATTATATTGAAATTTTGCAGTATATCTCGATTTCACAATTCCCTTATAATTCATGGATTTCTGTTTGGCAATGCCCAATTTTATTCGGATTTCAGCACATTTGGATCACCAGCAAAAACCGCACCACGTCCGCACCGAGCCGACACTTGCGCTGCTTTCATAGGCAGAAAATTTAACCCGTCTTTTACGACGGGCCTCTGCCTTCTCATCTAATCTTGTTAGGCCACGGTCTATGTCTCATGTCTCGGTGCTTTCCGACAAACATATAACTCTCCATGCGCTTCTGCGTAAGCTGGACTCAAATAAAGGAAATGCTTCGCTGTCTTCGACCACTGTTTGACATCCTTCGGCAGTGAGTCCATGAAACTATCATACGCTGGCTTAAACCTCTCCATCGTGTCACAAAACGCCCGAAGAGCTTCGTCTGACAGCTTATCAATAAAATCTCCTCTGGTCACATCATTCCGTATGCCAAATATCTCGGCAACTGTCACAAGTGGACGCACGGATTCGGGAACATCAGCAGGATCAAGAACCGGCGGGACGTAATTCTCCGCGCCAGCTCCAAAATCACGAAGCCATTGCTCACGTGTGTAAATCCCGTAAAGCTCTGGTTTTTTGTCGCTCATAATTTGAAGTGGTCGAGTGGCCTAACGAAAAAAGCTCACCCACGCCGGACTTATGATACCCTCCAATCCAGACCTTCTCGGCCAACCCGCAGGCGTAACCGGCGTTGGGTGCAGCGAGAGCCTGTGTGAAAACTCATTTTTCGACCATTCCATCCATCTGCTCGTTTCATCAAAATGCGTCATATCGTAAATTGGATCGTTACCGATTTATGCGTCAACACTTTTCACACAGCCTCGCGCGGTGTTAGGCATCATCATCGTGACTGATTTGTGCTGACCAAAGCAAAAACATCTGCCACGCCTTTGTCAATATCGGGATAACCTGCCGCCTTCCACGGATGCGCAGCCCGATAATCACGAACCGCTGTGAGAAGACGAATATCCTGTGGTCTGCGTTTGTCGGCTGGCGTGTCACGAAAAAAAGAACCAAAATCCAAGATGTCGCCATCCATTAAAGTCTCCAAAGTCTGTGCAGTCTGATTGGTGTCGCCCGCTCGCAACTCGGTCAAAGCTCTGCATCGCTCGCCGAGTGAATTAGAGGCGCTCGTCATCATATACCACTCAATCCACCGATTGTAGAAATGCGCCGACGCAAACCAGCCGCCAGCTAGTCCGATGATGAGCATCACAATCGGAAGCAAAATGGTGACATACTTTTTCATAGCGCTCAATGATGCCTAACGGTCCAAAGCTGAGCCACGCCGACGGGAAGTCAAGTTCCGAAACCACCCAAAACTCACTTGTCGCGCCGTAGCCTTGGCGAAGGCGGAAGGGGCAGTCGGCATTGGCTCCGGCGAGAGCCTGTGTGAAAACTCATTTTTCGACCATTCCATCCATCTGCTCACTTCATCAAAATGCGTCATAAGTCAAATTGGAGCAAAGTTTTTCCGCGTCCCGGAGTTTTCACACAGGCTCGCGATTTGTTAGACGACGTTTTAGTCCTCATACTCCGCGTTGTCCAGAAAAGCTGCCGAGAAATTTCAGGCCTCCCCAATCGTCTGGTGCCTCGCTGCACTCAAGATGGTAGCAAACAAGTGCGCTATTCGCTGCCGCGATGCCGCGCATCTCCGCCGTCTTCGTCGCACTCTCGATAAAAGTCTCACAGCCCGAAAAGCCATCAAGCAACCGCCGCACGGAAACCTGCTCCCGCTCAAATGCAACCTCGCAGATGCGCTCAATGTGGGTGGGCAGGGTCAATGCCGGGGTAACACTGCTGTCCACACATCGGTCAAAATCAACTTCAGATGGGAACGTGCCAACCCAGACTGAAACTCGTTGCCTGGCTGGATATGTAACCGTCATAGCGTGAAGTCGTCTAACTATGTATTATATTGAAATTTTGCAGTATATCTCGATTTCACAATTCCCTTATAATTGATGGATTTCTGTTTGGCAATGCCCAATTTTATTCGGATTTCAGCACATTTGGATCACCAGCAAAAACCG
>Ga0181520_10012644_pt1 | contig 10806 bp, 8 predicted proteins | sample PEATcosm2014_Bin_29_FD_132451 | JGI IMG/M metagenome (GOLD analysis project Ga0181520, IMG submission 132451) | Peatland microbial communities from MTU Mesocosm Facility, Houghton, MI, USA - PEATcosm2014_Bin02_30_metaG | ecosystem: Environmental > Terrestrial > Soil > Wetlands > Peat | place...
GACGGGCTTGATCCTGTGCCTCATCATCGGAAAACGTCTTGGTTTCCCGAAGGAACCCATGCCGCCACACAGCATCGTGCTGACCTACATCGGCACCGGCATGCTTTGGGTCGGCTGGTATGGATTCAACTCAGGCAGCGCCGTCGCGGCTGACGTGATTGCGGCGAACGCCTTCACCACCACGACGATTGCCACGGCGGTCGGCTCCTTTGTCTGGCCGATGTGGGATTGGATCGTCAAAGGCAAACCCACGGTGCTGGGCTTCTGCTCCGGCGCGGTGGCAGGCCTGGTGCTCATCACCCCGGCTTGCGGCTATGTGCTGCCAGCGGGCGCAATCTGGATTGGCATTGCCGCCGGCACCATTCCGTGGTTCTTCTGCAACAAGGTCAAAGGCTGGCTCGGCTATGACGACGCGCTGGACACCTGGGGCGTTCACGGCATCGGTGGAATGTGCGGCGCGATCATGACCGGCATGTTCGCTCGCAATGCCGCGAACCCGAACCTCGCCACTTTTCTTAGCAACGCCAAGTTGCCTAAACAATATGTGACGGACTCGTTGTTCCAACCGCAGGTGATTGAACAGTTGAAAACCGTCGGGGTGACACTCGTGCTGGTATTCGTGGGCACAATTGTATGCGCCTACATCACCAAGGCGCTCGTCGGCCTGCGCCCGACTGAAGAAGTCGAAGTTGCCGGTCTGGATCTCACCGAACACGGCGAAGAGGGCTACCACAGCTGAAATTAAATCAGCCTGAAAATTCGCGCGGCGGGCGACGCAAGTTGCCCGCCGTTTTATTTTTCGCAGTGAAAACCAAACGATCCCGCTCTTGAATTTTGCAATCCGAAGAAGATGCAAATGACACAAACCGGTTCGTTGCGTCAAGAAGCGGACTTCAGCGCCGCGATGATCTGCCGGACCAGCCAGTCGGCCTCTGGCTTGCTGCTCAAGTTTTTGGCGAGCACGATTTCCTTTCCGTCGCGCCCGCGAATCTTCAAATCATGATAAACGGCATGGCCGGCGGTCGCGCCGACATCGGAGGTGATGCTGCTGATTTCGCCGGTTGGAAGGCGATGCTCCTTTTTGAAGGCAAACCACGCTCTGTGAACAATCACGCCCTTGGAATTCGCCAACACATGGCTGCGCCGGAACCAGAGATCAAATACGAACGCGGCCATCAGCAAATCAATCGCACTGAACACAAACAGAAATGGAAATGGCGCGTGCTTCCAAATCAGCAGCCCGATGATGCCCGTCCAAATCAGGCAAACAATCGTCGCGCCGGACGCGAAGCCTGGATTGCGCGCGGCGGGAAAAACAAACTCCTTGCCGCCGTCCGGCAAATCGTTGACTTGAATCGGGGAGCGGATTTGTTGCCGGATTTCGTCGAGCGACATCTGGTATTGCGCCGTCAGGTCGTCGGACGGAACGGGCATTTCGGGTAATTTGAAAACAGGCACGTCGAACGTGGCGAGGAAATTCGGCCCGCGCAATTCCGCGGACGCTTCAAGTTTCCAGTGAATGCCATCGCCGGGCGAAACCGCTGATTCCGGCAGATTGTCGGGCAATCTAAAAAAAACGGGGATGCCGGTCGCATTCAAAGCGGTTTGCGGCAAATTAGCGCGCAGCCATTTTTCGTCCTGCCAGAGGATTTTTTCACTCGTGCGCCGATTGTTTGCCGCGCCGGTCGTCGCGCGGCGGACGCAGATCAAGCGCAAATACCAGCCGTGCCGCGGCTGCAACTTGGTTTTTATTTGAATCCGACCCGCCAGCGCGCCGCCGGACTCGGCGGGAACGGCGGCCATTTCAAAAATGGCTCCGCCGAATTTGCGCCACGCGCGCGTCGTGTTCAGCGCGAAGAAAATAATGGCGAGGCCGATGACCGGAAAAATCAGCACGATGAGCGCCGCGCGGTTGCCTTGATGTAATTGTTGCGGCACGACGGCAAGGGAAATCACCGCGGAAGCGGCACACCAAAAAGTGACAATAATCCAGAGCAGCAAAACGGCCTTGCGCGAAGACGAGATGATCCGGCCATCGGCCCAATCCTTTCGTTTGAGCCAGGGCTTGTCATCGTCAACCTGCGCGACGCTGCGATTCAGTGCCTGTTTTTTTGCGTTGATTCCAAAAATGAGCGCGATAAGGCCGCCGCAGACAATCACCGCGCTGAAAAGTCCCATGGCGTGTTGCCGGTCCAGGCCGCCGTGCAAGCCGTCATGCAGCAAGAGCACGAGCGCGAAAATGCCCATGAGCGCGAACGGCAGCGATAAAAGGATGGCCCGCGTGCGCGCCGCCTTCGGGTCAACGGGTTTATTGTCCGGGTCTTTGAAAATGAAGCCCATAAATTTTGAGGGGCGAATTTAACAGGTTGCGTGTTGTTTTCTTGTTGCGCCGAAAATACAGGGTTTATGAGTTGGAAGCCAGAATTTAGGATCTGATTTTGCTTTTGTTGAATCCAATGGCTCTAAATTTCGCTTCGGGCCTTGCGAGAGACCGCCCGCGAATGTTCCGGCTGATTTTGCTTGTTTAGCCGGTTTGAACTACCAGCGCCGTTGTGTTGTCGCGGCCTGAATTTTGTATTGAAGCCTCAACCAGCTTTTGCGCGGGATTGCGGCTGGCGCGCAAAATTTCAACCAGTTGCCCGTCGTAAAGCCCGTCAATCAAACCATCCGTGCAGAGCAAAAAAATGTCGCCGCGTTCGCAAGCGACTGCACCGGTCTGCGGATCCACAAACTGATTTACGCCGCCGAGCGCGTGTTGCAGGACGTGGCGGCGCGGGTGCGCGCGCGCCTCGCGCTCGTTGATTTGCCCGTTGCGAAAAAGCCAGCCGACGTGCGTGTGATCCTCGCTCAATTGCTTGATGCCGGTCGCGCGCGCCGGCAGGTGGTAAATCCGGCTGTCGCCGATGTGGCCGAAATACATCCAGCCCGGCGTGAACCAGCACAGGCTCATCGTGGTTTCCATCCCGCGACATTCCTCATACGAATCGCCGAGATAAACCAGCGCGCGGTGAGTCTGCGCGAACAACTCCGTCAGCACGTCGGCAAAGCCGGCGTTCAATCCGGTGGCTGACTGCTGGAACGCGCGCGGCAGCAGCGTCGTGATTTTTTCGGTGGCGATCTGGCTGGCATATTCGCCCGCCCTGGCGCCACCCATGCCGTCGCACACGGCAAATGTGAAATCACTTTTCTCCAGCGAGGCCTCGCCGAATTTCCCCAGCCGGAAAATTTCCCGCGCGTCAAACTGGAGGCCGAGAAAGGAGTCCTCGTTGTTCTTGCGCACCCTGCCGGTGTCCGAGCAGCCGGACCATTTCAACAAAGGCGATTTCTTTTTTCGCTGTGGATTCATTCTCGTTCTCATCCTCATCCTCGATCATGAGCACGACGACGGGGACGATTTGTTTTCCGGCAGAATGGTGGCGAACTCGAAATCAATCAAACAAAAGCGTCCATCGAAATGCCCGTCGGACTGCCGGTAGGTCACGTTGCGAATGTCGGGATCGTCATGGCGGACGCCGAATTTCTCCAGCTCCGCAAACAGCTCCTTCGTGCGTTCCGCGTCCAAATGTTCGACGCGGCTGCCACAATTGGTGGTGATGATGCGCAGATTTTGTTCGTCCGCTTCGAGCAGGCGGGGCACAAACCCGCAGCCGCGCGCCTCGAGATGGCGCAGCACGCGCACCTCGTTGTTGAACCGCTCGTGCGCGTTCGTCCCGTGATAAACCTTGATCACCCTCCCGTCGTAGGTGAGATGCACGGTCGAGCGCAGCGTGTCTTTGACTTTTTGCATGGAACAAATCCCGGTCCCGACAATTGCTTTCCGGGTTCAAATATCCTCCAAGTTTGCCGTCTTGGAAAGCCTCTTCGCAACGCGCCTCCGCCGCCTCAATTTGCGCACGGCGGCAAAATATCAACAGGCGTCCGCCGCCAGGTTCCGCGCATGAACAAATGGTTGTGATCAGAAAACCCTTGTCCGGCGCGGCGAAGACACGTTTTTCCCGCGGCGCGCCACAAAGTTCTTGTGGTCTGGCATCCGGCCTGCTAAAAGAATTCAACCGCAGGTTTGATCCAGCGCGGTGATGCGCTTGTGTCGGACGACCTGTGTTGACATAAACAACAACAACATTCACATCCATGGCAAAATATAAATTAGAATACCTCTGGCTGGATGGCTACGAACCCGTCGCCAACATCCGCGGCAAAACTCAAATCAAGGAATTCGCAAAATTCCCAAAACTCGAAGAAGTCCCGCTGTGGGCCTTTGACGGCAGCTCCACCCGCCAGGCCGAAGGCAAAAGCTCGGACTGCATCCTCAAACCCGTCGCCGTTTATCCCGACGCCACCAAGAAAAATGGCGCGCTCGTGATGTGCGAAGTGTTGCTGCCCGGCAGCTACAAGCCGCATCCGAGCAACACGCGCGCGGGCATTCTGGACGACCCCGGCGCCTGGTTCGGCTTCGAGCAGGAATATTTTCTTTACAAGGATGGCGCGCCGCTCGGCTTTCCATGCGGCGGCGGTTTTCCCCCGCCGCAGGGTGAATACTACACCGGCGTCGGCTACAAGAACGTCGGCGACCTCGCCCGCGAAATTGTGGACACTCACCTCGACCTCTGCCTCGAAGCCGGCATCAACCACGAAGGCATCAATGCCGAAGTGGCCAAGGGCCAATGGGAATTCCAAATTTTTGGCAAAGGCTCCTGCAACGCCGCCGACCAGATGTGGGTCGCGCGCTACATCATGATGCGCCTCTGCGAAAAATATCAGGTGGATGTGAACTGGCATTGCAAGCCGCTCGGCAAGGACGTTGACTGGAACGGTTCCGGCATGCACACGAACTTCTCCACGGAATACCTCCGTGAAACCGGCGGCAAGGAATACTTCGAGAAACTCATGGCCGCGTTCGACAAATACAAGAACGAGCACATCGCCGTCTATGGCCCGGACAATCATCTGCGCCTGACCGGGCTGCACGAAACGCAGTCCATTGACAAATTCAACTGGGGCATTGCCAATCGCGGCGCGTCCCTCCGCGTCTCGCAGAAGTTCATTGACAACGGCTATCGCGGATATCTGGAAGACCGCCGTCCGAATTCGCAGGCCGATCCCTACAAAATCTGCAGCCGCATTTTGCAGACTATCGCGACTGTTCCGACCAAGAAACCGGCCAAGAAGTAATTCTCGATACGCCCGCGGAGGAACTAAGGAAACGGTGCGGACAAAAGTTCGCGCCGTTTTTATTTTTGGAATTGGTGCTGTTGGGGCGGGCGTCCCCGCGGGCCGATGTGGAGCCGGCGGCACAACGAAACGGCGGCTCGTCGGCAGCCTCGCCCCACCGGACTCCAGCCTTACCTCGCAAACGGATCCATCGGAATCGGTTTGCCGCAATAAATGCAGAGGTCCCGCTTGCCGGAATTGGCCCGGCCGCAGGCAGGGCAGATGACCGGCTGATGTTTGGGCGACTGGCTGTCGCGCATCTCAATCTCCATGATGACCTTCACCAGATCCTCGTCCGTGTAATTGTGCTGCGTCTTGACGAACAGCCACAGCGCCTCCGTGATCATCAGCAGCCGGTCAATGTCATGCTGCATCAACTCCACGCCCGTCCGCGCCTCCCGGGCTTCGGCCCGCGCCTGGCCCGGCCTCCAATGCGTTGCTCAAATTCGACAAACCGCCGCCGGTGTATAAACTGGGGTAAAACATAATTGTTAAGAAAGGCTGGCCAATTCTGGAATAACCCGCGCGATTGGCAAGCGTTATCGCCTGGAGCAAATCCGCATTCGGGAAAAGCCGGCGAATGTTTTATTCCTTCTTCGCCGCCTTCACCTCGATGTGCAAATCGCGCAACTGGCGCGGCGAAACGGCGGCGGGCGAATCGGTCATCAAATCCGTGCCTTTCGCCGTCTTCGGAAACGCAATCACGTCGCGGATGCTCGGTGTGCCGCAGAGAATCGCGCAAAGCCGGTCAAAACCGAGCGCGATGCCGCCGTGCGGCGGCGCGCCAAAGCGAAACGCCTCGAGCATGTAACCGAAGCGCAGTTTCGTTTCTTCCGGCGGAATTTGCAGCACGTCCTCGAATACGGTTTTCTGCACGTCGGGCTGGTGGATGCGGATGGAGCCGCCGCCGAGTTCCACGCCGTTCACCACCACGTCGTAATGCTGGCCGCGCACTTTCTTCGGGTCGGTCTTGAGGAACGGAATGTCCTCCGCCACCGGCGCGGTGAACGGATGATGGCTCGAATACCAGCGGTTCTGCTCCTTGTCGAACGAGAGCAGCGGAAAATCCACAACCCAGAGAAAATCAAACCGGTCGGCTGGAATCGTCAGCTTCCCCTGCCCTTTCAAAACATCGGCGCAATACAACCGGATTTTGCCGAGGATTTCGCACGCGTTCAGCCATTGGTCGGCGGCGAACAAAATCAAATCGCCCTCCTCGATTTTTAATTTAGACACCAGCGCGGCCTTTTCCACCTCGTTGAAAAATTTCACGATGGGCGATTTCCATTCGCCGCCTTCCACCTTGATGTAAGCCAGGCCTTTCGCGCCAAAACTCTTGGCGTATTCGGTCATTGTCTCGATCTGGCCCTGCGTCGCGCAGGCCATGCCTTTCACATTCATCGCCTTCACCACGCCGCCGGCTGCGACGCATCCGCTGAAGACCTTGAATTTGCTGGCGCGGAATTCCTCCGTGAAATCCACCAGCTCCATCCCAAACCGCGTGTCCGGCTTGTCAATGCCCCAGCGATTCAGCGCTTCCTCGAAGCTGATGCGTTTGAATGGCGCCGGCACTTCAAGATTCAGCGCGGTTTTCCAGACTCGCTTGAGCAAACCCTCGATGAGCGCGTAAATGTCCTCGCGCTCGATGAAGCTCATCTCGATGTCAATCTGCGTGAACTCCGGCTGGCGGTCGGCGCGCAAATCCTCGTCGCGGTAGCAGCGCGCAAGCTGGAAATATTTTTCGACGCCCCCGACCATGAGGATTTGCTTGAACTGCTGCGGCGATTGCGGCAGGGCGTAAAACTGGCCGGGATTGACGCGGCTCGGCACCAGAAATTCCCGCGCACCCTCCGGCGTGGATTTGAAAAGCGTCGGCGTCTCGATTTCCAGAAAGCCTTGCTCATCCATGAATTGCCGCGTGGCGATGGCGACCTTGCTGCGAAGCTTCAGGTTCCGCGCCATTTCTGGCCGGCGCAAATCGAGATACCGGTATTTCAGGCGCAACTCCTCGTTCACCTTGCTCGCGGCCTCCGGATCGTCCACCGGAAACGGCAGCACATCGGCCACGTTGAGCACTTCGAGTTCCTTCACCATCACCTCGACTTCGCCGGTGGGAATTTTCGGATTGTTCGTGCCTACCGGGCGCTGGCGGATTTTGCCGGTGACGCTGACGACGCATTCGCTGCGCAGCGCTGCGGCGCGCTCAAAAAGTTCCTTGGGCAAATCCGACGGATCGAAAACCGTTTGCGTGCGGCCCTCGCGGTCGCGGACATCAATGAAGATGAGGCCGCCGAGGTCGCGGCGAGAGTGGACCCAGCCGGACAGCGTGACAATCTGCCCGATGTGAGCCGGGCGCAGTTCGTTGCAATGATGCGTGCGTTTCATTTCAAATGCGGATTGCGGAATTCAGCCGTCTTCGCTGCGCTACGCCGCGCCGCGGGATTGTGGAATTCAGAATCCAAAGCGAGCGCGGATTGTGGCGGAGAAATCGCCGAATTTCAAAGGAATTATTCAACCGCTTTAACGCAAAGACGCACAGAATTGTAACCACGGATGGACAGGATGGACCCGAATTCAATTGGGCCGCGAAAAAGCACAGGGTGCGCAAAATAAAATCATCCCTCAAGTCGTGTAATTTGTGTCAAACTTTGCGTCTTTGCGTCTTTGCGTTAAAACCCGAAAATCAAACCATTCTTTGGCAGTGCCTGAATTTGCAGGCGACGGGGTAACGAGTGGTTTTGACCGGGAATCCTTACGTCGTGCCCGGCAACCAAATCAGGACGAACTTTGAAGCTGAATTCATTCCGGCAGCGAGATGCGCCAGGTGTTGGTCGGCGCGCCGGAATTTTGCAGAACGTTTTGCAATATGGAATCGGAGCATTGCTGGACGCTGCCGTCGGACAGGCCGACGTTACCCTGGTTCATGTGGATGTCCTCCGTCCAACTGACGCGCTGGCCGGAGACGAGTTTCAGGATTCCATTGACCGGCTCGCTGTCGGCAGTGATGTTCCGATCGCCATCGAGCAACATTTCCGGATTCGAATCTTTTGCATCAAGCCCGACGAAGTAACTGACGTTTTGATTGTTCAGCCGGACGAAATTGTTGGCGGCGGTGCGGGTGTCCGCAGGGCAGAACAGAATTTTCGGCGTGCTCAACTCATTCGACATGACTTGAAAATGGCGGAACGTGTCCGCGCCGGTGTCGAATCCCATCGTGCCGCCCTTGGCCGTCGGCACATCCATCGGGTATTTGTCGTCGTTGTCACCTTCCCAGATTTTGAAGGCGAGGCCGCATTGCTTGAGATTGTTGACGCAATTGATGCGCTGCGCCTTTTTCTTGGCTGAAGCCAGCGCGGGCAGCAGCATCGCCGCGAGAATGGCGATGACGCCGATGACGACGAGCAGCATGACGAATGTGAATCCTGATTTTGAGCGACGACCGGAATTGAAGTTCATGCCGGCACTATAAACCGACCGCCGCCGCCTTCAAGTCATTCTTCGCCCGAATCGAACCGGCGGACGGATTCAGCAATGTTGATTTTTTCCTTTACCTTTTTCGCGAAACTGCTTGGCTGTCCCTGAATTTGGCCAACCCAATTGAAACCACCATTTCATTATGAAAAAAAATGACCTGTTTCTTTGTCTGCCAGCGCTCGTCCTGGCCGGCGTCCTCGCCACCCTCAATTATGGTTGCGGCAAAAAACCCGCACCGTCCTCCGGCGTAAGTCCGGCTGTCGGAACCCAGGCTTCCGCCGTCGTCTCGGCGACGAAGACCAGCTTCACCGAGATCACGTCGCAACTTGATCCGGGCGGCAATTTCTACATTTATCTCGGCACCGCGCAGTGGCTCGACGGCCTCGACACGAAAGTTGGTGCCTGGCGGCAGGCGTTCACCGCCATGCCCGGCGTCACCCCGGAAAATCTTGTCAACATCAACAAGGCGTTCGACATCGCCACCCGCCTCATCAAGGACAGCGGCATCGAGGATGTCAGCGGCGTGGGCATGAGTTCGGTGGAAATCGAGAAGGGCATGTTCCGCAACAAGGCGCTGTTGCATCATTATCCAGGCAAAGGCGACGGCTTCCTCTGGCAGCTCGCCAGCAAGGAGCCGCACCCACTCACCGGCCTCGATCTCCTGCCTGCCGACACCGCGCTGGCCGTTTTCACGGACGCGGATTTGCCGGCGCTCTGGAATGCCATGAAAAAGGAAGTCGGCCAATCCGGCTTTCCCCAGGCGCAGCAATGGCTGCAAAAATTTCCCGCACAATTTGAGCAGCAAACCCAGGTCAAATGGGACGCCGTTCTCAATTCCCTCGGCGGCGAATTCGGCCTGGTCATCACGCTTGACCCGTCCAGCAACCTTCCCGTGCCGCTGCCGAGCGGCTCGCTGACCGTGCCCACGCCCGGCCTGCTGTTCGCCGTGAAGGTCAACGACGACACCATTTTCAACCGCATTGACACGCAATTGAAAGCCATGCCGCAAGTCATCAGCGCCGACAAGCCCGGCCTCAAAATGCGGACGATGCCCGTGCCGCTTCCGTTCATCGGCCAGCTCCGGCCCAGCGCCGCCAGCAGCGGCGGCTATTTGTTCATCGCCAGCAGCGATGAATTGATTGACGACGCGCTCGCCGTGAAAAGCGGGCAGAAATCCGGCCTCAAAGCCACCGACGAATTCAAGCACCTGTCGCAGGGTCTGCCGGATCAAGGCAACCAGTTCTGCTATGTCAGCCCGCGGTTCGCCGAGACCTTGATGAAAGTGCAGCAACAGGCAATCACCAGCAGCGCGGGCGCCCAGCCGCAAATGACCAAATGGATGCAGTCCATTTACAGCAGCAAGCCCGCCTTTGCCTACTCCGTCGGCATCAACACGCCGGAAGGCTGCCTCACCGTCGGCAACGGCAGCCAGAGCTACGCCAGCACGGCACTGCTGGCACCCGTGGCCATGGTCGGCATGCTGTCTGCAATTGCCATTCCCAACTTCGTGAAAGCCCGCGCAACGTCGCAGGAAAACGCCTGCATCAACAATCTCCGGCAGATTGACGGAGCCAAAAATGAATGGGCTTTGGAAAACAACAAGAAGGCCACCGACGTGCCGACCAAGGCGGATCTGCTGCCCTATCTCCGCAGTTGGCCGGTTTGCCCGGCTGGAGGAACCTACGTCATTGGCGCAGTTGGTGAAAAGCCGACTTGCAGCCTAGCCAACCTCGGCCATGTGTTGCCTTGAAGCAATTTGTTGAGATATTGACGGATTGACAGCGAATTCCCCGCTCGCGTTGGCGTGGTTTTTCAACTAGCCTTCGCTGCCATGACCGACCTGTCCAAACCCGATGTAATCATCACGCACGAAAGCGACCTCGACGGACTGCTCTCCGGCGTCCTGTTGCAACGGCTCGCGAAAAAACTCTACGGCGCGACCGTCCCGCTGGAGGCCTACCATTACAACCAGTGGAGACAGCGCGACGTGCGCGAACGGGCCGGCTGGGTGGCGGACTTCACCTTTGAGCCGCGCCTCGACAGGGCGGAATGGGTCGTCATTGACCATCACGTTACCGACGCCGCGCCGAAATACGCCTCGCTCGTCCACGACGTGAACAA
>Ga0181520_10012645_pt1 | contig 10805 bp, 8 predicted proteins | sample PEATcosm2014_Bin_29_FD_132451 | JGI IMG/M metagenome (GOLD analysis project Ga0181520, IMG submission 132451) | Peatland microbial communities from MTU Mesocosm Facility, Houghton, MI, USA - PEATcosm2014_Bin02_30_metaG | ecosystem: Environmental > Terrestrial > Soil > Wetlands > Peat | place...
CTCAGGACCCGACCATCCAGACCTTCGTGGCCAAGAACGCGGTTCCCGGCAAAGAGGTTGAATTTACCATTTCGGGCACGGGATCGATTCCCCGCGAGGAGCAGGGCGCGCAGGGCGGCCAGCAACCGGAAGCGGGCACTCCGGGTTCGGGACCCGGTGGCGGTCTGGGTGCCCCCATCGCCACGCCTGACCCGCTGACGAAGTACAAGTGGTACATTGTGACGCTGGTGATTCTACTGATGGCAGCCGCGGCGGCCTTTCTGCTTCGGAAGCCGGCGCATGCCCCGGGCTTCGAAGGCGGAACGGCCCAGCCTTTTGCGCCGCCACCGACGGACAAGAGCGCGGCCCTGCTGAACGCGCTCAAGGATGAGCTATTCGCAGTGGAAAGCGAGAAGATTGCCGGCACGCTTCCGCCAGCCGAGTACGCAGAGGTGAAAGCGGCTCTGGAGACAGTATTGCGGCGAGCGTTGAAGAGGAAATAGTCAGAGAGCAGGGAAGTGAGGAATCGCAACCTCCGAAAGTGTGGAGAGATAGTTAATGCCCGCAGGCGCGTAAGCCTTAGCCAAGCCAGTCGGTGACGGGGACGTGGTCAGCGCACGGCGGAAAGAACACTGAAAAATAAGTGCCCGTCTGGCGGAGTGCGCCGGACGGGCATTGTAATGAAAGTGAACCGGTTTGCTCTTCCGGCTCCGGATTTGCCCTTAGAACTTATAGACCAGGCCGAAGGCAGCGCGCGAGTTGCGACGCTCATGCGCCGAGCAGTTCGAGGTCGTTGTGCAGACATATCCCGGCTCGACCGGAGCCACAAACGACGAGGCGATGTCGTCACCCGAAGCACGGAGCGAAAAGCGTGGACTCATCTTGTAATCGATGCCGACACCGACTCCGCCCGCAAATGAAATGTTAGGCGAGGCGTTTACGCCGCCCGTGTGTTCTCCGCCCAGCAGCACATGGAAAAACGCATCGTAGCGCCTGAACAGGTTGGCGTGCAGCACCGGTCCAATAAGGAAGGCATCCACCGAGGGGGATAGGTTGACGAGGACCGTCGGCGACGCGGGGGGCGGGGGCGTGGGGGAGAGTACCTCGGTGTATTGCACATTAGGGGTTGAGATGGGGTATCTGTAATAAGCGCCATCTGCTGTGATGCCGAAAAATCTTCCCCAGTCGCGGGTCACAGAGATATTCGGGCCTTGCAGACCGTAGCGCGACCCGTTCACTTGGTTGAGGCTGGTATAGCCGTAGCCGGCGAAAACCTCGTACTTCTGAGTAGGCGCAGCCTTCTCAGCGGGCGGCGCTTCACGATCGTGGATAAGCTGGCTTGTGGCCGCCAGGGGCATAAACGCGGCCGAAACCATGGCCAGAATCGAAAGCAATAACTTCCTCTTCAATTTGGGACTCTCCTCAGTGCATGGCTATGTCTACTGCTGGCGCTCCGGGCTAAGGCCCTCAGAGCAGCCTCCGTAACCCTGTTTGGCTACCCTCATAGACTATCCTTTTCTAGACTATCCTCTCGGACCCTGTTCCATGAAGTCCGGGCCCTGAGATTTGCCGGATAGAGGCGCAAGATAGCCGCGAATTGGACCCCCAGGTGAAGATCGTTCTACCATGGACGCTGCAATCGGACGGCACCTAAAGCGCACAATCAAACCAGATCCAAGCCCCGCATATGGAAGAAACAGAATGATTTTGGCAGAACAGATCGTCAACCTGCAGGATCGAGAGACCCGCGCCCTGCACCAGGTCGCTGCGGAAGCAGCGCAGCCGCAGTCGGAGTCTGATTGGCTTGCGGCCGTCCGTCGCCAGCATCAAGCCAACTTCGAGCTGTGGCATATCGAGGACGAGGCTCGCGCTCCGGGCGCAGCTGATGCCGAACTAGCTGGAGTAAAACGGCGCGTGGATCGCACCAACCAACGCCGCAACGACCTGGCCGAACAACTGGACCGCGCCTTGCTTTCCTGGCTGGAACCCAGGGGACTGCCCGACGGGGCGGCAGACCTGAACTCCGAATCGCCGGGACTGATGATTGACCGGCTTTCCATTCTGGCGCTCAAGATCTACCACACGCGCGAAGAGGCCGAGCGCGCGGATGCGCCCCCGGGTCATGCCGCGCGCAATCTTGAGCGGCTGGCCATTCTCGAGGAACAGCGCGCTGACCTGGCTGGCTGCCTGGACGCATTGTGGCGCGAAACCCTGGCGGGGAGGCGGCGTTTCAAGCTCTATCGGCAACTGAAAATGTACAACGACCCGTCTTTGAATCCGGCCATTTACAGGCAAAAGGCCGGGTAGAATTTTCCGGAGAATGCGACGCGCCCGGACGCACACCTTGACTGAAGGCGGGGTTGTGCGTATAAAGAGTGGCTAAGTAGCGCAGTCCCCCAGGCGCAGTTTCCTGCAAGCGGCGGTCCGCTTCAACGGCGCCTGAAGGTATGCAGACTCCTGGCAATTCCATGATGCAAGAGGTCCGACCCTTGGCGCACGACCCAAAAAAGAAATCTGTACCGTCTGGCAGTCCCGGCGGCCATCCCAATCCGGGTATGGGGCCGGCCTACCAGCACTATCAGGCTGCCGTGCAACTGGTCCAGCAAGGTAGATTCGATAAGGCGCTTGCCGCATTCGAGAAACTTCTTTCCAGCGCGCCTCCCGAGCTGCTGGAACGATGCAAGATGTACGTCAGCACATGTCAGCGGCAGATGGAAAGGCATAGCCTGACTTTTCTGACGCCCGAAGAGCACTACGATTACGCCATTTCGCAACTGAACACTGGCTACTACGAGGAAGCGCGCGATCAGTTCAACCGCATCCTCGATGCCCATCCCGAGGCAGATTACGCCCTTTATGGATTGGCGCTGCTGGACGCCATCACGGGGCGCACCCAGGACTGCCTTAGTAACCTGGGGCAAGCCATCGAATTGAACCCCAGGAACCGGCTCCAGGCCCGTGCGGACAATGATTTTCAGAGCATGGCGGACGACCCGCGATTTACTGAACTGCTCTATCCTGAGGTACCCTAAAGGTCAAGTGACTTCCCCAACCACTTCGATATTAGGTTCTGAACCATTTCCGCAAGCGATAGTGCCGGGCGCGGCGGCCGGCGCACTGCGCGTGGTGGCCATCGGCGGTGGCACCGGCCTCTCGATTCTGCTGCGAGGGCTACGGCGCCATGTAGCCTCTTCCAACCAGACTGCTCCGGACGCAGGCCTCATCGCGGATTTGGCCGCCGTGGTCACGGTGACCGACGACGGGGGGTCCAGCGGCCGTCTGCGCAGGGAATTCAATATGCTACCGCCCGGGGACCTGCGCAACTGCATGGTTGCCCTCAGCGAAGAGGAAGACGTGCTGGCCCGGCTCTTTGCTCACCGCTTCCGTGCGGGAGACGCGCTGGAGGGGCACAACTTCGGCAATCTTTTTGTGGCCGCGCTCACTGAGATTACCGGCGACTTTGGCCACGCCATTCAACTGGCGTCGAAGATTCTGGCCACGCGGGGGCGCATCTACCCCGTGACCACGGCCAACGCTACGCTGGTGGCGCGCATGGACGACGGCTCGCTGGTGCGCGGCGAAACCAATATCACCGCCAGCCGCAAGCGCATCGCGGAACTGATGCTCGACCCACCGGACGCGGCCCCTCTGCCGGAGACGCTAGAGGCAATCGAACGCGCCGACTTGATTACCGTGGGGCCGGGGTCGCTGTACACTTCGCTCATTACAAATCTCTTGGTACAGGGCATGCCTTTGGCGCTTGCCCAGGCACGTGGTGTGCGAGTTTACATATGCAATCTTATGACCCAGGCCAACGAGAGCCTGGGATTGACCGCCTCCCAGCACATTGAGCGGATTTATGAACACACTCGCGCGCCCATCTTCGACTATGCACTGGTGAACACTGGCGTATTTTCTCCGGAGACGCTGGCCCGCTATGCGGCTGAGGGTGCGTCGCCCATTGAGGCCGACATCAAGCAAATCGAGGCGCTGGGCGTCCGTTGCATCGCTGGTGACTTCGCCAGCGAAGAGAGCGTGGTTCGCCACGCCGCCGGCCGCGTCGCAGGCGCCCTGTTGGCTCTGGGCGGCACAGCTCTTGCCGGCCGGGCGTGAGTTTTATCTTTCCTGCCTATTACGTGCTGAGATAGAGTGAAAGCGCGCGGCCCCCAAGCTTGCGCTATTCATCAGGAGGATTTCATGCACAAGAGTCGAGTTTGGACCGTTGTGGGCTGTTGCCTGTTCGCAGTTGCGATCGCTGCTTTGGCGCAGTCGATCAGAAAGCCGGGCCTTTGGGAGATGACCACCAATATGACCTGGCAGCAGTCGCCAATGCCTCCGGGCATGACCATGCCTCCGGGCGCCAATACGCCTTTTGGCGGCGGCCCGCGGACTACTCAGGTCTGTCTTACCCAGGCCATGATCGACAAGTATGGCGCCCCGATGCCGCAGAGCCGCAACGGCGAATGCCAGATCTCCAACGTGGTGCTGAAGGCCAGCAGCATGACAGCCGACTGGATCTGTACCGGCAGGATGGCGGGCAAAGGAACTTTGGAATCATCGTGGTCCGATCCCAATCACGCAGTAGGCAAGGTGCATTTCATCGGTATCATGCAGATGGGGCCGAACTCCAGGACAATCGAGTACACAATCAATTCCTCGTCCACTTACAAAGGCCCAGACTGCGGCAGCGTGCAGCCCATGCCCACGCGGAACAACTAGCGCGGAAGCAACCTCGGCAGGTTTGTCCGCTGGGTGGACCTGCCTGCCCCTGACGTTCTATCCGTTCATTCCTGTATAATTCCGGCGAAAGCAAGGAGCATTTATTGTCATGTACAGAAGCAGACCGAGCCGGATGAGGATTATTTTGTCTGAGATTTCCACGTTGATGATCGCCAGCGCATTCGCACTCACTCCCGGTGCCGCGCAAGCCCAGGCAACCAATGCGGGCTTTGGCTCCGCCAACCCGTTCTACGCGCCCAGCACGCTGCCCTTTCAGGCGCCGCCATTCGACAAGATCAAGGATTCGTACTACCAGCCGGCGATCGAGGCAGGCATTGCGCAGAAGATCGAAGAGACGCGCGCCATTGCCGACAATCCCGCGGCGCCGACGTTTGAAAACACCTTTGTAGCGATGGAAAAAAGCGGACGGTTGATTGACCGCGTGATGGGTGTCTTCAACGAAGTTACCGGCGCAAACATAAATCCTGTATTGCAAGCGGTCCAGGACGCGGAGGCGCCGAAGTTGGCCGCCATGCAGGATGCGATCTACCTGAATGCAAAACTGTTTCAGCGCGTTTCAAAAATCTACGAAGAGCGCCATTCGCTGCATCTCGATGCTGAATCGTTGCGCCTGGTGGAATACAGGTATCAGGAATTTGTACTGGCCGGTGCGCTGCTTTCCGACACCGACAAAGCCGCGTTGAAGAAGCTGAATGAGGAGGAGGCAAATCTTTCCACCGCGTACACTTCGAAACTGCTGGCCGCCACCAAGGATGCGGCGTTTGTGACTAAGGACAAGCAAGCGCTGGCGGGCCTGAGCGATGCGCAAGTGGCTGCCGCCGCGCAAGCCGCAGCGGATCGCAAAGTGGATGGCTGGGTGCTTGCTTTACAAAACACCACGCAACAGCCAAGCCTGCAATTGCTCAGCAATCGCGCCACGCGACAGGCGCTCTTCGAGGACTCGTGGAATCGCGCGGAGCGCGGCGGCACGAACGACACGCGCGACATCATCGCCCGCCTGGCGCAACTGCGCGCACAGAAGGCCAAACTGCTGGGCTACCCCAACCACGCGGCCTGGAAGCTGGCAGACCAGATGGCCCGCACGCCGGAGGCTGCGCTCAAATTCATGGACGCGCTGGTGCCTGCGGCAACCGCCAAGGCTCAGGGCGAGGCGAAGGATATCCAGACGCTTATCGATGCGCAGCATGGAGGATTCTCCCTCGAGCCATCTGACTGGAACTTCTATTCCGAGCAGGTGCGCAAAGCAAAATATGATCTGGATGAAGCGCAGACGCGCCCCTATTTCGAGCTGAACAATGTGCTGCACAACGGCGTCTTTTACGCGGCGCACGAGCTTTACGGAATTACCTTCAAGCAGCGCACTGACATTCCGGTTTACAACCCTGACGTGCAGGTTTACGAAGTCTTCGACGCTGACGGCAAGCCTCTGGCCCTGTGGTATTGCGACTATTTCAAGCGCGACAACAAAAACGGCGGCGCGTGGATGGACGAATTTGTCGGCCAATCCAAGCTGCTGGGCACTTTGCCGGTGGTCTACAACGTGGCCAACTTCACCAAGCCCGCCGTGGGTGAGCCGGCGCTGATCAGCTTTGATGATGTGACCACGATGTTCCACGAATTTGGCCACGGCCTGCATGGCATGTTTGCCAACTCCACATATCCCACTCTCTCCGGGACCAACGTACCGCGCGATTTTGTCGAGTTTCCCTCGCAGTTCAATGAGCATTGGGCGAGCTATCCGGCGGTCTTCGAGCACTATGCGAAACACTACAAGACCGGCGCGCCGATGCCTGCGGAACTGGCCGCGAAGATCAGGAAAGCAGCGACCTTCAACCAGGGATATATGCTCACCGAGATTTTGGCCGCCGCGGAACTGGATATGCAATGGCACACCATCGCACCCGATGCGCCGCTCCAGAATCCCGACACCTTTGAAACCGCTGCGCTCGCAAAGACTCACCTGTTGCTCAGCACAGTGCCGCCGCGCTACCGCTCCAGCTATTTCTTGCATATCTGGGGCAATGGCTATGATGCCGGCTATTACGCATACCTGTGGTGCGAGATGCTGGACGACGATGCCTTCCAGTGGTTTCAAGATCACGGCGGACTGACGCGGGCCAACGGCGATCGCTTCCGGCAGATGGTGCTCTCGCGCGGCAACACCGAAGACCTCGCAAAGATGTATGCGGCATGGATTGGCGCGGAGCCTGAGATTGGCCCCATGCTCAAGGCGCGCGGCCTGGAGCCGGTAACGAAGGTAAAATAACCCCGCATCAAGAACGCATGGGGATGGGGAACAGTTGAGGTAGTCTTCAGCTACACCCCATCTCCAAGGCATGCAACCAATCCCAGCTCAAACCGGCGAACGCAGCTGGGAAGAAAATCAGGCCATGACGCGCCGACGTAGCAGAACCGCTCCTCCGCAGAGTCCGGTGAGGAGCAGAACGATCGAAGACGGTTCTGGAATTGGCGAATTAATGGGCGTACCGCCGACCGTAACTCCGTCCATGGCAAGTCCGGTGTCATATAACGTGTCGATCCAGTTTGTAACCCCGATCTCGAGATAGTAGCTGCCGGCAGCCGCGATCGTGTAGTCGGAGTTGATCCATCCCGTATTGCCGCAGCCAGAGTTATAGCAGGCTCCGGAGTAGCCTCCCAGGGGCGACCATGTGGTCCCTGATTGGATCGGTACAGAGGCCGGGTTGAGTGTCGCTGTCGGTGCAGGCATACCCGTTCCCGGAACGATGCTGCCGCTAGGCACTGTCCGCGCCGTAAAAAGTAGGGCTACGGGGCTATTCGACGAATTGAAAAGCTCCGCCCAGGCGTAGTCCGCGTATCCTGCCCCGTCGGAGGTCACAAAGTCGAAGTAGAAGTTGAGATCGGTCCCGGCGGTCACCGTGAATACTGAAGTAGCCAGGGTCGACCCATTTGTCTCACTTCCCAAGGGCCCGCTGGGAAGCACGCCAACTCCGCCGGTGCCGCCATTGGTCGTGACGTATTGATAGGAGCTGTTGCCGGTTGGTGAGAGTGGTACCACGCCGTTGGCGCCGAGCGAGCCGCAGCTCCCGGTGCAGGTCCATCCTGCGGGAATGGCACTAGCCCCCGCGTTTGTTGTCATAGCAAGCACCCCTATGAGAAGAGCACTCACAAGTCCTAGAGTTGACCAAAGCTTTGTGGTTTTCATGTTTGCAAATCCGGTTCGGGACATTCAGAACCTCCTTGTTTGCCGTGTTTCGATCAGTTTGTCTCGCAAGCCGCATACAGCGGCCCGCAGGTCGAGGCACAAGCGTGCTTACTTTTCCGCAGCAAGGAGCCAAGGGACTCCGAGCTTCTTTATGGGGCTACTGTCGTATGCACGTAAACCGCACTTTGGAAGTGTCGAAACGGTCCACGGCCAGATGGGGGGAAGCACTCGCTTGGGGAAGCGCTTGCGGCGCACTCTGGATTCTTCCCCAGCAGTTGCGGCGCAAAACCGGAATCGTTTGAGAGCGAAATCTCGATCTATGCTTATCCCGGTATCGAACACTTTACAACAATTTGCACGCAGGAGAAAACATTTTTCACATAACTGGCCGTATTTTTCCCGGCAGAACAGCCAATTTGCCGCTCAGGCCGTGGTCAGTTTACCAGGTAATCGAACCCGGCTTTTGAGAACGGAATCTTTACCCCTCGACGGTGCGCTTCAACTGGCCGCAGGCGGCGTAGATGTCGCGCCCTCGTGGCTTCCGCACATAAGTGGGAATCTTCGCGTCGGCCAAGGCGCGGCGGAAAACATCGATCGCTTCCGGCTTTGGCGTCGTGTAGCTGATGCCGGGGCCGGGGTTCCATGCGATCAGGTTCACCTTGGCGGGCAACCCGGTGCGGCGGACAAGGCGCGCCACTTCGATGGTGTCTTTGAGCCGGTCGGTGACGCCGCCCAGCAGGACATATTCAAACGTGATGCGCTCGCGCGGGCGGAGTTTGACTTGGCGCACGGCGTCAACCACCGCCTGGATGGGCCATTTGCGGTTGATGGGCATGATCTCGCCGCGAATCTCATCGTTGGGCGCGTTCAGGCTGATGGCCAGCTTGGGGCGAAACTCGGCCGGCTCGGTGGCAAAGCGTTCGATGCCGGGAACAATGCCGGAGGTCGAGACCGTCATGCGCTGCGGGCTCAGGCCGACCTCGCGGACGAGCAGGCGCACCGCAGCCATGAAGTTGTCGTAGTTCAGGAATGGCTCGCCCATGCCCATAAAGACCAGGTTCACGCGGTCGCGGCCTACCTCGATGGCGTGACGGTCAAAGACTGCCAGCACCTGTCCGGCGATCTCGCCCGCGCTCAGGTTGCGCCGAAAGCCCAACTTGGCCGTGAGGCAGAACTGGCAGTTGACCGCGCAGCCGACCTGGCTGGAGATACAAATGGTTGCGCGATGCCGGCGGCCTTCGGCATTGGAGATTGATTCCCAGGTCTCAGAAGCGAGACCTGGACCACCCGGAGTTCCCGGACTGTCCGAATCGCTGCCGTCGCCGGATTCGCCGTCGTCGCCTTCGGGCATCCAGACTGTTTCCACGGTTTCTGCCACCCCAGCGGCGCCATCCCGGCCCCTGCCCTCGACCAGATAGCGTTCCGTTCCATCTACAGACTGAAAGACCTGGACGATCTTTGGCCGACCCACCCCCCAGCCTTCAGTAGCAAGTCGTTGGCGCAGCGGCTTGGGTAATGTGGTAATTTCACTTAATTCTGTAATTCGTTGACAATAAATGGCTTCCGCCAACTGTCTTCCACGCCAGGCTGGCTCGCCCTCTTCAACCATGCAAGCCGCCAGTGCCTCCGCATTCAAGCCGAAAAGCCCCCGATCCCGCGCAGTCGCTCGGCTCGCTTCAACGGGGTCACAGTCGCCCAAACGCACGAGTTGGCTGATATCTTCGCTCATCACTAGTCTCAGATTAGAGCATTTCTCCTTCGGCGGCATTTATCCACAAAAAGCCGCCTCGTGCCTCCCAAGCCCGCATTGACCTACAATCGAAGGTAGGGGGACGATGACTAACGAGCGAAATCTTCGCCGCACCGAACTGCCGAACGGCCTGATCGTTCTGACGGAGCGCATGGAGTACATGCGTTCGGTGGCCATGGGCGTGTGGATCAAATCCGGCTCCCGCTGTGAGCCGGCGGAGGCTAACGGCATCTCCCATTTTGTGGAACACATGCTTTTCAAGGGCACGCACTCTCGCTCCGCACAGAACATTGCCCGCGAGATGGATTCGATTGGCGGCAACCTGGACGCCTTCACCGGCAAGGAAACCATCTGCTTCAACGTCAAGTCGCTGGCCGAGCATGTGCCTATTGCGCTGGACGTGCTGGCCGACCTGGTGCTCAACCCGGTCTTCGCCGCGCCTGAGATCGAGCGCGAGCGCGGCGTGATTTTGGAAGAGATCAAGATCGACGAAGACAATCCGGATCTGCTGGTTCACGAGCTGTTCATGCAATCGTTCTGGAAGGATCATCCGCTGGGCTGGCCGATTCTGGGCACCTCAAAGACAGTGGGCAAACTGGGCCAGCAAAGCCTCTTCGACTATCACAGCGACCGCTTTCACGGCGGAAACATGATCTTCGCCGCAGCAGGAAACCTGGACCACGACCGCTTCGCAGAAGAAGTCGCGCAAAAATTCTCCACGTTGGCAGCCGGGGCCACGCTCCACGAGTTGCCTGCGCCTGCAGCCGCAGCGCGCATCGTGCTGCGCAATAAGAAGTCCCTGGAGCAGGTGCAGATCTGCCTCGGCGTTCCGGCGCCGCCCATCACCGACGAAAACCGCTACGTTACGCTGATTTTGAATACGGTATTGGGCGGCGGCATGAGCTCTCGCCTCTTCCAGACCATCCGCGAAGAGCGGGGCATGGCCTACTCCATCTACTCCGACCTGAGCCCCTACCGCGACACCGGAACCCTTTGCGTCTTTGCCGGCACCTCGGTGGGCAAGGGCCTGGAGGTGGTAGATCTTATTCTGGACGAATTCCGCAAGCTGAAGCAGGAACTGCTGAGCGAAGAAGAGCTGACTCGCGCAAAGGATCAGGTTAAGGGTAATATTCTGCTCGGCCTGGAGAGCTC
>Ga0181520_10012648_pt1 | contig 10800 bp, 10 predicted proteins | sample PEATcosm2014_Bin_29_FD_132451 | JGI IMG/M metagenome (GOLD analysis project Ga0181520, IMG submission 132451) | Peatland microbial communities from MTU Mesocosm Facility, Houghton, MI, USA - PEATcosm2014_Bin02_30_metaG | ecosystem: Environmental > Terrestrial > Soil > Wetlands > Peat | place...
AGACTTGGAATCAGTTCCGTAAACCACACATTCCCATCCGGCCCGAGAGCATCAAAACCCGTCACTGAGCCGGTACTGAGCGCGTAAGTGGCCAGTTGACCGCTGGTTGTAATGCGGCCGATATTGCTCGTCACGCTTCCCGGAAACCAGAGCGCGCCATCTGGACCCGTGGTGAGCGAAGCTAAGTAATACAAGGTCGGAAATACAGAGGGATTCTCGGTCACGACGCCAGCGGGAGTCACGAAGTCGATTGAATTGTTGACCTCAGTGAACCAAATGTTGCCATCGGGTCCGGTGCAGATTCCTGACCAGCCAGCGCTCGTGATGGCATACTCGGTTTCAGCTCCCGTTGTAGTAATTTTTGCGACATGCGCCGACTCTGTGGCCCACACATTCCCGTCGGGGCCGGCGGCGACCGAAATAGGATAATCGCCGGTCGGAACTGGGGTGATCTTTCCGCCAGTCGAGATTTTCCAAAGCTCTTTCACCGCCAGATTCTGAGAATTGACAAACCACAAATTACCGTCGGGGCCAGCGGTAATGACCGCGGGATTACCAACCGGTGGATAGGCCTGAAAGACGCCGACATTTACGTTGGTTGCGTACTCAGTAATTGCGCCGGAGACGGTAATCTTGCCGACTTTGAAAAGACCATTCTGTTTCTGCTCAACAAACCACAAATTGCCGTCGGGCCCGGCGGTAATCCCCTGAGGAAAACTTCCTTTGGGCAACGCGAACTGAGTAATGCCTGCGCCGCTCGTGTTGATGTAGCCTACCTTGCCCGTGAGCTGGTCGGTGAACCATAAGTTTCCGTCCGGTCCGCTGGCGAGGCCAAGGAGAGATTGAGCCCCCGGAATTCGGAACTGCGTAATAACACCGGCCGTTGTGATACGGCCAATCTTTTCGCCACCGGACTCGGTGAACCATAAATTCTTATCCGGGCCAATAACGATGCTGTACGGATTCGAGGACCTTCCCGGAGGCACCGCAAAATCTGTGCTCGCGAGGGCGAGGGTTGCAAAACTCAGCGAAGCGGCCAAAAACACCGCGATTGTCGTACGGCAGAAAAGTAACCGCGGCGAGGGCATGGCGGTATTCTCCTTTTCAAACAATATTTTTCCAACTCAGAAGAAGGCAGCCCAGGGGTCCTCCTCTCGACTTTCAAGGAGGGCAGCGATTGTACCACAGCTCTCTTTTTGGACTTCAATAGAACAGCGAACCCACCGAAGTCTAAACAGGAATGCGGGATTAAGGTCTAGTGGCCAAGAGCTAAAGCCGAAAGCTAAATCGGCATCACGCCGACTTCTTTTTCCACTTCAACCGTGTCGACCATCACGATCGCGTCCCACGGACAGCCATCGAGGAAACATCCGTCTGGGCCTTTGCTGAGGCACTTCTTGCATCCGATGCAAAGGATCGGGTCGACCTGAATTCTTCCGAATGGCGGGTGATCTTCGTCCGGAACCCAAAACATGCAATCTTCCACCGGGCAATACTCCACGCAGGCCGGAGAACCGGCGCACCCAGTGCAGCACTCGGTGATAACCGCCAACTCCTTTGGTTTCTTCTTTCGAGGAGTCAATAGCCCCTTGGATTTGGGTTCGAACTTCATCTCGTCCGGCACCATCCCAGCGGGTTTCAGGGAGTCTGCTTCAGCAGGCATGGCAGCGATTATACCGCAGTGGGCTTAATTTTCATCCACACGAAGTTGGATGGGATTGGGTCGAAAGGCGTCATCCCGAAGATACGGCGCACTTCAGCCGGTCGAGGGATCTTGCGCGCATCTTCGAAACTCGCCACCACAAAAAATCGGTTTCATTTTGGCCTGCTTTGCCGATTCTTTCCGCCCTTCCCGGTCAAAGGCCTCTTCGTTTCTGATATATTGGGCGTCCAGCCCCTAATTTTCTTGACCGCGATCGCGTCTTGGCCAGGGGCGGAAGGAGCAGCATTCATGGCAGGAAAAAGCGTCAATAAAGTCATTCTTATCGGAAATCTGGGCAAGGACCCTGAAGTGAAATACACGCAAGGCGGCATGCCGGTGGCCAAGTTCTCAATCGCCACCAATGAACGCTTCAAGGACAAAGACGGCCAATGGCAAGATCGCACCGAGTGGCACAACATCGTCGCCTTTCAGCGCCTGGCTGAGATCGTTGGCGAGTATCTGAAAAAGGGCGGCAAATGCTTTATCGAGGGCAGCCTGCGCACCAGTTCCTGGGACGACAAGGAAACCGGCCAGAAGAAATACAAAACAGAAATCATCGCCAACGACTTGGTGCTACTGAGTGGACGTGGCGAAGGCGCCGGAGATGATTCCGGTGGACGCTCCCGCGGCGCCTCCGCGGGCGGAAACAATTTCGACCAGCGCTCACCGGAACCGGAACACGCGGCAGCTTCAACCCCGATCAGCGACGAAGATATTCCCTTTTAGCGCGGTTCACTTATTACGATGGAGGCGGAGCGGGGCTGCGGTGCTTGTGCCGCTCATCGATTGCCCGCATGAGCTCGTCGAACTTCTTCGCTTGTTCGGGATCCAGGATCTGCCGGATCTGAACGCGAGTTTCCTGGTGGATCGCTTCGAATTGCGGATCAATCTGCTTCTGTAAATCCTTCACCTTTTGCGATGACTCGTCAAAAATCTTGCCGACCTGTTCTACCTCGGCATCGGTGAGGTTCAAATTCTTCTTTAAGTGCGCCACGGCACGCTCTTTGTTGAAGCCTCCTGGGGCATGAAGCCGCCCGTTATGCCACAAATAATAGTACACTCCCGCGCCCCCAAGGACGGCTCCCAGAGCGATGGTCACAACGAAGTAGAGATAAACCCGGCGGTTCATTTCACCTCATTCGGTAAGGCTGGCGCCGGAGATTCCACCGGCGCCAATTCCGGAGATTCTTGCAAACCGTTTTCGGCTACGGGGTCGGAATAGGCCAGCGCGGCTTCCTGAGCGGGCATATCTGCGGCGCTCAGACCACGGACCGGTCCCGTCGAGGGCAGCGCCAGGGCAAGGAGCGTCAGGAAGGTCAGCGCCAACGTGGCATACACGAAGCGCCTTCCCACGCGTTCGAAGAACTCCGCCACGCTGGGCGCACGGCCAAGTTCTCCAAGCTGCCGCACCAAGCGCTCGGCAAAGCCCACCGAAGGCACTACAACGTCCTCACGGCTCAGCAGACGGAAACCCGAACTCACCCGCCGCAAGTCGCGGTGATAGCCCGCGCACGCCGAACAATCAGCGAGGTGCGCGCGGAGCTCGGGTGATTCCCCACCCTCCCAGAGGTCGTCCAACCGATTCCGAATGTCATCACATCGCATGGCCTTGTTTTTCCTCTCGCCATTTGCGCATGTCTTCCAACATGCGCTTCCGGGCGCGGTGCAGTCGAACCTTCACCGTCGTCGGCTTCAGATCCAGGATCTCCGCAATTTCTTCCACAGAATAATCTTCTAGTTCTTTCAAGACCAGAATTTCTCTGTCCTTCTCGGGAGCACGGTCAAGGAGCTTGGTGACCAAATCCTTAAGGACCGCGTGCTCTTCATGATCCAGCGCTTCCGCCGGTTGACTCTCCGCGTTGCTCTCGAGCTCCTGCTGGCTGTTCTCTCCCATTTGCCAGTAAAAACTCACACGCGAGGCGCGCTCGTGCCGCAAGTAATCATAGCAGTGGTTGGTGGCGATGCGGCTGAGCCACGTAACAAACGAGGACTGGAAATTGTAGCTCCGAATCGCCCTGAACGCCTTGATGAAAATCTCTTGGGCGAGATCTTCCACCTCGTCGCGCCTGCGCACCAAATGATAAACCAGTGAGAAGACGCGCTGCTGGTATTTCTGCACCAGGGGTCCGAAGGCCTCCGGCTCCCCCTGCTGGGCGCGCTTAATCCACTGAATCTCCTGGGCAAGCTGTGCGCCGGAGTTTTCCATTGGGCTTCCATCTTCACCCAACCCCCATTGATTCCGACGAGGGAAAAGCCCTGGGGGTTACAGTAACCAGTGAGGCAAATTTCTAATCAAAATCTAATCAAGATTTTAGTTGACCACTTGATCACTTTATGCAAGAATGCGCACATGATCATAGGAACACGACTTAAGAAGCTTAGAGAAGAACGAAACCTTTCGCAAGGTGATATCGAAAAGCGCACCGGCTTGCTACGTTGCTACATCTCGAGGGTAGAGAACGGTCACACCGTTCCCTCGCTTGAAACCCTTGAGAGGTTGGCGGCGGCACTCGAACTTCCCCTCTTCCAGTTGTTCTACGAAGGGGAGGAACCGCCTCCGCTCCCCAACCTGAGCAAGCGCCAGACGACCGAAGAGCTGGTTCTCGACGCAGAGCAGGAAAAGGAACTGCGTTTTTACGAGAAAGTAAAGCGCCTTCTCGGACGGATCGATGAGAAGGACCGCCAGCTCTTGCTCTACATGGCCCAAAAACTGGCGAGCCGATAAGCCATTTCGTTTCATGCGACGGGAGTGGTGTCTCTGACTGGAGTCGGAGGCGAAGGGTGGGCTATTCCCACTCGATGGTGCCGGGGGGCTTCGAAGTAATGTCGAAGACAACTCGGTTGACGCCCTTTACCTCGTTGACGATTCGGTTCGCCATCCGCTGGAGTAGTGTCGCTGGAAGGTGAGCCCAGTCAGCGGTCATACCATCCTCCGATTCGACCGCCCGGATGCCGATGGTCGAGGCGTACGTCCGGGCGTCGCCCATCACTCCGACACTTGAAACGGGCAATAAGACCGCGAACGACTGCCAAAGGCGGTCGTAAAAGCCGTGTGTCTTTACTTCCTGGTGCACGATTTCATCCGCTTCCCTAACCATTCGCAACCGTTCCGGCGTTACTTCTCCGACAATACGAACCGCCAAGCCCGGCCCCGGAAAAGGTTGGCGGCTCACCAGAGATTCATCCAAACCGAGTTCGCGCCCAACTGTCCGCACTTCGTCCTTAAATAGCTCGCGTAAGGGTTCAATCAACTTAAACTTCAGGTCGGAGGGCAATCCGCCCACGTTGTGGTGGCTCTTGATGGTGGCCGCTGGCCCCTTAACCGACACGGATTCAATAACATCCGGGTAGAGTGTGCCTTGAACCAGGAACTCCACGTCCCCCAGGGCGCGGGCCTCAGCCTCAAACACGCGGATGAATTCTTCGCCAATGATTTTGCGTTTTCGCTCCGGGTCAGTGACACCCACTAAGCGGCTGAGAAATCGCGCTGTGGCGTCGACGGCCTTTACCTTCAGGTGAGCCTGCTCCCGCAATTTGCCGCTGACTTTGGCAAACTCATCCTTGCGCAGCAACCCGTTGTCCACAAACACACAAGTTAGCCGGTCGCCGAGTGCCCTCCCCACCAGCGTCGCCGCGACGGCGGAGTCCACGCCTCCCGAGAGCGCACAAAGAGCGTGGCGATCTCCTACCTGCTCGCGAACCTTCTCTACCGTTTGCTCGATGAATGACCCCGGAAACCAGTTGGGCTTGATTCCCGCCACGTCTGAAACGAAGCGCTCGAGAACGTCGCGGCCCCGGGTGGTATGGTGAACCTCCGGGTGGAACTCCACCGCGTACATTTGCTCGGATGGATTCTCAATCACAGAAATTGCGTTCTGAGTCCGGCCAGTAATGGTGAAACCCGACGGCACCTCCACGACGTGGTCGCCGTGACTGTTCCAAACTTTCAGCGGCGAAGGAAATCCGGCTAGCAGGCGGGAAGACGGTAGGATCTCGAGTTCGGCGAAGCCATATTCGCGCCTCCCCGCCGGCTCAACCTTGCCTCCCAACTTGTACGACATCCACTGGAAGCCGTAGCAGATGCCGAGCACCGGAAGATTGAGCTTCAGCACGCGCTCGTCGCACACCGGCGAATCGGGGTCATACACCGACGACGGCCCGCCCGAGAGGATCAGCGCCTGCGGCTTCATTCGCACTAGATCCTCAAACGGAGTGGTGCACGGTACGACGACCGCAAGCACATGAAGCTCGCGAATTCGGCGCGCAATCAGTTGGGTGAACTGCGACCCAAAATCGAGAACGACGACAGGGTTAGGTTGTGTCATAGGTTTTATTTTCGGGGGAGCGGATCAAGCCTTCTCTCTTGACAGGAGCAAAACCACTGCGACCAGCGCAATGACGGCAATGATGATAATGAATAATGCGCCGTGCCCATGGAAATGGGGCCTAAACAAAATTGGTAGGAACCGCAAATTGCACCTCCTAATTCCCAGGGCCGTGAAAGCGCTTGGCGCGAATTTTCACTACTTCGCCACAATACTGACCAGCTTCTGCGGCACGACGATTATTTTCTTCACCTGCAATCCCGCCAGGTGCTGAATCACTTTCTCATCGGCGAGCGCCTTGGCGCGGACTTCTTCCTCTCCGGCGCTGGCGGCAACGTGAATGCGCGCGCGCAGCTTGCCATTGACCTGCACGGGGTATTCGATCTCATCTTCCGCTGCGAGTTCGGAATCAAATTCCGGCCAGCGCACCTTGAGCATGGGCTCCGCGTGGCCAAGCGCTTCCCAGAGCTCGTCCGCCACATGCGGGGTGAACAGCGAGAGGATCGTTACCAGAAATTCGAGCGCCGTCTTGTGCGCGGTGGGGCGAATCTTCCCCGCCTGCACGGCCGCGTCGAGGTCTGTCAATTCGTTGACCAACTCCATGGTATTGGCGATGTCGGTGTTGAAGTGCCAGCGTTCTTCCATGTCCTCGGTCACGTGCCGCAGCGTCTGGTGCGCCTTGCGCAGAAGCCGGCGCTCCTCGGGCGTCAGCGAGGCTTTCTCTTCGGCAGTCAACTTCCCTGCCCTCACGTCGCGGAGTTTATCCGCGTGCTTGGCCACCAACCGATAGACGCGGCCCAAGAAACGCCAAGCCCCTTCTACGCCCGCGTCGCTCCAATCCAGATCCTTTTCTGGCGGAGCGGCAAACAACATGTAGAGGCGCGTCGTATCCGCGCCGTATTTGGCGAACAACTGGGTGGGATCAACAACGTTGCCTTTGGACTTCGACATCTTCGACCCGTCTTTGATTACCATTCCCTGGGTAAACAGGCGCGCAACGGGTTCGGAGAAGTCCACCAGGCCGATGTCGCGCATGACTTTGGTGAAGAAGCGCATGTAAATCAGGTGGAGGATGGCGTGTTCAATGCCGCCGATATATTGGTCCACCGGGAACCAATACTTCACCGAGTCCTTATTGATCGGCGCCGTCGCGATCTTGGGATCGGTGTAACGATAGAAGTACCACGAAGAATCGACGAACGTGTCCATGGTATCGGTCTCGCGCCGCGCCGGCCCGCCGCATCGGGGGCAAGTTGTGTTCACAAAATCCGGCACGTCGGCCAGCGGCGAGTGCCCTTGCCCGGTCAGCTTGACGTTAGGCGGCAGCAGCACCGGCAGGTCGGTTTCCGGCACCGGCACAATTCCGCACGTCTCGCAATAAATCAAGGGAATGGGCGTGCCCCAATACCGTTGGCGCGAGATTCCCCAATCCTTGATGCGATACTGCACCGTCCCTTTGCCGAATCCCTTTGCCTCGGCGTCGTGCGTCATGCGCTCAATGGCTTCTTCCGACGTGAGTCCGGTGTAGGCGCCGGAAGCCACCAGCCGACCGTACTCCGTCGTGGCGTGCAGAGGCGTTCCGAACTCAGCATCCGGCGCAGTCCCTTCCGGCACAATCACGGTGCGTATCGGCAGCCCATAACTCGAGCAGAACTCGAAATCGCGTTCATCGTGTGCCGGTACGGCCATCACCGCCCCAGTCCCGTAATCCATCAGCACGAAGTTGGCAAGCCAGATCGGAACTTCCTCGCCGTTGTAAGGGTTGCGCGCGGTAAAGCCAGTGTCCGCGCCCACCTTGGCCAGGTTCACTTCCACGCGCGCGCGCACGGAAGAAGCCTTCAGGCGCTCCACCTCGGCGCGCAACCGAGTGGGTTCCTTGGAATTCTTCAGGAGATCGTCCACCAGCGGGTGCTCGGGCGCTAGGAAAACGGCGCTACAACCAAAGATCGTATCCACGCGCGTGGTAAAGACGCGCAGCGGTTTCCACAAGTCGGTGACGCTGAAATCGACAAACGTGCCCAGCGATTTGCCGATCCAGTTTTGCTGCATGGTCAGCACGCGCTCGGGCCAGCGCACCATCTGCTTCATGTCGTCGAGCAATTGCTCAGCATAAGCCGTGGTCTTCAGGAACCACTGCTCGAGCTCGCGCTCGATGACCGGCGTCTCCTCGTGCCGCCAGCAACAGCCGTCCACCACCTGCTCGTTGGCCAGCACGGTTTCGCACTGCGGGCACCAGTTCACCCGGCTCTTCTTGCGATAGGCGAGGCCGCGCTCGTACATCTTCAAGAAGAACCATTGGTTCCAGCGGTAGTACTCCGGCTTGCAGGACGCGATTTCCCGCCGCCAATCGTAGCTCACGCCCAGGCGTTGGAGCTGCCCGCGCATGCGGTCGATGTAAGTAAAGGTGAACTCGGAGGGATGCCGCTGGTGCTTGATGGCGGCATTTTCCGCAGGCAGCCCGAAGGCGTCCCAGCCGATGGGGTGCAGGATGTTAAAGCCCTTCATGCCCATGTAGCGCGCCAGCGCATCGCCAATCGAATAATTGCGCACGTGCCCCATGTGAATGTCGCCGGAAGGATACGGCAGCATTTCGAGAACGTAGTATTTCGGGCGCCCGGGCTCGGCCTCGGTTTCAAACAGTTTGCTGTCGGCCCAGCGCTTTTGCCACTTGGTCTCTATTTGCTGAGGATCGTAGTTTGGGTCCATGATTTTAATTATGAATTCGGAATTATGAATTATGAATACTGAATTGAGCTGGCATGCTTCGTGCGCAGCGTGTCGCCGAGTGGTAGTTCATAATTCGTAATTCATAATTTCCTTTCGCTTGCCTATGGGGACTATTCTTCTCCCAGAAACTTTCTGACGGCGTTGATTCCCTTCTCCGTAGCGCAGAACCAGAGGTCGGCAAGCTGGTCCTCCCGAAACTTCACGGCCTGTGCCTCGGGGCCATTGAAGATGCAGGCTTGCGCGTAGCCCTCGTGGGTCAATTCCTTTAGAGCGTGAATAATCTCCGGCCGCGAAACTGGCGCGGCGCTCCTTGCGGCCCAAGCGGCCGGGTCGCGTTCGCCATCCCATTCGTTGATGTTTTTAGCGATGATCTCCACCGTGACATAGTCTTCCGCGATCGCATCGAGGACCAACTCCAGCACCGCTTGGAACCGGTCGCGCGAGAGTCCATCCCACCAACTATCGACGTTAACCACTGGCTTCGGCCCCCTGCATCTGTCCTCCTCAGCGCGCGGATTTTGCGGCCGCCAATTTGCGCATCATTCGGATGTTCCGAACGTCATCGCCCGGTTTGTCGACCGGCGTCTCGCAGATGAATGGGATGCTTTTCAACTTCGGGTGCCGGACGATACGCGAAAAGGCCTCGGCGCCGATTTGCCCTTTGCCGATGTGTTCGTGGCGGTCAGCGTGGGAGCCGAAGGCGGTCTTGGAATCGTTGGCGTGGATCACCCGAACTTTCTCGACACCAATCGTAGCGCCGAGTTGCTTCACGGCGTCGCGCAAACCTTCCACGGTGTGGATGGCATAGCCCGCCTCGAAACTATGCGCAGTGTCGATACACGCGCCAAGCGGCAACTCCCTTTCGGCGCCGGCGATAATCTCCGCCACCTCCTCGAAGGTGCGGCCGATCACCGTTCCCTGCCCTGCGGTGTTCTCAATCAAGATGGTCAAGCCGTCAAGCTTCAGACCTGCCGCCGCCTGGCAAAGTGATTCGATGCAGGTAGCGATGGCCGCCGAGGGCGAACCTCCCTTGGCGGCGCCGGGGTGGGTCACGAGGTAATCCGCACCCAATGCCAATGCTCGCTCCAGCTCCTTGCGAAAGGCGGCAATCGAGCGCCCGCGAATGAGGGAATCCGACGATGCCAAGTTAATCAAATAGTTATCGTGAATGACGACGGGCGAAAGGACATGGGTATGCCGTGCCGCCCGAAAGGCCTCGCAATCCGCCAGCTTCGGGTCGAGTGTCCTCCACCCCCGCGGATTCGCCGAGAACATCTGAAACGTGTCGCACCCAATCTTTTTGGCGTGATGCGCCGCGTTCTCCAATGCGCCCGCAATCGAGGTGTGCACCCCTACCTTCATGGGAATTTCTCCACGATGTTAATTGTTCATCGTAACAGACCCGTTCGAAAGGCGTCAACAGAGGCGCGCGGAGGTGGTGGTGTCATTTGGAAGTGCCACGGGCGTCCCGCCCGTGAACGGTCACGGCCAACATGGCCGTGCCACACCAAATGACACCGCTACCCGCGCGGAACCTAGGGTCCCGTCAAAGTCAGCGAAGTTCCCCGCAGGGGAGCAAGATCACTAGCCGTCGGTGAAATCAACGGACAGGGAGTGGCGACAGCTTCAACCCCGCCGGGGCCGAAAATCCTTTGGCCCGCGTTGCTCGCACCTGGGGCTAATGACCTTCGCCCGCCGGGCCGCCACCCTACCTCGACCTTGACGTGGCCCCGACGGCCACCATCCCGGCCCAAGGGTCCGCTTGCGGGGTCGCACTTCCAAGTCTACCGGATTGGAGCAGACGCCGTTGTGTCATTCGGACCTATGCGTACTTGGCCCTCCGCCAAGTGGCTTATGTTTCATACACTTATTGGGATGCACGGAATATACGCAAAATACTGAAGCTATAATGCCATTATTTTCTTCAGGCTATTGGGATAGCGGGGATAAAGCGGAAAAAGGGTGACTTTTTGAGGTCAAAAATCGATCTAAGTGGTTTTGCTTTCTATAATTAATCGGCAATTAATCGGCTATTTCGTATAACTC
>Ga0181520_10012649_pt1 | contig 10798 bp, 7 predicted proteins | sample PEATcosm2014_Bin_29_FD_132451 | JGI IMG/M metagenome (GOLD analysis project Ga0181520, IMG submission 132451) | Peatland microbial communities from MTU Mesocosm Facility, Houghton, MI, USA - PEATcosm2014_Bin02_30_metaG | ecosystem: Environmental > Terrestrial > Soil > Wetlands > Peat | place...
CGGCTGTGTCGATTGTCACCCAAACCCCCAAATGTCAAGATAAGCGAGTTGGTGGAATGATAACGAGGCCCTCGCCCGACACCTCTGCTTAAGCTAGTGCCATTCGTCACCCCCACCGCCGCGGAGCGGCAGGGCCGGCGCCAAAAATTCAGGAAACCGGCGGTTTTTTTGACTGGCAAGCAATTTGAATCGCTCGCCTGGCTTTCGATACAAACCCAACCCGCGAACACCATCTCTCGGCATGCCGGGTGGCTTTGCCATTCCGCGCAACTATCCATTTGAACCCGCAGTTCGGACATTTTGTTCAGCTGAGCAAAATCATCCGTGCTCACGTCACCCCACCTGGAACTTCCAGACCGCCCAGGATCGCCGCTGCCGCATTGTATTCCAAGTGCAGGCCGTCGTTCACACGCGCTATCCGGCCCGCAGACCGTCCACACCGCCATGGAGGCCCTCAAGGGCAGGACTTGCACTTGGGGATGCAACGAAACGGTGCGGAACACGGCCTTTCCCACCGCCGTACCCGCCCGCATACGAGCTCAAAGTGGAGGATCTCATGTTCAGCAAGACATCACCGTGAATGTGTTGGACTCGTTCAAAACCAGGTATCGTAGTGCATCCTCTTTCGCAGCCCCTGTAACCCGTGCTTGATCAAATTTGCTGCGGCAGAGACCGTTTTGTCCATCTGCCGGGCGATCTCTTCGACCGCCATTCCCTCGAAATAACGCAGGCGAAGGGCTTCTCGCTGCGTGTCGGGTAGTTTTTGCATGCGCTGCGCGAGGCGCAAAGCGTCTTCACCCCTGATGACTCGCTGGCTGGCCGAGCTGTCGTCAGCGGCGGGCTGGTTCCACCGCAATGAAGCGTCCCCGTCATCATCGTCCAACGACTGTTCGATCTCAAGACTTTGGTTCGCGGCTAGAACGTGCTTGCGCACGATGTCTCGCAGATTGTTGCAATGAATTCGCTTGATCCAGGCCGAGAATTCCGCCTCAGTGAATCCCTGAAAGCTGCGGAAGCCACGATGCGCGTCGGCCATCGTATCTTGGACTACGTCCTCGGGATCGCACCGGCGACGCAACCGGGCGCCGATTCGGCTTTGCGCCACAAGGGTAAGATAAGGGCGATAATAGTCCAGCAAACGCCCAAGCCGCGTCGGGTCGCTGCGGGCCAAACGGACCAGTTCGTCCACGCGAACATCATCGTCGTCCATAGCACTGCCTGCATTCCAGGAAATTGCGTACGAGCTTGTCAAGTAGCGTAAGCTCAAACGGGCGCCGCTGCAAGCCGGGGTGGCACGAGTCCCTGCCCCCATGCCGCCACGTCCGTGCGTCCATATGGCCGTGGGCGGTGTGGACACGGTAGAAAAAAAGGACCCTGGTCTTGGAGTTACTACTACCGCCGGCTGATACCCTATGCTACACTGGGAGCCTTGGAGTGTCGCGCAAGAGGGGAACCATACGATGGCCGTTTTGACGCTGCTGTTCTGCCGATCCGATGTGGACGGCGCGATCAGCCCCGACTGGGACGACTCGCGGGCGTGGGAACTGGAAGGGCAGTTCGAGGTCGGGCTGAAGGTTGCCGATCGCTACCTTCTCGAAAGCAAGCTGGGCCGTGGGGCGATGGGGCAGGTCTTCCGAGTCAAGGACCTGCGGCTGGACAGGCCCGTTGTGATGAAGGTCGTCTCCCACCTGCGCCGCCGGTTTGCCGACCTGGAGGCGACGCTGGAGCGCGAGGCGAAACTGGGTGCCCGGCTCTCGCACAAAAACATCGCCACGGTCTTCGACTTCGGCTTTCACGACCAGAAGTCCTACACCATCTTCGAATACGTGGAGGGCGAGACGCTGCGGGAGGTGATTGTCCGCCGCAGCAGGCTCACGCTGGCGGAGACCGTGCAGATCGTCGGCGACCTGGCATCCGCGCTGGATTTCGCTCACGCCGCCGGTATCGTCCACCGTGACCTCAAGCCCGAGAACGTCTGCCTCACCAAAGGCGGCGAGTGCAAGATCCTCGACCTGGGCCTGGCTCTGGATGTCCGTCACGACGTGGAAACGGGGGTCTATTCAGGCACACCTGCCTACTCATCACCCGAACAGGCCGACCGGCGACCCACCGACGGCAAGTCCGACCAGTATGCCTTAGGCCTGATCACCTTCGAAATGCTGACTGGGCGGCGTCCCTTCCGCACCGACGACCCCCTGGAGATGCTGCGGCATCAGATCGCCGAAACGCCGCCGCCCCTGCGGCAGTTCGTTCCGGATCTGCCCGAGCGGGCCGAGCAGGCGGTGCTACGGGCGCTGAGCAAGCAACCTGACGAGCGTTTTCCCTCGTGCCAGGAATTTACGCGACAGCTTAGTTACCCGTCGAGGGGGCCGGCGCAGCGGCACGTCCTGCCCACGCGGGCGGAAGACCGCATCGGCTTCTACATTGCCCACGCGGCCGAGGAATCGCTCGTGGCACGACAGATCGGCAGCGAGTTGGAACGGCACCACTATGCCTGCTGGTTCTACGGGCGCGACGCCATCGCGGGCGTGCCCTTTTCCAGCCAGTCGAACGCAGCCATCGAGCGGTCACAGGCCGTGGTGCTCTTGATCTCGCGGCCGGCACTGCGGTCCGTGGATTTCGAGCGCGAGATCGAACACACCCACAAAGTCGGCTGCAGCATGTTGCCGCTGCTGATTGACGTCTCGCGTGAGGAATTTGAAAAGTCTGCCCCGACCTGGTGCTCCATGCTGGGGGCCTCGCCGACAATCGAGCACCGTCGCAGCGAGCCGGTGTCGGAACTGATCGACCGCATCCTGGCGTCGGCCGAAGCCTTGGGCATCGAGGTCCATCAAGGAGTCGCCGCGGCCCCGGCTAAGCCCGCGGCCCCCTGCGCGGGCCAGCCCTGGGCGACGGACGCTAACCAGATCGACATCGCCGATCTCGAGCGACTATTGTTCCGCAACGGTGCCATCGACGATTATCTCGGCGGCAGGCACAGGCACTTCATTTCGGCCACCAAGGGGTTCGGCAAGACGCTGCTTTTGACCTGCAAACGACAGGCATTGACCCGCGCCGCCGCCTCCGGCCGCCAGCCGCTGACGATGGTGCCCGAGGGCCGCCCCTACCTCGATTTCATGGCCGAGATGCGCACGCTCTCGTCTAGGTATGAAGAACCGCTTTCCAGCCTGTCGACCACCAAGCGGCTCTGGAGCGCGGCGCTGCGGATCTCGGCCCTCTCGCACTACCCGGCGACCATCGAACCGTTCGAGGTAGCGGAACTCGAAGAATTTCCCGAGCGAGTCCGCCGTTGGCTGGGCGGGGCTAAGATCCAGCCCACGGTCGTCTTCAAGGAGCTCACCGCTCTCCGCGTCGGAGAGCTGAACCGGCTGATCGACAGATCAGAGAACTTCCTCGATCAGAAGGTGCGGCAGATCCACGGCGGCATCTGTTTTTTCATCGACAAGGTCGACCAGGCCATCCGGCAACTCTCCCGCGACGCCTGGATCGCCGTCCAGGCGGGCCTGATCGAGGCGGCGTGGGAGACGATGGCCGCCAACAGCCACGTCAAGGTCTATGCCACGATCCGCCAGGAGGCGTTCAGCAACTACCAATCGGATATCAAGGCGAACCTCTTCGGGGCCACGACCACGCTGAACTACTCCGAGCCGGAACTGCAGGCCCTCTTGGACCAGTTGGCCCGCTGCTACGAGGGCTGCCCCTCGTTCGCGGACTTCCTCGGGCTGAACGTGGTCCGCCACACGCGGCGGCCTGCGCCGGAAGACAGCTTCCAGTACGTGCGGCGGCACACCTGCGGGCGGCCGCGCGACCTAGTGGCGATCGCCTCGGAGATCTCGTCGAAGCGGGCCGTCCTAGACGAGAAGCGGTTGCGGGAAATCGTCCGCCAGACGAGTGAAGCTGTGGTCGTGGCCAACGTCTTTGACGAAATCCAGGTCTTCCTCAATTGCTTGGGTGACCGCGAGGCCCGGCTGCGGTTCCTGGCCCGCATTCCCGCCAACATCCTGGAGAAATCCGAGGTCGTGCGGGTGTGCGAGGAGTTCAACGGTCTGGAACCGGGCAGCCTGCGTCACTTCGGTGAGGACTCCGACGCGATCTTCCACCCGTTCCTGGACCTTTATTTGGCCGGACTGCTGGGGGTCGTCCGCCAAGACTCCGAGTCGGTGCAGGCTTTCCAACGGTTCCGCCGACCGCACGACGCGTTGACGCACTCGGCCACGGACCTGCCCGATTCGCCCGTGTACCTGCTGCACCCGGCGATGGACACGCTGCTCCGGGCGTTGCGGGCGCGAGAGCCGTTCTTACAGTACCAGCACGTCATCGTGGGCGACAACCTGCCGTGGGAGCCCTACTTCCCCGCGGTTATGCAGATCGAGAAGCAGCTCCAGAAGATCGGCGACCTGCGTTTCGTCGACCTGGCGCACCAGGTCGTCAAGCGGGCGCAGGCGTTCCTCGTCTCGGGAAAGGTGCCCTTTGCGCGGGCGGAGATCGAAACCAGCAGAGACTGGAAGACGCTGCGCTGCTTGGCAGACGACAACCTCCGCGGCGAGGCCTTGCTCTGGCTGGAGGAACTGTTGTCGACGCTATAGCGAGGATTCTCTCACAATCAAGCACCACGTCATGCCCCGGCTTGATCATCGTCAGCAGGAAATGCCGGATTGCGTTGAGCGCGGCGAAGGCTTCCTCGTCTCGTGGACCGGCGCGGCGGATGACAATGGGGATGGTCTTGTCAAAGTCGGGCGTCTCACGGATGCCGTCCATGATCCCGCGGATCAAAGAGTCGTAGATGTCGGTAGAGTTTGCCCGACCGCCGATGACTCCAATAGCGTCAATCCGGCCGGGATACATTATCGCGATTTTGGTCAGGCCCCTGACCTTTTCCGGTGTGGGGTTGCCACTGAACACCGTGAAGATGGGGGGTTCCGCCCAGCAGGCAGAGGTCGTCGAGGGCCTCGACGCAGGTTCCATCACCCGAGGCCAATACCACCGTTTTTTGAGAACGACGGCACCCGCTTGCGCGCGGCGGTATCACCTATCGCCACTACGCGCATCGCGTTCCGTTTGCGTTCAGGGCGATCATGACCATTCCGCAACGGACTGCATTCTCGGCGCTCGCTAGAGGGTACGAAAGCGAGTGCCCGTGCTGCCGGAGGCGATTTGCCGATGCTGGGGTGGGCCAGACAAGGGGGCGGAATACGACCGTCTCGGTAGAGCCTGCGGCAACACCGAGACCACGCGATGGCACTTGCGTAACTTGCAGCGACGACCGAGAATAGCGACTTGTTACCGGAAGTCAGCGTAATCCTGGCAGCCCATCGGTCCATGCCATGACAAGACGTCGGCGTAGGGATAATTACGGCGATCTGCGACACTTGATTCAGCGGTCGCTCCACGCCCGCTCCGGATTCGCGACAAGCGTCGAGGGCAAGATCGAACGTATGCCACGAGGTTTGTGGCATGAGAACTACCAGTTTTGGTTCCAGGACAGGAGTCCATCGGGAGCACATGCCGAGTACGGGTACATTCTGCGATTGCTCGAGCAGCGTCACGACTGGCAGGCAGGGCCCGAGCCACGTGAACGCTTGCTGCGGGAAGGGCAAACGTTGCAGGCTTTGAAGAGGGCGGGTTTCCCTCAGGCGACTCCCGAATTCATCTGCTTCGTCGTGAACGACGAGTCCCAGGTCATCGGGATGATTGAGACGGCCGTGCCAGGTTCCTCTCTGGACGCGTTCAAGAACCAGTCAACGCTTCGATCGATTGCCCGCGCGGCGGCCAACGTTCATCAAATGGCCGTCGGGGAGTTCCGCCACCTTCCGAGCAGCGTTGATCGTGCCCAGCACGTGAAGGCACGATTAGCTGACCTCGATGGAGCGTTGTTTGTAGAATTTCCGTCGGCAAAAGAGATTCGGGAATGGATCCAGGGGCATCTTCCATCCTGTGGTGGCACGTGTCTCCTGCATGGCGACCTTCTGCCACAGAACCTCCTTTGGAATTGGGAGGAATCCAGTCGCGAGGAGCCACTGGTCGGCATCGTTGACTGGGAGATGGCCTGCATTGGCGATCCGGCATACGACCTCGCAATTGTCAGCCGCGGGAATCGAAATATCCACGGCGTGAAACAAGGCGTGGAGATCCTTGTGGAGGAGTACTTGACGCTTGGCGGCCAGCCGATTGAGTTGACCGACGTTCGCGTTCACGAATTGCTCCTGGTCCTCCACTGGCTGGAGGAATCGTGGCGCGAGCATCAAAAACCGGATGCCAGCGGACACGGCCCAGATTTCTACGAAAATCAGCTCCGGTCGCTGTATCGACGTACGGCGCGTTGAGTCACGAAAGTCCTGCGATTCAAATTGCCTGCCTGTCAAGAAAGACCGAAGGTTTCCTGGTTTTGCCGCCGGCCCTGCCGGTTTGCTGCGGCGGAGGGGGTGACGAATGGCACTAGCTTAAGGAACGCGACTACAATCGGTCGTGGGCGCGTCGGCGTGCCATCACAAGCTGTTGTATGTTAGCCGAAGGCTCCTCGCTTAAGCTAGTACCATTCGTGGGGCACACCGCCGCGCGCAAGGAAATGCACAATCACCCCCACTGAGTGACAGAAAAGACTGCCTCGGGCGTGGTGAATTGGCCGCTCAGCGGCAAAATTTTTCTTGACATCTGCTGCCGCGTCTTAAGGTCCTGCGCTCCCAGTTCTCCATATTCCGCCACGGCCGGCAATCCCCGTCGCACAAGGCTCGCCGGAACCGCCCAGACGCTCCCCGGAGGACGCCCCGAATATAACAGACCGAGAACTGGCAAAAGGCGGGGGGCGGGGCCACTTTCCAGATTTTTGCTGGCTGCCATCGATCGGCTGAATTCAAGATCGGAACCGCCACCGGCAGGCCCGAATTTCCACCCCCCGTCGGGCCATGATCAAGACTGATTGACCCTATAGATGACGATTTTGAAACCAGCCGTGCCGTGGTGCTCAGTGTCCTCTTCGCTGCGCCATTTTTCATCGTAGCAATCCCTATTTTTGCTGGGATTACGGTTGGCCTCTTCTTCAATTTCGTGATCACCCCTTCTTAGCCGCGGGATTGCCGTTGGGCCTCCCCCAACAGCCAATCCACGACGCAACGTCGCCAGTGCCGTACTGACCGAGACGTTGGGTGTCGCGTTGGGCTACGAGGCTCTCAATCGGCTTCCGACTGCCCCCGTAATTCCGTAAAGCGTGGATCCGCTGAGAGTCACGCCGCCATTGAGATAAGTGCCTTCGCTACCGTTGAAGTCGTACAAGTCGTTGCAGTCGCTGCCAACCGTTGAGATCACATGATGTTCATTATCTCGTTCATTCCGGGCGAGGTTTAGCATCCTGCTCAGGGCATCGCAATCTTCGGAACCAGCAACGAGGAGCATATCTCGCGTCGGAATCATGGCAATAGGGTCGCCTTTGACCCGAAAGTCCCGAATCATGTCTAGCATCAGCAATCGCGAAGCCTCATGGTTGTCGTCGCTGACTGGAGCGTATAGGCCCTCACCAGTTTCAGGACCGATTACGCGGGTCGGCCGTTGCTTGAGATTGTCCACCGCCACTTCCAACGCCTCGTAAAGGGTCACTCCCCATGTGTCTAGCTCGTCGTCTCGGATCAGACGCAGGCCGTCCTTCATGTCATGGATCAGCCCCACGGCCAGATGCTCGCCCACGATCACGTGCGGCCACTCCTGAATTCTGTCGTGTTCCACTTTTGTCCGAAGGCTCATCAACTCGTAATAGGCACGACTCTGCACGGAGGGATAAAGGTCTGGGCCAATGTCCTCGAACTTCTTCGGGACTTCTTTGTCCAACAGGAACCAGCCGCGGACCCATCGCTTGAGGACATTCTCCCGTTCCTGTTGGTCAGCAGCACAGTATTCGATGTAGGCGTTCGCCAGAGAAGTGACTTGGCGGTTCTCCTTGCGGAGGCAGAAGTCGCCCGGATCGAATACGATCGAACCGGTTTCGCCGGCCTTGCAAATTGCATCTATGACCATTTGGGCGAACTTATCCTTGCTCGGCGGTCCAAAGAATTTGTCGAATAGTCCCATGTCAGCTGGCTTTGCTTGGAAATAGGATCGTACTGCTGGCCAGTCTACAATGCGGGCTCACGGCGGTCAATCAAGCGGATCACCGCCAAACAGGCAAATTTCATCTCAATTACAAAATTCGAGGCGACGCGGCTCCGGGACGGGCATTGCTGGCAATGAGCAGAACGCCAGATTATACTTCGTAAGACGTCGGCTAGCGGTAGAGGTATCGCGACGCGATGCATCCCCAATCTCATAACTCCGGATGCACCGTGCCGACACCTTTCGAGGGCATTCAGATGCCGAGCAACGCAAATTGCCCGTTCTGCTGCAAAGGCGATGCCGAGATTGGGTGTCAGAACGCTGCCGGTCTCGCCTTTCTGGACTCCTTCCCGATAAGCAACGGTCACATGCTTGATCGAAGTCGCAGCGGGCATTTACGCCGGCGGAGAAGCGGCCTGCGGGCGATCAAGCCCAGAAGCATCGGCGGTGCCCACGCGACTGCCCAGCGACCGAGTTGCGTGCTTGCTTCGCACGGGCAGCCGTGCCGTCCGTGGTGGCCTTCTCCGGCGTGAGCGGCAGCGCGAGATAGCCGTAGCCGAAGAGTTGGCCGCAAGTGCCTTGGCGAACGTTCAGTCCGTCGATGGGGAAAAGCAGCCACGGGCTGAGCTGGGCCGCGCCATAGAGACCGCGTGGATTGTTCCAATCCCCGGCACCGTGTGCGGGACCGTTTGCGATCGCGCTGAAGTTTGGCCCTACCCCACCCATAATGAACTTCGGCGTATCGGTGGGAAAACGCGTGTCGGTCCACCAGCCGAGGCCGCCTTCGATGTCGGAATAGAGCTTGTCGGGTCCACGACCGTCATACTGAGCGAACATCCACGTGCCGTAGAGCCCGCTTTGAAACTTATGCCCCTGATACTTCTCCACCAGCTGCCACGCCGCCGTGTAGATGGAATAGCCGGCGTTGAACGACGCGGGCGCTTGACTGTGGCTTACGCTCAAATAACCACCGATGTTCATCTCCCGAAGCTTGTCGGCGGCTTGCGCCTGCGTTGTGAGGGCGCCCGCCGCGGACAACCAGGCGGCTATTCCGGCAAGAAAGCCTGGAACGCCAAGGATGTTCACGACGCTTGTCTTGGTATGTTTCATTGTTTCTACTGTTCTTGGGGTTTCTGTATATTTGCCAGCGCCTCAGCAAAGGCCTTACCGATCGGCACCATGATCTTGGCGGCACCGAGATAATGGTAGCCCCCGTTAGAGGCGCCAGCCCGCAGGCGTTTCCATTCTTCCGGCTTGAAGTTCTCAGCCATGACCTTCATCTTGTTCTCCCATGAGGTGTTCTTCTCCGCAGCAACCCTCGCGTCCACCTTCGGCCAGCATGTATCCATCCGCGCTTGCAGCGATTCCAAAGCACCATCCCAATAGGGTGCCGTCCGCACCGCCATCACGTTGACCTTGAACTCAGGAAGCAACGTCGGCGCGACCTGGGCCTGGCGAAAGTACATCTGGGGCGGCTTCTTATCTTCCTTCACGCCGCCAATCCCCATGACTCCAACCACGAAAGGCATCTTCGGCGCCGACAGATCCTTGCGCACATCACGAATGAAATCCGCCAGCAGTTGGCCGTACATGTCATATCCGCCGGGCTTCATCCGATTTTCATACGTCCAGTCGGAGACCAGATCGTTAAACCCTTGGAACCAGACGAAACCAGCCAGCTCGTAGCCCTGCGTCGGATCGTACTCCGGCACCACCCTTTTGACGTCCGCCAATACCTTCCGCACATGCTCGATCATCAGGCGGTAGTACACACTGGTGGCTTTGATCACGTTGGCCCTCTCCTTTTTCATGTCGTCACCTCGATTCCTGCGCCCTTGCAACTCGGTGGCACAGAACTCGTATGGCTTGGCGCTGGGCGGACGGAAGTCCGTGTGCAGGCTCTTGCCACCCCAGGAGGTCTTGATGATCAGGATCGGTTCGTTGAGCAGCTTCTCCATGTAAATGCCAAACGTGAATTCCGGACCTATCTCCTGGGGCGAAGCGCCAAAGCCTGCTGTCAGTTTGCCTTTCTGCTCGGTCGTATCGTCGCCGGCGCAGCCGATCGACGAGATCCAGACCTTCTCGCACACCCGCGGCGTGCCGTCGGCATTGCGCATCTCCTTGAGGATCGGAGCCGTCTTCGGATCGTCGGCCAGGGAATCGAACGTCGATACGTTCACATGCCCCTGCATGTTCGACTGGCCGGCGAGGATGAACACCTTCAGCGGCTTGGCCGCCGCCTGACTGGCGATCCCCGGCATCAGGCCGAAAACCGCTACGATGATCCTGAACTTCACACTCTGGCCGATATCTTTCATGGCGTTCCTTTCTTCTTGTTATTTAAAGCATCCACACTTGCGGATGCACGTGCGATAAAATCCTTCAGATCCACCAACGACGGCGAATCCGCGGTCGTTTCGATGTCGCTAGTCTCGAATCGTCTCACTGTCTCTCCTGTGGTTGGTTGCTTGGATTGTTGCTTCCGACATGACCCAACGTCGGTGAACGGCCTGCAGGCCCTGGCGATTCTCACTTGATGCGGATCAACTCGGGAAACTCGTTCGAGGCTTTGATCGCACGCATCGTTTCACGGACACACTTGGCCTTTGTGAGACTCAGTTCCTTTGGGAAGTCCTTTTCGCCCTTTGCGAAGTAGTCGGCGATCCGTGTCAGTTCCGGAATGGCCGACTTCGCGTGGGCGCCATAGGCGAGCAGGATC
>Ga0181520_10012651_pt1 | contig 10796 bp, 9 predicted proteins | sample PEATcosm2014_Bin_29_FD_132451 | JGI IMG/M metagenome (GOLD analysis project Ga0181520, IMG submission 132451) | Peatland microbial communities from MTU Mesocosm Facility, Houghton, MI, USA - PEATcosm2014_Bin02_30_metaG | ecosystem: Environmental > Terrestrial > Soil > Wetlands > Peat | place...
GACTTATCAAGCGCAAGCTGGCGGCGTAGGTTTTCAACCATCAAAAAAAAGGGGGCAGGAACGGCACGAGAGCGCCGCTCCTACCCCCTCAACTTTGCTCTTCAAACTTCAGATGGATCCAGACTCTCCGCGGGCGGCGTGGCGTTGGCGATCATATTCAGATGCATCTGGCGCAGCACAACAACGATTCCGAGCGCAATCAGCACGGACACCAGGCCGAAGAGAAAGACGCTGGCGTATCCGAAGCCGCCAATTACCGCTCCTGCCACGGGGCCAACCAGGAAGAACGAAACGTCGGCAAAGGCGGTGTAGACGCCCAGCGCGGTTCCACGACAATACTCTGGAACGCGCTTGACGGCTTCGACGCCAATGGCGGGAAAGACCAGCGAGAAGCCAAATCCGGTGATGGCGGCGGCACCAAGGGCGATCCACGGCGCATGGGCGCGCCACAAAAGCAGCAGTCCAAGGGACTCCACCGAGAGGCAAACGATGGCCACCGGGAATCCGCCAAAGCGGTTGATGGTTTGGATGAAGAGCAAGCGCGCGGCGATGAAGGCCACTCCAAAGGCTGTCAGGCAGAGCGCGGCACCCGTCCAGTGGCGGCTGGCATAGAAGAGCGTGACAAAGGTGGCCAGCACGCTGAAGCCAACACCACCCAACGCCAGACCAAGGCCGTGCGGAGCCACGCGGACCATTACGTCACGGAAGGGCAGATGCTCGCCGTGCGTCACAGGAACCGGGCTCTTGCGGCTGGCCAGCCCAAGGCTAAAGGCGCCGATGAGCAGAATCAACAGGCCAATGGCCTCCAAACCCCACTGATGCCCTCCGCAGGCCGAATCGAGAACCACGCCCAGCGGCGCGCCCAAGGCCATGGCGCCGTAGGTGGCGATGCCGTTAAAGGAGATCACCTTGGCCATGTTCTCTTGCCCGGCGCTGCTGATGCCCCAGAGCGTCGAGCCGGTCGATCCCAGGCTCTCGCCCACGCCCAGCAGCAATCGGCTGAGCAGCAAAATGCTCATGCTCAGCCAGGGAATCGTATGCAGCACGGCCGCAACCACCAAAATCGCGCCACTGGACGAGCAGGCGCCCATCCCCCACAACACGGAGACTTTGGCCCCCGCGCGGTCGCTGATGCGGCCGGCCCAGGGGCGGCTGGCGAGCGTGGCCATGTACTGAATGCTGATGACCAGCCCGGCCAGCGCTGCGCTGTAGCCCATGCGCAGATGGACGTAAGGCGGCAGAACAGCCAGAGGCAAGCCGATGGAGAGATAAGCAATGAATGTGAAGTAAACAAAGCCGATGATGTGCCGCGCACTGCCCTTCTCAACTTCAGAGGGCGATTTGGCGTCGGCAGCGGATGGGGTCATCTCTTGGGAATCAATCTTTGAATCAGCTTTTCTCTTTTAGTATAGCGGAGGCGGCGTGCGGCGGCTAAACGGACGATAGACTGGAAGCATGGCGGTCAGCTTTCATGTGGAGAACTTCGGTTGCCGCGCGGCGCGGGCCGACGGCGAGGCGGTCAGCAGCCGTCTGCACTCCGAGGGGCTTTGCACCGGTGAACCCTCCGCTGCAGAGGTGGTCGTTGTCAATACGTGCAGCGTGACGGCGGAAGCAGACCGGGCCGCACGAGCGTTTATTCGCCGAACGCATCGCCGGAACCCGCAGGCCAAGATCGTGGTTACCGGCTGCTACGCGCAGCGCGCGCCGGAGGAGTTGGCCGGCCTGGCGGGCGTCGCTGCCGTCATCGGCAACAGTCACAAGGCCCTTGCGCCGGAGATTATAACGGGGCTGCTAGAACGAACGACGACTCACCCCGGCAATGATCTGATCCAAATCCAAATGCCAAAGAACCCGGAGCGAGCGATCAGCGAACCGATGGCCCCACCGCAGGTGGCGCAGGTGGTGGGGGCCGATGACCGCTTTGCCCACTCTTTTCTGGAAGAAGCGCAGATCACTCCCGGCGCGCAGACCCGGCCCAACCTCAAGATTCAGGAGGGCTGCGGCAATCGCTGCACCTTTTGCGTGATTCCGGCCACGCGCGGCCCTTCCAAAAGTCTGTCCGCCGCGGCGGTTCTCCTGCAGGTGGAGGGCTTTATCGCCGCCAGTGGCAAGGAGCTGGTGCTCTCCGGGATCAACCTTGGCCGCTGGGGACGGGATCTCTCCGGCTCTTCGGGTTTACAGAGTCTGATTGGGATTCCTGGTTTCCCACCCATTCGCAAAGAGCGCGAATGGATGGGGCACCCAGATTTTTTAGAGACTCCAACGCCACGAACGCTGGCGGGGCTGCTGCGCACCATCTTCGAGCAGACCGAGCTGCCGCGCCTGCGCCTCAGCTCGATTGAGCCGATGGACTGGGACGCTGAGTTGATCGCAATCATGGCGGAGTACGGCGGCAAGCGACTGGCGCGCCACGCACACCTGCCGCTGCAATCCGGCTCGGATGCCGTGCTGCGCCGGATGCATCGGCGCTATCGCCCCTGGCACTACGCGGAAAAGGTTGCCGCGCTGCTCAAAGCCGCTGGGCCGGAATTGACGCTGGGCGCGGATGTGATGGTGGGTTTTCCCGGTGAAAGCGACGCTGAGTTCGAGGAGACATGCGCTTTCATCCAAGCGCTGCCCTTCGGCTATCTGCACCTCTTTCCCTTTTCGCCGCGCCCTGGAACGCCCGGCTGGGCGATGCACGCCGAGCGCCCGGTCCAGCCCGCGGTAGTCTCCGAACGAATGGCCGCCCTGCGCACGCTGGCCGCAGAAAAGAGCCGGGCTCACCGCAGGCAGTTCATTGGCCAGGAACTGGAGGCCATCACGCTGAATACGCCCGCCGAGATGGCCGCGCGCGGCCTGACTGCTGCGCTGACGGAGAATTTTCTGCCGGTCGAGTTGGAAGGCCGCTGGGAAGCCAACCAATTGGCGCGCGTGCAAGTGAACGCGCTGAAGGCCGATGAGACGCTGGAAGCAGCGGTTGTCGAGCCTCAGAGGCTCAGTAATTTGCTGCTGTAATATCCGTCAAAGAGAAATCGGTACCCTTGAAGAGCAGTTCCTCGCCAGTCTCCTTGGCCAGCGCGTAGGCCATGCAGTCGCCAAAGTTAAGCTTGGCCGGATGGCGTCCCTTGCCGTAGCGTTCAAATGCTGTTCTCGCTAAACGCGCCTGTGATTCTGTGAATGGAACGATCTCCATCTGACTCCGAGAAACATAAAAATCGAGGTCGCGTATGCCAACCTCTGCTCGCCTTGATAAAAGTATCATCGATGCTTCCAAATAGCAGGAGGCTGGCAACCGGCGAATGGAACTCTCCGCAAGCGCGGTCGTGAGCCTAAGTGCCTCCGGTTCATTGAGCAAGATCGCCACCAGTGCGGACGAATCAATAATCATGAGGGAAGTCCGTTCTCGTCCCAGCCCATGATTTCATCTTCCGTACGGTCATCAAGGACTGGAAGGGATGCACAGTGGTGTGCAATTGCCATTAGATCGGCAATCAGTTGACGTTTACTTTCTCTCTTACGTTCCTCCCGCTGCAACTTCTCCCGTATAGCCTGCAAGACGGCAACCGTGATCGTCTCCCCGGTGGTTGCGGCAAGGCGGCGAGCGAGCCGGTCTGCTTCCGGCAATTTGATGCTGAGCGCCATCTACCTATCCTCCTGTTTGTCTACCTGTCTATATCATAACGCGAATTCATGTCGATGAAACCAGCGAACGTCTCAGGCTAGACTCTTTATCTCACCCCGCCACTCTTCCCGGAATGGCCTTCCTGCCACCACTTCGCACGGCATTTTTCGCGCCCTCGCAAAAAATCGCGCTAAACCCTTTGTTCAGATAGGCCGGGCCAATGCTATACTCAGGTTGCGCTCTTGTGCTCGCAGCACCTCCGGCTGACCCCGGGTGGCGGGCGGAAGCGACTTTTGGAGGAGCACCATCGCACTCGACAAACGTTCTGCCAAGTCCTTTATTCGCATCAACGAGAAGATTCGTGCGCGCGAAATCCGCGTTATCGACGAAAACAGTGAACAGCTTGGGATTCTTCCGCCCTTCGAGGCGCTGAGAATTGCCCGCGAGCGCGGCCTGGACCTGGTCGAGGTCTCACCCAATGCCATTCCCCCGGTCTGCCGCATTCAGGATTACGGGCGCTTCCTCTATGAGAAGGAAAAGAGCGACCGCGCCGCCAAGAAAAAACAGAAAGTCATCACGGTCAAGGAGTGCAAGTTCTCCGTCACCGTGGACGATCACGACTACCAGACCAAGAAAAATCAGGCGATCCGCTTCCTCAACGAGGGCGACAAGGTCAAGGCCAGCTTGCGCTTCCGTGGCCGCCAGATGGCTCACCGCGAGTTGGGCTACGCCATCATCAACCGCCTGATTCAAGACATCGGCGACGCCGGCATCGTCGAGTTCATGCCGCGCATGGAAGGCACCATCCTGCACGCCATTATCGCGCCCTCCAAAAAGCAGGAGCAGGTGGTCAAGCCCAAGCCGGTTGCGCCGCCGGTTCAAGCCGCCGCGCCGCTTCCGCCCACGCCTCCAGCGCAATAAGCACTTTCTTGTTCAACCAAAGACAAAACGCCCCAATTCTTTGAATCGAGAATTGGGGCATTTTTCTGTGCTTTCCATCTCAGCACATTCAGAGCGGCAGGTTCGTCTATCATGATGCCATGACCAAACTTCGTTGGGGCATCCTCAGCACTGCCAAGATCGGCCTGGAGCACGTCATTCCGGCGATGCAGCGCGGCCAACTGACCACCGTCAACGCCATCGCCTCGCGCGATCTGGCCAAAGCGCAACAGGCGGCAAGCCAGCTCAACATTCCCAAGGCGTACGGTTCCTACGAGGAACTTCTGGCCGACCCAGAGATCGACGCGATCTACAACCCGCTGCCCAATCACCTGCACATCCCTTGGACGGCCAAGGCTGCCGAGGCCGGCAAACACGTGCTGTGCGAAAAGCCGCTCTCGCTCACCGCTGCCGAAGCCGAGACGCTGCTTGAGGTGCGCGCCCGCACTGGCGTGCAGATCGCCGAGGCCTTTATGGTCAACTCCCATCCGCAGTGGCAGCGGGTGCGCGCGCTTTTGGAGGCCGGACGCATTGGCGAGTTGCGCGCCATCTCCGGCGTTTACAGCTACTTCAACAACGATCCGGCAAACGTGCGCAGCAAGGTGGAGTGGGGCGGCGGCGGACTCATGGACATTGGCTGTTACTTGATCCACCTGTCGCGCTACGCCTTCCGTCAGGAGCCGCGACGCGTGGTCGGCCTCATCGAGCGCGATCCTCAGTTGGGCATCGACCGGCTGGCCTCGGCGCTGCTGGATTTTCCCGGTGGCCAGACGGCCATGACGTGCGGTACGCAACTGCTTCCCCATCAGCAGATTCAAATCCTGGGCACGCGCGGATGCATCACGCTGGAGATTCCCATCAACGCGCTCCCCGACCGCCCGGCCCGGCTGACCCTCGACTCGAGCGGCGACCTGCGCGGCGCCGGCATCACCACCGAAACCATTCCCGCCTGCGATCAGTACACCCTGCAAGGAGACGACTTCGCGCGGGCGGTCTTTGAAGGCTCGCCTGTTCAGGTTCCTCTGGAGGACTCGATCCAGAATATGGCAGTGATCGACGCCATCTTCAAATCGGCTGAGTCGGGTCAATGGGAGGCTCCGCGGCAATTTTCTTGAAAATCGCAATGCTTTCTAACTCATTTGGTTGGGAGAACTTCATGAAATCGATTCGATCCAATTTCCTTTTCGCATTTGCCCTGACGTTCATGGCGACGGTTTTTGTTCTCCCGGCAGGCACGCAGCAACTCTCGTCCAAGCTCCAGAACGCGGTGGGCCACTGGCAGATTTTGAACAGCGACGGAACGCCCGGAGGCCAGTCGGAGACCTACATCTTGAATGGCAAACTCTTCGGCAAGGTTACGCAACTCCGCCCCGGCCGCGCGCCGCAGGACGTCTGCGACAAATGTTCCGGCGAGTTCAAAAACCAGCGCATCCTGGGCATGGTCTTCCTGCGCAACTTCCATCCCGACGGCGACGATTGGGTGGAAGGAAGCGCTCTGGACCCGGAGAGCGGCAAGGAGTACAAGGGCAAGATCTGGACCCTCGGAAAAGATGATCTCCATCTGCGCGGGTATATCGGCTTCTCCCTGCTGGGCCGCACAGAGGTTTGGGTCAGAATTCCGTGAACTCAACAATCCATGGCAGCGCCGTCTAGATTCAAAGCCTGCGTGCTGAGGCTTGTGATCTCCCACTCATCCAAGAAAAAACTGTGGATGAATGGGGCACATCGTCTCTTTTAAATTTTGTGACCTGACTATATGCGCATCACTTGTTTGTACTCCATAAAGTTCATTTTGATTACAGTTCACTGACGATATCACAACCATTTGGTGCTTCATTTGGAAGATACAAAACCATTGTGAAATAGGGTGGGACCAATGAATCTTGAGCAGCATATTGCGCGGAGCTTTCTACTGTTCTCGGCAATGTGTCACCCTGGACACGCATCCCGACCAAAATATATCCATCAGTATCGTTTCCACCGAAGGCGCTCAGAATATATCCCTCATTGGCAAAAGTCATAGCTGTCGAACATACATCTGCTCCCGCCACAACTGCAGTTTGAGTTTCATAGACAGTTGTTGTATCGCCCGTCCATCCATAGGAGATTAGATTAGCATTTCCAGTTTGATCAAAAGTAGCAGCAGTAATAACTCGACTTAACGAACCATCTTTAGCAGCAGTGGTTGGAATCTCTGAAGGCGTTACAACTTCCATTTCATAATCAAATCCACCAGTCTGCGTCGTTTGTACATAAGATGCGGCAAATGCCTCATCAAGCGGTTCTAAATCAATTGAATCGATTACAATATTGGGAGCAATGATAGGTTGTAAAACCGAATTCAATGTGTCTGTGCTCGGATTGAATCCGTAAGAATAGTAGTACATATTTAATCCGGACATGGGAGATGGGAGTTGATTGACAGAAGCTTGCCATACACATTCAGTATTTGGACCGCCGCAATCTTCCATATATCCCAGTCTGAGCGGGCCTCCTATACCATTTATGATTTTGCTCTCTATACTATTTTCTCCGTGACCACTCTCAGTTTCGAGGAAATCAGAAGATTCAAACAGACCCTTGATGTCAACTTGCTGATAGAGCAAGTATCTCAAGTCTCCAGCCTTGGGCGCGCGCGCACCGGCTGACAATGTGACGGTATTGCTGGAAAGAGAAGTTGCCGAATTGCTTACCGTTACTTGAAATGAACCAATCGTTGTTGATCCACCACTACCGAGTTCGATGACTGGCGTAGTATAAGATGCACTGTTTGCTCCTGGAATATCAGTCCCATTCTCACTCCATTGATAACTAAGAGGCCTTGCGCTTGTTGCCACAACTGTAAATGTAGCAGTATCGCCGATAGGAATGGTTTGACTTAGTGGCTGCGTAGTGATCTCTATTTCTGAAGGGGTTGAGGAGGTAGAACTGCAACCGGTAATCATTAACACAGCATAGACCAAAGCAGTTGCTACAAAACAAGATAAAAGACAATACCTACGCTTCGAATGCGAGAAACAGTTTTCAAAATAATGTTTGTTTTTCATCAACGGTCTCCTTGTATTTCAAGTTTCAAGGTGGATTTTCGATGAGAAAAATCCACCTTGCTTTCACCATTCACTTCTGAGAATGAAATAAATAAATGAGATGGTAAACCGATTGACCCTATTGGATCGTATATTCAGCGGAACCGACACCGCTTACTGCCCATCCTGTTTCAAATGAGATTGCTTTCAGGGTCTCATTTACAGTCACTTGGATCGGTCCAGAGTACACTTTCGATGTAAGTGTCGGAGTTGTTCCATCGGTTGTATAGTAGATTGTCGCTCCTTGCGCTGCATCGGCGATAACAACCGTTTGTGGAGTTGCATAGATTCCCGCTGCTGGGGAAAAGGTGGGTGTTGCTGTCGCAGTTGAACAGAATGAATTACTTTCCTCCGAGGGAGACGGTTGTGTGAATACAAAGGTGTGGAAAACTGTGTCTTCCCAAATACTGATTGACTGCTCACAGCCGACAGTCTGAGAATTCAGCGATACGTTCATTGTATCAGTAGTTGAATTTGCTATTCCAACGCTCTGACTTTGGGTCCACGTGAAAGAATTGTTGTTAGTAAAACTGAAGCCAGGAGCTTTTTCCGTAAAACCGAAAGCAACAGATTCTTGTGTTTGGCCACCCATGGTGATCGTGCTCTGTGTCATATCACCTTGTTGGAATGTATTGGGCGCATTACTATCTCCAGGATATTCAGGGCCGGAAAGTCCCACAGTTTTTTGAGTATAATCAGTAGTAGGCGATATGCCATTTGCAACAGGTACATAGCGGCAACTCATCTCCAGATTATTTGAAAGATTGGAGCCGAGTGGAAGCACATCACAATCCGCATCACTGGCCGTACCATTATTCGTATTTGCAGTCAATGGACTTACATAACCTGGATATGCAGTGGGCGGTTTATTCATTCCGTTGTAGAAAAGAAGCGGGTCCATTTGCAAAATCGGCAAGAAATCGTTGGGTGTGCACCCACATTGGTTTGTTAACGTACAATCTTCGGGCGGTATCGTTCCATTCAACACAGCCTGTTCATCATCAATAATCTGTTGTTTATAGATTGCATTATTCGCACAGATCGCGCCTAATCCTGGCCACAGTTCAGAGGGATTTGATGGCTCCAGGTTTTGAGGAACTAGCACAGATAGTGGTACTGTCGTCACACCCGCAGAGTTCGCTTCCATTACGTTTGCGGATACCGGGAGAATATCCACGATAGAGTCTTGACCATTGATTGGAGGAGGAATCAACACACCGTAGTTGATGGGATTTCCCCCTACTGAATGAATCTGCACTTCTGGATTTAAAAAAACAAGAAATATATCTTGATTGTGATTGATAGCATCTGGATTGTAACTTTCATTCATATTCGCAACGCCGGTTGAGTCTGAGAAAGTTTCTTGCAATGCACTAGAAGATGTAGTAGAAACTGAAGTCCCAAAAGTTTCAGACATCGAGGCACCAGTGCCTAAAAATGACGCTCCTTCGGTAAAAGAAACTGAAGTACCAGCTGTAAAATTGCTTCCAACGGTCGTTGTTGTACCGTATTGAGCTGTTTCCATAAAACCAGCCTGACTTTTATTTCCAGGAGGATCATACAATATAGATACCACCTGATAAGCTGGTTTGAGTAAAGTAGTTTCCTGGCAATTCGTTGGATCAAGAGTTGCTGTGCCAGAACTCGAAGAAGTCGCTGTAAAGTCGAGGGTGCATCCGATGGGATTGCCCATCAAAGTGTCAAGGCCGGACGGAAAAGCCAATTCTGTTACTACACCACCAGGCGGTGGGCATCCTGTGGGATTTTGATCGATAAAGTATGCATCCGATCCGGACATGGTGTAGGTTCCCCCACCCGAATAATAGAATTGAAATCCCGTGAATTGGTACTCAGTAAACGAGTAGGCTGGAGGCGATCCAGGACCGCATTTTCCTTTCGAAGTGCTTATGGTCCAGGAGAGTGTTCCGTTTGCAACATTGAGGCTACCTGTGGTTTGTGCCTGCGCCTTCATGGAAGAGAAAACCATTAAGCCGACACAGAGTAAGAATGCAGAGAGAGAGAGAGAGAGAGATTTTACGCAGGTTTTGGGAGAGATGCAAGATCATAGGATTTCCTTTCGATTCTTGGTTTGGGGACGGATTACGTCTGGAATCAGGCACGAAAATAGTGTAACGCTTTTATACACCTGCCACATTACTAAAGAAAAAATCTTTGGTAACCATAGATACAAGTTCAGTGCAATGAAATAAGTATCTCCCAAAGATTAAAGACCGCTTTTGTTTTGTTGCGGTCACAAAATAACTGAAGTAGAAGGAATTCAAAATGGAGCATTACCACTCACAATCAATGCAGCCAGCGCAGCCCAAGCGTGCTCTTCGGCGGCACGGGCAGGACGATGAAGCCCTCGCGCCAGTGGCCTTCTTCGCGCCGGGGGGGCGTGCCCACAATGCGCGCGCCATCGGTGTTGCGCTCCTCCAGCGCTAGCCCCGGCAAGCCGCCTACAATCGCCTGAAGCTGGTCGTGATTCGGCGGGCGGTCCACGCTGAGCGGAATCAGCGAGCGCAGCGCGCCAAAGGCCTCGGCCAAGTCGCTCACCTTGGCGCGGCGCTTGGAGGGCAGGGCTTTGAGTCCGAGCGACTTCCACGCCGCGTGCGGATAACTCTCCACCAGCACCCGCTCAGCTTCTCCACTAGGCTGCTCGCGCGTGGCCAGCCTGCGCCACCCGCGCCGACAGAGCGCGTCATAGACATCCAGGCAGAACTCGGCAAAGGGCCGGTAACTGAGCGGCTTGACCATCCCCGGCAGCCCCGTCTTGGCCGCGGTATTCAGTTGCCGCTCGCTCATCCGCGAGTGCTCCAGCCCATTCGAGCGCGACTTCCAGGCCTGCGGCCCGTCCAGCATCAGCACGCGAATGTCGCGCACGCCGCAGAGATGATTGAGCCGCCCCGCCAGCACCTCGGCCTCCACCGGGCCGGGATCGTTCCATGGAATGATCTCGCAGACGATGCGGCTCTCGGCCGGCTCCGGCAGGCTGGCCGGAGCAAAGATCTGCTTGAGCGGCAGGCCGGCGCCCACCGTCCACAGATCCGTGGCGCGCGCGGCGCGGGTGCGCTCCAGCACCACAATGCCCAGATCGGACCAGCGGCGAATTGCGAGATCGACAGAGAGGACGGCCATCGTCCTAACACTATGCCGCCGGTTGACGC
>Ga0181520_10012652_pt1 | contig 10795 bp, 10 predicted proteins | sample PEATcosm2014_Bin_29_FD_132451 | JGI IMG/M metagenome (GOLD analysis project Ga0181520, IMG submission 132451) | Peatland microbial communities from MTU Mesocosm Facility, Houghton, MI, USA - PEATcosm2014_Bin02_30_metaG | ecosystem: Environmental > Terrestrial > Soil > Wetlands > Peat | place...
AGAACCTCGAGATGGGCTACTCGCCGAGATCGCTCCTGATCATGCCCCTGGAGTCGCCTCGTCGCCTCGTGGGCGCGCTGACGATCGCCCGGAAGGAGGTCAAACCCTTCACGTCGGTCGAGCAGGCGCTGGTCCAGATCATCGCCAACCAGGCGGCCATCTCCATCGACAACGCACGCCGGTACACCACCCAGAAGAGGCAGATCAAGGAGATCGCCGACCGGACCCGCGAGCTGGAGATCGCCAACGCCCACATCGCCGAGATCTCCCGGCTGAAGAGTGAGTTCCTGGCCAACATGAGCCACGAGCTGCGCACCCCCCTCAACGCCATCCTGGGGTTCAGCGAGATTCTCAAGGACAACCTCGTCGAGCTCTCCGAGGAGCAGCGCCACGAATGCCTGGAGAACATCCACGCGAGTGGCAAGCACCTTCTCGAGCTGGTCAACGATGTCCTCGATCTCTCCAAGATCGAGGCCGGACGGATGGAGCTGGCCTACGATCGCTTCCGGGTGGGGAACGCCGTGCGGGAGGTCCACAACGTCATCCGCTCTCTGAGCGAGCGGCGGGACATCGAGCTGGCGATCACCGTCGAGCCCGAGGACCTGGAGACCAGGGCCGACAAGAGCAAGTTCAAGCAGATTCTCTACAACCTCCTCTCCAATGCGATCAAGTTCACCGCCCAGGGCGGCAGGGTCTGGGTGGCGGCCCGGGCCGAGAACGGCTGGCTGGTGGTGGACGTGGGCGACACCGGGGTGGGAATCCCCAAGGAGTACCACGAGCGGATCTTCGACGAGTTCTACCAGCTGGACACCGCGACCACCCGGCAGGTGGAGGGCACCGGCCTCGGCCTCTCCCTGACCCGCCGGCTGGTCGAGCTGCACGGCGGTGACATCCGGGTCGAATCGGAGGTGGGCAAGGGTTCGGTCTTCACCTTCCAGCTCCCCCTCCTTGGCATGGAGCCCCAGAACGGGCGGGCTCACAACCGCATCCTCCTGGTGGAGGACAACGCGAGCAGCCGTCAGCTGGCCAGGATGGTCCTGAACGGCAGCGGTTTCGACGTGGATGTGGCCTCCGACGGGGCCGAAGGGCTCAAGAAGGCCCGGGCGACGCTCTACGACCTGGTCCTGATGGACGTCGAACTGCCGGGAATGGACGGACTCACCGTCACGCGAATGCTAAAGTCCGATCCCAAGACCGCCGACGTCCCCGTCATCGCTCTCACCGCCAATGCCATGAAAGGTGACGAGCAGGAAGCGCTCGCCGCAGGTTGTTCTGGGTACATCAGCAAGCCCATCGAGGTCGCGAGCTTCGTGCAACGCATCGCCACATACCTGGAGCCGGCCGCATCATGACCGCCGGCGGCAAGACCATCCTGATCGTCGAGGACGACCCGCCCAGCCGTGAGGTGGTCCGCCTCGCCGTGAGCGCCCAGAATCACACCCTCCTCGAGGCCGCCACCGGCCTGGAGGGCCTTCAGGCAGCCCGGGAGCAGAACCCCGACCTGATCATCCTCGACGTGAACCTGCCCGGGATGAGCGGCCTCGACGTCTGCCGCCGTCTTCGCTCCGAAGGCTCCCGGGTGCCCATCCTGATGCTCACCGCCAAGGCCGACACCATCGACGTGGTGGTGGGGCTCGAGCTCGGCGCCGACGACTACGTGACCAAGCCCTTCGAGGTCCGGGAGCTGATGGCGCGCATCGGTGCCCACCTCCGCCGCAGCGAGATCTCCTCCCAGGAGCAGCCGCGCGACCGCTTCGAGTTCCCGGGTCTGACCATCGACCTGGGCCGTCGCCAGGTGTTCCGGGACGGCGAGGAGGTCAACCTCACCCTCACCGAGTTCAACCTCCTCGCCCTGCTGGCATCCCGTCCCGGCCAGGTGATGAGCCGGGGCGAGCTGCTCCGCCGGGTGTGGGGCTACGAGGTGGAGATCGAGACCCGCACCGTCGACGCTCACGTCTACCGGCTCCGCCGCAAGATCGAGCCCGACGCGGAGAAGCCGACCTACATCCACTCGGTGCCGGGGATCGGGTACCGCTTCTCCGGGTAGCCGCCCGGCGCGGAGGGGCGGGGGTGGTGCTGCGCTCGGCCCGGATGCCGGCGCGGCCTGACTGCCGCGCCGCAGCCTCTGCTCGGCGGCGTTGCAACCGCCGCCTGCGCAGAGCCTCGCTTCGCACGCACCCCCGCGCTTCCTTCGCGGTGTCCCGATCCCTCGGAGGAGGAGAGGTGTGCGCCCTGGGGGCGCACGGACCGGTACCTATCAGCACGCGGTACTGAGGGATCCTCCGTTCGGAGCGATAGCCTGCGGCTCTCGCTCCTCGCTACGTCCCCCTCAGTAGATGAAGCCGACGATGGTGGGGTCGTTCGGCTGGACCGTCCGCTGGTCGACCCTCCCCCAGCCGTCGTAGTTCATCTCCTGGATCACGAAGCTCCCGTCCGCGTTGACACCGTCGACGAAGGCCACGTGACCCTCGTCGGAGTAGCCGGGGCCCTCGAAGACGGCAACGGCGCCGGCGATCGGGACCTCGCCCTCGGGCCGCGACCAGCGGGCGTTCAGCCACCACTGCCCGGCGTTGCCGGTCCACGTGATGTCGCGGCGCGTTGCCACGTAGTAGGTGCACTCGCCGTACGGGAAGCTGTCGCCGCCGTGGCTCGGCGCCACCTCGGGAATGCCGGGCGCATCGGGCACGAAGGCGGCCGGGTTCAGCGATCCCTGAGGGGCGTCGGCGAGCGGGACCTGCAGGTAGGTGCCGCCGGCGAGGGGGGCGTCCTCCTGGAGCACGTTGTAGGCGAGGAGGACCGAGGGGTCGACGCCGAGCGTGGCGGCCAGCTGGCTGGGCAGCTCGCCGCTCTGCACGGCGACCAGGGCTCCCGGTCCCGGCGGGAGCAGCACAGGTGAGCCGGCCTGCGGTTCGACGCCCGGGCCGAAGTCATTCGCCCACATGATCGATGCCGCGTTGCGGGAATACCCCGCCGCCAGGGAGTCGACGGTTGCGCCCGCTGGAGCCATCACGGTGAGCGCCGGGCCGGCCGGAGCGGTCTGATCCGCCGGAGCGCCCTCGATCACGGCGTTGAGGACCTCGGCGCTCGGGGGCGCAGCAAGCGACGCTCCGACCGGGAGCCGCGGCGCGATGACGGGGAGCAGGAGGGCGATCAGGAGCACCCATGCATGCCGCAGCAACCGATGGCGCAGACCGCGGATGTCCTTCCTCCCCGGATATCCCCTTGCGGCTGCTGCAGCGCACTCACGCACCGAGACAGCGGGCGGACGCTAGCAGAGTAGCCGCGGAGCCGTCAAAGGAATGTGATAGTGCCGCTATCAGGTCCAGCGCATCGGGGCCTGGTATATTCGGTGGCCGAAGTTGACCCGGATGTCAGCTGTGGAGCGGGAGGAGCCCTGAGCCGTGCCCGATCTGTCCCACGTGGGCCGACGCTACCGGGCGCCCGGCCAGGTGGTGAGCGCCGAGCGGGTGGCGGAGTACGCCTCAGCCGTCAGCGGTGCCGACGAGGTGTACTCGCCCGGTTCGGTGCCGCCGGCGTTTGCGGCGGTCTACTGCCTGCTCCCATCCCTCTCCGCGGTGCTCGCGGATGCTGAGCTCGGCATCGAGCTGGCCGGGCTGATCCATGCCGAGCAGAGCTTCGAGTGGCCAGCGCCGGTGAGGCCGGGAGATGTGGTCGAGGCGTCCGCCGAGGTCGCCTCGGTGGAGAGCAAGCGTGGGATGACCTTCGTAACCCTCGACCTCACGGCGACCGACCAGTCCGGCGCCACCGTCTGCCGGGGGCGCTCGCTGCTCCTCCTCCGCGGTGCCGGGCAATGACCGACCCTGCGGCGCGGCTGGAGGTGCAGCCCGGCGACACGATGGTGCCACTGTCCCGCACCGTGAGCCAGGCGCAGATCGATGCCTACGCCGACGCGTCGGGAGATCACAACCCCATTCATGTCGACCCCGAGTTCGCCCGTTCGGTCGGGCTGCCGGGGACGATCGCCCACGGGATGCTCGACATGGCCATCCTCGCCGAGGCGGTCGCTCGCTGGGCGGGCGCCCACGACCGGGTCATCGAGCTGGCCTGCCGGTTCTCCAAGCCACTCCTGCCGGGTGACACCGTCACCTGCACCGGGCGGGTGGCGTCGGTGGATCATGCCGCCGGCACCGCCACCCTGCAGCTCGAGGCCACCTCCAGCCGGGGGGAACGGGTCCTGACCAACGGCCGGGCGGTGGTTCGCCTGGCCGGCTGAGGGGAGCCGGCCGTGCCGCTGGATTTCAGCCTGACCACCGAGCAGGAGGAGGTGCGCCGTCTCGCCCACCAGTTCGCCGTGCGAGAGATGCGCCCCCGCGCGGCCGGCTACGACGAGCGCGAGGAGACTCCCTGGGAGGTCATGCACAAGGCCCACGAGCTGGGCATCGACGCCTCCGCCGCCTTCCCGGCCAGATACGGTGGCGGGGGCGCCGACTTCATCACCGAGCTGATCCTCACCGAGGAGCTGTCCTGGGGCGATGCGGGGATCGCCGTCTCGATCCAGGGGACCGGGCTCTGCGGAGCGGCCATCCTCGCCCTCGGCACCGAGGCGCAGAAGAAGAGGTACATCGGCTTGCTCGCGGACCCCGCGACGTTGAGGATCGGGGCGATGGGGCTGACCGAGCCCAACTCGGGGTCGGACGCCCTGGCCCTGGAGGCGACCGCGCGCAGGGTCGACGGCGGGTGGGTCCTCGACGGGACCAAGCAGTTCTGCACCAACGGCGGCATCGCTGATCTGCAGGTGGTCTTCGCGACCACCGATCGCTCGCTCGGCCCAGCCGCGATCGCCGGCTTCGTCATCGAGAAGGGCAATCCCGGGATGCGCCAGGGACGCAAGGAGAAGAAGATGGGGGTTCGGGCCTCCCATACCGCCCAGGTCATCCTCGAGGACTGCTTCGTCGCGGACGAGGGGCACCTCGGCGCCGAGGCGGATGGCACCGAGACGGGACCCGGGGCGCTCGGGGCCCTGCGGACGCTCGAGGCCACCCGCCCCCAGGTCGCTGCCGGTGCTCTCGGCATCGCGAGGGCGGCGTTCGAGTTCGCCCGCGACTACTCGCTGGAGCGCCACGCCTTCGGCAGGCCGATCGCCCGCCACGAGGCGATCGCCTTCAAGCTCGCCGACATGGCCACCGAGATCGACGCCGCCCGACTGCTGATCTGGCGGGCGGGGTGGATGATTGCCGAGGGCATGCCGCTCGCGCGCGGCGAGGGATCCATGGCCAAGCTCTACGCCGGCGACATGGCGATGCGTGTCACCACCGAGGCAGTCCAGGTGCTCGGCGGGTACGGCTACATCAAGGAGTACCCGGTGGAGCGTTTCATGCGCGACGCCAAGATCTATCAGATCTGGGAGGGGACGGCCGAGATCCAGCGGCTGGTGATCTCCCGCTGCATCCTCGGCGAGCGGCCGCCGATCACGCTCCCCCCGCCCACGCGGTAGCTCCGCTGCCCACGAGGCGGGCCGTCATCACCATAATCGGAGCGAGCCGACCCGATCTGGAGGCAGCGATGTTCGACTTGAGCGGCAAGGTGGCGGTGGTGACCGGCGGCTCTCGCGGGCTGGGGCGCGCCGACTCGCTGGCGCTCGCCCGGGCCGGCGCCGACGTGGTGGTCACCGATCTCCTCCTCGAATCCGACCCCGAGCTCCAGCGGGTCGCCGAGGCGTCTCAGTCGGCGCTGGCTCAGCTCTTCACCTCCCACAACGTGGTTTACGCGGAGCGCACCAGCGCCGAGATCCAGGCCATGGGACGCCGCTCGATGGCGCTCAAGATGGACGTCACCGACCGTGATCAGGTGGCCGCCGTCTTCGCTCAGGTGAAGCGCGAGTTCGGCTCCATCGACATCCTGGTGAACAACGCCGGTACCCTCGACCACCTGGGGCAGATCGAGGACCAGAGTGACGACCTGTGGGAGCGCGACCTCCGCGTCAACCTCACCGGCGCCTACAACTGCACCAAGGCGGCGTGGCCCCACATGCGAGAGCGGAACTGGGGCCGCATCATCTTCATGTCATCGGTGGCCGGAACTCTCGGAGGCTTTGGCCAGGCATCGTATTCCGCGACCAAGGCCGGGCTCAACGGGCTGGGCAAGTCGATGGCGCTGGAGGGAGCCCGCTTCGGCATCACCAGCAACATGATCGCCCCGGGGATCATCGCCACCGAGGCGTTCACCGCCGGCAACCCGCGGATGAATGAGCGGATGGTGCTGCGCACGGCGATGCGCAGCATGGGCGAGCCGGAGGACGTCGCCGCCCTGGTCGTCTTCCTGGCCTCCCCGGAGGCCCGCTACATCACCGGTCAGGTCATCCATGTCGGGGGCGGGATCGACCTCTTCGTCTATTGACCGCAGCACTCAGCGTCAGCATCGACTACCAGCCCGCAGCCACCGGTCCCTTCCTGTGGCAGGCTTTCGACGCCGCCGCGCTGACCGCGGACCTGGCGGCCGTTGCCCGGGCGGGTTTCCAGGAGGTCCGCGTCGGGCTCGCCTGGGACAGTTTCATGCCCGACGCACGTGGGGTCGATCCCCGGCGGATGGGCGAGCTCGACACGCTGCTCCGGGTCGCCACCGCCCACGGCCTGCGGATCGTTCCGGTGCTCTTCATCCAGGCTCACGGCGACTGCGTCTTCCTGCCCCGCCGCGCGGTGCGGCGGGACGCCCGCCGCCGCGGAGTCCGCGTGTTGAGCGACGGGATGCAGGAGCCAGGCGGTCCCCGCGACGCCTGGACGGATCCGCTCATGCTGGAGCTCGCCGACCGCTGGGCGAGGGCCATGGCCGCGGGCTTCGCCAACCATCCGGCGATCGCCGCCTGGGACCTCGGGGACGATCCCGCGAGCGTCCTCCGACCGCGGCGGATCACCGACCTCGCCGCCTGGGTCGAACTGGCCGGAGCGCCGCTCCGAGAGCGGGGCGACCGGATCAAGATCACGCTCGGCGCCGGCGACCTGCTCAGTGCTCGCGGGGTGAGGCTCGGGTCCCTCAGCCGTCTCCTTGACCGGATCGACGTTGCCGTCCGCTCGGCCCCGTTGCGCCGCCTCCAGCTGCCTGAGACGGAGGCCCTCCTCTTCATCGCCCAGCTGGCCCAGGCGCTCGCCGGCGACCCGCTCGCCGAGATCGGCCTGGCAGTGGCGATGCCTTCCCCGGGGGACGACGACCAGGGGACCGACGAGCCGGTCGCGGCGGCGGCGGTCGATCAGCTGGTCGAGCGCCGGGCTGAAGCCGGCGTCAGCGCCCTGCGGGCGACCGGGTGGCGCGATCTCCACCCGCGACTCCGTGAGCGGGCTCCCTACGACCGCCAGGACTGGTTGCGGCGGTGCGGCCTGGTGGGGCTGGCCGGCGACGAGAAGGCGGTTCTCGGGCCCTGGTCCCGGCTGGCGCGGGCGGACCTGCCGGCCCCCTCACCCAACCCCTGGCCCCCCCACCTGGACGTCGAGGCCTTCTACGCAAACCTCCCCGGCAGCGTGCTCGACCTGGCCTCCGCGTGGCACCGCGAGCAGGAGGATCGGCCTGCTATCCTCGCCCCCAGTGGGGCGTGAGAAGGCGCCCAGCCCTCGCCTCGCTCGACACTGCGGCCACAGCCCTGGCGCTGACCCGGGGAAGGTTCTGAGGCCGTCAGCGTTTGGATATGTGATCACACGTCAGCGTCTGTCCTTGGAGGGACCCGCGAAGTGACCGCAGGCCGAATCAAGAAGATCATCCCTGACCGCGGTTTCGGCTTTGTTCGCGCCGACGACGGCGCCGAGGCCTTCTTCCACCGCACCGAGGTGACCCTGGTCGATTTCGACTCGCTCGAGGAGGGAGAGGCGGTCACCTTCGAACTCGTGGACAGCCCCAAGGGGCCAAGGGTGCGCAACCTCCAGAAGAGCTCCTGAACCGGGGTCGGATCGAACCCGTCCGGCGCGTCACCCGCCGCGGTGGGCTCCCGGGGGGGTGACGCCGCCATCTCCGGGCGGTTGCGGCCGAGACAGGACTGCGACACGGATGTGTGCAATGCACCGCGCCCGCACCTAAGATCGGACAGTAGCGATGCCCTTCTGGAAGAAGGAGGCCGGGCCACCTCCGCCTGCTGACCCTGCTGCGCCCGCCGGACCTCGGCCCGTGCGCGGGATGCTCGCCTGCTCGGAGTACGCCTGCGGCCGTCACGATGCGGCCTCCTGCAGCTACGTCGACCGGCGGGGCCGGCCCTGCCCGACCGCCTGGTGCCCGGATCATCAGGTCGCGATGGAGGGCCGTGCCTTCTGCCGCCGCCACGCCCGTCTCTTCGCCACCACCGGCGCCGGCGAGTTCCAGATGGGGCAGGCGCTTCCCGATCTCGACAACCGCTCACCGTCCCTCGCGGACTACGTCGGCGATGCCCTCGAGCCGCAGGTGCTCCAGTTCCTCTGGAGCCTCTGCCGTCCGGGGACCAATGACCAGGTCGGGGCGGAGCCGCTCCGCGTGGTCCATCCGACCGGGGGCGGTGCCCGGCGATGGGATCGGACCTGGAAGATCTTCGACCACACCGGGGTCATCGTCCAGGTCACCGTGGAGGCGGACGAGAGCCGCGATCCGGAGGTCGATCTGAAGGTCGGACGGAACGTCGTCGGCCGAGGGGTCCCACCCTGGATCGCACGCCGCCGCCAGGGGCTCCCCGCCCTCGGCGCCGCCGCGGACGCCGAGGATCGCGCGCTCTTCTACGCCTCCCTCTGGCAGGCGGCACCGGCGCAGATCGCCCTCGAGGTGGAGCAGAGCCGGAACGCGATCGGCTACCGCCGCTGAACCTCGTCGGAGGAGAACGGTCGGTCCGGCCCCGGCCTCAGCTCGCCGAGCCGTCGCTCGGCGGCTCGCACCCTCTCCGGGTCCTCTCCCCGCAGCCGGATGATCAGATTGCGACCTCGCTGCGGGGGGTAGGAGCCGATGGCCACATCGGGGAACTCCATCTCCAGCCTGCGCATCGGTTCGGCGAGATCTGCTTCGATGGCACCCGGGTACCGTGATTCGACGACCGTCAGGGCGCGGCTGCTGGCGAAGTACCCGGGGATCAGCACCTCGTCGAGCACGGCCTCGAACTCGCGCGGCACCCCGGGGAGGACGAACAACCACCGATCCCGGGCCGCCTCCAGCTCGATGGCGAGCGGTGGTGCCATACCGCGGCGGTTGTCCAGGATCCGGCCCCCGGCCGCCATCCGGGCCATCCTCCGGTTGGCAGGGGTGGGAGTCGCGCTCGCAACCCAGCCGGCGGCGTACATCCGCACGACCATTGACTCGATCCGGCTGAGCGCCGCCGGATCCTCGACCAGCTCGCGCCCGAGGGCCTTGGCGACCGCCTGGTGAGTGCGGTCGTCGGGGGTCGGACCGATGCCTCCCGAGACGATCACCCTGGCCGCGCTCGGGTCGTCGATCGCCCTCCGCACCGCGGCCGCGATGTCGTCGACCGCGTCGCCGACCATCTCGATGCGGCGCACGGGGTAGCCCGCCTCGAAGAGGCGCCGCGCCGCCAGAGCTCCGTTCAGGTCGGTCGTGAAGCCGCCCAGCAGCTCGTCGCCCACGATGATCAGGATGGTCTCGGGGAGGGGCATCACCTCGGATGGTGCCAGACCGGCCGCGCGCGTGGGACCTGCCCTCCGACACTGTTCACGGTCGCCAGGGACCATTGTTCCCTCGCGGCCGGGACCGACGTCCCGAGCTGGAGTGGCCATTGGTCCGAGCGGGCGGGTTCCGGCGGCCGTCTGGCTACAATCCCAGCGACCACGCCAATTCCGGACGGGGCGATCGGATGTCCCGGCCGGGTTCACAGGACGGATCGATGCTTGGAATGGTGACCGAAAACGTGCTCTGGCCGGTGGCGGCCGTCGGGCTCATCGCTCTCCTGTGGGCGGTCGCACTCATCTTCTGGGTGCTGCGCCAGCCGCAGGGCAACGACAGGATGCGTGAGATCTCCAAGGCGATCCAGGAGGGTGCTCAGGCATACCTGCTGCGCCAGTACAGCTACGTCGCGGCCATCGGCGTGGTGATCGCCGTGATCCTGATATTCGTCGTGTCCTTCAAGGCAGCGGTGCTCTTCGTGATCGGTGCCGTGCTCTCCGGCGCCGCCGGCTACATCGGCATGAACATCTCGGTGCGTGCCAACCTGCGCACCGCCGAAGCTGCGCGCGGCGGCGTCAACCCGGCGCTCAAGATGGCCTTCCGCGCCGGCTCGATCACCGGGCTGTTCGTCGTCGGATTCGGCCTCATCGGGGTGACCGTCGCCTACGCGTCCTTCGGGGACTTCACCGCCATCATCGGCTTCGCCTTCGGAGCATCGCTCATCTCGGTGTTCGCCCGGCTGGGCGGCGGCATCTACACCAAGGCCGCCGACGTCGGCGCCGACCTGGTCGGCAAGATCGAGGCCGGCATCCCCGAGGACGACCCCCGCAACCCGGCGGTCATCGCGGACAACGTCGGTGACAACGTGGGCGACTGCGCCGGGATGGCCGCCGACCTCTTCGAGACCTACGCGGTCACCGCGGTTGCCACCATGCTGCTGGGGAGCCTCCTGTACCGCAGCCACGGCACCCCGATATTCGCCTTCGTCTCCTTCCCGCTGATGCTGGGCGCGGCGAGCATCATCGCGACCCTGATCGGGTCGCTCTTCGTGCGCATGGGCAAGGGCAAGTGGATCATGGGCGCGCTCTACCGCGGCCTGGCGGTCTCGGTGATCATCGCCCTGCCGCTCTTCTTCCTGATCACCCATCTGATCTACGGCGATCTGCAGGCAGCCGTCGCACACCCCAACAACCTCTTCTGGTGCGCCGTCGTCGGCGTC
>Ga0181520_10012654_pt1 | contig 10793 bp, 1 predicted proteins | sample PEATcosm2014_Bin_29_FD_132451 | JGI IMG/M metagenome (GOLD analysis project Ga0181520, IMG submission 132451) | Peatland microbial communities from MTU Mesocosm Facility, Houghton, MI, USA - PEATcosm2014_Bin02_30_metaG | ecosystem: Environmental > Terrestrial > Soil > Wetlands > Peat | place...
GCATATGGGTTAAGTCAGGCTCGGAAATCTGGAGCAGGGCTGCCAGTTCTTTCTGGGATACATTCCAGGTATCCATGCAGGCCTGGACTTCGCGGGATAAGGTGACACTGGGGCGGGACGGATTGGCAAAGCGTTGTTTGAGCTTCCGGAGGGAGGATTCCCGGTCTTCTTTCCCGGGGTCAGGGTCAGGGCCTGGAACAGGGGTCTGTTCATCCGCAACGCAGAGTGCGCGAAAACTGAGAACTGAGAGAGAAGGAGGCGCGACCGAGGATTAGGCGGCAGGACGGGTATGGATCAGTCTGTCGTGGATCCACATCTTGATGATGGCCTGACGGGATACGTTCAGTTTTGTGGCTTTTTTACGCTCATGTCGCGGATTTCAAATAGCCTGTCGCGCAGGGCTGCGGCAAGCTCAAAATTCAAATTATCAGCCGCATCTCTCATCTGCGATTCGATGTCGCTCACGAGCACGGCCAGTTTCATGGGACTGAGCAATTTCACTTCCTCATCCATGATGATGTCCGTAAGATGGGCGTCCCGGGCCTGAATCTGGAATTCCTCGAGGTCATGAATCGCTTTCACAATGCTTTTCGGCGTGATGTGGTGTTCTTTGTTGTAGGCAAGCTGCTTCTGTCGCCGCCGGGACATCTCGTCGAGCGCCCGCTTCATGGAACCTGTAATTTTGTCCGCATACATGAGCACACGGCCACTGACGTTCCTGGCCGCCCTGCCGCACACCTGTATGAGAGTAGTTTCGCTGCGCAAAAATCCTTCCTTATCCGCGTCCAGGACAGCCACCAGCGACACTTCGGGCAGATCAAGCCCTTCCCGCAGCAGATTGATCCCCACGAGCGTATCGAACGTGCCTTTGCGCAGGCTCTTTAAAATATCAATGCGCTGGAGCGCGTCGATGTCGGAATGTAGATAGCGCACCCGGAGATCCTTGCGGTTCAAATAATCCGCCAGATCTTCAGCCATGCGCTTGGTCAGGGTCGTAACAAGAACCCGCTCTTTAGTTTTAACCACTGCTTCGATTTCGCGCATCAGGTCGTCAACCTGCCCTTCCGTGGGCCGGATGATGACTTCCGGATCGATCAGGCCCGTAGGACGGATAACCTGCTCGGTGATGACGCCCGCCGCTTTTTTGAGCTCATAAGGGCCAGGCGTAGCGGAAACATAAATAGCCTGCGGGATAAGCGATTCGAACTCGTTGAATTTCAGAGGGCGGTTGTCCAGCGCGGAAGGAAGGCGGAAGCCGTAATCCACAAGCGTTTTTTTGCGGGAACGGTCGCCCTCGTACATGCCGTTCACCTGCGGGATGGACACGTGCGATTCATCAACGACGAGAAGGAAGTCTTTTGGAAAATAATCGATCAGGCAGGCGGGCCTGGACCCGGGCTGGCGGCCTGCCAGCGGCCGCGAATAATTTTCAATGCCGTGGCAAAATCCCATCTCCGACATCATCTCCAGATCGTAGCGCGTGCGCTGATCCAGGCGCTGGGCTTCCAGCAGTTTCCCCTTTGAGCGCAACCACACCAGCCGCTCCGCCAGTTCCTGCTCGATCACGCGCATGGCCTCCTGCAGTTCCGGGCGCGTGGTCACGAAATGCCGCGCAGGGTAGACGTAGGCCAGGTCCTTGTCAGAGATAACTTTGCCGGTCAACGGATGAATTTCCGCAATGCGTTCGATCTGGTCCCCCCATAGCTCAACTCTGATCGCAGTCTCAAGGTATGCCGGGAAAATCTCGATCGTATCGCCCTTCACCCTGAACTTCCCGCGAGTGAACTCCACCTCATTGCGTTCGTAATGAATGTTGATCAGGTTGTCGAGCAGCGCCTTGCGCGGAAAAACTTTGCCCTTCTCCAGGCCGACGCATTGCTCCTTGTAATTTTCCGGAGAGCCTAACCCATAAATGCACGATACCGAAGCCACAATAAGCACATCCTGGCGTTCCAGCAGGGCGCTGGTGGCTTTCAGTCGCAGGCGGTCGATATGGTCGTTGATCGCGGCGTCTTTATCGATATAAGTATCCGAGGAGGGAACGTAAGCTTCCGGCTGGTAATAGTCGTAGTAGGAAATAAAATACTCAACGGCATTGTGCGGGAAAAACTGTTTGAACTCCGAATAGAGCTGGGCCGCAAGGATCTTGTTCGGAGAAAGCACGAGCGTGGGTTTCTGGATGCATTCAACGACGTTCGCAATAGTGAACGTCTTCCCCGAACCGGTAACTCCCAGCAATACCTGATGCCTGCGCCTATCCTCGATACCGCGCACAAGCTCATCGATAGCCGCAGGCTGGTCCCCAGCAGGCTTAAAATCCGAAACAAGCTGAAATTTTCCCACCCGATGATTATATCAGGCCCAGAAAATGCATAGGACCATTAGACCCACATTTTTAGCCGTTAGCTCCATTGAATAACCGGAGCAGACCGTATAAAGTAATCAAGATGCAAAACCGGGAGGGGCCTGGTTTGATTGGGATTAAATTGAACTTAATCATCAAGCGGTCCATCTCCTGTTTGCTCGCTCTCAGCCTGATCGGCGATCCGGTCACGGCAGCCTTTGCGTCCGCATTCCAAAACATCCCCCACTCCGTCGCGCCATCCAGCACGATCTTTCAAGAGCAGGCTCTCTCCCGCGCCATCGACTGGGCGCGAAGACCGCTGCACCGGGTTCCCTCTGTTCGAATTCATAGAATGGCAACGCGTCTCGTTCCTGTCGCGAAAAGCCCTACCCGCATTTCGAAAGCACTGAATGAAATTGGCTGGGGTGTCGCGTATGCCGGTGCGTTGGTTCTGCCCTTGATCATTCATCAGGCTGGCGGGCAGATGCCCTGGTATGTTCAAGTGCCAATGCTGATTGCCTGGCTCGGGATCAGTGCCGTGCTGCACGAAGCGGCGCATGCGCAAGTCATTTCCCGCCTGCCCGGCATGTCCGTGGACAGCGAACGCCTTTCGCTCGCTCCGGCGGCTCATATTCCAGGAAAGGACACTATCGGCAAACCGGTCGTTTGGTATGGGAACCCCTCCGCCCGGCAAACGAAAGCGATCAAGGCCGCCGGGCCGCTGGCGAACGGATTGCTGGCGCTCTCAGCTCTGGCTCTGATGCACAGCACCTCCCTTCCCGTTTATGGTTGGATCGCCGGGATCAATTCCCTCCTGATGATCGTGAATCTCCTTCCCTTTAAAGATCTCGATGGGGCGGCATTATGGGACGGCGTGGTTGGCGTCCTACCGCGTTGGGGCAGTGCCTTGAGCGGGTCGTGCCGCCCAATGCAGATTGCGGAATCCAATCGCGCTATTGAGAAAGCCCTGGAAAGAGAGGCCCAAAAGCGGGCCGCTGATGAGGAGGCCATGAAGCGGGCGGCGGCCCTCGCTTATGCGAAAGCGTTGCGCGATTATGCCCGGAAGCTGGCGGAAGTCGCCAGCCAGATGGTTGAAGTGGCCACAGAGGTTAACTCGGCTGAAGTAGAAAGCTCTGCGACGCATGCCGTACAGGACGGAGTAGATAATGCAGTGCAGACCGGAGACTTTTCGGAAGAGACTTTTAAGGAAGTGGTCCGTGCGCGGATCGTTGCCCAATTGCGATCAAAAGCCAACGGCGGGATGACTCTTGATACCGAGGCCACGATCAAGAAGGTGCTGGAAAAGCTGCAGGCGGAAGGGGTTGATCTGGGGGATGTGGCCAATGGCTGGCAGAGGGAATGGAATATTCTTGCGAATCTGTCGGATTTGCCCGACGTAGATCGGGCTGAACTCACGGACGCAGCGGAGGACCATTCGCATCATGAGCATGCGCATCCGCATGCCAACGGCCTGCGGCACGTGCACATGTGGACGCCGCTGGATTTTCTCGTTCCTTTAGCCCGGCAGGCGGCGCAGTGGCTCCGGTTGAGCGCCACCCCACAAGGGGAAGATGTCTATGCCTGGCTGAAAAACCAGGTGCCGGACCTGACCGACAAGGACATGGAACTGCTGAAAGAAATGACCAGTGGCACAACACTGGATTCTGACGAGCCACTGCAGGAAGACGCCGATACGCTGACCAAGATTGTGACCCATTTGAATGTTCCATACGGCCAGAAAAACAGCGTCATTCTGACCGGCCGCCGCGGCGTCGGCAAGACGACGTTCCTCAAAATTATCAATCGCAAAGTCCGTCAGGGTCTGATACGCGGGCAACTGGAAAACCGCCGGATTGTCTCGCTGGAATCGAATCTCTCGCCTTTCGACGTTGGAGACCGGGACAAATTGACAGACCTCCTCAAGGTGCTGCGCAAGACGGAAGGGCGGCTCATCCTCTTTATCGATGAAGGCCATAAACTGACCCGCGGCTTGCAGGATCAGTCCGATTTTTCTCTCGCCGATATCCTGAAGCCGGATCTGGAGAGCGGAAGGGTTTCCCTGATCCTGGCGACGACATTGGAAGAAAAACGCCAGTTCATTGAAAAAGATCAGGCCTATAATGACCGATTTTATGAAGTGGTCTGTCCGGAACCAACCCCCGAAAAAGTTGAAATCATGATGCAGGGCTACCGGCGCTTTTTTGAAAAGGTGTTCGAAGTGGAAATCGCCCCGGAAGTGATCCCTGAGCTGGTCCGGCTGACCCACCAATTCATGCCGGATGCGGCCTTCCCCCGGAAAGCCGTTGATACACTGCGCTCGCTGGCTTCCATGGTGTCCAACGATTACAACGGCTACACCTTTAAGTTAAGCGAGATGCGCCAGACGCTCGCTGACCGGGGGAACCGGTATATTCAGTTCGCCAAACGCGGCCGGGAAGAGGAAGAAGAGGCCGTTGGGCTTTATAACCAGATCGTTCTCCTGGCGGAGGACATCAAACGGGTTGAGCAGGAGCGGTCCGCTCTGGCCGGCCGCCGGGTCACGGTTGGTATCTTGACGGATTATCTGACCAATAAGACGGGCATCGATATCATGAGCGCCGATCGGGAGTCCGCGGCACGCTACCTTCATATGGAAGAGGATGTTGGAAAGCGCGTCGTGGGACAGGATCAAGCGGTAATTGCGGTGTCCGATGCCATCCGTCGGGCCAAGGCCGGAATGAAAGATCCTAAAAAGCCGATCGGTTCCTTCATTTTCCTCGGGCCGACGGGTGTCGGAAAGACGGCTTTAGCCAAAGCCGTTGCCGAATTCGAATTCGGGGATCCGGAAGCGATGGTGCGGATCGACATGTCGGAGTATATGGAAAAGCATACAGTGTCCCGCCTGATTGGCTCGCCGCCCGGCTACATTGGCTATGAAGAAGGCGGGCAACTGACAAAGGCTGTTAAGCGAAAGCCCTATACCGTGGTTCTGTTTGATGAAATCGAAAAAGCCCACCCGGACGTCTTTAATATTATGCTCCAGATCTTGGAAGATGGCCGTCTGACGGACGGCGAGGGAAATACGGTCGATTTCTCCAATACGGTCATCGTCATGACGTCTAACGCGGGGATGCAGGCCGTTCAGCCTCGATTGCGTCAACTGCGCGAGCAATTGAATACCACCGGCAGCGCTGAGGACAAGAATGCGCTGATCCAGGAAATGAACAGAGAGGTTTCCGAAGCGGGACTCAACGGACTGAGAAACGGGCAGTTCAAGCCGGAATTCCTGAACCGGGTTGACGCCATTGTGCCGTTCGAGGTGTTGACTCCTGATGTCATGGAAAAGGTGGCCCAGATTGAACTGAAGGATAAGGTCGGGCCGCTTTTGGAACGTCAGGGATACACGCTGGCGGTCGAACCCGAAGTGGAGCAGTTCCTTGCGGAAGTCGGTTACGATCCGGTGAATGGCGCCCGCCCTCTGCAGAGGGAAATCAACGCCCGGGTGAGAAATCCCCTGTCAGAATACATCTTGAATGCACATGTCGAAGGGCATGGACAAAGCGGCGGCCGGATACGTCTGGTTCTGGAGGGCGAAAAAACGGAGGCCGAGGATTCACGGAAAGTCGGATTCCGGTTTGAAGAAGCTCCACAGAAAGAGGTCGCCCGCCTGGCGGTCAAGCCCGAGGTCCAGCCCTTGATCGATGTGATTGATGGGACGATTGACAGCCCCCGGCAGACGATTGATGAGGAAGAAGTTTCTCAGGCGCTGGGCGTGGAAATCGGGCGACAGGGGTCCATCCCTGAAGAATTCGGCGTGGCCAGTCTGCATGTGCCGTTCGCTTTTGACGCACAAACGGAACGGTCCAGTTTTAACGTCCATCCCAAAAAGAAAGATGGCGGTGTGGATGAAGCAAGACAGCTCCTGCACGATGCCGTATCGGGTACGCAGAATGAGGAGGGGCTCACGAAGGTTTTGGATTTATGGCTCAACCGGTTCGTGCGGCTGGCTAAAGAGCAGACAGACGGCCTCAGCGTGACAATCCGCTTTTCCAGGGATGCGGGCTTTTTGAAGGTGCATGTTGACCAGACGAATCGCATCAGCAATGACGTGGTGTCGGTCCTGCGGCCCAGCATGTCGGCCAATGTGGAATCCGAAGACGGCGCATTGGAAGCCGAGAAAGATCTGGCCGGTGCGGGTCAGCGCGTTGAACCGGAGATTCTGGAACTGAAATGGCGGGCGCGTGAAATTCTAGGCGCCCGATTCGGCCTGGCCGGCAGTCAGTACTGGCTGGAACTGCCCCTGCAGACAGCCCCCGCCACGGCGCAGGCTTCTCCCACTCCGGGTGCACCGGCTCCGGGCATAAAAGAGCGACTCGGGGCGGCCGGCCTTGCGGCGCTCCTGGCGTTAATTCCTAAAGAGGACGGCGTTACCGGCCAAGCAAACCTGCCGTTATGGATGCAGACGTACCCCCCGCTCGCGCAAAGTCTGATCTGGGTAAAGGAGACGACGCATTTGGGGATGGCAAGGCTTCTCGGTCTGGAAGTGACGGAACGTTCATTGGATATCAAAGATCCGCACGTCAAGGTGAATTCGACCAGCCGGTTGAAATCGGTTTTATTCCTGGGGTCGGACCCGGTGGTTTGGGCGGCGTTGGCGGTTTTGGCGGTGTTTATCCATTCCTCAGGTGAACCGGGGTGGGTGGCAATCATCCGGACGGTTGTGGGCGCGGTGTTTGCCTATCATTCGGTGATACGGTGGTCGGCGCATGACTTGAAAGAGATGGCCGCTCTCGTCAGGCAGGCGCTCGCGGGAAAGCCTTACCTGCAAACTGTCGTGACCGGAAGGTCTTCCATGGCGGACGGCGACGATCCGGCGGCAGAGCTTCAAGATATTTTGAAGAAAGCCGAAAAGACAGTTTCTCGCAAGCCGGGCGAGGGTGACGGCGCCTATTTAAGCAGGCTGGTGGAGTCGGTAACGCCATTGCCTTCAGCTTTGGTAGACCGTCTGGTGGCGCTTGCCGACAAGTTAGTGCAAGCGGGAGGAGCTGCCGCGGCAGGAGAGCTATCCGCGCCAACAGCAGCGTCGACCAGACCTAGCCGTGCCCAACGCGTGCCTGCCAAACCTCGAAAGGCCAGGACGGGCGGGGCATCCCCCCAGCCGGCCACCCTTCCGGGCAAAGTCTCGGATCGTCCTCGGATTATTTCCATTCCGGCGCCGGCGGAAATCGATCTGGCGCGATTGGAAGCGGAAGATATCCCTTCTATTGAAGTCGCCATCGGCCAGCCTGTTCAGTCCGTAGCCATCAGTCCGGATAACCGGCTGCTGGCAGTTGGCTTGGGAAAAGCAGAAAACGCCGCCCGCGCGGAAGTCCGGATTTATGACCGGGAGACCTGCGATCTGCTGAAAACATTCACCGGGCACGGGAACTATGTGTATTCGATAGCGTTCAGCCCGAACGGCAAAATAATCGCTTCGGGAAGCGATGACAAGACCGTCAAAATCTGGGAAGTGGACGGCGCTGAGGACCAACCCCTGAAAACCTTCACTGGGCATAGGGGTTGGGTGTTATCGGTGGCGTTCAGCCCGAACGGCAATACATTCGCTTCAGGAGGTGCGGACCGTACCGTCAAACTCTGGGAAGTCGCTGGCTCTAATACACAACCCCTGAAAACCTTCACTGGGCATAGGGACCCTGTGGTGTCAGTGGCGTTCGGCCCGGACGGCGATACAATCGCTTCGGGAAGTTTGGATGGCACCGTCAAACTCTGGGAAGTCGCTGGCTCTAATACACAACCCCTGAAAACCTTCACCGGGCATCGGGACGCTGTGGTGTCAGTGGCGTTCGGCCCGGACGGCGATACAATCGCTTCGGGAAGTTTGGATGGCACCGTCAAACTCTGGGAACTGCCGGTAAAACCCACAGAGCCGGAGGGTAATATTCCTGGAATACCCAAATATGAGTGGGACATTACCTGGGCGCCGACTCTTTCGCCGGACGGCAGCCGTCTATATGCGCGGGTGTTAAAAACTAAATCTAAACATGGTTTGAGGCGTTACCAAATCGTCGAGTTGGAACGTGACCCCATTACTGGAGCACTTTCAAATGGCAAATGTATTATCCGCGACGGCAAGCAGATCCCTGGAATGCCCGAAGGAACAAAATGGGATCTTATTGGAATGCCCACCGTTTCGCCGGACGGCAGCCGTTTGTGGGTATTAACGTATATCGGCGGCGACTATACTCATCTCCTTGTACTGAACCGAAATACCGAAACCGGCGCCCTTTCGGACGCGAAGAGTATTTTCGATGATCACGATATTACGGGAGTACCCATAAAGAACAATAGAAAGTGGACATTAGAAGGCCAACCGACCGTTTCAGATGATGGAAAACGCCTGTGGGTGTGGGGTAGTGACGATAGTAAAAGAGACGGGGAGAATGGCAAATTTTTTGAGCTGAACGTGGAGGCCATCGCCCAGCCCGCGGAGCCGGCTGGATTGGATGACGGGGCGGTTACCGGACAGGCAAATCTGCCGTTATGGATGCAGAAGTACCCCCCGCTCGCGCAAAGTCTGATCTGGGTAAAGGAAACGGCGCATCTTGTGATGGCGAAGTTTCTTCACCTGGAAGTTACGGAGCGTTCCCTGGATATTCAAGATCCGCACGTCAAGGTGAATTCGACCAGCCGGACAAAATCATTGGCCTTCCTGGCAGCGGACCCGATGGTTTGGGCAGCGGTGGTGGTTTTGGCAGTGTTTATCCATTCCTCAGGTGAACCGGGGTGGGTGGCAATCATCCGGACGGTGGTGGGTGCGGTGTTTGCCTATCATTCGGTGATACAGTGGTCGGCGCATGACTTGAAAGAGATAGCCGCTCTCATGAGACAGAGCTTCGCGGGGGAGCCTTACCTGGAAACTGTCGTGACCGGAAGGTCTTCCCTGGCGGACGGCGATGATCCGGCGGCAGAGCTCCAAGATATTTTGAAGGAAGCCGAAAAGGCAGTTTCTCGCAATCTGGACGAGGGTGACGGCGCCTATTTAAGTAGGCTGGTGGAGTCGGCAGCGCCATTGCCTTTAGCTTTGGTAGACCGTCTGGAAGCGCTTGCCGCAAAGTTAGTACAAGCGGGTGGGAGCGCAGCGGCCGAAGAACCGGCCTCGACGACGGCGCCTCGAAGACCCCGAAGACCGGGCGTCCAGGCGGCGAATCCCACCGATACTAGAAAGTGGAGCCGGATTGCGGAAGCGTTTAAAATAACCCTTAAGGGACTCAAATACAGCGATGAGGATCCGCATGAGATGGAAGATAATGTATTGCTCAGGATCGCACAGGTTACACTTGTGCCCGCCGGCGACTCCCGGCTTGAGGGATCGGACATTCGGGTTGTTGAAACAGAAACTGTATTACGGGGGCCGAGAAGCAGCCAGCCGTATGACCAGAAAAACTATGAAATCTTCGTGCTCGAGGGTAGTTCTCCCCTCGCAGTTGTAGAGGCCTTGACGGAACCCGTTTCGCAAGGTGGAGCCCAAATTCCGGACGACGTTATAAAGTTACTGAAGAATCTCCGTACCGCCTGGAGACGTTCGTCGGTCGGCGCGGACGCACCCCTTCCGGCGACAAACCCTGCCGCCCGACTGCCAGCCAATCTTCCCGATCTGATTGATCGATTGGATGGACTGGTTCGAGAGAAAAGTCCCATCGACGCCACAACAGGCGTTCATCTGAGGGAAGGGAGTATTGTCACTTCTCCAAGGGAAAAGGAAGGCTTCGAGCGTGATATGGCTCAAAGATGGGGGGACAGCCTCCCGTGCCCGACAGGGCTGGACGGTTATTACAAGTACGATAGCGGCTGGGCTGGAGCGCTTGTCGATCCAGATGCCCTTTTCACGGAAACACGCTCCCGGAAGGTTCACGTGCTTGTTCATAACAGACGCTGGATTGCGACGCAGCTGCTCGATTCCCTGGTGATATTTTTTGAAGGTCGTGGGAACGATTTCCGTCCGGTCGTCACGGAATTACAAGAATTGAGAAAAGAATATGAGAAGGCGGGAGATTCGGTTCTGGAGCCGGATCCGCTGATGAGTTCCTGGGGAGGCAGAGAGGAATCCAAGTTAAAATTGAATATCCTGCAGTGGGAGGCGGAGATCCCCGATATCCTGCGAGTTCTTACCCCGGAGGAATATAGAATCACCGACGGGACTCATAAACGGATGGCCAAACGGAAAGAGCAATTAGCTCAGGTGCAGCAGCTAAAAGATGCCATTTTGATTGCAAGGAACGATTTGAGAGAAAGATTAAAACAGCTGTCTGCCCCCGCCGCCGGCGCGGCCGCAGCCACGATGACCGGACAGGCAAACCTGCCGTTATGGATGCAGACGTACCCCCCGCTCGCGCAAAGTCTGATCTGGGTAAAGGAGACGACGCATTTGGGGATGGCAAGGCTTCTCGGTCTGGAAGTGACGGAACGTTCA
>Ga0181520_10012655_pt1 | contig 10793 bp, 10 predicted proteins | sample PEATcosm2014_Bin_29_FD_132451 | JGI IMG/M metagenome (GOLD analysis project Ga0181520, IMG submission 132451) | Peatland microbial communities from MTU Mesocosm Facility, Houghton, MI, USA - PEATcosm2014_Bin02_30_metaG | ecosystem: Environmental > Terrestrial > Soil > Wetlands > Peat | place...
AATCCGCCGCAACTGACCAGTAAACGTAACGGCTTTTGCTTTCATTGCCATGATTCTACACCTTACTTGCTAGATTGTCAACCCTTCCCGCCACTCCCGCAAACTTTAACACGTTCTCGCAATTCCGCCTTGCCTAACTTCACACCCCGCACAACCCCCGTAAACGCCCCTGGGTGGGCCGCTTGTCCCCGAAGTCTAACGTATCGACCGAACCGCCAGGAACGCAACCGGGCGCAAACCTGGGGGCCGGTTTCCGTAACTTGGCAGCCAACCATAGCACAAACGTGCGCTGTTCCGTCGGTGGCAGCCGAGTATATGCCCGCTTGGCATCAGCCAGCCCAGCCGATGGTACCGGAGGCTTCGCTCGCCCGGCCAATTGCTTTAGCTCAGCATCGGACCGCCCACGTAGAAGCTCGGGCGGAAGTTTCGCCAGCGCTATCACATCCTGCTGCGTCAGCCTTGGGTCAATCTGCCGCGTCAACAGCCGGTTTTGGAATGGTTTCCCGAGAAGCTCCGTCAGGTAGTCAACGGCTTTGGCAAACTGGCCATCGCGTATGATTGTCGAGGGGCTAACGCCCAGTTCCAGTGCTAATCGTTCATGGGTTTTCATTTTGACAACTCCTTCGGTTCCGCAGTCGGGCCGCCCGTTCCGCCAGCTTCATCGCCTTACCGAGCGCGTCAGCTTCACAGCGCCCGCACCGCTGCCGCCCAAGGGCATCTTGCCATTGCTCCAAGCTCCCGCACCTCGGGCAGGCTGGGCCGGGCAGGGGTAGGGCGTCGAGGGGGACCGCCTCGGGCAGGTCCGGGGCTTCCCACCCCATGCGGCCGTGGGCATCGGGCCGACGCACCCAACCGGCAAAGCGACCACCATCATCGTCGTGCTGGCGACCACCATCATCATCAGGGCCGGGGGCTGCCACCGGCGCCACCGCCTCGGGGATTACCTCGGGCGCCGCCACCGGGGCCGGGCCGTCGCCGAATATCGCTTGCAGGTCAATCATCGTTTCTGCCGCCTTTCCACTGGAAACGTGGAAACAGAAGCTAACCCGTTGGGCCCCATAGCCTTTTGTTTCCAGGTTCCAATCTGGACACACTTGGAAACGTGGAAACAGTCCGCCCGTGTGTCCTGTTTCCAGCTTGTTTCCAGAATCGAGGGTGGAAACGCAACCCATTGCCGCGGTTGCACCTATCGCTTGTTTCCATGTTTCCAGGTCCGAATCAAGAGCATACGTTTTCGACCGGGGGCAACAGCGCCCGCGCCGTGGGCATAGACGCCCGCCAGCGTCGAAAGGATACGTCGCGTTTGCTCGGGCCGCTCATCGCTGGAAAGCAAGATGCACCGATTCGCGTCTTCGTTGAACAGCTTCGTCAACGTAGTCGTTTCGATATACGCTATCGGGCCGTCCTGTTCAACCAAGACCGTCTGCAATTGGCCGTCCGCCTTGATCGGTAGCAGCTTGCTCAGCCGCCCCTCGGAAAGCATCTCTCGCAGCGCTCGCGTAGCTTCGGCCGTATCGTCGTCTTCCAGCCGGCTCCGCTCGCCGGCCACGATGAGACGCCGGGGCCGGCTGGGTTTCCTTCGTTTCGATGCTACCAGCCACGTTCAAGTCAACACGGATCGGGACGGCCAGCTTGCGGACCAGTGCCAAGGTTCGGATGGCCGATAGATACCGCCGGTGTGCCCGGTCTTGCCGGCGTTGATTGTAGTCGCCCTGTACAAAGGTGACCGACTCGGGCTGGGCGGCTATCGCGTCAGCATCGTAGACTTGCAACCAACACGCAACCACCCGTTCAACCAAGAGCCGTTCAATTGGGCTGGGCTGGGGACCGGCCAACTCCGACCGCATCGTCTTCAACTTGGCCAGCAGCATTTCACGCAGATAGAGTTGCTCTCCTGCTAGTGCCGCGACTAAGTTTCCTTCGGCGATTCTTGCCAAGTTGCCCCCGATGTCAGCGAGGTGCGGTTCTTGCCCCAACAGCTTCCTAAACTCGGGGACGGCATTCTTGTCGTTCTTCAGTATCACGCGGTCGAGGATGTCTTGCCGACGGTCAGCTTCCGTCATGGGGGGCTTGGGTTTCTTTCGTGCCACGGCGTTTTCTCCATTGTCCTTTGTGGTTGTGGTAGCCGGCCGCCAGCAACACCGCATGGGCCGCCTTATCGGCCATCGGTGGCGTAAGACGAGGTTCGAGATTCCTGGCTATCGCTCGTGCACTTCACCACACTACTGGCACGACCTGCTGCGGAGGACCGAAAGGGCGACGACGATGCCGAGGGAGAGGGTGGGAGCGGCTCGATGGTTTCCTTAAACTTAAACCGGATGGGGAAGGTTTGCGTCCCACGGGCGATTCTGAACCTGAACCACATCCAGATGATGTGCGAGTGAAGTTTGTGGCCCGCGGGGCCGGAAACAGGCCGCCGGGCGGCCTCAAGAGAACCAACCCCCGGCATCCGGGTATGTTTTGCCCTTCTTTTCTTCCCTATACGCCGCCTTCACCAGCCGACCACCTGCCGCCGCACCGCCTCGGACAACGTCGGCCATGCCCGGACCACTTCGGCCAACTCGGGGTCACTTGGCGCCGAATCGCCGGACAATGCACCGGATTCCGTACCGCCTTGGAGGGCGACCCGTTGATTTCCCGAGGAGTCCGCTATCTGTTCGACTCCCCTACGGGTACTATGGCTGTCCCTCACAGGAAGTCGGGCCATTTCACCATCTTCTTCTTCAGATCGAGCACCCGGCCGTCCACCACGAAGGTGCCGTCGCCGTTGTGATGGATCGTGCGACGCTCCTTGCGGTCGGCATCAATCCAGGCCTTCACCGGTTCGAGGATGAAGAGGTTGTACTTGCGAACCAGGCTGGCATCCACCACGCGGCACTCGATGTTGGCAAGGCACTGGGCAATCAGCGGCGGCGCGACTTTCTTGGCCGGCAGCGGCGTCAGGCCGAAAGTGGTGAACTTGTCGATATCCTGGCCGGAACAGTTGCCGATCTCGACCGCCTCGGAGGCCAGATCGACCGTGGGGATGGCGAGGACGCATTCTTTGGTGGCCCGCAACGCCTTGAAGCTGTAATCCCAGGGGCCAATGCTCGCCCCGATCAGCGGCGGCTGATGGCTGAGCATCATGTGATAGGTCATGGTCATGATGTTGGCCCGGCCCTTATGGGCGGTGGTCACCAACACGACCGGCCCAGGTTCGATCAGCCGATACACCCTGGACAATCGAAGGTCTTTCATGATGTATGCTCCCAAGTAGCGGTGTCGATCCTGTCAGTATAGCGAACGCCCTCAGCGATTCCATGCCGTGCGAAGCTGTCAGGCGTTCAGCCGCCAGACGGCAAAGTTCAAGGCACTGGCGAAGCCTACCCAAGTCAGACAGGGAAGGAAAAGCATCCCGGCCAGCTTCGACCGCCGCCAGAATGCGACCGTCGTTGCGGCAATCGCCGCCAGTAGCAAGAGAACATCGGCCAGCGCCAGGCCCGGACGCTCCAGCCCAAAGAACACCCAGGACCACGAGGCATTAAGCAGCAGTTGCACACCGAAAAGTGTCAGCGGCGCCACGGCACCCGCCCAGCCGGACTGCCGCCACACCAGCCAGGCGGCGACCGCCATGCTCAGATAGAGTAGCGACCAGACGGGAGCAAAAATCCAATCGGGCGGAGTCCACGACGGTTTTGCCAGCGTTGCGTACCAGGTGCCGATCTTTGGAGCCGTGACGGCTCCGCCGGTCCCAGCCACGGCGAAACATACGGCAACGAACAAGAAAAGACCGGCCCACGGATGTTTGGAAGGCGTCTCGATCATTTCTCAATTCCCGTCACCAAAGGCGCGGTAGCAAGCACCACGAGTCCGTCAATTACTCCCGCTGCGGTGGTCTCCATGACATACCATGTCGATCACCACGGTGCTTGCGAGGATCAAAACGTCGTCCTCGCCGTCAGCAATCTCCACGCCATAGGTGTCTGTCAGGGAGAACCACTGTTTCGAGACGTCGGCCACGACGCTTCCACCGCGGGCGAAACGGTATTCATGATCGAGAAAGTCTCCCTCGGCCTCCAAGTCGTCGGGGCCAGGCACGTCCACGGTAAACTTGCAGTGAACCAACGTGAAAAGCGACTTCTTGACGACCGCGGCCAGTTCCGCTCCTCGGTAGATCTCGTAAGTCGGCCCCCACGACAGGAGTTTCTGGCTGATGAAGGCCAGTTCATTGCCCGCCATATCCTGAAATGACAGTTTTTCCCCGATTGTGAAGACCTTGCCATCAACGAAGAACGTGTCTCGTCCTTCGCCGTCCCGGATGATAAAGTCGTCGCCCCAACAGAAGAGCTTTTGCTTCATAAGGTAACGCACGGACGTTCTCCTTCATGGTGACGGCAACGACACAGCAATTGGGGACACTGGAATCAACATGGTCACGGCGTCGTTCGGCCGCGAGCCCCCATCGGTGATACGAATGTAGCAAGAACCAGAAATCCGTCAATTACTCCCCAGTCTCGGACCCAGCCCAACGAACCGGAATGCCGGTTCTTAGGTGGCCCTGTAATGCGCTGGGGGATTGCTCCATCGCCGGCCGACGAGGTACGATGGGAGCAGTCGACAGCCGGGCAAAGCGGAGGCTCCTAGGGGCACCGAGGAAAGCAGTGGGCTTTGCCCCTCTTTTTATCGTTATGCGCTCGTTATAGAGGACAAGCCATGTCATCAGAAACCGTCCTGATCACCGGCGCCTCGCTCGGGATCGGCTACGAACTGGCAAAACTGTTCGCCGCCGACAAGAGCAACCTGGTTCTCGTGGCCCGCAACGGGGAGAAGCTCGATCAGTTGGCCGCCGAATTGCGCAAGACGCATGGCGTTGAGGTCCGAGTCTTGCCAAAGGACCTGGCCGATCCCCAAAGTCCGCAGGCGATCTTCGATGCCCTGGTCGCCGAAAACGTCCGTGTGGACGTCGTGGTCAACAATGCCGGATTCGGGGCCGTCGGATCGGTGGCCACTCTGCCACTGGAAAGGCAACGGGACATGATCGAGGTGAATATCGCGGCCCTCACGCAACTCACCCGGCTGTTCCTGCCGGGAATGATCGAGCGGGGCTCGGGCGGGATCCTGAACGTGGGCTCGACCGCGGCCTTCCAGCCCGGTCCTTACATGGCCGTCTACTATGCGAGCAAGGCGTACGTGCTCTCCTTCACCGAGGCCCTGGCCGAAGAACTTCTCGGCACCGGCGTGCGGGTCACGTGTCTCGCTCCCGGTCCCACGGCCACGGGATTCGCCGCCACGGCGAACGCGGAGCACAGGCTTCTGTTCAAGCTAGGGACGGCGGATGCCGAAAGCGTCGCCCGGGCAGGCTATCAAGGTTTCCGGCATGGCCGTTCGCTGGTCATTCCAGGGCTAAGGAACAAGCTGGGGACCGTCGCCGTTCGTTTCGCGCCCCGGCTGTTGGTTCGCAAGGTGGTCAAACGATTGCAGCTTTAGCGAAGCCAAGGCTACGCCTTCGGCGGTTACCGAACTTCCATCACCGCACTGGCCTCGTAGCGCGTGGCCACGAAGATCGGCAGCCGCTTGCCCAGAATGCGGCGATGGGCCTGGAGGGCGAGGGCGGGGGTGTTGTTGTCGGCGGAGAGGTGGGCTAAACAGGCCCATTGCATGCGCCGGCTGACCCGCGACTGCAAAACCTCGGCAGCCTCCACGTTGGAAATATGCCCGCCGGGGCCTTCGATGCGCCGCTTGAGGAAGGCCGGATAGGGACCGTCGGCCAGCATCTCGGGATCATAGTTGCTTTCCAGGAGGACGGCATCCAACGAGCCCACGATCTCTTCCAGGTCGCTGAAGACGTGTCCCAGATCGGTCAACACGCCCAGGCGGTGCGTGCCATCGTCGACCACGAACACCACGCCGTCCACTCCATCGTGGGGCGTGGATAGGGTCTCGACCGTCACCCGGCCGAAGCGCAGCGTCTCGCCGGCCGCAAAGTGCCGGACGTCTTCCATGGCGCCGAGATCGTAGCGGCACGCGGCTTGATAGGTCTTGGCCGTGACGAAGACCGGCAGACCGAACTTGCGATGGTAGACGCCCATCGAGCGAACGTGGTCCACGTGGTCGTGGGAAATCAGCACCGCATCGACGCCGGCGATGTCCCGGCCGTGGCGCGCCAGGCGTTCCTTGGCCCGGCTCCCGCTAATGCCCGCATCGAACAACAGCTTCACCCCGCCGGCTTCCACGTAAATACAGTTGCCATTGCTGCCGGACTGCAGAGAGATGACTTGCATAGACGCATTGTATCGCGGAACCGCGAGAGGAGGTAGGTCCTCTCGCCATGCCGAGCCGCGGCCGGTAGAATTGTTGAATCCCGAATTGACGATGAACTGTTGGAAACGCCCCGGGACTACCGTCCCGGGGATTTTTGGGACTCTAACAAAGCGTACTCCTCACGCTCCGCGTGAGGCCAATTCGAGCACAGCGTTCCTCTCGCGGAGCGAGAGGAGTACATTGAGTTCCTCGTTGTGTTAGAGGTCCATAGGGATTTGAGGATTTGGAGAAGCTCATGACCCACGACCAAGCACTGTCGCAACTGCATGCCTGGACCAAGACCGAATCGTTGCTCAAGCACGCCCGCGCCGTCGAAGTGGTGATGCGGGCGGCGGCCTCGCACTACGGCGGCGCGGAGGCCGATGCGGATCTGTGGGCCACGACGGGCCTCGTGCATGACGCCGACTACGAACAGTGGCCCGAAGACCACCCCCGGCGGACCGTGGACTGGCTGCGGGAACAGGGCGAGGAAGCGATGGCCTATGCGGTCTCCTTCCACCAGACCCGCTGGGGCCTGCCGTCCAAGACCATGATGGACAAGAGCCTGTTGGCCTGCGACGAATTGACGGGCTTTGTCATGGCCTGTTGCCTGGTGCGGCCGGCAGGCATCGCCGACTTGGAACCGAAGAGCGTGAAAAAGAAGCTCAAGGACAAGGCCTTCGCCGCCAAGGTGGACCGGGAGATCATCCGCAATAGCGTCGAGCTGCTGGGCGTGGACTTCGATCAACATATCCGCTTCGTCATCGACGCGCTCCGGCCGCATGCCGACGAACTGGGGATTGGGGCCAATCGCTAGAGCCATAGCGGCAAATCAATGACACGTAAAGTCCTGGACGCTCTGTGGACGACGGCACTGTTGACGTCGGCTTTGGTGTGTGATCTGAAAGTTGCCTTCCCGGGCGAGCCGACCAGTGGGGCCGCGGCAAAGCCCAAGGGCATTCAGCAGCGGTTCGTCCCGCCTGTGGCAGGCATCGATCTCGAACAGGCTCTGAACTACACCGACGCGGAAGGGCTCGACCTGGCGTGGTTCTACGACTCGTTCACCTATCCGCGGGTGTTCTACAAGCCCGGCTCGCGGCCGCTGCTGGAGAAGATCGTCCGGGAGCAGACGAAGCCTGACGCGCCGGCCATGACGCGGCTCCGCGCGTTGGCCGCCCTGGTGGCGAATCGGATGCCGCACTACATCCGGCTCGGCTATTACGGAGCCACGGACCGCGCCATGACGGAGGAGGACCTCTTCCGATCAGGCCACGGCTGGTGCAACGAACAGGCACGCGTGCTGGTGGCGCTCGCGCAGATCGCCGGGCTTCCCTCGCGGCTGGTGTTCGCCCATTCCCGCGACGGTAAAGCCGGCCACGTCGTGACCGAGGTCTATGCGGACGGCAAATGGGTGCTCGTGGATCAGACGGAAGGGCTGGTGTTCGCGCGTAAGGACGGCCGCCCGCTGAACGTCCTCGATTTCCGCCGGGATCCGGCCGCCTGGCGCGAGGCGGACGCGCTTTACAAAGCCCAGCACGCGCGCAACCGTGAATTGGCCAAGGACAAGTCCTTCTGGGATTCCGGCCATGGGATTGCGCGGCGGGAGCATCCGCTGGAGTTGTTCGAATGTGTCGGGTACCACAATTACTTCGTTCATTGATGAGCGGGGGAGTGGTTGCGTTCCGGCGGGCTGAAGGCTTGGCGGTTCATTCAGCCTTGGGCGTTGCCCAGAGATCGGCTGGGCACGCGCCGTGGCGGAGTAGACCACCAGTAAGTCTTACCATACCCCCCCGATGTTACCCATCGCGTGCTGCGGCCTAAATTGTGGCGTAAGCTTGGCTTAAAGCGAATTTCATGCCGCTTTACGCGTATGTTTGCCCCGCGTGTGGTCAGGAGAATCGAAAAAGTCGGTTTAACTGGGAGCGTTGCACAAGCGTGCAGCCGCCCCGAAGGGTGGCGGCGGAGTTTCCATCTCCCAGAATCGTGAAAGTTGATTTAAATCCCGATGCCGGACGTCTTCCCGCCCTCCCAGCCAGCGATACAAAACCGGTACCGGACGTGGGCCGTCTGCGCGCTCCTGCTGCTGGCCGTGGGGGCCGTATTCGGCCAAACGGTCCGCCATGCGTTCATCAACTACGATGACAACGTATTCGTGTGCCAGAACCCTCATGTTGCGCCCGGCCTGACGGGGCAGGGAATTGCTTGGGCGCTCACCCACCTCGAGGGCCATTACTGGATTCCGCTGACCCGGCTCTCCTCCATGCTCGACTGCCAGCTCTACGGCCTTCGTGCCGGCGGACACCACCTCACCAATGTGCTGTTGCACGCCGCCACGACGATCCTCCTGTTCCTGGTCTTCCGGCGGATCACCGGCGACTTCTGGCCCAGCGCCCTGGTGGCGGCACTGTTCGCCATGCATCCGTTGCACGTAGAATCAGTCGCCTGGGTGACCGAGCGGAAGGACGTCTTGAGCGGGCTGTTCTTCGTGTTGACTCTGTGGACCTACGTCTGGTACGCCAGCGGGCCTTTCGCGCCGGGCCGCTACCTGCTGTTGCTCGCGGTCTTTACCCTCGGTTTAACGGCCAAGCCGATGCTGGCAACCTTGCCGTTCGTGCTGCTGCTGCTGGACTACTGGCCGCTGCGGCGCCTGGCAGATCGTTCCCGCTTCCTCTGCCAACCCGTGCTGGAGAAATTGCCGCTGTTGTTGCTGGCGGCTATTTTCTCCTCGTTGACCTCATGGACGATGCGCGGATCGCTGGCGATCAACGAGCATTTTCCTTTCTGGCAGCGGCTGGCCAACGCCCTGGTTGCGTACGTGTCGTACCTGGGGCAATCCGTTTACCCGGCCGGTTTGGCGATCTTTTATCCCCACCCGGAAGGCGCTGTGCCGGTGGGGCAGGTGCTCGTCGCCGCGGCCGTGCTGGTTTTGATCTCCGTCGGCGCGGTGGCGGGCCGGCGGCGGTGTCCGTACTTGCTGGTGGGCTGGTTGTGGTACCTGGGGATGCTGGTCCCGGTGATCGGCGTGGTGCAGCTCGGGTGGTGCGCCAGGGCCGATCGCTTCACCTATCTGCCACAGATCGGCTTGGCCGTGGCCTTGGCCTGGGGCGCCGCCGACTTGTGCCGGTCGTGGTCGCCTGGTCGGTGGGCGTGCGGCGTTGCCTCGGCCTTGATGCTGGCGGCGCTCACCGCCTGCGCCTGGCGTCAGACGTGCTCTTGGTATGACAGCGAGACGTTGTGGACCCATGCCCTGGCGTGCACTTCCTCGAATTGGATGGCCCATGAGAAGCTCGGCGACGTCTTCCTGGTCCAGGGGCACGTCGCGGAAGCCGTGGCGCAGTATCGGAAGACCCTGGAAATCAAGCCCGACGGCGCGGAAAGCCACGTTTCTCTCGCCAACGCCTTGGGCGCTCTAGGCCGGAGCGAGGAAGGCCTGGCCCATCTTCGTAAGGCCCTGGAAATCCAGCCCGACGGCGCCGAGATCCACTACAACCTGGCCAACGCCCTGGCCGGCCGCGGACAGATTGAGGGGGCCGTCGCCCATTACCGGAAGCTGCTGGAACTCAAGCCCGACTTCGCCGAAGCCCAGTGCAACCTCGCCACGCTGCTGGCCTGCCGCGGAGAGGTTGACGCGGCTATCGCCTGTTACCAGAAGGCGCTGCAAATCAAGCCCGAACTGGCCGAGGCCCGCTGCAATATGGCCGTCGCTCTGTCCGAGCGAGAAAAAACCCTGAAAGCTCTGGGGAAACGGCGGGATGCGATGCGCGTACAGCCAAACAACGTCGTTCTGCTCAGGAGCACCGCCTGGATGCTGGCGACCAACCCCAACGCATCGGTCCGCAATGGCATCGAGGCGATGGCCCTGGCCGAACGGGCGTTGCAACTCTCCGGCGGCAGCGAACCGGCCGTCCTCGACGCGCTGGCCGCCGCCTACGCCGAAGCGGGACGGTTCGCGGAAGCCGCGGCTGCCGCGCGCAAAGCCCTCGCACTTGCTACGCGACAGAACAAGCCCGCTGCGGCGGACGCCGTGCGGGCGCGGATGGCGTTGTACGAAGCCGGAAAGCCCTATCGTCAGACGCCTCCGCCTTCCCCGTCGAAACCGGGACCGGCAACCCCGAAGCAGGCACGATGATCGGCAACCGATGAATTCTTGACAACCGCTGCCCGCCCGTTAAAGTGAGGGGAATGACGGGTTGCGGATGCAGCTCAGGTTTTTTGCCCGTGGTAGCTCTCGATCAATGACACGGCGGCGGCGTTTCCCCCCACCAGTTGCAGCAAAAACGCCTCCGCGACTTTCGCCGGGTGCCGGGCCGATCCAACAGGGAACTTCGCAGCCGCACGCTCCCTCGCCGGCGGCGACTCCCTCCTTTGCCGGGCGGCATTGGCTGTTCGCGGCGGCCTTGCTGATCGCCGTACTCTTGGCCTATCAACCCGCTTGGTACGGCGGCATCGTCTGGGACGACGAGGCCCATGTGACCCGTGCCGAACTACGCTCGTGGGATGGACTCTACCGCATC
>Ga0181520_10012657_pt1 | contig 10792 bp, 9 predicted proteins | sample PEATcosm2014_Bin_29_FD_132451 | JGI IMG/M metagenome (GOLD analysis project Ga0181520, IMG submission 132451) | Peatland microbial communities from MTU Mesocosm Facility, Houghton, MI, USA - PEATcosm2014_Bin02_30_metaG | ecosystem: Environmental > Terrestrial > Soil > Wetlands > Peat | place...
TTATGACGGGTTATTCGCCCGCAATCCCAAAGTAAAACCCGAAGATATCGAATCTGTATTTGTCGGTTGCGCCAATATTACCGGCATGCAGAATGATATCGGCCGAATTTCCTGGCTGGCCGGTGGTTTTCCGGAATCGGTTCCCACCAATACGCTGACGATGCAGTGCCCTTCCGGCATGGCGGCCACCCAACATGCCGCGCGCGCGATTATATGCGGCGAAGGCGATACGTATATTGCCGCCGGGGTGGAAGACATGCAGAAAGTTTTCATGGCGATGCACATGGATTTTCCGCCGCGTTTGATGGAACGGTACAACATCATGGATATCCCCATGGGCGCTACCGCCGAAAAAGTGGCCGAACTGTGGAAGATCACCCGCGACGATATGGAAAACATGGCTTTCTGGAGTCATAAAAAAGCAGACGAAGCCACAAAGGCCGGAAAATTCAAGCAGGAGATTATTCCTATCGAAGGTTTAAAAGATGACGGCACGCCTTTTATGGTTGATAAAGATCAGTGGATTCGCGGCGACATTTCCAGAGAGCAGATGGCTGCCATGAAACCCGGTTTCAAGCCGGACGGGCTTTTGACGGCCGCCACATCTTCTCCGCTTACCATCGGCGGGGCCGCGCTTCTTTTGATGGAGCGCTCCAAAGCCGACAAACTCGGACTTTCTTATCACCTCAAATATGAAGGCGGCGCCCTGGCCGGTTGCGACCCGACCATCATGGGCATCGGCCCGGTTCCTGCCGTCAAGAAACTTCTTGACCGCAAGGGTCTGAAAGTCAGTGATATTGATATCTGGGAATTCAATGAGGCATTTGCCAGCCAGTCTTTGGCCTGCGTGAGAGACCTGGGAATTGCCCAGAACGCGCCTTTTAGCAATGTGAATGTCTGGGGCGGCGCTTTGGCGCTTGGTCATCCGCTGGGAGAAAGCGGATGCCGTCTGGTTGTTACCATGAACTCCATCATGAAGACGGATTATAAAGATGCCAAATACTGCGTGGCTACACTTTGCGGCGCATTCGGCAATGCCGGCGCCATAATGTTTAGCAAAGCCTAAAAAAAGAGAGAACTTTCCATTATACAGCGTTTGTTATGGATTTTACGAAGGGGGCCCTGTACGACAGGGTCCCCTTTTAAATATTCAGAAGATAAAATTAAGCGAGACCCGCACTGTAATTTGCGGCGCGGGGCCCTCCGGTTGGTTATTTAACAGTCCTTCTTTATTTATCAGCGGCATATTAAAAATTTGTTTAAGTGATTGAATTATGTTAATTATCAAATGTAAGGCTAAATAATGAGAGGGTATTAACACTAATGATTTTGATAAGGAAAATGTCAGTTAAGAAAACAATTCCTGCACGGCTAGATTTTGTGCGTACCGTTTGGCTTTGTCTGCCTGTCGTGTTTGCATTCTCTCTTTTCCTATTTTCCGGCTTTGCATTTGCCGCCACATCGTGTTCCACCCCCGGAAAAGACGGTGCGGGCACTCCTTCAGGTGTCATCAATACCTACTATCCGGGAACTGCATCGGTCTCTGCCGGAGCAACATCCATCCCGGTAGGTTCTTCCTCCGGCAGCGCCACGCAAATTGCTGCCGGTGATATGCTGCTTATCATCCAGATGCAGGACGCTGACATAAATTACACCAATAGCAGTAATTATGGCGGTGGTTCAGGCACCGGCAGCGGCTACACGGCTCTCAACCAGACTGGCGTTTATGAGTATGCCAAGGCGGCAGGCGCAGTTTCCGGAGGCTCTGTCAGCATTACGACCGGACTTGCCAACAGCTACCGCTACCGTGCTGCTTCGGCAACCAATGGCCAGAGCTCCTTTCAGGTTATCCGGGTGCCCCAATACTCGACTGCTACTGTTTCCGGCACTGTGTCCGCGCTCAACTGGAATGGCAGCGTCGGCGGCATTGTGGCCATGGATGTGGACAGTACGCTGACTATCACCGGAACGATCACGGCTAACGGCGCCGGCTTCCGCGGCGGTTTTGGAATTATGCTCACCGGCGCCACCGGCGGCGCGATGACCGACTATTTTACTTCCTATTCGGTCACCACCAATGCCTCAAAAGGTGAAGGCATTGCGGGTTCACCTTATTACATGAACAGTCCGACGACATTCAACGGAGCACCGGCCGAAGTGACAGGAGGCAGCGGTTATCCCGACGGGACAACGACGAATGCCTCCTTTGCACGCGGCGCGCCCGGTAATGCCGGCGGCGGCGGCACCGATGCAGACCCTGTAGCCAACGACCAGAACGACGGTGGTGGCGGCGGCGGCAACTATGCGGCCGGCGCGACGGGCGGCAACTCCTGGAACACCGATTTACCCTACGGCGGCATTGGGGGGGGTGCTGTTTCGGGACTCGCCTACAATCGACTCGTCATGGGCGGCGGCGGGGGAGCCGGTACCACCAACAACGGCACTGCCGACAACACGACATACACCAATCCGCCGGGACTGGCCTGCACTTCCGCCAACGGTGCATGCAGCAGCGGTGCGCCCGGCGGCGGAATCATTCTGCTGCGGGCGAATTCTATCACCGGTAGCGGCACTGTTTCGGCAAATGGCGGTTCGGGCTGGAACACTCAAAACGACAGCGGCGGCGGCGGCGGCGCCGGTGGAAGTATTGTTATCTATACATATGCCGGCGGTTCGGCCAACGTTGCTGTAAACGGCGGAAACGGCGGAAACGCCTGGCGATCTCAAGCTGAAGGCACCTTCCCCGGTAATTGCCATGGGCCCGGCGGCGGCGGCAGCGGTGGTTTCATTGCCTATTCCCCATCAACATTAGGCATCACTATGCAATATGCAGCCGGTTTAAGCGGTTTAACAACAACCGGCAATGTCAGCTATGGATCGGGAAGTTCTTCCGGCGGTTACTCCACGTTTACAGCGTCCAATCCTCCCGGCCCATTGCCAGGTGCTGACTGCGTGCCTAAACTTTCCACCTCCACCAAAACGGTTGTCGACACCACCAGCGCTGGCGCTTACGCGGCCGGGGATGTCCTGCAATATACCATCACGCTGACAGAGAGCAACGGTTTCGCTGCCAGCGGCGTTTCGGTCACCGATACCATCAATACCAACCTGACGAACTTCACCGTTGTAAGTTTTCCGACGGGCGCCACCAACAGCTCCACCGGAACCGCGCTCAACATAACCGGCATCAGCGTCCCCGCCAGCGGTTCCGTAACGATTGTTTACAATGCAACCATTTCCTCTTCGGCCGCTCCGGGGACAACTATAACCAACACCGCAACCATAACCAACCCCAACGGCATCGGCGCAACACCCACCGCACCGGTTGTCACGGTTACCGGGACGGTAGCCGGCACGGGCAACAAACAACTCTATCTGTATGATGGCACGTCAACGCCAACATGGAAACTATCCAGGACAAAACCAACGGGATTGACAGGTACCCAAACCCTGGCTAAAACCGGCGGGTCATATACGTGGGTAGAAAATCCGGTATTGGCTTCAAACGTAACAATCAATGCTTCAGTTCCAGTCACTCTTTATCTGGCTTCCGATGCAATTGCAACCCGCAATGTTGAAGTTCGTCTGGCCTGTTCTTCGGCGACCGGCACATATCTGAGTTCCGGGAACGTGACTGAAACCACTATGCCGGCAACTGCCACGCAATATACATTCACTTTGACTGCTGCGAATGGAACTGCAACGCTCCCCATGACCTGTGCCGCTGGTAATAGTTGGCAACTCACTGTCATTAACCAGAGTACCGGCAACGGAACACGCAATGTTATCGTTTATCCAATGAGCGGCACGAACAATTCATATGTAAATCTACCATCGCAGAATGTCATCAGTGTGGGCAGCATAGGCTTTTATAGCGCCCCTTACCCGAGCGCTGCCACAGTAACCTCAGTTCCACCGGGCGGCAAAGTATATATTCGCGCCACGATCAGCGATCCTTTCGGCTCCTACGATATTACCGGCGCAACTATTAAGATAACTGATCCTTCAGGAACGGTACAACTACTCCCGACCGGCATGGGGACACCAGTTTATGATTCAGGAGCTGCCAGCAAAATTTATGAATACTCATCATCCGGACCATTCTCAGTTCCATCCGGAGCGGCATTAGGCAACTGGTCGGTCAGTGTTACCGCAACGGAAGGATCGGAAGGGACGATCACCAACACCGGATACTTCTCGATGATAGTCGGCGTGCCCAATGTGTTTATCCTCAAGTCGGCCAACAAATCGTCCGCCAACCCGGGTGATATCATTACCTATACAGTCCAGGTCAAAAACACCGGCGTCGGGACCGCTAATACAGTTACATTGACCGACGCAATCGGATATTACATGGCAGTGCCCGTAACATCATCGTTTAGTTTCACTGACGGCAGCCCGGCTTCCGGGCTTACGCTCGGCACGCCATCCTATTCCAAAGATAGCGGTTCAACCTGGACATATACGCCCGTTTCAGGCGGCGGCGGAGCTCCAGCCAATTATGACGGATTGGTCACCAACTGGAAAATTATCATGAACGGCACGATGAACGGAAACGGAGGCAATTTTACGATCAACTACAATTTTAAAGTTAAATAACAAAAGCGGATGCCGTCTGGTTGTTACCATGAACTCCATCATGAAGACGGATTATAAAGATGCCAAATACTGTGTGGCTACATTTTGCGGCGCGTTCGGCAATGCCGGCGCCATAATGTTTAGAAAAGCCTAAAAAAAAAGAGAACTTTCCGTTATAGAATGTTTGTTATAAATTTTATGAAGGGGGCCCTGTACGACAGGGTCCCCTTTAAAATATTCAGAAGATAAATTCAAGCAAGACCCGCTCTATAACTCCAGGCACTGGACCCGCCGGTTGGTTATTTAATAGTCCTTCTTTATTTAATGGTCAGTATCGGCGCGAAGCGTTTGCCAAAAAAGAAGATGTACGCGTCACACACTGTTTTACGCATGCTTTACAGGTAAATAATTTTTGCACTTGATCAAATACCGTTTGATTAAGACGCCCTAAGCGGAGCTAACCTGAAAGTGTGTGCCAGGATAGTTTCCTGTAATCCTCAAATCTTTAGTTTCGATAATTATATAATCTTTCAAACGGAAATAATCAAAAAACTGCTGAACTCTAATTTCACTTATGGTATAAGTATTCAAGTCACTCATCTATGCTGATGAAAGAAGAGACTGATCGCGGAAATAATATGATGAACAAAACAGAGTTATTGGAAATCATCAAAAAATTACTGAATGCAGATGTTGATGTCGACTTTCTTTTGGATTTGCCGGAAAGTGATTTGGAAACGCTTGTGGTGTGCATAAGAGAAAGGTTTGATTAACCGGGCAAATAAACATTGTGAATCATTCATACAAGGAGTTTGGCATGAATAAACCGGAAAACGTGAAGAAAGACAAACCAGTAATCTTAATTGTTGACGACCAGCCCCAAAGCATTGAACTTTTTGAAGCATACCTTGTTCCGGAGGGTTATGAAATTATCACGGCAACAAATGGTGAAGAGGTGCTGGAGAAACTTTCCGGTAATCAAATTGATCTGATTATGATGGATGTAATGATGCCCGGCATGGATGGTTTTGAAGTTACCCGCAGGATCAGGCAGGATAATGCACATCGACTGCTTCCGATAATCCTGGTTAGCGTATTGCGGGAAACGGAAGATCGGATAAAGGGAATTGAAGCCGGTTGTGATGATTTTATTTCCAAGCCTGTTGATAAGGTGGAGCTTTTAGCCAGGGTCCGGTCCCTGCTAAAGGTCCGTGCCTACAATGACTTGATGAGTAATTACCAAAAAGAGTTGGAGTCCGAGGTAACCATCAGGACCGAAGAATTAAGGCATGCCTCCATATTCCAACAGGTGTTGATTGATGTCCTTCCGGTGCCTGTTTTTTATATGGATTCAGAGGGCAGATATCTGGGATGCAACAATTCCTTTGAGAAATTATTGGGAAAGAAAAGAGAACAGACGAATGGCAAATCGGTTTACGAACTATTCCGAAAGAACTCGCTGATATATATCATGAAAAGAATCTGACTTTGCTGCAGAATCCGGGAATACAGACTTACGAGACTACAATAAAAGATGGGAAGGGCGTTGATCATAATGTGATCTTCCACAAGGCCACATTTCCCAACACGGATGGTTCAGTGGGTGGTCTGATCGGAGCCATTCTCGATATCACCGATCTCAAGCTGGCAGAGAAGGCCTTGCGGGTAAGCGAAGAGAAGTATCGTATAGTCGTAGAGAATGCAAAGGAAGCAATCATCGTCACACAGGATATGAATGTGGTCTTTGTCAATAACGCCGGTGTGGATATGATAAAATATTCCGAAAAGGTATTAAAACCCAAACCTTTCATGGACTTTATCCATCCCGATGATCGTAATATGGTCATAGATCATCATATAAGAAGGCTCAAAGGTGAGGGAGTTCAATCTGTTTATTCTTTCAGGCTTCTTAGCGAAGATGGAACAGTAAAGTGGGTAGAACTTAATGCGGCTGTTATTAAATGGAAGGAAAGACCAGCTATCCTGAGTTTTCTGAAGGACATCACTGAGCGCAAGCTGGCAGAGGCGAACCTTCAACAGACTCTTGACAGCCTTCAAAAGGCCGTTGGCGTGACCATCCAGGTCATGGTATCTGCTGTAGAGATGCGAGATCCCTATACAGCCGGCCATCAGTTACGGGTTGCAAACCTGGCCTGTGCTATTGCCACGGAGATGGGGTTGCCCCAAGATAAAATTGATGGAATCCGCATGGCAGGTTCTATTCATGACATCGGAAAATTATCCATCCCCGCGGAAATATTGTCTAAGCCCACCAAGCTGACAAACATCGAATTTTCCCTGATTAAAGAACACCCCCATAGCGGATACGAAATGTTGAAGGACGTGGAATCTCCCTGGCCGCTGGCACAAGTTGTTTACCAACACCATGAACGGATGGACGGATCCGGTTATCCGAGAAATCTGAAAGGGGATGAAATTATCATGGAGGCCCGGATTATGGCTGTTGCCGATGTCGTGGAGGCCATGGCTTCCCACCGGCCCTATCGTGCCGGTTTGGGAATCGATGCGGCACTGGCCGAAATCGAGAAGAATAAAGGAACCCATTATGATAATACTGTCGTAGATGCCTGTCTGAGATTATTCCGGGAGAAAGGCTATCAGCTTACATAAGGTGGAGAAAGTGGATGCCGTCTGGTTGTTACCATGAACTCCATCATGAAGACGGATTATAAAGATGCTAAATACTGTGTGGCTACACTTTGCGGCGCGTTCGGCAATGCCGGCGCCATAATGTTTAGAAAAGCCTAAAAATAAAGAGAACTTTCCGTTATAGAATGTTTGTTATAAATTTTACGAAGGGGGCCCTGTACGACAGGGTCCCTTTTTGAATTCGGGGGAATTCGGGGAACATGACACCATTTATTTCATTTATCAGTTGAGATATATTCAAATATAAGCTAAAAGCCATTCGTCCTGACTTTTATGATGTTAGGATCTGAAGCCGGGACAGACATCATAATTTGAGGTATATCATGAGCGCATTTAAACCCTATAGTGATACGACAATTCCAGGCATTTTCAGGAACCAGGTGGAGAAGTCCCGCGAAACAATTTTTCTAAAAATCCGCGATGAGAACAAAAAATGGAAAGAGTACTCTTATGGTGATATCAGTGGTCAGGTTGACGCACTGGCTTCGTACTTTCTGAAAAAAGGTATTCAGCCCAAAGATAAAATCGCCATCTATTCTCCGAACAGGCCTGAATGGGTCGTATCGGATATCGCCGCCCTGGCTGTCGGAGCGGCCGATGTCACCGTGTATCCGACAAACTCGGGCCCGGAAGCTGAATATATACTCAACGATTCCGAAACAAAGATATGCATGTGCGCCGGGAAGTTCCAGGTCGATAACCTGTTGAAGCAAAAAGAGCATGTCGATAAGCTTCAGGAAATCATCATCTTTGACGATATCGACTATGGAAACCCGATAGTGGTGAAGTTTTCCAAGGCTCTGCAGATCGGCAGGGAAAACCTGAATCTCGCGGAGATAGACAAGCGCCTGAGAAATATCGATACCAAAGAAACGGCAACCCTGATTTACACGTCAGGCACGACGGGCAATCCCAAAGGGGCTATGCTGACCCACAGCAATCTGGTAGCCAACGTAAAACAGTTCGTCGAACATCATCCGTTTCCCCCCAGGGCGGCTTGCGTGTCCCTCCTTCCCCTGTCCCATGCGCTGGAACGCACAGTAGGCTACAATGCCATAATGCATGAAGGAGGCACCATCGCTTATACAAACGGGGCCGATACCCTGCTTGCAGATCTGAAAGATATACGTCCCATTCTGGCTGTATACGTGCCGCGCGTACTGGAAAAGGTTTACGAAGGTATCATGAGCCAGTTGGGAAACGCTCCGGCAAGCAAAAAGAAGTTGTTTAACGCAGCCATGAGCGTCGGCAAAAAGTCACTGCCCTATATTCTTTCCAACAAGCTGATACCCTTTCCGCTGGGTGTGGCATACAGTCTTTTCGAAAAGCTCATTTATTCAAAACTTCGCAAAGCCCTGGGACTCGATCTTATAAAGACCATTGGCGTCGGCGGCGCTCCTTTGTCCAACGAAATCAATGCGTTTTTCCAGATCATCGGCGTTGAAATACACGTGGGCTACGGACTCACCGAGACATCGCCGATGACGCATGTGCACACGTTCAAATATCTCAAGCCGATCAAACTTGGCACCTGCGGCCCCGCGCTCCCGCGCACGGAATGCAAAATCGCGGAAGATGGCGAGATACTGGTTCGCGGACCGCAGATCATGAAAGGATATTACAACAGGCCCGAGGATACCAGGACAGTTCTTACGGAGGATGGATGGTTTTACACCGGCGACATCGGCACAATCGACCAGGACGGTTATCTGACGATAACAGACCGCAAGAAAGACATCCTGATCACCGCGGGCGGCAAAAATGTTTCGCCTCAGGTCATAGAGGTGGCATTTTCCCTCAACCAGTTCATTGAGCAAATCGCTATTATAGGCGATCAGAAAAAATTCCTCGTGGCCATCATCGTGCCCTGCTTTCCCGAGTTGATTAAATGGGCTAAATCAAAAAATATAAACGAGACCGATCCGAAAAAACTAATCTCCGATCCGGAGGTGCTCAAAAAATACAACGAGATAGTCGACGAGTTGAATAAACCACTGGGACGCGTGGAGCAGATCAAACGTTTTACCCTCATCGATCGGACTTTCAGTCAGGAAACCGGCGAGCTTACTCCCACACTCAAGATAAAGCGCAAAGTCGTTCTGGCCAATTACAGCGGCATCATCGAGGATATGTATAAAGAATAGAATCAACACATCCTGCCAAAGACAAGCGGGGTCAAATTTTTAACCCTGGGAGTAATCAGGGAGCTGGTACAACAGCTCCCTGTATTTTTCTGCTCTTTACGGAAAGTGAATGGCATTCGCCGAATCTTTGCCTTAACGTACAAATGTACTTTCCACACCCTTGAACTCTACCGTTGCATATTTCAGGCAGCCTCATCTATTATTGTCACCATCATATTGATATAAGAAATGCTGATGGCCGCATTTTACATTTATGATTTTAATTAATTTTTTTTTAAAAACATATTGTCAATTGGGAAGCCATGTCTTATATTAATATCAGACATTCAAAATAATTTATGGTGGAAAGGAGATCAGGAATGAAGACATACGCTATAAAGTATTTGGAACTGGCGGAGCAGCATGCGGAGAAAATAGCGGCAAGGTGGGTTAAGGATGTCAAGAATAACGTCAAAACGCCAACGTATAAAAAACTGGATGAAGAAGCGATCATCCGTCAATGCATCCGGTTTTATCAAAATTTCAGCAAAATGTTTCTTGATGAAAAAACTACGGATGATGTATTGAGGTACTTCTGGAGTTACGCTCAGGAAAGTTACGCGATGGGTATCCCCGCAAACGAGACGATCTACGCGCTGATATTAATGAGACGGCAGATCTGGTTATACGCGGAGTTTCAGGCAATATTCAGCTCCGGTATTGATCAGCGGCAGGCTCTTGATACACTTGGCCGTACAATTTTATTGTTCGACTATGCCTCTTATGAGGTAACCAAAGAATATCAGGAACTCATGAAAAAGGAAAAAAGTAAAAAATAGCAATAATGTAAAAAATCATATGGCTATGGTCTGTAAATAAATGAATTTTTAAAGGTATCTGTAATTTGCAGGACTACATTTAAGTTTAAGAGAAAGGAGAATATTATGGTAGATTCTATTAAACTGCTTGATGTGACCGAACAAAATGCCGAGGAAATTGCAAAATATTGGACCATAGACGTCCAGAAAAATAAAAGAACTACACATTATCGAAATTTAAAGAGAGAAATATTAATAGCACAGGCCGTCGACGTTTATCGCAATTTAAGAGAATTATTAACAGCTCCCAACCGGGCTGAAATTACCCTGGACTATTTCCGGAAATACGCTAAAGACTGCCATGATCATGGAATTCCTTTGCATGAAGCCATTTACGCGTTAGTTCTGATGCGTCGCCACATGTGGCTCTATGCCGATTTTCAGGCAATTTTTATCAATGCTCTGGAGCACAATCAGGCGATTGACAGCATTATGAGAATTATGCTCATGATGGACTACGCTGTATATGAGATCACGCAGTATTATCTTGATCAGGACAGGTAGCGATTCCGGGTATAATTTTCAGATATACGCGATTTTCAA